>Ga0302046_10005587_pt1 | contig 11058 bp, 10 predicted proteins | sample RVTome_11_FD_200261 | JGI IMG/M metagenome (GOLD analysis project Ga0302046, IMG submission 200261) | Soil microbial communities from uranium-contaminated site in the Upper Colorado River Basin, Wyoming, United States - RVT147D111 (version 2) ... | reverse complement strand
AAAATTGTGAATATCGTCACGCCTTTAACGGCGCGGTCCCGCGCAATTGCCCGCGGCGTGTCGTCGCTCGCCCTTTTGTCATCACTCTGTAATCGCAATCTTGGCTTGTTCCCGGACGCAAACTGCGGGAAAGAGAGGCCTATGCGATTCGCAACCCCCCGCACCCCCGCCCCTCGCCTCTTGGCTGCCTTGGCCTTGACGGCGTTCATGCTTGTCCCGTGGCCCCACACTCTGGCCGCCGGCACTACCTTCGACGTTCTCCTGGGCTCGTGGCGGGGAACCGGGCAAATCGTGCTGAGCGACGGCAAAGCCGAGCGTCTTAAATGCAACGCCTACTATACCGGCGGCGGGTCGCAGCTCGGCATGGCCATCCGCTGCCAGAGCGAAAGCTCCAATGTTGAGATCAGGAGCAAGCTCAGCCAAAGCGGCGGCCGCATCACCGGCACGTGGGAAGAGCGCACCTTCAATGCGACAGGAACCGCCGCCGGACAGGCCTCAGGCGACAGGATCAGCCTCCAGATCAGCGGCGGCGTAACCGGGACCATGTCAGTCTCTTACAGCGGCTCGCGCCAAAGCGTCGCGATTTCGACGCAAGGAATTGCTCTGAAAAGCGTGACGATCGACCTCAGCCGCAGCTAATCCGCCAGCCTCGGGCCTGGCATATTGGCCGCCTCTGAGGCAATTTCCTTGGCAGAGCCTTTGAACGCGGCCGGAGGAGCCATGCCCATGGCTGAGTCTTTGCTCACAAGTCGGTTGAAAGGAGGGCGGCTGGAGCTTGCCGCCTCAGGTTCGTGGACCGCCTCGCAGGCACGGGAGCTGGAGACGCTCGTCGACAGCGTGGCCGGCCAAGCCTCCACGGCGAAGAATGTATCGATCGACATGACAGGGGTGCGCGAGTTCGACACCTTCGGCGCCTGGTTGCTGGAGCGCCTGACTCGCGCGTGGACCTCGGCCGGACAAAAGCCGAAGATCGTCGGTCTGCCTCAGCACGACCGCGGCCTGCTCGAGGAGATGCACGGCGTCAACCGCGAGCCCCCTCGAGTGCCCGCGCGCGAGAACAGGATCGTCGGCGCGCTGGCTTCCGTCGGCCGCGCCGGCGCCGGGCTTGGCCGCGATCTCATGCTCTTCGCCGACATGCTCGGCGCCGTCGGCGTGGCGACCGCGCGCGTGCTCGTACGTCCGCGCGAATTCAGGTTCACCTCGACCGTCAATCAGCTCGACCGCGTTGCCTGGCAGGCCGTTCCCATCATTCTCCTCATCACCTTTTTGATCGGCGGAATCATCGCCCAGCAAGGGATTTTTCATTTCCGCAAATTCGGTGCCGAGCTTTACGCCGTCGACCTCGTCGGAATTCTGATCTTGCGCGAGATCGGCGTCTTGATCGTCGCCATCATGGTCGCAGGCCGTTCGGGCAGCTCCTACACGGCCGAGCTTGGCTCCATGAAAATGCGTGAGGAGATCGACGCCCTTCGCACCATGGGGTTCGACCCTGTTGAGGTCCTCATTCTGCCCAGGATTCTCGTCCTCGTCATCGCCCTTCCCGTGCTCACCTTCCTGGGCTGCATTGCCGCGCTATACGGCGGCGGCCTGGTGGCGTGGCTCTATGGCGGCATGAGCCCCGACATCTACATCTCGCGCCTGACCGAGGCGATCTCGCTCACGCATTTCAAGGTCGGGATGCTGAAAGCGCCCTTCATGGGGCTGGTCATCGGCATCGTGGCCTGCGCCGAGGGGCTGCAGGTGAAGGGCAGCGCCGAGTCGCTCGGACTTAAGACCACGGCATCGGTGGTGAAATCGATTTTCCTCGTCATCGTTCTCGACGGCCTGTTCGCCATTTTCTTTGCCTCGATCGGGATGTGACGCCGATGCCGCACGAGCCCGTGATCAAGGTGCGCGACCTTGTCGTCGGCTTCGGCGACCAGATCGTGCTCGACCATCTGACGCTCGACGTGAGAGGGGGCGAGATCCTTGGCGTGGTCGGAGCCTCGGGCAGCGGCAAATCGGTCCTCTTGCGCACCATCATCGGGCTCTTGCCCAAGCGCCATGGCTCGATCGAGGTGCTGGGCGTCGATCTTGAGAAGGCGAACGAGGCCGAGCGGCGCGCGCTCGAACGCCGTTGGGGCGTTCTGTTCCAGCAAGGCGCACTGTTCTCCTCGCTCACCGTCCGCGAGAACGTGCAATTCCCGATGCGCGAAAATCTCGACCTCTCGCCAAGGCTGATGGACGAAATGGCACTCGCCAAACTCGAGATGGTGGGTCTCTCGCGCGACGACGCGAACAAGTTTCCCGCCGAGCTTTCTGGCGGCATGACCAAGCGCGTGGCGCTCGCCCGCGCCTTGGCGCTCGATCCGGAGATCGTCTTTCTCGACGAGCCCACCTCCGGCCTAGATCCGATCTCGGCCGGGGATTTCGACGAGCTGATCCGCACGCTGCAACAGACGCTGGGGCTAACCGTGTTCATGGTGACCCACGACCTCGAAAGCCTCTATACCGCCTGCGACCGCGTCGCGGCTCTCGCTGACGGCAAGGTTGTCGCCGAGGGTCCCATTGAAACTATGCTCGAATGCGAGCATCCCTGGGTTAAGACCTATTTCCAGGGAAAGCGCGGCGGCATGCTGGTGGACCGGCGGATGAGCGCTTGAGACCTAAGGAACCTGATCGATGGAAACGCGTGCCCGCTACGCCTTGATCGGACTTTTCCTGCTCGCGGTGATCGCCGCGGGCTTCGGCTTCGTCTACTGGCTCGAGAACAAGGGCGGCTTCGCGCAGCGCGAAGTCTATCAGATCAAGTTCCAGGGCTCGGTATCGGGGCTGCTAGTGGGCTCGGCGGTCCTGTTCAACGGCATTCGCGTCGGCGAGGTGACCGGGCTGGGGCTCAATCCAGATGCGCCCCAAGACGTGATCGCCACGATCGCCGTTGACCGCGGCACCCCCGTCCGTACCGACACGCAAGTTGGCATCGAGACCCAAGGGCTGACCGGCGGCGCCGCGGTGTCGCTGAGGGGCGGCAGTTCGTCCGCTCCTCTTGCCACGACCGAAGGAGGCGCGCCCCCGACCCTGATCGCCGCGCCTCAAGCCGGACAGGACTGGACCCAGGCCGCGCGAGACGCCTTCCAGCGCGTCGATCAGATCCTTAAAGAGAATTCCGAGGCGCTGAACAGCGCCATCACCAATATCGACACGTTCTCGGACGCTCTGGCGCGGAACTCCGACAAGGTCGATGGAATTTTGGTAGGTCTCGAGCGCATGACCGGCGGCGGGACGAGTCAAGCCGAGATCCCGATCTACGATCTCGTCGCGGCAACCAATTTTCCATCGCAGCCCGAAGTGGCCCCCTCCTGGCTGCTCGTCGTCCCTGAGCCGACCACCCTCATGGGGTTCAACACGGACAAGATCCTGCTCCAGCCGGCCGAAGGCGAGAGCGTGCCGCTGGTTAACGCGCGGTGGGGGGACAACCTGCCCGTCTTGTTCCAGGCGAAGGTAATTCAGAGCTTCGAGAATGCCGGCTATGCGAAATCTGTCAGCCGGACACGGGACGGCGTGACGGGCGACTATCAGCTTCTCATCGACATCAGGCGCTTCCATATCTCCACGGCGTCAGAGTCTGCGGCAGAGATCGAATTTGTCGCCAAGATCCTCGACAGAGACGGGAAGATCGTCAACGCGAGCACCTTTCAAGGCAACGCACCGGTCAAAGGCACCGACGCGCAAGCCTATGTGAGCGCCTTCGACGAGGTCTTTACCAAGCTCATGAGCGAGCTTCTGGAATGGACCACGGGCGTGCTCGACAAAGTGCCACTACCTCCGGTTACTGTCGCACCGCCTTCTGCTCCCGATCAGCCGATGCCTTAGGCTCAGCGCTCGCTGCTTGATCTGGCTCAACGTATTGCGGTGCCCCTTAAGGGAATCTGGGAAGCCATGGAGCTTCTCGAGGCCATCAACGCACGGAGATCCGTGCGCGAATATACCGACGAGCCTGTTAGCGACGCGGCGTTGCGCGAGCTGATCGACGCCGCGATCCAGGCGCCGAGCGCTATCAATCAGCAGCCCTGGTGCTTCGTCGTCGTCAAGGACCCGCCGCTGCTTGCGCATATCTCGGACCAGGCCAAGGCCCACCTGCTCAAGGCCTCGCTGGGCGCGCCGGCGCACCCCTTCCGCGACATGCTGAACGATCCGCAGTTCCATATTTTCTACCATGCGCCCGTGCTCGTCGTGATCGCCGCGGCGCAGCCCACCGATTGGGCGGTGGAGGATTGCGCCCTTGCCGCCGAGAACCTGATGCTTGCCGCCCATGGCGCGGGGCTCGGCACCTGCTGGATCGGCTTCGCCCAGCACTGGCTCGCCACAGCCGACGGGAAAGCGGCACTCGGCCTGCCCTTGTCCCATACGCCGATCGCTCCGGTCATCGTCGGCCACCCGCTGCGCAGGCCCGCGCCCGTGCCGCGCAAGGCGCCGAGCATCCGTTGGCTCGATTCATCGGGCGCGGCCTGACCTTCGCTTTTCCAGGGACAGACTGAGGCCATCATAGGCGACGCTTGCCTCGACGCCATGCTTCCTTCCGAGCTCGCTGATGCGCGCCTCGATACGTCTTGTGTCGCTCTTCACGATCAAGCTGCCGCAATGGGTAAAGATGGCGCGGGCGACCCCCTCCGCCTCGCACCAGCCAAGCTGAGCTGAGATCGGCGCGTGCCCGATCAGCACGCGGTCACGGGCGCGCACCATCGATCGCACGATGGTGGCGCCGTCCCCCACATAAAGCGCAATACCGCGCAAGGCCGCGTGCTGCTCGGGGAGCGCGGCAAGGTCGGGAACATAGAAAAAATCTGACCAGCCGCCGCTCACGCGGTAGCCCACGGCAGGCGCCCTGATCGAGTGGTGCACCGGGAAAGCTTCGAATGTCACGTCGCCGATAGTGAACCGCACGCGCACCGTGATAATGCGTCGGTCTCCGATCGGATAGCGATCAATCAGAGACCAGGTCTCCCCGGTGGCGTAGACCGGGCATGGCGCGCCGGCGGCAAGCCCAAAGGCGTGGTCTGGGTGGGCGTGGGTGAGGACGATGGCGGTGGGTGAGACCGATCTCAGCGCCTTGAGCCAATCGGCGCCGCAATCAATCATGATGCGGGCGCGGCCTCGCCGCACGAGAAGCGCGCTGTGACGGCGATGGCGGCGCGACCTCGCCTCGATCTCGCCGCGTGTGCCGAGAAAGGTCAGTTCGATCTTCGCGCTCCTTCCGAGGGTTAGGCCAGCGCAAATTTGCTTGCGGGTCCTTGACCGGCGTCAAGTGCGCACGCTACCGGCCTGGTCTAGGCTCGTCGTGGTAGAGGCTCCATTGCGACAAAGCGCCAAAACCCAGGATTTGCGCGAAAGGGTTGGCTGAGGCGATGACCGCAGACATCCCACAAGACGCCATCGAGCTTCGCGTCGACAAGATCGTCCAGCTTTTTCACAGCCTCGACCCCTACCCGTTCCGCGAGCGCGATCTCGACAAGGACGCCGAAGACCATATCGTCGGCTGGGCGCGCGAGTTAGACACCGACCAGCCGATCGCGATCGTCGTTCACGTCCCTGACAACGAGGCGCAATCCAAAGCGGCGCAAGAGCTGCGCGAGGCCTTTGCGCGATTTTTCGCCTATCGGGCCGACAGCCTTCAGCGCGAGCTGAAGGAGCTGTTCCGGGTTGGCCGCCGCTCGCTCGCCATCGGCATTACCGTGCTCGCCGTGAGCCTCTTCTCGGCCCAATTCCTAGCTGGATATTTCTTCGAGGCTCCGTTCAGACGCCTTGTCGAGGAGAGCCTGCTGATCCTGGGCTGGGTGGCCAATTGGCGGCCCATCGAGATTTTTTTCTACGACTGGTGGCCGATCGCGCGACGACGCGACCTCTACCGTCGGCTCGCCGCGGCGACGGTCGAGATCAGGCCCTATCCCGCCAAGCTCTAAGCCGCTTGCTTCTCGAGATCGGGCGACCATTTGCCCTTTGAGGCGAGGCCGTTCATCGCGGCGCGATGGGTGAAGGCGGCTTGCGCGGCGCCGACATTCTCAGCCTTCCCCAACCACGCCTTTTGTGGCGCGGCCTGGAGCGCACGACCATAGGAGAAGGTGAGCTTCCACGGCACATTGCCGATCTTGTTCATGGCGTTGAGATGCGCGGTTGCCTCCACGTCAGATTGGCCGCCGGAGAGGAAAGCGATTCCCGGAACCGCCGGGGGCACGCAGGCCTTCAGCACGCGCAGCGTCTTCTCCGCGACCTCCTCAACCGAGGCCCGCGTCCCGCTCTTCTTGCCCGGCACCACCATATTCGGCTTGAGCACCGTGCCCTCGAGCTTCACCCGGGCGTAATAGAGCTCCCGATAGACGGTCTTCAGCACCCACTCGGTGACCTCGGAGCAGCGGTCGATGCCGTGGTCGCCGTCCATCAGCACCTCGGGCTCGACGATCGGCACCAAATCTTCCTCCTGACAGAGCGCCGCATAGCGCGCCAGCGCATGCGCATTCGCGTTCACCGCATTGTAGCTCGGAATTGACGGGCCGATATCGATGACCGCGCGCCATTTGCAGAACTTGGCGCCGAGATTGCGATATTCGATCAAGCGCTCGCGCAAGCCGTCCAAGCCCTCGGTAATGGTCTCGCCCGGAGAGAACGGTAAGGGCTTCGTCCCCTTGTCCACCTTGATGCCGGGCAGCGCGCCCGCCTGCTCGATGATCTTGACGAGCGGCGTGCCGTCCTTGGCCTTCTGCCTGATCGTCTCGTCGAACAGGATGACGCCGGAGACGGATGCCATGCCCGTGGAGCGGAACAGGAACTCGCGATAGTCGCGACGATTGTCCTCGCTCGACTCCACCCCAATCGCCTCGAAGCGCTTCTTGATGGTGCCTGACGATTCGTCGGCGGCGAGAATGCCGCGGCCTGGCGCGACCATGGCGTTTGCCACCCTGTTCAACTCGGCGAGATTCATGATCCTCTCCATTCCTGCCGGAACTGCTTCTCTCGGGCCTTGTGTAGGCCAGCCATGGCCCAAGCTCAACGCCCAAGCGCGAAGGGCGAGCTCGCCACCGTTGAGGGATCAGAGCGTCAGTGTCCCGCCATGCGTGGCGGGACCTTCTTCCACCGATAGCCGGCTTCAGCCATGCTGAAGCCGAGATCGTAGAGCTTGGTCATATAGACCGGATCGAAGGCCTGCGTGCTGGTGTCGTGAAAATCGGCCGGTATGTAAGCGAGGTTGTAGTCGATGCCGTTGGCCTTGGAAAACACGTAGAGCTCGTAGAGATCGCCGACGCCCTGGCTCTTGATGAGGCTTGAGACCGCGCGGCCCGCGATCGACAGCGTCTTGGCCTTCACCGCCTTATATTCCGGCGCGACATGGCCGTTGCGGATGATATAGGCGCGCCGGATCGGGTTGATGCCTAGCCGGCCATCCGTCTTCTTGGCCATGAATTGGGTCGGCACCAGGAAAACCTCGCGCGTGGCGCCACCGTCGACATGCATCTCGTCATAAACGGCGCCGCCTGCGGCGACTTTTACGAAGCCGGGCGGGAACACAGCCGGGATCGCGGCCGAGGCGAGCAGCACCTTGCGGAAGAGCTCGAGCGCCTCCGGGCGGCCTGAGACGGCGATCTGCCCCATGTCCCAGATCACCGGGCGCTCGGCGTCGAGATTGGTGGTGCCAATCAAGAGGCGGCGCCCCTTGCGGTGCTCGTCGGCCACCTCAGCCAGGAAGGCGTCGTTCACATAAAAGGCGACGACCTTGGCCAAAGGGGCATTGCTCGCAAGCGAATCGCCGCCGAGCAGTCCTCTGACGGGTTGCATGATGGCGATATCCTTGGTGTTGGATTCGGTGAAGACCTTCTTCAGGGCCTCGTCGTAGCGAGGCCCGAGAAACGCGAAGGGCGCCGTGAGCGCGCCGGTGGAAACTCCGGTGACGAGGTCGAATTCGGGCCGCTTGCCGGAAGCAGTCCAACCGGCGAGGACTCCTGCCCCGAAAGCGCCGTCGGACCCGCCGCCAGAAAGCGCAAGGAAGTTGACGACCGGGCGCCTTCCCCCGGCGACAAGCTCGGGCCGGTTCGCCCGGACCTGCGCCCATTTCTCCTTGACCAGCGCATCGGCATTGGGCGGGAGTTGATCGCCCCAGAAGCGGATCGGCGCCGGGCCCATGCCGACCACCTCGACATCGCCCTCGAGCGACGCGGGCACCGGATTGCGGGCTATGGCCGCCGCGCAGCCCGCCAGCCCTCCGGCCAGCAGTAGAGCCCACAAGACCCGCCCCAACGCATCCCCCCATCGACGCCGAACAGTCTTACGGAGAGCCTCGTGCCGCCCGTAGGTTTCTCTTGAGAGACAGTACACTAGCGCAAAATTATGGCCGTGGCAGACATTCGCCGGAGGCCACAATCGGCCATAAACAGCCATAAACAGGCAGTCTATAATCGGTCCCGCCACCCTCGGAGGACGCATGCGAAACATGATGGTTGCTTTGATTGTCGTACCCTTGGCGCTAAGCCTGGACACAGGTGCCAGTGCAGCAGCGGAGAATTGCATGATAGGCGATTCCGCGCGTTGCCTGGCTGACCCTAACTGCCACTGGGACGGCGCGAAGCGCGGTTGCTTCCCCGGCCCGCTTCCGAAGCAGGATGTGTGCGTCGTGCACGAGGCCAAGGCAACTTGCGATACATCATCGCTAGGCTGCAAATGGTCTGACGCGGCGAATAAATGCGGGTCGAAGGCTGAATAGGCGCCACATTCCCTATCGGGTTGCTGTCGCCAGCGCGTAAATCAAGAGCAGGCCCATCAAGGAATGGAACAGGCCGGCGCCCCACAGCGCCGCGCCGCCAAGGCCAGCGACCGCCGCCGTCCAGAGGATGAGGCCAGCGGCGAGCACATTATAAAGCGTAAGCCCATAGGCCGCCGCGAGGCCGCCTGTAGTTTCCAACTGATCGCGGGCAAGAAGCGCGGCAATGCCAAGTGCTAGGGTAGCGGCGCCGAGGACCCTCGCGAAAAACACCGCCGACGCGTCCGCCTCCGTTCCGAGGGCGCCGATCAGCATATGCGTCGCGAGAATGGCGGAGGCGCCGAACAGCGCCTCGAACCCGCCCGATACGATCATCAGCAACCGGAGCATGGCTCCCTCCCCTCCACGAGCATCACGGCCCTCGGCTCGCCCTCGCCGTCCGGCAGATCAATCCGAAACCTTCTCGATCTCGCTCGGCCGCTGGTCGATTTCAGTTTCTCGATGTCTTCAAGTCTGTCCGACCGAACCAACCTTTCACGGTGTTTTCGTCATCGGCGGCGCCTTCCACGAGCCATCGAGCGCTGCCTCCTTCGGCCAATAGAGGCGCATCGCAGCGATGAAGGGACCCTTTGGCGCAGGCAGCCAGTTCGGCTCCTTGTCCTTGCCCGGCGAGTCGTTCTGGATATAGAACGTCAGGCCGCCATCGGCGTCCTTCACGAACTGCGGCAGCATCGGCGAGTTGAGCAGATAGCGGTTGATCGGATTGGCGACGAGCAGGCTCTGGGGCAGCTCATACATAGTCAGCGACCAGAACGCGTTGACCGGTGGCAGCTGCCCGGGCGCGAAGTGCATGGTGTACCGGTTGGCGCCGTCGAGCTTCTGACCCGCGGCATCCACGGCATAGATCGGATACATCGCTTCCTGAACGGAGTTTCCGCCGATGCCAAGAACCGTGCCGGCCATCCGGTACAGGTAGTTGTTCTTCAGATACGCCCGCGTGCCGAAAAGGTCGCCGGAGGTCACTTCGCCCGTGTCGATTTTCTCTTTCTGGAAATTGTCGTAATCAACCCAGGCGTCGGCTATGCCTTGCCGCATGGCGGTCTTCATTTCGGGCGAGAGCGCGTTAATGTCTATCGTCTTTCCCCCGCCGACCCCGATCTTCGCAAACCGCGCCATTAGCTCGGTCTCGGAGGGAACTGTCGGGCAGAACTGCAGGACGAAGTTTAGGATGTTGAAGAATTCGAGTGACTTCCTCTCTTCGTCCGGGGTCAGCGGCTTGATGAAATCAACCGTAGGCGCGACAGCCGGCGCCGGCTGACCAAGAAACGCCGAGAGCGGCTCTGCCTTGTAGCCGGCCTGGATTTTCTTCACGTTGTCGATATCGTCCGGGCTGAAAAGCTGGGTGCGATAGACGGCGAGCGCAAACTCGGTCTCCGAGCGGAACACTTTCTTCACGCCCTTGGGCGTCTCGCCTTTCCAGCCCGGCCCGGCGACGAGGAAGCTGCCGCCATCGTTGCCGGTCGTCCGGCTGCCGATATAGTCGAAGTTGAACGTGTAGGCGTCGATGAGCTGGACGCTGAAATAGCGATCCTTTTCGATCGGCGGCACGGTGAGCACGATCGGCTCGGCGCGCAGGTCCAGGCCAAGCCACGAGTAGGGCGTGTCCGAATTAGGGGACTGCACCGCCGTGTCGGACGGAGTGTAGACGCGCGGGATATTGACGATCTGGTTCCAGGGCCCCTTGTATTCGGGATTCTTGGTATCGACGAAGTAGGCGTAGTTGATGCGGTAGTCGTCGACCAGCGGAAAGCCGTAGATGTAGGCTTCCTTGGCTATCGCGCGGACTTCCGCGGCTGTTACGTCCTGAGCGTGAACGCTTGTGGTGGGTAAGGCCAGGCAGCCACCGGCGATCGCCAGCGCCATCGTTGTCATTCGTATTTTCATCTTCATGGCTCCCAAGAAACACACACTCAGATTCATGCGAGGAACGCTCATGTCTCATTGGTCCTTTCGCGCTTGATGCAGCGAAAGCCGAGATGGCAGGTCGAGGTATCGATGGGCTCGGCGTGACGCGCGGCGGGACGATAGCGGCGGCAATAGCTCGGCGCGCAGAGAAACGAGCCGCCCTTGATCACCTTGCGCGGAATCTTGATGTTGGGCTGGCAGGGGTCGTAGCTGTCCTCCGCGCGCGGCCCGCGCGGATTGATGGGCATGCAGCACGATTTCTGCTGCACGTGGCTCGCGACGTACCAATCCGTGGTCCATTCCCACACATCGCCGATCATGTCGTAGAGGCCGTAGCCGTTGGGCTTGTAGGTGCCGACGGGCGAGGT
>Ga0302046_10005586_pt1 | contig 11060 bp, 11 predicted proteins | sample RVTome_11_FD_200261 | JGI IMG/M metagenome (GOLD analysis project Ga0302046, IMG submission 200261) | Soil microbial communities from uranium-contaminated site in the Upper Colorado River Basin, Wyoming, United States - RVT147D111 (version 2) ... | reverse complement strand
CTTCAGGAAGGGCGCACGGAGAAGACGGAGGACGTGGTGCGGAAGGGCGATGTCGTGCGCGTGAAGCTGCTGTCGGTCGATGAGAAGGGACGCATGCGCCTGTCGCGGAAGGCGGTCCTCGCCGATGGCGACGGCGCCGGTCCGGCCGAGGGGTGAGCACGCCCTACGCGAGCGAGCGGGTCGGCCACGGCCTCGCAGTCCTGACGGAGGCGGTACCGGGCGTCCGGTCCGCCGCCCTCGGTGTCTGGGTCCGTGCCGGTTCCGTCCACGAAGCACCCGAGGAGATGGGCGTGAGCCATCTCCTCGAGCACATGGTGTTCAAGGGTACGGCGCGCCGCACGGCGAAGGAGATCGCGCTCGTGCTCGAGCGGCTGGGTGGCTCGCTCGATGCCTATACGACGCGCGAGCACACGTGCTATCAGGCGCGCGTGCTGGACGAGCACGTGGACATTGCGCTCGAGGTGCTCGCGGATCTCGTCCTTTCGCCCAGGCTGCGTGCGGAGGACCTGGACCTCGAGCGCGAAGTCGTGCTGGAAGAGATCGCCACTGTCGAGGACACGCCGGACGACCTCGTGTTCGATCTGCATGCCCGCCAGCTGTGGGGCGGGCATCCCTACGGTTACAGCATCCTCGGCACGCGCGACACGGTGGCCACGCTCGGCGTCGCCGATCTGCGCCGCACCCACGCGAGGCGCTACAGTGGTGGCAACCTCGTGGTTGCGGCCGCGGGCCACGTCGAGCACGGGCACATCGTGGAACGGGTGGCGGAGCTGTTCGGCGGGGCCGGTCCGGGTGGCGTGGATGCGGCGCCGCCGGCGCCCCGCCCCGAGGGGCCGCGCATGGAGCGGGTGGGCCGGGCGACGGCGCAGGCGCACGTCGTGTTCGGCACGCCGACCTTCGGCCACGGGGATGTCCGTCGCTACGCGCTGGTACTGCTCTCCAATGCGCTGGGCGGCGGGATGAGCTCACGGCTGTTCCAGCGCGTGCGCGAGGAGCTGGGCCTGGCCTACAGCGTGTACTCGTTCCAGACGTTCTATCGGCTGGGCGGGATGTTCGGCGTGTACGCGGGCACGCGGCCGGAATGGGCGGATCGGGCGGAGGCCGTCATCCGCGAGGAGCTCGACCGTGTGGCCACGCACGGGCTCGACGCGGAGGAGCTGGCGGACGCGAAGGGTCAGGTGAAAGGCCAGATCGTGCTGTCCCTCGAGTCCACGACATCGCGCCTGCACCGGCTCGCGGGCACTACGTTGTACGATGAGCCCTACCGGACCGTCGAGGAGGTGATGCACTGCGTGGAGGCGGTAACGCACGACGAGGTGGCTGCGCTCGCCGCGGAGTTCCTGGCGCCGGGACGCCAGACGGTGCTGCGCCTGGGACCGGCCTGAGTCACGACCACAATTCTTCGCGGATGAACCGCCCATGATCATCGGGGTGCCGAAGGAGATCAAGTCGCACGAGAACCGCGTCGCGCTCGTTCCCGGCGGTGCCGATGGACTGGTCCAGGCAGGGCACACCGTGCTCGTCGAGCGCGGGGCCGGTATCGGGAGCGGATTCGAGGACGACGCATACGAGGCGGGCGGGGCCAGGATCATGCCGGACGCGGCCGACGTTTGGGCGCAGGCGGACATGATCATCAAGGTGAAGGAGCCGATCCGCTCCGAATGGCCACGCATGCGCCGGGGCCAGCTCATCTTCACGTACTTCCACTTCGCCGCGTCGGAGGAGCTGACGCGGGCGGTGATGGACTCGGGCGCGGTCGCGATCGCGTACGAGACCGTGCAGCTGCCGTCCGGTGAGCTGCCCCTGCTCACGCCGATGAGCGAGGTCGCCGGCCGCATGGCGGTGCTCGAGGGTGCGAAGTACCTCGAAAAGTTCTTCGGCGGCCGTGGCATCCTCGTGGGTGGCGTGCCGGGCGTCGAGCCGGCGACGGTCGTCATCCTCGGCGGCGGCATCGTGGGCGCGAACGCGGCACGCATGGCAGCCGGGCTGGGCGCCCACACCGTGATCCTCGATGTATCGCTCAACCGCCTGCGCTACCTCTCGGATGTCATGCCGGCGAACGTCACGCCGCTCTATTCGAACCGCACGAACATCCTCGCCCAGATCGAGAAAGCCGACATCGTGATCGGCGCCGTGCTGGTGCCCGGCGCGAAGGCCCCGAACCTGGTGCGCCGCGAAGACCTGAAGCGGATGAACCCCGGTTCCGTCATTGTCGACGTCGCCGTGGATCAGGGCGGCTGCGTCGAGACGATCCGTCCAACGACGCACGAGGACCCGATCTACGTTGTCGACGGTGTGATCCACTACGGTGTGGCGAACATGCCGGGCGCGGTGTCGCGGACGTCGACGCTGGCGCTCACGAACGCCACGTTCCCCTACACGCTGCGACTGGCGAACAAGGGATGGGAAGAGGCGTGCCGGCTCGACCGCGCGCTCCAGCTGGGTCTCAATGTCGTGCACGGCAAGGTCGCCTATCCCGGCGTTGCGGAGGCGTTCGGCCTGCCGTACACGCCCGTGGGCGAGATGCTGTAGAGGGCAGGCGTGGCCGATACTGGAATGCACGGACCGGTGCGCGTCCTCGTTCGACGTCTGCCACACTACCCGGCCGAGTGGGAGCTGCCGGCCTACGCGACGATGGGCTCGGCAGCGGTCGATCTGCGCAATGCGGGCGCGACGCTCGTGCTGCCGCCGCTCGGGAGGCAGCTGGTCCCGACGGGTCTCGCGATCGCACTGCCGCCGGGTACGGAGGCGCAGATCCGGCCGCGATCGGGTCTGGCGCTGCACCGCGGGATCAGCATCGTGAACACGCCGTGCACCATCGATGCGGACTACCGTGGCGAGATCCGGATCCCGCTGATCAACCTCGATCGCGCGCCGCAGGAAGTCGCGCATGGCGAGCGGATCGCGCAGATGCTGATCGCACGGGTGCTGCCCATCGAATGGGACGAACGGGATGCATTGCCGCAGACGCAGCGAGGCGAGGGAGGGTTCGGCAGCACTGGACGGTGAGATGCCGCAAGTGTCCGACTTGCACAGGGATATCCCCCGGGTTACCTTGGCGCCGCGACCGGGGGCGGTGTGGTGCCGGAGCGAGGAATCGCCTCGCGGCCGGGCGCCTGTCCCGACCACATCGCTGGCCTTCCGGATGAGGGTATGAGTCTCAAGGGCTTCTTGAATTCGAACAGAGGCCGACTGCTTCCCGTCAACGACATCGCGGTCGATCTCGGAACGGCGAACACGCTCGTCTACGTGAAAGGCGAGGGAATCGTCCTGAACGAGCCATCGGTTGTGGCGCTCGAGCGTGGCAGCAATCGCATCAAGGGAATCGGTCTCGACGCGAAGCGAATGCTCGGCCGCACACCGGAGGGCATTGTCGCCGTGCGCCCGCTGAAGGATGGCGTCATCGCGGATGTCGACATCACCGAGATCATGCTCCGCCACTTCCTGCGCCAGGTCACGAACAAGCGCATCTTCCGCATGAAGCCGCGCGTGATCGTGGGCGTGCCGTCCGGCATCACGGAGCTGGAGCGGCGGGCGGTCCGTTCCAGCGCGGGCGCCGCGGGCGCGAAGGAAGTGTACATGGTCGCGGAGCCGATGGCCGCCGCGATCGGCGTCGGTCTGCCGGTCGACACACCGACCGGCAATATGGTGATCGACATTGGCGGCGGCACGACGGAAATCGCAGTGATCGCGCTGAACGGAATCGTGTCGGATACCTCGATCCGCGTCGGTGGTGATGAGATCGACAATGCGATCGTGACGTTCCTGCGCAAGAACTACAACCTGCTGATCGGCGAGCCGACGGCGGAAGCGATCAAGATCCAGATCGGCTCGGCGTTCAACAATGGTGATGAGCGCGAGATGGAAGTGAAGGGTCGCGATCTGGTGAGTGGCATCCCGAAGACGGTGCGCGTGCACTCGCAGGAGATCCGCGAGTGCATCCAGGAGCCCGTCCAGCAGGTAGTGGACGCGGTGCGGCGCGCGCTCGAGATTACGCCGCCGGAGCTCGCGTCCGACATCGTCGATCGCGGCATCGTGATGACCGGTGGCGGCGCGCTGATCCGCGGCCTCGACGCGTTGCTCGCGCACGAGACGAATCTGCCGATCCACGTCGACGAGGAACCACTCACCTGCGTCGTGCGGGGCGCCGGCCGGATCCTGGACGATTTCGAGCGCTATCATAGCGTACTCAACGCATAGCGTGACCGTGTAGGTGGCGGACTTCGAAGGGGGGCGAACGGGACGAGGGCGCCGGGCAGCCTGGACTGCCGGGATTCTCCTGCTCGCGCTCTTTTTCATTTTCCTGCCAGCGCAGTATCAGGCGCCGGTGCGCTCAGCATTGCGCGCGACCGTGATGCGACCGTTCATAGCACTTCAGGCGCGACTGGCGAGCGCGCGGCCCGGAGGCAGCGAGCTGGCCGCGGTGCGTGCCCAACGCGATTCGCTGGTGGCGTTGCTCGCCTCGCAGGCCGCGCTCGTCGAGGAGAACCGACGGCTGCGGCATGCGCTCGGACTGCACGAGCGCATCGGCGAGCGCTTCATTCCGGCGCGCGTGCTGCGTGTCGGACTGGATGGCGCGGAGAGCACGTTCCTCATCGATGTGGGCGCGCAGCACGGTGTGGCCGTGGGAAGTCCGGTGCTCGCGGTGGGCGGTCTGCTCGGGGTCGTGCGCGAGGTGTCGGGCGCAACGGCGCAGGCGATCGACTGGACACACCCGGAGTTCCGCGCGAGCGCCATGACGGATGATGGCGTGGCGTACGGCATCGTCGAGCCGCGCGCCGGCGTGGCGCGCGAAGAGGACGTGCTGCTGCTCACGGGCGCGCCGTTCCACGTCGAGATCGGACCGGGGCGCCGGATTCTTACGTCCGGCCGCGGCGACCTGTATCCGCGCGGCGTCCCGATCGGCACGGTCGTCGGCATGCAGGACGCCGACACGGGTTGGCGGAAGAGCTTCATCGTGGCGCCCGCGGTGCGGCCGGAAGGACTGACGCACGTCCTCGTCGGAGTCGGACTGACGGGAGGCCTGGATCTCACGGACGCGTGGCTGCCGCCGGAAGCGTCTGACACGACGCTGCCCGCGCTGCCGCTCATGGTCCCGGAGAGCACGACCGTCGTTGTGCCGCCGGACACGGCCGGATCCGCGGGACGTCCGTGACGCCCTGGACGCGTCCCTGGACCCTGTTCATTGGCGGCCTCCTCCTTCTCCACTTCGTGCTTCGACTCGGCTTCGGCCTCGGGAAGGGAATGCCCGACCTGCTCACGGCCGCGGCGCTGCTCGGCGCAATGCGGCTCCGACCGCCGGGCGCGGCCGCGCTCGGACTCGCCGTCGGCATCATCAATGACGCGGCGTCCTTCAATGCCTTCGGCGCGACGGGTTTCGCCCTTGCGGTCGTCGCGGCGCTGGGCGCGCTCTCGCGCGAGTATTTCGAGGGAAGCAGCCCGATCTTCGTGCTTGCGTATCTCGTGCTCGGCTCCTGGCTGAGCCAGGCGATCGCGCGTGTGCTGGGCCGGGGGCCCGACGGTCCGGCGCCGTACCTGCTGAGCGGACGCGCACTGCTGATCGCGGCGTATACCGGTGTCGCGGGGATTCTGCTGCTCAGCGCATACCGTGGTGTGACGCGTGAGCGAATCTGAGGCGGGGGGCACCGCAAACGTGCGCGCGGGTACGGTGATCGGACGCGGGCAGCCGTCCTGCCGCGACCCGAACCGCAACGCAGACTGAGCATGTCGATTCTCGGCCGCATCCGCGCGATGTTCGGCGATGCACCCCTCATGTACACGGTGCTGGGGCTGTCCGCATTCGGCGTCGCGATGATCTACTCCGCCGGCCAGGTGGACGCACCGAATACGGTGGTCGCGGACATCTGGCGCATGCAGCTCACCTGGCTGGCGCTTTCGGTCGCGGGGCTGTTCGTCGTGATGCGCATCCAGGTCCGCTGGCTGGAATGGCTGGCCGTGCCTGCGTACGTGGCCGGCGTCCTCATCCTCGTTGCGACCCTGTTCATCGGGACGGGCGCCGGTACGGCCGCGGGAACGAAAAGCTGGATCCGGATCGGAGGCGTCGGCATCCAGCCGGCACAGTTCGCGAACGTCGCGACCATCCTGATGCTCGGGCGCGTGATGGGTTCCTGGCGCGACGCGCCGTCGAGCCTGATCGCGTTGTGGAAGCCTATCGCGATCGCCGCCGTCCCCATGCTGCTCGTGCTGCGGCAGCCGGACCTCGGCACCGCCATGGTATTTGGCGGCGTGCTTCTCGCCTCTCTCTTCTGGGCCGGCACGCCGCCAGGCCTGCTGTTCCTGCTGATCAGCCCGATGATCGCGCTGTTCCTCGGCGGCAGCAACGTGCTGTTCGCGATCTACATGCTCAGCCTGCTCGCGTTCCTGTATTTCTACCGCCTGCCGCTGGGCGAAAGCATCGCGGTCGTTGCGGTCAATCTGGCGGCCGCGACGATCGCACTGCCGCTGTGGAATTCCCTGGAGGACTACCAGCGCAACCGGTTCCTCGTGTTCCGCGATCCCTATATCGACCCGCGCGGCGCGGGATACCAGCATATCCAGTCCCGGATCGCGATTGGCAGTGGCGGCCTGTTCGGAAAGGGGTTCACGGAGGGCTCGCAGAAACGCCTGGCGTTCCTGCCCGAGCAGCATACGGACTTCATCTATGCCGTCGTGGGCGAGGAGCTGGGTTTTCTGGGTGCTGCCGCTGTCGTGGTCGCGTTCGGTGTGGTGCTGTGGCGCCTGTCCGCGATCGCCGAGCGCCAGAGCGATCCGTTCGCGGGTATCGTGGTGTTCGGCATCCTCGGCGCCTGGTTCACCCATATCCTCGTGAACGTCGGCATGACGATCGGCGTCATGCCGATCACGGGCATCCCGCTGCCATTCCTCAGCTACGGTGGCTCGTTCCTGCTGGCCACGTTCGTCGCCCTGGGCATCGCGCAGCGGATCGCGTCCGAGCGCGGCAGGATCTGAGCGGCCCGTCGTGGCCGTGGGGCGCGCAGGCCCGTAACTTGTGGCATCCGTTCCCCTTCGAGCGCAGGCGAATGAGCTGGTTCAGAAAGCCGAAACGGAAGCTCCAGGCATCGGATCGACGGGAGCTCCCGACGGACGTGTTCGACAAGTGCCGCTCGTGCGGCGAGATCCTGTATCGCGCGCGGCTCGAGCAGAACCTGTTCGTCTGCCCGCATTGCGGATACCACAACCGCATCACGGCCGACGAATACATCGACCTGCTGCTGGACGACGAGGACCCCGAAGAGCTGTGGTCCGAACTGCGCAGTGGGGATCCCCTCGCGTTCGTGGATCAGAAACCGTACACGCGCCGGCTCGAGGAAGCGGAGAACCGCACGGGCCACGCTGATGCCGTCCGCACGATGGCCGGCCGACTGGATGGGATCCCTGTCGGCCTCGCCGTGATGGACTTCCAGTTCATCGGCGGCAGCATGGGGTCGGTCGTGGGCGAGAAGATCGCGCGGCTCGGCCTGCGATCGCTGGAGCGGACCGAGCCGCTCATCATCGTGAGCGCCTCGGGCGGCGCACGCATGATGGAAGGCATCCTCTCGCTGATGCAGATGGCCAAGACGAGCGCGGTCCTGGCGCGCCTGCATGACGCGGCCATTCCCTACATTTCGGTTCTTACGAATCCCACGACGGGCGGGGTGACCGCCTCGTATGCGATGCTAGGCGACATCATTCTCGCGGAGCCCGGCGCGCTCGTCGGGTTCGCGGGGCCGCGCGTCATCGAGCAGACGATCAAGCAGGAGCTGCCGGAGGGATTCCAGACGTCGGAGTTCCTGCTCGAGCACGGCATGGTGGATCGCATCACGGACCGGCGTGAGCTGAAATCGGAACTCGCCAGCCTGCTGCGCCACATGCTGGGTCTTCCCGCGCCCGTGGTGGGCAATGGCAACGGGCGGGAGCAGGGCAGCGCTTGAGCCGGCTCACCTACGATGCGCTGATCACCGAGCTGTTTCCTCGCCTCACGGGCGGGATCCGCTGGGGTCTCGAGCGCACCCGGCGCATGCTCGCCGCGGTGGGAAACCCGCACGAAGCGTGTCCTGCGCTCCATGTGGGCGGCACCAACGGCAAGGGCTCCGTCGCCGCGACGATGGCGAGCGTGCTGGGCGCCGCCGGCCTGCGCACGGGACTCTACACATCGCCCCACCTGTGCAGCTTCCGCGAACGGATCCGCATCGACGGTGAATCGATCGGCGAGGCCGCGCTTCTCGAAGCGGCAGAGCGCCTGTGGCCGGCGATCCGCACGGAGGATCCTTCGTTCTTCGAGGCGACGACAGCGATCGCGTTTCTCGCGCTCGCGGAAGCAGGCGTCGATGTCGCGGTCATCGAGGTCGGTCTCGGCGGCCGTCTCGATGCGACGAATGTGATCCGTCCGGAGGCGGTCGCGTTGACCAACGTCGCGCTGGATCACGTGCAGCTGCTCGGTCCCACGCTGTCCGCGATCGCGAACGAGAAGGCGGGCATCCTGAAGGCCGGCGTGCCCGCAGTGACAACGGAAACGGGCGATGAAGCGCTGGCAGTGTTCCGTGCGCGCGCACGGGAGGTCGGCGCACCACTCACGGAGCTGCGCGCGGAGGACGTGACCGATGTGCACACGGACGCACACGGTACCACGCTCACGGTCGCGACCCGCGCGTGGGGGCCGCTGCGCGTGCACACACCGCTCAGCGGCATGCACCAGGCGACGAACGCGGCGCTCGCGGCCGTTGCGCTCGAGCGATTGCCGGAACGGCTGCGCCCTTCCGCGGACGCGGTGCAGCGTGGCATCGCGGCCGTGCGCTGGCCCGGCCGCCTCCAGGTCCTGCAGATGGCCGGGCGGACCTGGGTCTTCGATGTGGCGCACAATGTCGCGGCCGTGCACGCCCTCGCGGCAGGTCTGTCCGCCCTCGAGCTGCCACGTCCCCTCGTGCTGCTCGCCGGCGTGCTGGGCGACAAGGATTGGCGCGCGATGCTGCGGCCGCTCTACGCCGTGGCCGATGCGGCGATCCTCACAGTGCCACCGACGGCACCGCGTGATCGGCGCTGGGAGCCAGCCGCCGTGATCGAGGCCGTGCCCGATGCGCGCGCGATCGCGATCGACGCATTCGATGACGCATTGCGCAATGCATTGCGCCTTTCGGCGGGACCGCCAGCCGGCACCATCGTCGTGACCGGTTCATTCCACACGGTCGGTGACGTGCTCATCGCGCTCGGCCGTGCGCCGGATGGTGTCGATACGCACTTGCCGTTCGCTTCACTCGCCGTCTAGATTCGCGCGGATGCCGAGGTACGCGAGCCTTCCCGGCTTCCGGGACTTCTATCCCGCCGAGCTGGCGACGCGCGCACACATCACGACCGCCTGGCGCGAGGCCGCACGCCGTCACGGCTTCGAGGAGTACGACGGTCCGCCGCTCGAGAGCCTCGATCTGTACGTCGAGAAGAGTGGCGCGGAGATCGTCGCGCAACTGTACACATTCACTGACAAGGGCGGTCGCCAAGTCGCGCTCAGGCCCGAGATGACGCCGACGTTCGCACGCATGGTCGGGGCGCGTGCGGGCGCGCTGCGCAAACCCATCCGCTGGTTCTCCGTGCCACAGCTGTTCCGCTACGAACGGACACAGCGCGGCCGTCTGCGCGAGCACTTCCAGTGGAACGTCGACATCGTGGGCGAGGACGACATCTCGGCGGATGCGGAGGTGCTGGCGACCGGGCTGGACGCGCTCATCGCGCTCGGCCTGGGTCCGCACGACGTCGTCGCGCGCTTCAACGATCGGCGTCTCCTCGAACAGCTGCTCGCCGGCGCCGGCGTACCCGCTGCGCTGCTGACCGCCGTCTACGGCTGCGTGGACAAGCTGACCCGCGAGCCCGCCGGCCGCGTGTTCGATCGCCTCGTCGAAGCCGGACTGCCCGGCGACACGGCGCGCGCCGTGCTCCGCATCTTCGAGATCGACGATGGCATCGACGGGATGTTCCGCGCGTTCGCCGACCGGCCGGCCGTGTGCGAAGCGCTCGAGCGCCTCGACTCGTACCGCAGCGCACTCCGCGATCTCGGACTCGACGGGTTCATCGCTTTCGACCCGAGGATCGTGCGCGGGCTGGCCTATTATACCGGAACGGTCTTCGAGATCTTCGACCGCAAGGGCGAGCTCCGGGCCATCTGCGGCGGAGGCCGCTACGATGACCTGCTGAGCGCGGTCAGCGATGTCGCGCTTCCGGCCGTCGGCTTCGGCATGGGCGATGTCGTGCTCGCCGAGCTGCTGGCGGAGCGCGGCCTCGCCCCTGCCTGGGCGCCTGCAGTCGACTACTACATCGTCGCCGTCGGCGAGGCGGAGCGGGGCGTCCAGCGACGGATCGCAGCCAGCCTGCGCGCCCGCGGCGCGTCCGTCGCGTACACGCTGCGCGTCGCGCCGGTCGGGCGCCAGTTCAAGGATGCGGATGCGCGCGGTGCGCGGCGCGTCGTGGTCCTGGGTCCCGATGAGCTGCGCGATGGCCTCGCCGTCGTGCGCGACATGCGGTCCGGCACGGAAGAGCGGGTGCCGCTCGAGACGTGGCTGGGGCCGGAGAGCGCGCCGAGGTGAGCCGGCGCGACGACGAACGGGCGCGTGAGCGGCAGCGCATGGTCCGCGCCTCAGCGCTCTACACGTTCGCGTTCTTCGCCACGGCGCTCGTCGTTGCGGTGGGCGGCTCGGCCGTCGTGGCCTGGCTGCTCTCGCGCGGCAGACTGCCGTTCGTGACGACGTGGCTCGTCACCATCGCCATTGTGGTCCTGCCGACGGCGATCGGCTCGCTCGTGCGGTTCGTGCGCTCGCGCGGGTCCGGAACAGACCTCCACAGGGAGTAACGGAAGAGCGAGATGGCTGACGACAAGGCACTGACGACACGCGCAGCGGATTTCAGCGCCTGGTACAACGAAGTGGTGCTGCGGGCCGAGATGGCGGATTACTCGCCCGTGCGCGGCAGCATGGTCATCCGTCCCTGGGGCTATGCCATCTGGGAGAACATGCAGCGCGCGCTGGACGAGCGGTTCAAGGCGACCGGTCATCAGAACGCCTACTTCCCGCTGCTCA
>Ga0302046_10005584_pt1 | contig 11063 bp, 10 predicted proteins | sample RVTome_11_FD_200261 | JGI IMG/M metagenome (GOLD analysis project Ga0302046, IMG submission 200261) | Soil microbial communities from uranium-contaminated site in the Upper Colorado River Basin, Wyoming, United States - RVT147D111 (version 2) ... | reverse complement strand
CCCCCTTTCTCGACCTTCTCCCCCGGATTCCGCAGGGGGGGTGGGGGTGGCTCCGCTGCTTGCCTGCGTGACATGCGCATCCTCCTTCGGAAACAGCTCCGCGCCAGGGCCGGGACCGATGCGGGCGTCATTCGCGCGGGGCAAGACGGCCAAGTTCTGGATCAGCGCGGCGGGTAGGAAGATCTCGTGATATGGCGTCACGATGTACTTCCCCGTCGTTGGGTCGAGCAAGGCCGGCTCGCCCAGAATAAGGTCTCGATCCTCGGTGGGAACGCCCACGTCGGCCACGCGAACGACTCCGGCGAATACATCGCCGGCCTTCAAAGTTACCACAACCCACCGATCGGGTGCGGATCCCTTCACAAGCCACGGGACGGCCAGCCTGGCGAGCGAACCGGTCTGAAGGCGAGGGTCGGTGTACGGGTCGGGGATGACATGAGCGGCCGGCAGCCAGTGCAATGGCTCGGCCAAGAGCACGTACAGCACGAGTCCCAGAATGCTGAACGCGATGTATCGAATTGCCGTATCCCACTCCTTGCGACGCCAATCGAGACCGTTGAGGACTGCGTAGAGGTGACTCCCCAGGGCCCCTGGGATGATTGCCACCACGATGACCAAGACCGCCGCAGCGGTTGTCGGCATGGGCACCCCTTTGATCGCGTCCGAATCGGCGAGCGAGGTCGCGCCGCCCTCCAGAATGCCGACTCCCAACGATTGGGTCGGCACCGGAACGCTGCGGGGAGGTGCCAAACGTCGCAAGGGATGAACCAGGGGACGGGTGGTGGGGCCTCTTACGGACAACGGCTTTCCCGGGACTCGATCGCCATGCACACTTCTGCCCATGCCCGCCCATGACCCGGCCGACCTCCCCGACCTGCTCCGCCGCGCCCGCGCCCGCGACCCGGGCGCCTTTGGCGAGTTGGTCCGCCGGTTCCAGGACGCGGCGGTGGGCTACGCCTACGCCCGGCTCGGCGACTTCGCCCAGGCGGAAGACGCCGCCCAGGATGCGTTCCTGGAGGCGTGGCGCGATCTGCCGCGATTGGAGCACGACGCCGCGTTCACGGCCTGGCTCCGCCGCCTGCTCTTCAAGCAGTGCGACCGCCGCACCCGACGCCGGGCGCCCGACCCGGTGCCGCTGGATCGCGTCGAGGTCGCGAGCGACGCGCCCGACCCCGGCGCCGGCGCCGAAGCGTCCGACCGGACCGCGTGGCTCGGGCGCGCGGTGGCGGGCCTGCCCGACGACCAGCGCGTGGTGGTCCTGCTCCACTACTTCGCCGGGTTCTCCGTCGCCGAGATCGCCGCGTTCGTCGAGGCGCCGGCCGGCACCGTCAAGAGCCGACTGCACGCGGCGCGCCGCGCCTTGCGCTCGGGGGATCTCGCCGTGATCGCCGAAGACCTGGGGCTCCACCGTCCGTCCCGGGACGAGGAGTTCGCGCGCCGGGTCCGGCGGCTCCTCCAGGCCGCGGCCGATGGCGAGCGGGACCACGTGCGGGCGCTGGTGCACGACGACCCCGCCCTCGCCGACGCCGAGGGACCGCATCCCTTCTGGGGCGGCCGGCCGCGCGCGATGCACGTAGCGGTGGAGTGGGGGCGCGAAGACGTGGTGCGCGATCTGCTCGACGCGGGCGCCGACCCCAACGCCGACTCGACGGCCTACGACGGGTGGAGCCCGCTCCTGCTCGCTACCCACTGGAACCGACCCGGCATCGTCCGGCTCCTCCTCGAGCGCGGCGCCCGGTGGGATCCGTGGTCGGCCGCCGCCCTGGGCGAAATCGGCCGCGTGCGCGAGTTCCTCGAGCGGGATCCGGGCGCGGTCCACGCGCTCGGCCCCAACCGCGCGACGCCGCTCCATTTCGCGGGCTCCCTCGAGGTCGCCCGTCTCCTGGTCGAGTCGGGCGCGCGGCTCGACGCGCACGACCAGTACGGCGCCACCCCGGTCCGGGTGGCGGCCTACTCCCGTCGCGTGCCGCGCGCGGTGGGCCAATACCTGCTCGGCGCCGGGAGGGAAGACGACAGCTTCCTGCGGTGCGCGCTCGGCGACACGGATGCGGTCGGCAGGATGCTGGATACCCGGTCCGACCTGCTCGCGACCCGCGACGACCATCTCAACGCGGCGAGCGCTCGGGGCACGACGCTCCTGCACCTGGCCGCGTCGCTGGGCCTCGTCCGGATGGCGACCTTCCTGCTCGACCGCGGCGCCGATCCCAACATCCGCGCCGCGGGCGGCGAGACCCCGCTCCACTACGCCGCCAAGTTCGGCGACGAGCCGCTGGCCCGCCTCCTGCTCGACCGTGGCGCCGATCCCCAGCTCACGGACGCGGAGCATCACGGAACGCCCGGTGACTGGGCCCGCTTCTTCGAACAGCAGGCGGTCGCGGGGCTCTTCTCGAATCGGTGAAACTGCTTCAACACAGAGAACACAGAGAACTCTCTGCGCCCTCCGTGTCCTCTGTCCCCGGCGACCTGCCTCGACGCTCGACCGATGGGCGAGTACGTTCGTGAGTCTCATCCTCGGGGGTCTCCTGGCGCGAGTCGTGGTGGTGGGCGCGGGTGCCGCCGGGATCATGGCAGCGATTGCGGCCGCGACCGCGGGCGCCGAGACCGTCCTGCTCGAGCGCACGCCGGACGGGGGGCGGAAGATCCTCATCTCGGGGGGAGGCCGGTGCAACATCCTCCCCGCGCGGCTGGACGAGTCGCGCTTCGTCACCGACTCCTCGCCCCACACGCTCAAAAAGATCGTCCGTTCCTGGCCGCTCGCCGAGCAGATCGCGTTCTTCGAGCGCGAGTTGGGCCTGGCGCTGGTCGAGGAGACCGAGTCGGGGAAGCTGTTTCCCTCGTCGAATCGCGCGCGCGACGTACGGGACGGGCTGCTCGTTCTCGCCGCCCGTCGCGGCGTGCGGTTTCAGCCCCACGCGTCGGCCGTCGGCGTGTCGCCCGCCATGCGAACCTGGACCGTCGAGCTGGAGTCGGGCGCGGCGCTCGTGTCCGACGCGGTCATCCTGGCGACGGGTGGGCTGTCGGTACCCAAGACCGGCAGCGACGGGCTGGGCCTGCGCATCGCCGAGCAGCTCGGGCACACCGTGCATGCCACCTATGCCGCCCTGACGCCGCTCACGATCGCGCCGCCGCCGTTCGTCCATCTCGCCGGCGTGTCGCTCCCGGTGACCATCACGGCGCGGGACGGGGACCGCGCCGCAACCGCGACCGGCGGGTTTCTGTTCACGCATCGCGGGTACAGCGGTCCCGCCGTGCTGGACGTGTCGCACGTCGTGGTGCGCGCGGCGGCCGACGCGCCGGCCACGATCCGCGTGTGTTGGACGGGGTTGGACGAAGCGGCCTGGGACGCCGCGTTGCGGGCGGAAGGAACCCGCACCGTGCTGGGCGCGTTGCGTGGCCACCTGCCCGAGCGGCTCGCGATCGCGCTGCTGGAGCTGGCCGGCGTGGCGCCGGCTTGCCCGCTCGCGCAGTTGCGGCGGAACGACCGCCGCGGGTTGGTCGACGTGTTGGTCCGAGGCCCACTCCCCTGCACGGGCCACGAGGGCTACCACAAAGCCGAGGTCACGGGTGGCGGCGTGAGCCTCGCCGAGATCGACCCTCGGACCATGGAGAGCAAGCGGCACCGGGGCCTGTTTCTGTGCGGCGAGATGCTCGACGCGTTCGGGCCGATCGGCGGCTACAACTTCCTGTGGGCGTGGGTCACGGGCCGGGCCGCCGGGTTGGGCGCGGCGGCGACTCCGCCCGGCTAGCCACACCAATCACCTGCTGGCGCGCTACGCCGTCCCCTTGGGCGCCAGGGCACCTTCCGGCTTCACCTCAAGGCGGTCCTTGGCCTTCCATAGCAGGAGCAGCGCCACCCCCGCGACCAGCGCCACCACCGCCGCCGCCTGCGCGAGCGTGTATCCGCCTAACACACGATCATCTTTGGCCCGCACGAACTCGACCAGGAACCGCTCGATCCCTTCGCCGATCAGGTAGACCGCGAACAGCCATCCGACCGCGTGCTGGTGGCGGCGCCATCTCCACAGCAAGTAAAAAAGGAAGAGCAGCGCCGCGACCTCGTAGAGCTGCGTGGGGTGCACCGCGATCACCTCGGCCGGCGAGGTGCCCGGCGGGAACTCCGCGCCCCAGCGCGACAGATTGGCGACCGTCGTGGGCGGCTGGCCCTCGGGGAACTTCATCCCCCACGGCAGATCGGTGGGGAGGCCGTAGTCGTCCTGCACCAGAAAACACCCGAGCCGACCCAGGGCGTGCCCGACCGCGAGGGCCGGGGCCGTCAGCTCGAGGGTGAACCGGGCCGGAATCCGCTTCCACCACCCCATGCCCAACACCACCACCAGTCCGCCGATCAGCCCACCCCACCAGACCAGCCCGCCGCGGGAAAAGAGCGACCCGCCGTTCAAGGCGACGTACCAGATCTTGGCGCCCACAATGCCGCCGATAACCGCCGCGACCACCACGTCAGCCGAGTATTCCTTATTGAGGCCGCGACGCTCCAGTTCCAGACCCATCACCCACCCGGCGGCCAGAAAGCCCGCCATCATCATGAGTCCGAAACCGGTGATCTCGAGCCCGAAGATCGAGAAGACGAGGGGGTAGACGGTCATGGCAGCGCCGGCGAGACGGGACCCGGCTCCAACCCCGGCCAGGGCAGGGCGGGATCGGCGTCGAGAAAGTGATCGGCGACCTCGCCGCGCTTCCACCGGAACCAGCCGGCCCGCGCGATCATCGCCGCGTTGTCGAGATTGAGCCGCGGGCGGGCGACCGCGACGCGCGCCAGCCCGCGGAGTCGGCCCGCCATACGGGTCGCGAGTGCGCGGTTGCACGCGACCCCGCCGCCCAGGACCGCGATGGGGTACCCGGTCTGCTCCACGGCCCGCGCGGTCTTCTCCGCCAGCACGTCGATCACAGCGTCCTGGAACGAGCGAGCCAAGTCGGCCCGATCGGCCGCCAGATCGGGCGAGGCCCGCACGGCGTGCAGCACCGCGGTCTTGAGCCCGCTGAACGAGAAGTCGAATCCGTCGCGCACCATCGGGCGGGGAAAGGCGAATCGGTCCCGCCCCTCGGGCGCCAGCCGCTCGATGGGCGGGCCGCCGGGATATCCCAGCTCCAGGAGTGTGGCGACCTTGTCGAACGCCTCGCCCGCGGCGTCGTCCCGCGTCTCACCGAGCAGACGGTACCGCCCCCAGGCCGGAACGTCGAGCAGCACGGTGTGCCCGCCCGACACCAGCAGGGCGACGAACGGCGGCTCCAGGTCCGGATCCTCGAGGGTCGGCGCGAAGAGATGTCCCTCCAGGTGATGAACCCCGACGATCGGTTTGCCGAGCGCCGCCGCCAGCGCCTTGGCGTAGCACACGCCGACGAGCAAGGCCCCCACCAGGCCGGGCCCGCGCGTCACGGCGATGGCGTCCACCGCGCGCAGCGGCAGCCCCGCCTGCTCCAGCGCGGACGTGACCACGGGGTCGAGCGCCCGCAGGTGCGCGCGACTCGCCAACTCGGGCACCACGCCGCCGAACACCTCGTGGATGTCCTGCGAGAGGATCACCAGGCCGGCCATCTCCGGCCGGTCTCCCTCGCCGACCAGCACCGCCGCCGACGTCTCGTCGCATGACGTTTCGATGCCGAGGACGACGTCAGCCACGGCTACGGGAGACCACCGCGGTGTCCGGAGTCGCGACGCCCGTCAACCCGTTGGGCGGCACGACCTCGAGCCGTACCACCTCGGGCTGCTCGCCCACGCCGACCGGTGTGGCCACCACCGTCACCGAATCGCGGGTGAGGCGCGCCAACCGGGTGCTGGGCCCGCGCACGGTGACGATCACCGCGGGCGGATCGGTCAGCCATCCCACGCGCTCGCCGTGAATCGTCACCGGGACGCCCATCAGCACGCGCTGGGCCATGAACGCCACGTCCGCGGACACCTGCACCTGCGCCGGCGCGAACCGCACCCGCGGGTGTCCCGTGGTGTCGATGGGGAGTGTCCGGCGCACCGGGTCGGTGACGCCCCGCAGCTCGATCGACACGGTGAACGCGGTGTCGAGAGCCTGAATCGCGGATTCGGGCCCGACCACGGTCACGGCGGGGGGCTCGACCGCGATGCCGCCCACGATCTCGTAGCCGGAATCCGGCACGATCCGCAACCGCGGGACCACCGGCACCGCGCGGCGCGCGACGTCGTCCAGCGCCACGGTGACGGTTCGGGGTTGCACGTCTTGCGCGCGAACGTTCACGGTGCGTCGCACCACTAGGTCCTCAGGGGCCAGCACCAGCGTGTACTCGCTGCCGGACAGCGTGTCGGGAAGGACGCGGCGGATGGTGGGCGGGGACGAGTAGAGCTTGATCAGCTCGCGGGTTGGGCCCACGTAGACGGCCTGCACCGGAGGCAGTGCCCCGCGGAGGGCCCGGCCCGTCGGCGGCTCGACCTGCAAGAGCACCGGCACCAGCTGGGTGGTCGGCTCCTCGGCGGCCACGGCGGCCCAGAGCACCGCCGAGAGCACCAGGGCCGTGACCTTGACGGGCCAGTTGGTGAGCGCCTTCCGCCGGAACGTCGCGATCCACGACTCACGTGCCGCCAAGCAGCCTCCGAAACAGGGCCTTCTGGGCGGGATGGTCCCACTCGGTGGCGCCGATCACTTTCTTCACGATCACGCCTTCGCCGTCCAGCACCCAGCTCTCCGGCACGCCGGTCGTTTGGAACGCTTGCTGGATACGGCCTGACCGGTCGTGCAGGATCGTGAACGTCAGGCCACGCTCCTCGACCCACCGGCGCACGTCGGCCGAGTCGCCCTGGTCCACACTCACGGCCACGATGTGAAGACCCTGCGGCCCCAATTCTTCGTGGAGCCGCTGCATGGACGGCATCTCCGCCTCGCACGGCGTACACCACGTGGCCCACACGTTGAGCAGCACGACCTCGCCCCGGTAGTCCCGGACGGACACCGAATCGCCCGTCTCCAGGCTCACCATCGCCGCGTCGGGCGCGCGGGCGCCGGGCTCCACCCGGTTGATCTCGGGGGTGAGCACCCACGCGGCGCCCAACCCAAAGGCCAGCACGCCCAGGATGACACTGACCGCTATCCACTGTCCGCGATTCGCCATCTTCGCCACTCCCTACGCTGTCTTCACACCGCCACGGCCGTCCGCCGTCGCAGCTCGCGCACCGCTTCGGCGGGACTCGCCGCTCCGAAGACCGCCGAGCCGGCGACGAACGTGTCCGCCCCCGCGCGCCGAGCTTCGCCGATCGTCTCCAACGTGATGCCGCCGTCCACCTCGAGCCACAGCCCTTTGCCGTGGCGCTCCAGCAGCGCGCGCGCCCGGCGGATCTTCTCGGTGACGGTCGGAATGTAACGCTGCCCGGGGTATCCGGGGTTCACCGCCATCACGAGCAAGAGGTCGAGATCGTCCAGCAGTTCTTCCGCGTGCGCGAGCGGGGTCCCGGGATTCAGCGCCAGCCCGGCCCGCATCCCCAGCTCGCGCGCGCGCGCGAGGTGCCGCTGCGGGTGACGCGTCGCCTCGGGGTGCAGGGTGAAGATGGCGGCACCCGCGTCGGCAAACGCGTTGAGGTACCGTTCCGGCTCTTCCACCATGAGATGGACGTCGATGGGCAGATCGGTGGCTTTGTGGGCCGCCGCGATCACGCCCGCGCCGAACGTCAGATTGGGAACGTACCGGCCGTCCATGACGTCCACGTGAATCAGGTCCGCGCCGCCCTCGACCACCCGAGCCACGTCTTCCGCGAGGCGCCCGAGATCGGCGCTCAGGAGGCTTGGGGCGATGCGCACGTGTCGGCTCACTGGCCGCTCCGCGCGATCCGTACGTTCACGGCGGTGCCGGGGGCGCTCAGCGTGCCCGCCGCGGGCTCTTGCGTGAAGATCTCGCCCGGAGCCCGGTCACGACTGTCTTGCATGAAGTTGGTTCCCAAGGCCAGTCCGGCGGTTTCGAGCACGAGACGCGCCTCGTCCAAGGTGAGCCCAACCAGCGACGGCACCCGGATGGTCGCGGCGCCCACGCTCACCACCAGCCGCACGGAGCTTCCGGGGACGAGGGTCGTCCCCGCGGGTGGCCGCGTATTGACCACCACGTTTCGGGGCGTCGGTGCCTGCGTGGACTCGGTCGATCCCACCCGGAGGCCGGCCCCCTCGATCAGCAGCCTGGCATGGTCCGCTTCGTACCCCGCGACGTCCGGCACCGGAATGCTGCGCGGGCCGTCGCTCACCGTCAGCGTCACTTCGGTCGCTTCGGGCGCCACCACGCCGGCGGGCGGCTCCTGCCAGGTGACCACGCCGCCCGGGGTGGTGGGATGCGGTTCGCGTTCCACACTCCCCACTCGCAGGCCCTCCGCCGCCAGCCGGTCGCGCGCGGCCTGGTCTTGCAGCCCGATCACGCGAGGCACCGAACGGCTGCTCGCGAGAATCGGGGCGGGGAAGAACAGCAGCGCCGCCACCAGGTACCCCAGGACCAGCGTCCCCACGAAGACACCGCCGGCGGTGAGCGCGAAGCGGCGATTGACGTTAGCGAAGAGCGGGGCTGACGCGAATCGGGCGCTGATCGGGTTCCAGCCGCCCGGTCCGGATGTCGGCCCGGCGGCCGGGGGGGTGGTTTGCGCGCCGGTCCAGTCGGTCGCGTCGTCCGTGGGGCCGGGCGCCCGCCGCCCGAAGCGCCGCTCGACGGCTTTCAGCAGCCGGGCCATCAGCCCGCCGATCGCGAACCTGCGGCGAAACCTCATGCCGACCGCACCAGACGGGCGGCGTAGCCGCCGTCCGTCCCCCGGTCGGGGGGAAACAACCGGAGGTCCTCCCGCTCGCGCCGGAACGCCGGGTGCCGCTCGAGAAACGCGTCCACCTGATCCTGATTCTCCTCCCGCTCCAGCGAGCAGGTCAAGTACGCCAACAGGCCTCCGGGCTTCACCGCCGGCGCGACCGCGTCGAGCAGCGCGCGTTGGAGCGCCGCCAACCGCTCGATGCGGCGCGCCGTGATGCGCCACCGGCCGTCCGGGTGGCGCGCGAGGTTGCCGGTGGCGCTGCACGGCGCGTCGAGCACGACGACGTCGAACGTCGCCGCACGAAATGGGGCCGCGAGGGCATCGGCCCGCACCAGGATCGCGTCCGGCCCCGCGCGTCGCACCGTCTCCACCAACCGCGGCAGTCGCTCGGCGCGCACGTCCGAGGCCACCACGTGGCACCGGGACGCGAGCACGGCGCTCTTGCCACCCGGGGCCGCGCAGGCGTCCCACACCAGCGCCCCGTCCGGAATGGCGACGAACGCGAGCGCGAGCGCCTGGGCCGCATCCTGCACCACGAACCCGCCCTCGGCAAACCCCGGAAGGTCGGGCACGGTGACGCCCCGCAGGCCCAGGCCGGGACGCTCCGCCGCCTCGTCAATCTCGAGGCCGCGCTGCACCAGGGCTTCGCGCAGCCGGTCCAGCGACCACCGCGCCGGCTGGAGCTGTACCGGCGGGCGATGATTGTCGTGCGCCAGCAGCCGGCGGGTGTCGTCCAACCCGAACCGCTCGACCCAGCGCGCCACCAGCCACCGTGGGTGCGAAAACTCCTTGCCCAGGCGGCCGAGATCGTCGAGCGGCCTGTCCACCGCGCCCCGCCCCCCCCCAGCCGTCGCCGCCGCCCCTGCCGTTTCTGGCGCCGCCCCATCCTTCGCCACCCGCCGCAACACGGCATTCACGAACCCCGCTGGCCGCTGCCCGTGCTCGCGCTTCGCCAGCTCGACCGTGGCCGCCACCGCCGCGTGCACCGGCACCCGGGTCAACGCCCGCAGCTGGTACGCGCCGATGCGCAGAATGTCTTTCATGTCGTCGGCGACGTGGCGCCAGCCGCCGGTGACGCGCGGGCCCAGCACCTGGTCCAACCCGTCGCGTCCGCGCAGGACGCCCGCGGCGATCTCGTGGGTCAGCCGGCGGTCCGCGTCGCCAAGGACGCTCACCGCCTCGTCCAGCGCCGCGTCGAACGTCTGCCCCGCGCGTACGGCGCGCAAGACGGTCAGTGCCGCCCGCCTCGCCGCCAGCCCGCGGTCGGGATCCACGCCCCGCTCACCGGCGCTCCCCGATGCTTGTCCCACCACTGACACGCCGCCCTTCTCCCGTCCTGCCGTCTGCCGTGCTGCCGTCCCTGCTCCCACGCTCCCCCGCCCCCCGTCAATTTCCGACCATCCCCTCAAACGGCGTCGACGGCACCGCCACCTCTCGCCTCGGCATGCGCCCCGCCAGAAACGCGCTGCGGCCCGCTTGGACGGCGCGACGCATCGCGTCGGCCATGAGCACCGGGTCGGCGGCCTCGGCGATCGCCGTGTTCATCAGGATCCCGTCCACACCCTGTTCCATGGTCAGACACGCGTCCGATGCCGTGCCCACTCCCGCATCCACGATGATGGGTACCCCGAGGCGCCGCTTGATGGTGCGGACGGCGTACGGGTTCAACAGGCCGAGCCCGCTGCCGATGGGCGACGCGAGCGGCATCACCGCCGCGCAGCCCGCGTCTTCCAACTTCAACGCCGTGACGAGGTCTTCGTTGGTATACGCCATGACCTGGAAGCCCTCGCCCACGAGCGTCTGGGCGGCGCGCAGCAACTCCGCGGTTTCGGGCAGCAACGTCTCGCGGTCGCCGATGACCTCGAGCTTGATGAACTCGTTGAACCCGGCCTCGCGCGCGAGGCGCGCGTAGCGGACGGCTTCGTCGGCCGTGTAGCACCCCGCGGTGTTTGCCAGCAGGAAGTAGCGGTCGGGATCGATGTGGTGGAGGATGCCTTCTTCCTTCGTGCGGTCGAGGTCCACCCGGCGCACGGCGACCGTCACGATGTCGGCGCCCGACGCGGCGTGGGCCGCGGCCATCGTGGCGTTGTCGCGGTACTTGCCGGTCCCGACGATGAGCCGCGAGGTGAACGTGCGGCCGCCGATGGTGAACGGCGTGTCCTGTCGCGTGGCGGTGGCGGTCACGTCATCCCCCTCCCACGAAATGCACCAGCTCCACGGCATCGCCGTGCTGGACCGCGGTGTGCTCGAGCGACGGCCGGCGCACGATCTCGCGGTTCAGCTCCACCACCACGGCCCGAGGGTC
>Ga0302046_10005583_pt1 | contig 11065 bp, 6 predicted proteins | sample RVTome_11_FD_200261 | JGI IMG/M metagenome (GOLD analysis project Ga0302046, IMG submission 200261) | Soil microbial communities from uranium-contaminated site in the Upper Colorado River Basin, Wyoming, United States - RVT147D111 (version 2) ... | reverse complement strand
CCTACGCGCGCGACCCGGCCCCAGCGCGTGGCCGCGCTCCGTCTAGGAGCGCCCGCACCCCCGCTCGTCGCACGTCGGCCGACGGCGTCGGGACCACCCCACGCGGCCACATGCCCCTCTCGGTCCCCAGCGTTTTGCCTTGACAGCGTATTCATCCGCGCTATAGCATGGCCTCGGGTCGGGCCCCCCGTGCCCGCCGGTCCGAGAATGCCCTTTATGTTGCCTAGCCTCTATAGCATGGCCTCGGGTCGGGCTCCCCGCGCCCGTCGGTCCGAGAATGCCGTTTATGTTGCCTAGCCTCTCGCGGGCCGAGCGCGCACAGACCTACCATCGTCGCGGTTCGCGCGGGTTCCAACGTTTTGTCTTTCAACGTTGAGGTGAGCCATGAGAATCCTCAGACACGTTGTGATGGCGATGCTCGCTGGCACAGGGATCGCGGCCTGCGGTCCGCAATCAGACGTGAAGATTGTCCCGCCCAAAGTGCCGCAAGGAGGTCGCGCCGTCGCGATTGCCGTCAGCCAGTCAGACGCGAAGCGGCTGGTCGTGGCGACCGAGAGCGGCGGCTTGTTCCGCACATTCGATGGCGGCGTGAGCTTCCAGCATCTGGACGGATTTCCCACACTGTTTGCCGTCAATGTCGTGATGGCATCGCTCGATCCCAACGTCGTCATCGCCACGGCCCGTGATGACTTTGCCACGACCTCGGGCGCCGGCATCTGGCGAAGTGCGGACGGCGGCGCGTCATGGAACCGTCCGACCGGATGGCCCCCTGCGGGATGCGGTGGACGCCCCGGGGCGGCAGGTATTTCGCACATGCCGCTTTCGCGCACGTTTCATGTGGCCACCGACTGCGGACTCGCCGTCAGCAACGACAACGGCGCCAGCTTCACCACCACGCCCATCGATCCCGCGAACCCGATGCTGTTTTCGGTGCTGGTGGTGAATCGGACGACCGGTGTCGCAGCCGACAATCGTCGCACGTGGTTCCTGAACAACGGCCAATGGACACCGTCGCTTGGCGGACCAGACGCGGGCGGCACCTTCACGCCGCACGCATTTGCCTCTCCGTGGTGGGCGGCGGACAACATCTTCTATCACGCGGGGCGCGACAGAAGACTGTGGGTGTCTACGACAAGCGGCGGCGCGTGGCGACCGATGCTCACGATCTGCGACACACTCCCCAATGGGTGCGCCAATCGCGAGCCGTTTGTGCGTGTTGGACGTGGACTCGATGGCGATCCGACCCACATCGATGTGTACTACGGCGATGGCACAAATATCTGGCGGCAGGGGGTCACGACGGCGATTCCTGGCGGGAACCTCGCTGATTGGCGGAAGCCGACCAAGCTGGATCATCTCGATCCCGCCGACATTGCATTCACGCCAGGGCATACCGAACCGTTGATGCTGGCAACAGATGGTGGCGTCCATCTGACGAAGGACCAGGGCAAACAGTGGACGCTGACCGGCAGCAACGTTGGTGGATTTGTCGCGCTGCAGGTGGGCGAGATGACGGGACGTCAGGTCGGCGGAAGTTCGCCGCATCTCGATCTCTACTACGGCACGCAGGACAACGACATCAAAGGCTCAAGCGATGGCGGCGCCACATGGAATGGGTCGCTCTGTTGCGAAGGCGCATTCCTGCAGGTCGACCGTGCGAATCCCGCGATGGTGGATGGCAGGGTGACGGGCCGGAGGTGTGGAAACTGCACGCTGTTTGATGTGCAGCCACATCTTGGTCAAGGTGACCCCGGAAAGTTCCGCAATGCGCCGAGTGGCAACACCAGTAATCCCGACGCACACGCTCCGTTCCAACTCATTGGCGACAACTATCTGCAGCCGCTCAAGCTGCCGCCGAACGCCGAATACTGGCTGACAGGCAATCGTGGCGCGAACTGGGCGCTCTCGTTCACCACGCCGGGTACACACGTCGGCCGCATTCATTTTGCCGGCGATCTCGCGAATCCGGTTGCGTATGTGGCGCTGGAGAAAGGGCAGGGCGCAAAACTCATTCGGGCGAGCGCCGTCTCCGGTGCGCCGGTGGTGAGTGCCGCTGACCAGATCGGCATGGGAACCATCGGCCTGCTGCGTACCGGGCAGGCACGGTATGCCGTGGTCGGTGTCGATCCGAAAGAGCCGAACCATCTGCTGGCGCACGACATTTTCTCCGGCACGAAAGCATCGCGCGACGGTGGCGTGAATTGGTTTGCGCTTCCCGCGCTCGATGCGGCGATCACCGACACGGGCAAATTCAAAGTGTCGATGAATAACGCGCCGTTTGTGACCACGATTGCGTGGGACCCGACGAACTCCTGCCACATCCTCGTCGGCACGATGCAGAACGGTGTGATCCGCTCGGCCGATGGCGGCCTGGCGTGGGCACAGGTGCCTGGCTCGAAGCGCGCGACCATTGTGACGTCGTTCTTCTTCCCGCCCACCGGTCCCATATGGATGTCAACCTACGGGCGCGGATTGTGGCAGGTGACGTCGGATCGCACGCCACCGGCATCAGGACGATGCGAGTTCCCGCGGCCACCCGGCCCAGTCCAGCAACCGAGTCCATCCGTTGTGATCATGCGAACCGGCGGCACTCCGCGCGCGTTCAGTGGTTTGCAGGACGAGGCTGTGTGCGCCACGTGTACCGTGCTGCTCGTGCACGATGGGTGGATTACCGATATCGAAGGGGATGACAGCGTACGGACAGTGGCAACGTCCGGCGGATATGTCGAACAGCGTCAACGGGATGGCCGCGAAGCGCCGGTGACCGTCGCGAATACCGTGCGCGAAGATGAAAGCGACGGACTGCGGCGTCGTGTTGGTGGAGGCGCGGCGGATGAACGGCGTGTGCGCGGCCTGATCCTCGATGGCAGGCGACTTGTGGCCTACATCGCAGGCAGCGCTCCGCCGGCCATTGCGCCTCTCAGGAAGCCGGCGGTATTCGTGCGCACGATGCCGGATGACAGCGTGCAGATACTCGGATTTCAGTTTCTGCCCGGCACCGGCGATCTGGGTGTGACGGTGACGATCGAGGGCGATACCGTCGCGACGAACGCGCCCGTGACTGCGGATGGAAAGTTCGAGGTGCGTGTCCGTGTGCGACGCCCGCCTGGGTGGGTGCTGGTGAGCGCGGTGCAGCGGGATGGTTCGCGGACCACGATTGCGACGACGTACCTGCAGGTCGTGGATGAAGGTAGCGCAGGCCCTAGCCGACTCTGAACTCGACCGTCGCGACGGTGTTCTCCCACGCGAATCGACAACTTGCCACCGGTCCTGGTGACGTCTATAGCATGGCCTCGGGTCGGGCCCCCCGCGCCCGTCGGTCCGAGAATGCCGTTTATGTTGCCTAGCCTCCGCATGCCGGTCGATGAGGAGGGCCGGGAGATCGAGGCGCCCTAAGGGTCACGGCCACGCGGGCCACGGAGATTCGCTTGACCGCCTCTGCCGCCGGGGCGTAGCCTACCTGCGCGATGACGGTTGTGGCACGAAGACGCGTCACGGCGCTCCGCCGACTGAGACCGACGCTCCAGCGAAGGGTTGAGGACGGCGGCGATGCTCCCCGCGCTTCGGCAGCGCCTCTGGAGGCTCCCGATCGCGGCGTCCCCGTCGGGGCTGCGAAAGCGATGGCCTATAGTTTGACCCATCCTTAGAAAGGAGTTACTCATGACCGCTTCCGTATGGCATCCCCGCACTGCTCAGAAAGTAGTGCTCGCGTTGATCGTTACAATGGGCACCCTCGACTCAGCTTCCGCAGTACCGCCAACCCTGAACAGTTCAGGGCTCACTCCGCAGCAATGCTATCGTCGGGACTCCGACTGCACGCAATTTTGCGGGGAAGTGACCGGCGACCTGCGGTACGAGTGCTTCGGCATTTGTGATCGGATGCTGGATAGATGCCTCGATACGGGCGAATGGACAGATTCGGCGCAGATAGACCCGGGTACGGGTAAACCACCCGACAAAAGAGGCCAACTTTCGGCGTTTTACATGCGAATGATGATGATCCTGGCTGATACCGATGGGGATGGAGTGTTGTCCCTCAAGGAGATCCAGTCAGTACGCGAAAGAGTTTTTAAGGGAGTGGACGCCAACGGCGGTCCAAAAACACCGACCACCACTCCCAACAAACCCTGATCGCAGTGCCAATAGGCATTGAGCAATTCCAAGCGGGCGTTGGTGATGCACGCCCGCTTCTTCGCCTCGGGGAAGTTGATCACGTCGTTACTCATTTGCTTTGTCCTTTCTCGTTTGCGGGCTTCGTGCTTGGCCGACCCCTCCGCCTGCTCCGCCCATGGCGTTAGCGTGACAAGTTGTTCCGAAGTGCTCGATAGAAGGGGACTAATGGGCATTTCCGCTTCTCTGGCCTTACCGTTCTGGTTCTGAGGAGGAGACAGGTTCCCCTTGGACCGGGGACGACACGCAGGCGATCGAGAACCTGGCCGGGTACGTGACCAGAAACCCCTTGTCCCTTCAGAGGCTCGTCTACCTCGACGGCCAGCAGGCGGTCATCTGTAGCATGGCCTCGGGTGGGGCCCCTCGTGCCCGCCGGTCCGAGAATGCCGTTTATGTTGCCTAGCCTCGGATTCCCGCCGCGAGATAACCAACCAGCGCCGGCATCTTCAGGCGCGCGGCCACGAATCCGAGCACCAGCGCAAGACCGAACGCCGCTGCGATCGTCGTGATCAGCGGTACGGATTGGTGTATCGTCTGCGGACCCCCTCGGCACCGTGCCGATCATCCGCCCGCGTTTGGACGCTTGCAGACGCGAGCGCGACAGGATTACTATCGCACGCAAGTCTGCATTGAACGTCGATGTTCGTGTTGGCGTCGCCCGATCGGTAACCGCATCTCAGAAGGAGATCGACATGTTCACGCATCGCGCCTCGTTGCACGTTGCTTTACTCGCAGCCCTCATCACGGCAGGTTGCGCGTCTCCGATCCACATCATCAAGCCCGATACCAATCCGAATGCGGATCCGGTGCCGCAGGTGAGGGTCAACTTCCTTTCGAACTTCAATCCCTCGCTATCGTGGGACGTGTCCCTGGACGGAGCAGTGCTGTCGGGATTCTCGCCTGCTCCGGGACCCGGCGTAACGAGCGTTGTCCCCGTTTCCTGGGCACAGTCCTCACAGCTCAAATCGCACACGGTCACGACCCATGCGATATGCGGGACATTCTGCGTGTACAACAGCGAGACGGTAAACTTCATCCCGCCGCACTTGTTCTACAACGGAACGACTTCGACGCCGGCCGGGTCAGGAAACCTGAAGCAGTTCCAGCCGACCGCCAAGTTCGTGGCCGTGCAGACCGACCGCTCCGTTCCCATCAATGTCACGATCGTTGAAACGTCCTCGCCCAAACGTGTGAAGCTGGGACTTAGCCCGAACTCGTTGCTGCCGGCCGGCACGCCACTCAATGTCACCATTCCGGCCACGAACACCAAAGCCGACTTCTTCATCGTCGGCGACAGCCTCGGCACGTACATACTCAGCTTTACAGCGACCGGGGTCGTGCCGGGAGCTGCTTCGGGGACCATAACACCCTGAGCATCCGTTCGCGACGAGCTGTCTGCGCAACGCGCCCGCCACGCGGCTGTCATTCCGTTGGGCCGCGGGCGCGCTTGGATGATCGCCCATCCGGACGCTGATATCGGCAGCGAGGCGCCTGCTCGTTGCTAGCATGGCCTCGGGTCGGGCCCCCCGTGCCCGCCGGTCCGAGACTGCCGTTTATGTTGCCTAACCTCTGGTATATTTTTCGCTCTCCGTAACAGCAGGGGCAGCTCGCCGATGGGATCGCTTCGACGTCGCGAATTCATCAAGACGCTTGGCATCGGTGCGGCAGCTGCTTGTTTGCCGCTTTGTCCCCCGCGCGCCATCGCAGAACGTCGCCCGATGGCCGACATCGTGGTCCTCTTGCCTGGAATTACCGGCAGCGTGCTGCAGAAGGACGGACGCGACGTGTGGGCGCTCTCCAGCGAAGGCATTATCGGCGCGCTCACGACGATGGGCAGGAACATCGACTCGCTCAAGCTGACGGATGACTCGCCCGAGGTGGATGACATCGGCGACGGGGTCACCGCAACGCGCCTGTTCCCGGACGCGCATTTGATCCCGGGGTTGTGGAAGATCGACGGATACACTGGCCTGCGCAAATGGATTCTGGACACGTTCGAGGTGCGGGTTGGCGAGAATTACTTTGAATTTCCTTATGACTGGCGTCGCGACAACCGGGTCGCGGCAAGACGACTGGCGCGCGCAAGTCACTTGTGGCTCAAGAATTGGCGAGAGCGATCGGGCAATGCGTCAGTCAAGCTTGTTCTGGTTGCGCATTCGATGGGCGGTCTCGTCTCGCGCCATTTCATTGAAGTTCTCGACGGATGGCGGGACACCCGTTCGTTGATCACTTTCGGCACTCCTTTCCGCGGTTCGCTAAAGGCAGTGGACTTCCTGTGCAACGGGCTGCAGAAATCAGTAGGTCCTTTCAAGCTTTTCGACTTGACCGAGCTGATGCGCTCGTTCACCTCGGTATATCAGCTGTTACCGATTTATCCGAGCTACGATCCAGGGAACGGCAAGCTCGCCCGCATCGGCGAGACGAGCGCAATCCCCAACATCGACCCCCAGCGTGCCGTGCGCGCACTGGCCTTTCATCGCGGAATCGAAAAGGCCGTCGAGGACAACAGCAAGCGCGCGCCCTATGTTCGCGATCGCTATCGAATCTACCCGATCGTCGGCACGTTTCAACCGACGCTGCAATCGGCCAGGCTGGTGGGCGGGAAGGTTATTGCATCGACCCAGTACCCCGGTCCGAACACCCAATTCGCCTACGATGGTGACGGCACCGTTCCGCGGGTTTCGGCAACACCGATCGAGGCACGCGAAGATGTTGGCCCCGTATTTGTTGCGGAGTTGCACGGTTCACTGCAAAACACTCGCGCGTCGCTGATCCAGCTCGAAGGTTTGCTGGCGCCTCGTCCATCAATGGAATTATTTCGCGACCTGGAGCTGCCGCGTGTCGCATTGGAGATAGACGACGTATTCGCCGCAAGCGAGCCGATACTTTTCCGCGTTCGGTGCGAAGATCCGGACCTGACCCTCAACGCCGTGATCGTCAATTCGACGACCGGGACGGAGATCAGGCGCCGGCTCATCGCTCCCGAGGCAAACGACGTGCGCAAAGCGACGTTCGGCAACCTGCCTGCCGGAACGTACCGTCTGACCGTTGGCGCGCAGGGACGATCACAGCGTGTTACCGACTTCTTCCTTGTAGTCGACTGATCCGATACAGCGAATGGTTACGGGTGCGACAAGCGCAGTGAATCACCGGTTCGTAGCGGGCGGTCGGATGGCCGTCGCGGCGTGCGCCTTCATCTTCGCCTCGCTCTGCTCGTCGCAGGCAACAGTCCAGCAACGGTCCGACCCCGTGTTGACGCAGATCGTGGCGCTCGAATCGATGGCGGCAACCGCGGCAAGCGAACGGCGTTTTGACGCCGCGATTGACAGCCATAGCCGCGCGTTGCAACTCGCCGAAACATTGCAGCGGCCGCGACTGATGGCCGTGTTACTGAGCCGCCTGGGACAAGTTTACGAGGACGCCAACAGGATACAAAGCGGATTGGTTGCCAACGAGCTCGCACTCAAGGCGCACAACAGCGATGCTTCGTTTAACCTGGGTCCGGTTATCGAACGTCTGGGCAGCGGGCGGAAAGGCTTTGACGCCCGCTCGGAACCCGTTTCGCCCGATTTGTACCGAGAGTCGGTTGCTCGCGATCTCGAGACGGAAGAACACGATCCGGCGTTGCCGATCAAAATCCTGATCAACATCGGCAATGGTTACTTGCGCCAACCGCAGGAGGCAGTCGCGTTGGTGGTGTATCAGCTTGCATTGCAGCGTCCGGAAATCAACCAGGTACCACTGCTCAAGGGCTACGCACTTGCCAATTCCGGTGAGATTCTGCGCCGCCAAGGCAAGCTCGATGAAGCCCGGTCTCGTCTTGAAATCGCCGTTGGATTGATTGAAAGCCATGGCAAACGGGAGGACACACGTCGGGCATTGACCTCGCTTGCACGCCTCGCGGCCGATCGTTCCAATTTTGCGGGCGCGCGCGAGCTGTATGGCCGCGCCATCCCGTTATACCGCGCTTCGTCTGATCAACGCGGCGAGGCCCGCGCGCAGCTTGGTCGCGGTTATCTGGAGCTGACGCAGAACCGAATCGAAGCCGCGACGAGTGCCTATCAACGGGCGATGGAGCTTGGCGCAGTGCTCAATGACGAGGACGTGCTCTGGCAGAGCCATTGGGGCCTGGGACGTTGCGCTTATGCGCGCGGAGATTTGGATCGTGCGGCGGCTTCATACTCCGAAAGCCTGAGATTCATCGCGAAACGCGAAGGTGATCTCTCCACCGACGAAGGCAAGGTCGCGTTGATCCAGCAGGCGCATGACGCGTTCGATCAGCTCCTGCTTGTCCATCTCGAGCGTGCAAAGCGAGATCCCGCGAAGTACGCCGATGCATTGTCGGTCGCCGAGGATTCGCGCGCACGAGCACTGTATCGACTGATGCAAGGATGGAGCGGCGAGGCAAGGCCATCGCTGGATTCGTTGCGATTGACCGCCTGCTATCGTCCACCGCCGGTGACTCGTGTCGGATGCAGCCCATCTGCAATCCGTGGAACCATGATGAATCAGTTCGCCGGCGCCACTGGCGAGGGGCCGCCTGATTGCGAGCCTGGAGCTGCGGTCCTGAGCCCTGATCAATTGGCGCTCGCGACGCGGTCTATTGCCGAGCCCGATTTGGCGCCTGCGCTGGCATTACCACCTTCGCCGGCACTCCCACCTTCGTCGGCACTGTCGGGGCTGCCGCCTCCGCCAGGACCGCCGCCGGGAATGCCGCCTGCGCCGTCACTGCCACCCCTCACACCAGGACTCCTGCCTCCGCAGGGATTGCCGCCTCTGGCGGGATTACCTCCTGCGCCGGGACTGCCGCTCCCGCCGCCACCGCCACTCCCGCCGGGACTGCCGCCCGCGCTGGCATTGCCGCCGCTACCGACACCGTCCAGCGGGGAAGTGCCCGCCCTGTCGCGTTTGGTTTTCCATGTATTGGCCGATCGCACGGGGGTGTTCGCAGTCGCCCGTGACGGCACGGTGCGAGGTCACATCGTGCCGATCGGCGCCGAGGCGCTCACCCAACGCGTCCAGGCGTTGCGTGCCGCGCTAAACGTCGATCAATCGGCAAGAAGCATCGTCCGCGGTGCGATCGCGGCCGAGCGTTCTACCGTCGCCGCCGCCAACGAGCGGCAATTGCTGCGTGCGTTCTACGCCGAAATGATCGCCCCGGTCGCTGACGCGCTCCCCACGGCAAACGATGTGCTGGTGATCGAGCCGCATGGCCCATTGTGGCTCATCCCGTTTGCGGCGTTGTTGCGCGGCGACGACACCTGGTTTGGCGATCGTTATCAACTCGTGTACGCGCCATCGGCGTCGGCGATGGATGAATTGCGCCGCGCGGCCAAATACAAACGGAGCACCGAGCTTCGCGCATTCGTCATTGGCAATCCACTCGAGACAACACGTCTTGCTGCAGTCGACGACCCGTTTCGGGGATCGTTTGCACCGTTGCCCGGCGCCGAAGAAGAAGCGAAGCAGGTGAGCGCGCTGTTTTCCGATCAACGCACGATGTTATTGCTCGGTGCGGAAGCGAATCTCGAGGCGGTCGAGAAGGAGGCCCGAAATTTCGGCATCTTGCACTTCGCGACGCATGGCGTGGCCAACCCCGAGCGACCCCTCGATTCGTTTCTGTTGCTTGCCACATCGACCTGCGAGGACCGGCTCTCCGCGCGTCGCATCATGACGCTGGCTCTATCGGCCGAGCTGGTGACGCTGAGTGCGTGCCAGACCGGATTGGGCAACGTATCCGGCGAAGGCGTCATTGGCTTGAGCCGTGCTTTTTTCGTCGCCGGCGCGCGATCCGTGCTCGTCAGCTTGTGGAGTGTCAGCGACGAGGCGACCAAGCGGTTGATGGCGGCGTTCTATGGGCGGTATATACGGGGTGGCATGACCAAAACACAGGCGCTGGCTGCCGCGATGCGCGACGTGCGTTCGTTACCGGGATTCCAGAGCCCGCGATATTGGGCTCCGTTCATCCTGGTCGGGGCGGAATCCTAGCCAAGTCAGGATGGCACATCGAGTGCCAGCCACGCACGCGCCATTCGAGGCAACGAGTCACTGGCGCGCTGGGTCGGAACGAGTGATGCCCAGGCATAGCGAACTGTACGTCTTCTTCAACGCCTTTGCGCGATTTGAAAGACCGGTTCTGTTGCGCTCGCTCACGGTCGTCAGCCGCTCGATCTCGTCCTGCAGTTGCGCGCATACTTGGGGGGGTCGCGCCACCTTCTGTAGCATGGCCTCGGGTCGGGCCCCCCGGGCCCGCCGGTCCAAGAATGCCGTTTATGTTGCCTAGCCTCAAGCAACGGCCCTCGACTGCAAGGTGACTCGCCCTCTCCCCGCTTCGCTCCTGATCCTCTCCCTCGCATCGACCGGTCGTGCCCCTCTGATCGAATTGGGGCTGGGACGAGCCGGACCAGACCTTCCTGGGGACCCACGTCCGACCTTTTACTTCCCCTCATCCCTTTCTTCTCCCCTGAGGGGAGCCTTCGACACACTCAGGCGAGCGAAGGCGAGGTTGAGGGGCAAGGGTGGGTTTGGCTAAGAGGGGGCGAGGAGGTTGATCGTCCGTCGGACCATTTCCGGCGTCGCGCCGCGAGGAGGCATGAGGACCAGGAGTGTGGCACCGGCCGATCGGAAGCGATCAAGCTGCGCAAGGCAAGTGGCCTCGTCTCCGGTCAGGCTGAGGGCCTGCAGCATGGCATCGCTCATGTGTTTCGCCGCCCCCGCCCGATCGCCCCGCTTCCAGGCCGTCCTGATCGCCTCGGCCTCCGGACCAAACCCTGACCGCTGCATAAGATTGAAATAGAAGGTTCCCATGCCGCCGATATAGTACGCCAGGTGGCTTCGCGCCAGGCGCCGCCCGGCCTCTGAATCTTCTGAGAGGCAGGCCAGGATGTAGGGCGCG
>Ga0302046_10005582_pt1 | contig 11066 bp, 5 predicted proteins | sample RVTome_11_FD_200261 | JGI IMG/M metagenome (GOLD analysis project Ga0302046, IMG submission 200261) | Soil microbial communities from uranium-contaminated site in the Upper Colorado River Basin, Wyoming, United States - RVT147D111 (version 2) ... | reverse complement strand
AGCGTGGTCAAGAAGGTATAGACGCGGCAGCCGAGATCCTGCAGGTCGACGAGCAGCACGTCGAAGTGCTCCATCATCGCGGGCGTCGGCCGGCGCAGTTCGCCATACAGGCTGAACACCGGAATGCGATGTACCGGGTCCGTGTAATCGGCGGACTCGATCATGTTGTCCTGTTTGTCGCCGCGCAGGCCGTGCTGCGGACCGAAGGCGGCGGTGAGCCGGAATTCCTCCTGCGCGGCCAGCGCGTCGAGCGAATGCCTGAGATCGGCGGTGACGGAAGCCGGATGCGCGACCAGGCCCACGCGGCGGCCGTCCAGTCCACGGCGCACGGCGCGATCCGCGAGCAGCCGGTCGATGCCGCACTTCATCGCGCGCCCAGCCGTAGCCGGAATGTCGCGGGATCGTGGAAGTCCGGTTGCGCCGCGCCATGCGCGAGCGCCCAGTACGACAGCATGCCGCGCGCGTCCTCGATGACCGCGCCAAGTCCTGCATGAAGCGTCGCGTTGCCGGCCAGCTCGGGCACCGTGTCGAGCGCCAGTTCGACCGTCATCTCGAAGGACGCCGCATCGCTGCGGCATTCGATCGAAGGCATCGTGACGGCGGGCGCCGAGCCGCCGCGCCGGCGCTCGTCGAAGCGATACGCCGCCCAGGCGCCGGACGGCGCGAAATTGAACTCGTAATAGCTCTGCTGGTCATCGGCCCTCAGGAACGCCTCGAAGCAGCTATGTTGCCAGAGTGAGTCCCTGCGATGCGTCTCGGCCGGCGGCGGCAGCCGCAATGCCTCGATGTCGCCGTCAATCCGGTACGAAAGCCGCAAAGCCGCAGCCTCGCGCCGGAGGGTGACGGCGATGCGGTGCACGGCGGCACAGGGCGTGGCCGGGTGCGAAACGAGATCGATGTTGTAGTTCATGGATGCCGCTTTCTGGCACGGCGATGCCACCGCGCGCAAGCGGCATTCGTAGGGCGATCAACCTAAAGGCGCCTGATGGCGGGAATTTCCGCGCCGGGGTTGCAAACGGCCGCGCCGGCGGCAAGCTGTCGCCGGTGACGTTCGACTACGTGATCGTCGGCGCCGGTTCGGCCGGCTGTGTGCTGGCCAATCGCCTGAGCGCGGATCCTTCGCGCACCGTCTGCCTGATCGAGGCGGGGCCGCGTGACCGGTCGCCGTTGATCCACATTCCCGCCGGCATCCTCGGCCTGGTGCCGAGCCGCAAATTCAACTGGGCATTCAAGACCGAGCCGCAGCCCGGGCTCAATGGCCGGCGCGGCTACCAGCCGCGCGGCCGCGCGCTCGGCGGCTCGAGCTCGATCAATGCGATGATCTACATGCGCGGCCATCGCGGCGATTACGACGATTGGGCGGCGCTCGGGAATCCCGGCTGGTCTTACGACGAAGTGCTGCCGGTTTTCCGCCGGTCGGAGGATCAGCAGCGCGGCGCGAGCCACTATCACGGCATCGGCGGCGAGCTTGCGGTGTCGGATCTCGCGAGTCCGGTGGACGCATCGCACGCATTCGTCGAATCGGCGCGACGCTACGGCCTGCGCGCCAACGACGATTTCAACGGCGCGGAGCAGGAAGGCACGGGGTTGTACCAGGTGACACAGCGCCGCGGCCGCCGCTGCAGCGCGTCGGTCGCCTTCCTGCAGCCGGTGCTCGCCCGCACGAACCTGACGATCCTGACCGGACATCACGTGTCGCGTCTGCTCTTCGAAGGCCGCCGGGCGGTCGGCGTCGAACTCGCTGGCAACGGCGGCGCGACACGCATCGACGCCGCCCGCGAAATCGTGGTGTCGGCGGGCGTTTACGGTTCGCCGCAGCTGCTGATGCTGTCGGGCGTCGGGCCGCGCGAGGAGCTCGCGCGTCACGGCATCAGGATCCTGCACGAGTTGCCGGGCGTCGGCGCGAATCTCGTCGATCACATCGATCTCGCGCTCGTCTACCGTTCATCGGACACGCGCCTGATGGGTATTACGCTGCGTACGGCGCTCCGCGCCATTCCCGGCTATTTCCAGTGGCGCAGCCAGGGCCGGGGGCTGTTGACCACCAATTACGCGGAGGCGGGCGCTTTTTTCCGCAGCCGCGCCGGGCTCGTGCGGCCGGACATTCAGCTTCATTTCGTCAATGGGCTGGTCGACGACCATGCACGGCGGCTGCATTACGGTTATGGCATCTCCTGTCACGTGGCGGCGCTCAGGCCCTTGAGCCGCGGCACCGTGGGCCTCCGTTCGGCCGATCCGGCCGCGCCGCCACGCATCGATCCGAATTACCTCGCGGCAGATGCGGATCTGGAAACGCTGCTTGCGGGGGTCAAGGCGGCGCGCGAAATCATGGGGGGCGCGCCGCTCGATCGTCACCGCGGCGAGGAACTGTTCGTGGACGGCCGTTCGGACGAGGCGCTGATCGCGCAGATCCGAAACCGCGCCGATACGCTCTATCATCCGGTCGGCACCTGCCGCATGGGCCACGACGAGTTCGCCGTCGTTGATCCGTCGCTGCGGGTTCGCGGGCTGGATCGTCTGTCTGTCGTCGATGCGTCGGTCATGCCGACGCTCGTGGGCGGCAATACCAACGCTCCGACCATCATGATTGCCGAAAAAGCGGCGGAAAGGCTGGGTCAGTCGGCCTCTCACCGGCGAAGCTCATGATCCGGGTCCGAGGAAATCGCGCCAAGCCCTTGTCGTTGCTGGAATCGCCCGGAAAGCCACCGCCGGCACTGTGGAGCGGGCGCAACAGCGCGAGAGGATGCTCGCCAAATGCAGCCGACAAGCCGTAACATTCCGGCAACCGAGGCACTGTACTTTTCGCTCCTGGTTCAATGGAAGGGGGTTCACAATGAGTCGGCTGATCGACATGTCACTCCGGGGTGGCAACCTGCTGAGTGGTCTCGCCACCGCGATGAGTCTGGCGATTGTCCTGCTGGTCGCGCCCGTTTCCGCTTGGGGACAGGAAACCACTTCCTCGGTTCGCGGCACCATCACTCAGCCGGACGGGTCGCCGGCCGCTGGCGCGACCGTTCGTATAGTCGACACGCGCACGGGAACGAGCCGGGCCATCACGACTTCGAATTCGGGGCAGTTCTCCGCGGGCGGCTTGCGCGTCGGCGGTCCCTACACGATTCATGTCGACGCCAGCGGCCTTGCCCCGCAGACGATTACCGACGTCACGCTCGGGCTCGGCGACACCTTCACGTTCGAAATTGCCCTTTCCTCCGAGACGCTGGAGGCCGTAACGGTGACCGGGAGCGCAATCCGCTCGGCGCAGGTCGCCATGGGCCCGTCGACGACGTATATGCTCGCGGACCTCGAGGACGCTCCGGCGATCAACCGGAACATCAATGACGTTCTGTCCGCCGATCCACGTGTCTATGTCGACGAGGCGTTCAACGATGGCGTTCAATGCGCCGGAGCCAATCCCCGCTTCAACGCGCTGACCGTCGACGGCGTGCTGTTGAGCGACAACTTCGGCTTGAACAGCAATGGCTTCCCGACGGAACGCATGCCTTTCCCGTACGACGCGATCGAGCAGGTATCCGTCGAGCTCGCGCCATTCGACGTCGTGTACGGCGGCTTCACGGCCTGCAACATCAACGCCGTCACCAAGTCGGGCGGTAACCGGTTCAGCGGCACGGCGTTCTATGACTACACCGACGACTCTCTCTCCGGCGACAAGCTGGAAGGCGACGCGATCGATCTGGGCAGCTTCGATGAAAAGCGCTATGGCGTAGCATTCGGTGGCCCGATCCTCCAGGACCGGCTGTTCTTCTTCGCAGCCTACGAAAAACTGGAAGGCGCCAACATCTTCAGCCGCGGCCCGGCCGACGCGAGCGTCGGCGTGCCCGTGCTGGGTGTGACGCAGGCACAGCTCGATCGCATTGCGCAGATTGCGAGGGATGTTTATGGCTACGATCCGGGCGGGTTTCCGCCGAGCCTGGCCACCGACGACGAAAAGTACCTCGTCAAGCTCGACTGGAACGTCAATGACAACCACCGGGCGTCGTACACGTACTCGTTCAACGACGGCTTCAATAATTCGGAATCCGACGACGGCGCCACGGAGATGGAATTCTCCAACCACTATTATGAGCGCGGCGCCGAGCTGACCTCGCACGTGGCCCAGCTGTTCTCGAACTGGACGGAGAATTTCTCCACGGAGTTCCGGTATTCCTACCAGGAGCTGGACAACCGCCAGATCTCGCTCGGCGGCACCGACTTCGGTGAAGTGCAGATCCACACGTTCAACGACCCCGACGGCGCCGGCCCCATCAGCGCACAGCGAACCAATGTGTATCTCGGCGCCGACGATTCACGTCATGCCAACGACCTGAAGTACGACACGACGAGTTACAAACTGGCCGGCACCTACACGCTGGGCGATCACGCCATTACTGGCGGCCTGGAGCGTGAAGAGCTCGACGTCTTCAACATGTTCATCCAGGAGGCCGAAGGCGAGTATCTCTTCCAGGCGGAGGGTCTCACGCCCATGTGCAGCGACGTCAACCCGGATGGCTGTATTGACGCGTTCGAAACCGGCAACCCGAATCGCATCACCTACGAGAATGCCTCGCCATCGAACATTCCCTCGGATGCGGCTGCGCAGTTCGGCTACGAGATCAACACCGCCTACCTGCAGGACGAATTTCCGATCGGACCGGTGACGGTCGTGGCCGGCCTGCGCTACGACTGGTACACGAGCAGCGACGTTCCGCGCCTCAATCCGAACTTCGTGGCGCGCAACGGCTTCTCGAATCAGAGTACTTTCGATGGTGAAAGTCTTCTGCAGCCGCGCCTCGGCCTGACCTGGGATTTCAGCGACTCCCTGAGCTTCCGCGGCGGCGTCGGCCTGTATTCGGGCGGCAACCCGAACGTCTGGCTGGCCAACAACTACCAGGTCGACGGCATCACGCAGCTTGAGTTCCAGGAACGGACGCTGGACGACGACGGGCTGGCCGGCAATACGCTGTTCAACATCCCGCACAACGGCGGGGGACAGCCGATCTTCGACATTCCGCAGAGTCTGTTCGACTTAGTAGCTAATCCGCCGGTTCCCGGTAACGGCGGCGTCAACGCGCTCGATCCGAACTTCAAGGTTCCCAAGGAGTGGAAATTCGCGCTGGGCGCCACCTGGGATTTCGACGCCGTCTTCATGGGCGACGGCTACCGCCTTCTGTTCGATTACCTGCACAGCCAGAAGGAGGACTCGGCCATTCTGAGAGATGCGACGCTCGAGCAGATCGGAACGGCTCCGGACGGCCGTCCGATCTACAAGAGCATCGACCGCAGCGATCCTGACTGTGCCGTCGATCCGGCGGGGGCCGACTGCGGCAATCGCAATTTTGCGCAGGATTTCATTCTCGGCAATGTGCAGGGCAGTGACGGCGACGCGGATGTGTATTCGCTTGCGCTGAGCAAATCACACGACTGGGGCCTGGACTGGACGGTCGGCTACGCGTACACGGACTCGAGCGACGTCAATCCAATGACCAGCTCGGTTGCGTTCTCCAATTACGTGAACGTTTCGGTTTCCGACCCCAACGACCCGGGCGTCGCACGCTCGAACTACAACATCAAGAATCGCTACACCCTGGTGGCGAACTACCGGCGCGCGTTCTTTGGCGACAACGAAACCAAGGTAACGCTGTACGGTCGCGTGAACGAAGGGCGACCATACAGCCCGGTGTTCGTGGACGGCGGCTTCACCTTTGGTGACACGCTCAACGACCGCCATTTGCTGTACATCCCGACGGGTCCCACGGACCCGAATGTCGTGTTCGGAGCGGGCTTCGACCAGGCGGCGTTCTTCTCGTATCTCCAGCGCCATGGCCTCAACAAGTACGCTGGCGGCATCGCGCCCAGGAACTCGATCGACGGGCCGTGGTGGCACAAGTTCGACCTCAGGATCTCGCAGGAGCTGCCGTCATTCATCGAAGGGCACAAGTTCTCGGCGTTCTTCATGATCGAGAACCTGGGCAATCTCATAGACGATGACTGGGGCGTGATGAATGAGCAGGCCTTCCCGCATAACGTGCAACTGGTCGAATTCACGCTTCCCACCGGGGCGACGCAGTACAACTACGATACATTCGTGACGCCGGCGGGCCCCGCACGCGTGGCCGATGCATCCCTGTGGGAGGTTCGGTTCGGGATCAGCTACAGCTTCTGAGGTCCAGAAGCTGACATCAAGGGCGGCCCGCGTGGCCGCCCTTTTTTTGCAGCCACCGCGCGGCACTGCTCCTCACACGAGAACTCCAGCTGTCCGGAGTTACACTGTGTCGGCATCGGTCTCTTCTGTGGCGGAGCCGCATCACATGTCCGATCGCCGCCGAACAATGTGTTTTGTTGCTGCTGTCTCGTCCATTCTTTCCGTTCCGGTCGCGCAGGCTCAGCAAACCGCGTCGCAATTGAGCGGCTTCGTCGTCGGCGCCGACGGACAGCCGATCGAAGGCGCGGTGGTTTCGGTGCAGCACCTTCCGTCAGGCACGATGGCGACGTCGACGACCGGTACGTCTGGCCAGTTCGCGGTCACCGGCTTGCGCGTTGGCGGTCCGTTTCGCGTCTCGACGAGAGCCGAAGGCATGCAGGATGTGATCGTCGAGGACTTCTACACTCAGCTTGCGCAGCGCACTTCGGTGACGCTGGTTGCGCAGCCGATCACGCAGCTGTCAGGCGTCGAGGTGACGGGTACCGCCGGGCGCGACGTGACCATCGGCGCCGGCAGCCAGTTCAGCGAGCAGTACGTACGCGAACTGCCGTCCATCAGCCGCGACATCAAGGATGTCGTACGCATCGATCCGAAGGCGTGGGTGGATCCCACCAACTCCGATGCGCTCGAAGTGGCCGGTGTCAATAACCGCTACAACACGCTCACGGTCGACGGCGTTCGGCAGAGCGACGATTTCGGCCTGAACAACAACGGCTACCCGACGCAACGAAGTCCGTTGTCGATTGACGCGATCCAGGACGTGTCGATCCTGACGGCGCCGTACTCGGTCGAGTACGGCCTGTTCCGCGGATCGACAATCAACGTCGTGACGAAATCGGGCACGAACGACTTCTCCGGCTCCAGCTATTATTTTTCGAGCGGCGACGGCCTGGCCGGCGACCGCAGCAAGGACGACGATCTCACGTTCGATTTCGAAGAGGACACCTACGGCGGAACCTTCGGCGGCCCGATCTTCAGGGATCATTTGTTCTTCTTCCTGTCCTACGAGAAGCTCGAGCGCACGGCGCCGCAGGAAATCGGGCCGACAAGCTCCGGTTTCCCGGTCGAAGTGCCGAACGTCTCGCAGGCGGACTATGAGCGGATCCTGCAGATTTCGCAGGATGTCTACGGGTTTGACGCCGGCCAGGCATTCGACGAGCTGATCGAAGAAGACGAGAAGATCCTCGCGAAACTGGACTGGAACATCTCGGACTCACACCGGGGCGTGTACTCCTACCAGCGCACCGAAGGCAACGAGATCATCGTGGCGAACAACATCCCGGCGCTTGGCAGGGCGAGCGCCCCATCGCAGTGGTACAACCGTGCGATCACGATGGAATCGAACTCGCTGCAGTTCTTCTCCGACTGGAACGAATGGATCGCGACGGAAGTGAAGCTGGCGCGCAAGGAGACCGAGGTCCGCCAGGATTCGCTGTTCGGCACCGACTTTGCCGAAATGCAGGTGACGACGAGCCAGGGCGGACAGGTGTACCTGGGTCCCGACGAAAGCCGGCACGCGAACTTCCTGACGAACGATCTCGACCAGATCAAGCTGATGGCGAATTTCTTCGTCGGCGATCACACGCTGACGGCCGGCTACGAGCGCGAGATGCTCGACATCTTCAACATCTTTCTGGCTCGCAGCCGCGGCCAGTACGTGTTCTCGAGCATGCAGAATTTCGAGGACCAGATTGCGACTTCGCTCGTGTACAACAATGCATTCACCAACAACCCGAACGATGGTGCAGCCATTTTCGGCTACGACGTCGACAGCATCTACTTCCAGGACGAATGGCAGGTGACGCCGGACTTCAAGCTGCTGGCCGGCCTGCGCATGGACAGCTACTCGAGCGGCGACATGCCGCCGCTGAACACGAATTTCCAGCAGCGCTATGGATTCACAAACCAGTCGACGCTCGACGGGCGCGACCTCGTGATGCCGCGCATCGGCTTCAACTGGCAGTGGCGCCCGGAAACGACGATCTACGGCGGCTGGGGCCTGTTCGGCGGCGGCTCGCCGAACGTCTGGGTGTCCAACAGCTTCACGGTGGACGGCGTCAACGTGGTCGAGCAGACAATTGACTCCGGTTCGCCGGCGGATCTGCAGGTCGCATTGCAGGCCGTCGACGGCTTCAACATCCACCAGGCGGTGCTGGACAACCACACGCTGCTGCGCGGCGACAGCCAGGTCAACGCCATCGATCCGGACTTCGAGATCCCGTCGCAGTATCGCTGGAATCTCGGCATCAGGCACACCCTGCCCTGGGACATCGAGATGACGGCCGACGTCGTGTTGTCGCGCGTCAAGGACGAGGTCGTGTGGCGCGACCTGCGTCTCATCCAGACAGGGACCGCGCCGGACGGACGGCCGCGCTATACATCACGCATGGACGTGTCGCCCTGCAACCCGGGCCAGACGCCGCCGTGCAACCGTCCATCGGGCCAGGATCTGCTGCTGACGAATACGGGCGGCGGTGATGGCACGGTGTTTGCAACCGACTTCGCGAAGACCTGGCGCACTGGCGCCGGCCGCTTCAGTGCCTATCTCGGCTACGGCTATCAGGACGTCCATGACGTCAATTCCGGCACGAGCTCGACCGCGCTCTCGAACTGGGACAGTTTTGCGACGGCCAGCCCGAACGACCCGGAGCTCGAAACCTCGAACTATGAGATCCAGCACCAGTTCAAGGGCGCGATTGCCTGGCGCAAGGCGTTCTTCGGCGACTACGAAACGAGTGTTTCGCTCGTCGGCGAGCGCCGCTCGGGCCGTAGATACAGCCTGACGTTTGGCGCCGGCACCAGCGTGTTCGGCGACCCACGCCAAGCCGACAGGCAGCGGGCGCTCTTCTATGTGCCGGACGGCGACGTAATCTACGAGGCCCTGTGCACGGCCGCGGACGTGACGGCCGATCCGCTGACCTGTCCGAACACGACCACGATCAGCGCCGCGCGCTCGGCGCAGTTCGCGACGGACGTCGATGCCTTCGTGCAGCGCCATGGCCTCGAGCGCTATCGCGGCAAGATCGCGCCGCGCAACTCGCACTCGAGTCCGTGGATTTCGATTCTCGACCTGCGCCTGCAGCAGGAACTGCCGATCTGGGGCCGGATGCGCGGAGCCGTCACGCTGGACGTCGAAAACCTCGCCAACATGATCGACGACGACTGGGGACGGGTGAGCCAGGTCGGCTTCATCTACGTGGCGCCGGTGCTCGACGTGAACCGCATTTCGACCGCTGGCTGCCCGAACGGCGCGGCGGAATGCTACGTCTATCAGCCGCGGGTCGGACAGACGGGCCCGACGGACCCGATCCGGTCCCTGTCGGCGCTGCCCTCGGTGTGGCGCGTGCAGCTCGGTGTGCGCTTCGAGTTCTGAGCTGCGCCGCGCTTGCTAGACTGGCGCGATGAATCCGGTCGTCGGATCCGAGCCGCAGTGCGCGAACACGGTGCTGATGATCCGGCCCGTTTGCTTCGGCGCAAATCCCGAGACCGCTGCGTCCAACCGCTTCCAGCAGGCCGCCGCCGATGCCGGCGCTGCCGCTACCGCGCGCCGCGAATTCGACGGCCTCGCGCAGGCGCTCGGCGACTCAGGAATAGCGGTGCACGTCGTGGAAGACACGCCGGTGCCGCCAAAGCCGGACGCCTGTTTTCCGAACAACTGGGTCAGCTTCCATGCGGACGGCACTGCCGTGCTGTATCCGATGATGGCGCCGTCGCGCCGCGCCGAGCGGCGCGAGGATGCGCTCGCGGCACTGCGCGCGGCCGGCTTTCGCATCGCGCGCACCGTGGATCTCTCGGGCTGGGAGGCCCGCGGCGAGTTCCTCGAAGGCACGGGCAGTCTCGTGCTCGATCGCTGTCATCGCACGGCCTACGCCTGCCGCTCGCCGCGCACGACGCCGGCGGCACTAGCCGATTTCGCGGAGCGTCTCCAGTACCGCGTCATCGCCTTCGCTGCGACCGGTGCGACCGACGAGCCCGCCTATCACACGAATGTGCTGATGGCGATCGGCGAGGACTTCGCGGTGATCTGCGCCGAGGCGGTGACGGACGAGGGCGAGCGCGAGCAGCTGCTGTCCGAACTGGCGCTGGCCGGCCATGAGCCGGTCGGGATCAGCCGCGCGGAGATGCACGGCTTCGCGGGTAATCTGCTCGCGCTGCGCGCGCGGGACGGGAGCCCGGTGATCGCGATGTCGGATGCGGCCTGGCGCAGCCTCACGCCGGCATCGCGCCGCGCGCTCGAGCGCCGCGGGCGCATCGTGAAGGCACCGATCCCGACGATCGAACGCCTTGGCGGCGGCAGCGTGCGCTGCATGATTGCGGAGGTCTTCCTGCCGCGCTGAGCGTGCCGGACCCGATGGTAGAATCGGGGCCTTGCTCGAACTCGGTCTCAAGACGCTGATCGCCTACCTGCTCGGCTCCGTCGTGGGCGCCCTGCTGGTCGGGACATTCCGCGGCGTCGACATCCGCGGGCAGGGCAGCGGCAACGCTGGCGGCACGAATGCGCTGCGCACCCAGGGTCTCGGCTTCGCGGCGGTGACCGTCGTCATCGACGTCGGCAAGGGCTGGCTGGCAGCCGGCTGGGTGCCGGACCTGGCGCTTCCGGGAGTTGCCGCCGATCCGGCCCTGGACCGTGACTGGCTCGCCGTCGCCTGCGCCGCCGCCGCGGTGATCGGGCATATCTGGCCGCAGTACCACGGTTTCCGCGGAGGCAAGGGCGGTGCGACTCTCCTCGGCACCCTGCTCGCGCTGATGCCGCCGCTCGCCCTGGTCACGATCGGCGTCTGGCTCGTCGTCGCGATGCTGGGGGGCTTCGTCGCGCTCGCGACGATGACTGCGGCGGCGGCAATGCCGGTCGCGCTCTGGTTTTTCG
>Ga0302046_10005581_pt1 | contig 11067 bp, 8 predicted proteins | sample RVTome_11_FD_200261 | JGI IMG/M metagenome (GOLD analysis project Ga0302046, IMG submission 200261) | Soil microbial communities from uranium-contaminated site in the Upper Colorado River Basin, Wyoming, United States - RVT147D111 (version 2) ... | reverse complement strand
GACGAGGGCTCCGGCGATCACCGCCCATCGCCACCTCAAGGCGAGCTCCAGCACCGGCGAGTAGAGGCGGCGCAGGAGGCGCGAGACGGGGTGGTGCTCCTCGCTGTGGATCTTGCCCCGCACGAACCAGAACATGAGCACCGGGATGACGGTGACGGCGAGGACCGCGGAGGCCGCCATGGCGTAGGTCTTGGTGAACGCCAGCGGCTTGAAGAGGCGCCCCTCCTGGGCCTGCAGGGTGAAGACCGGCATGAAGGAGACGGTGATCACCAGCAGGGTGAAGAAGAGCGTCGGCCCCACCTCCTGCGCCGAGCGCAGGATGATCTCGAAGTGGCTGCGCCGTCCCTTCCACTCCTCGTAGTGCTTGTGGGCGTTTTCCACCATGATGATGGCCGCGTCGACCAGCACGCCGATCGAGATGGCGACGCCCCCCAGCGACATGATGTTGGCCCCCAGGCCCTGGACCTTCATGACGACCAGGGCGAGGAGGATCGACACCGGGATCGAGATGATCGCCACCAGCGCCGAGCGGAAGTGGAAGAGGAAGACGATGCAGACCAGCGCCACGATGATCGACTCCTCGATCAGCGTGTGGGTCAGCGTCTCGATCGAGCGGTGGATGAGGGTCGTGCGGTCGTAGGCCACCGAGATCTCGACGTCCTCCGGCAGCCCCTGCTCGAGCTCGGCGAGCTTCTCCTTGACCCGGCCGATGGTCTCCAGGGTGTCGGCCCCGGCGCGGACCACGATGATGCCGCCCACCGTCTCGCCCTCGCCGTTCCACTCGGCGATGCCGCGCCGGATCTCCGGCCCGATGGTGACCGTGGCGACCTCCTAGAGCAGCACCGGCGTGCCGCCCGGGCCGGTGGCGAGCACCACCTTCTCGAGGTCCTTGACGTCCTTCACGTAGCCCAGGCCGCGGACCATGAACTCGCGCTCGGCCATCTCCACCAGGCGGCCGCCGACGTCGTTGTTCGAGCGCTGGATGGCCGCCTTCACCCGCTGCAGCGGGATGTCGTAGGCGCGCAGCTTCACCGGGTCGACCTCGACCTGGTACTGGCGCACGAAGCCGCCGATCGAGGCCACCTCCGAGACGCCGTCGACGCCGGTGAGGGCGTACTTGAGGTACCAGTCCTGAAAGCTGCGCAGGTCCGCGAGGGAGCGCCGGTCGGAGTTGAGCACGTACATGAAGGCCCAGCCGACGCCCGTGGCGTCCGGCCCGAGCTGCGGCGCGACGCCCCCCGGCAGTTGGCGGGCGAGACCCGACAGGTATTCGAGCACCCGCGAGCGGGCCCAGTACATGTCGGTGCCGTCCTCGAAGATGACGTAGACGAAGGAGTAGCCGAAGAAGGAGTAGCCCCGCACCACCTTGGCGTAGGGCACCGACAGCATCTTGGTGGTGATCGGATAGGTGACCTGGTCCTCGACGACCTGGGGGGCCTGGCCGGGGAGCTCGGTGTAGATGATGACCTGGACGTCCGAGAGGTCGGGGATGGCGTCGAGGCGGATCTCCCGGGCCGCCCAGACGCCGCCGAGGATGGCGAAGAGCAGCGCTATCACCATCAGGAAGCGGTTGCGCAACGACCATTCGATGATCTTGTCGAGCATGGCGAATCTCCCTCAGCCGTGACCGGCGTGGTCGCCGGCCGGTACCGGGGGCGCGCTCCCGGCGCCGTTGCGGCCGCCGATGAGCTTCTGGATCGCCGCCCGCAGGTTGCTCTCCGAGTCGATGAGGAACTGCGACGAGGTGACGATGGTCTCGCCCGGCTCGACGCCGGCGAGGACCTGCACGTCGTCGTCGCCCTCGGCGCCGAGGGTGATCTCGCGCGGCGCGAAGCGGCCCTCGCCGAGCGCGACGATGAGCAGGTTGCGCTTGCCGGAGCGGATGACCGCCTGCCGGGGCACGACGACGGCGTCCTCCGCCGCCAGCGGATCGAACCGGACGGTGGCGTACATCCCCGCCACCAGCTTCCCGTCAGGGTTCGGCACCTCGACGCGCAGGCCCACGGTGCGGGTCTTCTCCTGCATCTGCGGCTCGACGAAGCGCACCTTGCCGCGGAACGTCTCGCCGGGGAAGTAGGAGAGGGTGATCTCGGCCTGGCTGCCCGCGCGCAGCCAGGGAAGCTGGTCTTCGTAGATCTCCACCGACAGCCACAGCGACGAGAGGTCGGCGATGTGGAAGAGCTCCATGCCCGGCTTGACGCCCATGCCCTCCATCCCCGGCATCCGCTTCATCACCAGGCCCGAGGCGGGAGCGGCGACGGTGAGGGTGCGGAAGGTCTGGCCGCTCTCTTCGAGGCGCGCGATCTGCGCCTCGCTGATGTCCCAGTAAGCGAGCCGGGCGCGGGCCGCCGCGGCGAGGGCCTCGGCGCGGCCGCGGGTCTCCTCCGGCGCGTTCTCCAAACGCCGGGCGAACGACCGCGCCGAGAGCAGCTCCTGCTGGGTCTGCACCAGCTCGGGAGAGTAGATCTCGAAGAGCGGCTGTCCCCGGCGCACCGGCTCGCCGACGTAGTTGACGAGGACCTTCTCGATGAAGCCGGAGTACTTGGTCGTCACCGTCACCATCTGCTGCGGGTCGTAGTCGAGGTAGCCGACGGTGCGGATCGGCTTGGACAGGTCACGCCGCTCGACCAGCGCCGTCTGCACGTTCATGTTCTGGACGACGGCGGGGTCGATCCTCACCACGCCCGGCGCCGCCGCCTGGTCGACCCGGTCGGCGTAGACCGGGACGTAGTCCATGCCCATCGCGTCCTTGGCCGGCACCGGCGAGGTCACGGTGGGGTCGTGCGGGTTGCGGTAGAAGAGGACCTCCCGCTCGCCGCCGCCCGCGGCCTCGCGGTCGTGGTCCGGCGCGTCCATGCCCAGCGGCACCAGGTCCATGCGGCAGATCGGGCACTGCCCGGGCTCTTCAGAGATCACCTGCGGGTGCATGCCGCAGGTCCATAGTTGGCCTTCGGCCGCCTCGGCTTCCCCGCCCGCCGCCGACCGGCCATCGCGGTGGGAATGGTGCAGGGCCTCTTGGATCCAGGTGTCGACAGAGTGGAGGTCGAGAGGGTCGGCCACCAGCAGCAGCGTGAGGACCGCGCCGCCGAGCACCCACCCGAGTCTGGCCAGGATCCGGCGGCCGCGCCGCGGGCGCCGGCTGTTCGTGTCGTGGTTGTCGCTCATGACGTTTCTCTCCCGCTCAGTCGCCGGAGCGGTGGTCGATCGCGGCAGGGATTCCTCCCGCGGCAGCTTGGGGGACGGGCGCGTGGGCGGCTCCGGGCTCCGTTTCAGCGAGGGGCAGGGCCACGGTGCCCTCGAGCCGCGCGACGGCGATGGCCAGATCGGCCAGCGTGCGGGCCGCGGCGACCCGCACGTCGAACAGCACGCGCTCTGCGTCGAGCAGGTCGAGGGCGCCCAGGATGCCGGCGCTGTAGGCGGTTTCCGCCGAGCGCAACGCCTCCGCCGCCTGGATGGTCAGCACGTCGTCGAACAGCGCGAGCTGCTCGGCGGCCAGCGGGATGCGGTGGAGCAGGTCGCCGAGGGCCCTCGCGACGTCGGCCGCGACGCTGCGCAACCCCTCCTGGGCAGCGAGCTCGCGCTGGGCCGCCTCCGCGACGCCGGCCTCGAGGCGCCGGCGCCACACCGGCAGGTTGACGCCGGCCGTGAAACCCACGACGTCGTCCCCGTTGCCTTCGGGAGGCATGGCCCGCCCGGCGGCGTCGTCGCGCCGGCCGACCACGGTGTAGCCCAGGCCCAGCGTCACGTCGGGGCGATACTCCTTGTGGGCGAGCGCCGCCATCGTCTCCGCCTCGGCGATGCGCGCCCTCGCCCGGGCCACCTCCGGGCGGGCCTCGAGCGCCAGCAGCTCCAGCCGTTCGTAAAGCAGCTCCGGCACGGCCACCTCTTCCGGCAGCCTCAAAGGCGGCAATGGCGCGCCCGGCTCGCGGGCGCGCAGGGCATCGAGGCTCGCCGTGAGCGCCGCGCGGCGGGTGGCGACGTCGAGGAGGCGCTGGTCGTCCCTGGTGATCTCCGCCTGGATCTTGACCACCGCCTGCTCGCCGCCGATCCCCGAGGCGTAGCGGGCGCGGGCGAGCTCCTCGTAGTGCTCGAGGGTCAACCGGTCGGCCCGCACCGCCTCCTCCTGGGCGTCGAGAAAGGCGAGGTCGTAGAAGAGCCGGCGGGTCTCGGTGACCAGGGCGACGGCGCGGGCCTCGGCCTCGGCGCGGGCGGCGGCGGCGGCGTAGAGGGCCGCCTGCTTGCGCAACGCCAGCTTGCCGAACCACGGCAGCCGCTGCGAGACGCCGGCGGCGAGCCGCTGCGGTCCGACCCGCGTCTCCGGGCTCGCGAGAAAGTGCGTCAGCGTCGCCATGGGGTCGGGCAGCGAGCCCACCTGCGGCGCCCGCAGCTCGGCGGCCACCGCCTCGCGGCGGGCCCGCGCCAGGTCCGGATTGCGCTCCAGGACCTCGCGGGCGAGCTCGGCCAGCGCCGGCGGCAGGCTCGCGGCCAGGCGCTCGGCAGCGGCGGCCGGAAATTCGGATTGCCCTCCCGCCGGGCCGGCGAGCACGCCGGCGAGGAGGCCTGCGAGAACGGGGATCTTCATGATGGCTCCTTTCCAGGTCGAGTCGTCGCCACCGGGCCACGCGCCCGGCGGCGTCACGTCGAGCTGGCGGAGCTCAAATCAGGAAGGTCTGCTGCAGGGAGAGCAGGGAGCGGCCCGCGGGCCTCGAGGGAGGCGGCGCACCGCCGGGCGCCGGCCGGCGAGCCGGGGACGCCACCAGCCAGGGGCTCACCGGCACGGGCGCGTCGGCGGCCAGCGAAACGCCCGGCCTCTCCGAGGGAGCCGCCGAGACCGGCGGCTGGGCGGCGAGCATGCCGCAGCAGTCCTCGTCGGCCTGCAACGTCGGCGGCGCGCAGCCGTGGTGGCTCACGCTGCCGTGGCAGTCCTCGGCCGGCGCCGTCATCGCGCAATCGGGCATCGCGGCACAGGCGAGGGCCGGCGCTCCCGCCATCGTCACGAGAACGGCGAGGAGCGGGATGCCTGGAGTGCCGAGGTGCCGGAGACGCTTCATTCGCTTCCTGATACTACCGCTTCCCGATACTACGCGACAGGGGCCGCGTTGGTTGTATTGTCGGTCAAGGGAAGGTCCGTGTCGCCACGCTTCGGAGCAGAAAGCTCCCACCCGTTGGGGTAGTGCCTGCGCCCGCGTCACACGTTTCATCGGCGGCGAGCCGGCAGCAGCACCTGGAACCGCGTGCCCTTGCCGGGCTCGCTGTCGACGGCGATGCCCCCGCCGTGCGTGCGGACGACGCAGAGCACCGCCGCCAGGCCCAGGCCGTGCCCCTCGGCCTTCGTGGTGAAGAACGGATCGAAGATCTTCGCTTGCGTCTCGCGGTCCATGCCGCGCCCGGTGTCGGCCACCTCGAGCAGCACGTAGCGCCCGCGGGGCTCGAAGACCGCCGGCCGGTACTCGCGCCGCGCGTCTCCCCGCAGCTCGAGCGCCGCCGTCGACACGGTGACGGTTCCTTCGCCGCCAAGGGCCTCCGCGCCGTTCTTGATCAGGTTCATCACCACCTGGCGGATCTGGGTGGCGTCCCCCTCGACGGCGGGCAGGTCGCCGGCCAGCCGGAGCTCGAGCCGCGCCTGCTTCGAGACCGACGACCGCAGCAGGTCGGCCATCTCCTCGACCAGCCGGCCCAAATCGACGGGCTCGGTCCGGCGCGGATGCCGGCGCCCGTAGGCGAGCATGTGGTCGGCGAGATCGGCGGCGCGCAGCGACGCCTTCTCGATGCGCTCGACGAAGACCCGCGCCTCGCAGGACGCAGGGAGCTTCGCCAAGGCCAGGTCCACGTTGCCGCGGAGCGCCACCAGCAGGTTGTTGAAATCGTGGACCACGCCGATGGCCACCTCGGTGAAGCTCTCGAGCTTCTGCGCCTCCCGGATCCGCGCCTCCAGCGCCGGGCCGAGGCCGCCAAGACGGCTCTGACGCTCGAGCTCGGTGATCCGTTTCTTCAACTCCAGGATCTGGGTCATCCAAGGCTCCCTCCTGCGTTCGTCCTCGTACATGGGTTCTCTCCGTCCGCCGGCGTCCCCGGGGCCTGGCGGGCGAGCGGAACCGGCACGGCTACTGAGAGAGCAACCCGGGTGCCAGGCCCCCACGCGCTCCGGCTGCCGTGAAGGATCTCCTCTGAATACAAGGACTTGAGGCGTTCGACGCCGCCGTCGCGAAGCCTGAGAAGGCGTCTGATCCGCCGCGCCGGGTCGCGGGTCCACGGCGGAGCGTGGGCTGCGCTAGAATCGCTGCGCGGTGGTGGGCTCGCTCTCCGCGAGCGAGAAGGAGCACCCGATGGACGAGGATTCCACCGATCGAACGGCGATCGAACGCGAGCTCGCCGAGCTCCGTCGCCGCCTCGACGCCCTGGAGACCTCGCACCGGCCCGCCGACCCTCCCGTGGAAGATCCGTGCGCCGGCGTGCGCCGGAGCACGGAGGAGGCGCTGCGGGAGAGCGAAGCGCGCTACCGCAGCGTGGTCGAGGATCAGACCGAGCTCGTCGTCCGCTGGCAGCCGGACGGCACCCGCACCTTCGTCAACGACAGCTACTGCCGCTTCTTCGGCGCCACCCGCGAGGAGCTCCTGGGGACGAGCTTCTTCCCGCTGATCGCGAAGGAGGACCTGGAGGCCGTGCAGGCGCGGCTCGAGGCGCTCGGCCCCGAGGCGCCGGTCTCGACCGCGCAGCACCGGGTGCTCCTCCCTGACGGCGAGAGCGGCGGATGGCAGGAGTGGACCGACCGGGCGATCTTCGACGCCGAGGGCCGTCTCGTCGAGCTGCAATCCGTGGGCCGCGACGTGACCGAGCTCAAGCTCGCCGAAGAGCGGCTGCGCGCGCGGCTCGAGCTCCAGAGCCTGGTCGCCGGCCTCTCGGCGAGCCTCCTCAAGGCCGCCGCCGCCGAGATCGACGGCGAGATCGGGCGGGCCCTGGAGCGCATCGGCGAGTGGCTGCCGGCGGATCGGGTGAGGCTGTGGTGGCTCGACGAGAGCGGATCACGGTTCGAGGCCGCTCATTCGTGGTCCGCGCCGGGCCTCACCCGACTGCCGTCGGGCCTCGACATGGACCAGGTCCCGTGGCTGACGCAGCGCGTCCTGACCGGAGAGCGCGTCGTCTTCTCCCGGATCGGCGAGCTCCCGGAGGAGGCGAGCGCCGACTCCGAGCTGCTCGCGAGAATGGGCATCAGGTCCCTCCTCATGGTGTCGCTGGCGGTCGCGGGCTCGCATCGGGGGAGCCTGACCGTCGCCACGGTCCGCAGCGAACGGCCATGGACGGACGAGCAGGTCGTCGACCTCGAGGTCCTGGGCGAGATCCTCGCCAACGCCCTGGCTCGAAGCCGGGCGGAAGCGACCCTGAGCCGCGCCCTGGACGAGGTCCGCAGGCTCAAGGACCAGCTCGAGGCCGAAAACGTCTACCTGCAGGAAGAGATCCGCCTCACTCACGACTTCCACGAGATCGTCGGCGAGAGCGCGGGCCTGAAGCACTGCCTGGGCCAGGTCGAGCAGGTGGCGCCCACCGACACCACGGTGCTGGTGCTCGGGGAGACAGGCACCGGCAAGGAGCTGGTGGCGCGGGCCATCCACGAGCACAGCGAGCGCCAGGGGCGGCCGCTGGTGAAAGTGAACTGCGCGGCGCTGCCCGCCAGCCTCATCGAGAGCGAGCTCTTCGGCCACGAGAAAGGGGCCTTCACCGGCGCCCTCGCCCGCAAGCCGGGACGCTTCGAGCTCGCCGACCGCGGCACCCTCTTCCTCGACGAGGTCGGCGACCTGCCGCTCGAGCTCCAGGGCAAGCTGCTGCGGGTGCTGCAGGAAGGCGAGCTCGAGCGGCTCGGGGGCACCGAGACCCTGCGCGTCGACGTGCGCATCGTCGCCGCGACCAACCGCGACCTCGAACGGGCGGTCGAGCGGGGCACGTTCCGGGCCGACCTCTTCTACCGCCTCGACGTGTTCCCCATACGGCTGCCGCCGCTGCGGGAGCGCCAGGAGGACATTCCGGAGCTGGCCAAGCACTTCGTGCGCAAGCACTCCCGGCGATTGGGCAAGCCCATCGAGAGCATCACCGGCCGAACCCTCGACCTGCTCCTCGCCTACCCGTGGCCGGGCAACGTCAGGGAGCTCGAGAACGTCATCGAGCGCGGCGTCGTCTCCTGCCGCGGCACGACGCTCGATCTCGAGGATCCCGGCACCCTGACGCCGGGCCGCCGCGGCGGCCACGCCCTCCCCTCCGCCACCGCGCTGCGCGACGTGGAACGGCGCCACATCCGGTCGGTGCTCGAGCGCACCCGCTGGGTCATCGAAGGCAAGGGCGGCGCCGCCAAGGTCCTGGGGATGGCCCCGAGCTCCCTGCGCTCGGCCATGAAGCGGTTGGGCGTCCGGCGTCCGGCGTGACGGTCCGTGCGCCTCCGCCCGTCGACGTCGGTGGCCGTGCTGCACATCGCCGAGGCCAAGGCGCCACATTTGTCGCAGCACGTCTCACAGTCGCTGACCACCTTGGGCGCCGCGTTGCCGCTAGTCGAAGACCCTCGGCAGCCTGGGCTCGGCCGGCGTCTCGCGGGTCCGCAGCGTCTCGCCCGCCGGGGCGCGGAAGGCGCCGCGGCCGAGGTTCAGGAGGCAGCGGTTGCGGCCGTGCTCCTTGGCCGCGTAGAGGGCCTCGTCGGCGAGCAGCAGCAGCTCGCCCGCGGTCTTCACGTGGAGCTCCGGAAACGCCGCCACGCCGCCGCTGAAGGTCAGCGACAGGCGGCGTCCCTCGAGCTCGGGCGCCAGCGCCGCCACCGCCAGGCGCAGGCGCTCCGCCAGGCGCAGAGCCGCCTCGCCCGTGGTCTCCTCGAGCAGCAGGGCGAACTCCTCGCCGCCGAAGCGGCAGCACAGGTCGCGCTCGCGGCGGTGCGCCTCCAGGGTGTGGGCGAAGAGCTTCAAGACCTCGTCGCCCGCGGCGTGGCCGTAGGTGTCGTTGACGCGCTTGAAGTGGTCGACGTCGCAGAGCAGCACCGCCATCGACCGCCCTTCGTCGCAACATTGGCGATAGAGGCGCTGCAGGCGATTCTCGAGCAGCCGCCGCACGGGCACGCCGGTCAGGGCGTCGAGCTTGGCCTCGCGGTCGAGGAGGGCGCGGTGGACCGAGCTGGCCATCTGCGGCACGAGCGTCGCGAGCAGCTCCTCCGAGCCGGCCTCGAGGCGCCGCGGATCGCACCACAGCCGCACCTCGGCGAGGGCGTCGCCGTCCGCCTCGAGGACCTTCTCGATCACTCGCCAGCGGGCCCGCCGATGGACGCCGGGCAGCGCCCGCGGGCGCGCCGGCGGCCGCGGCACGCCCTCGTAGAGGGTACCGGCGGGGCCCGCCGACCAGCTCCGGCGAGGCGGCTCGCCGGCCTGGCCCGCAGTCGCCTTGAGGAGCTCGAAGTGAAACCACTCGACCGGCACCACGTTGCGGCACTCGGTCAGGATCTGCTGCGCGATTTCGCCCATGCTCGAGATCTCGGCGAAGATGCGCTGGTAAGCGTGCCGGAGACGCTCGTAGCCGGCCAGCCGCAGCGCGGCGCCGCCGCGCAGGAAAGCGCCGCGCGCGGCCTCGGCGGCGGCCAGCGCGACGATCGCCATGAGCGCGCCGGCACGGCCCCAGCCGCCCGCCACGGCGACGTCGAAGAGCAGCGTGCCGATCGCCCAGCCGGCGGCGTCGAGAGCCAGGGGCCGCGGCGACGCGAGGCCACCGAAGAGAAGGAGGAGGACGACGTAGGCGAGCGCCGGCCACAGCGCCTGCAGGCCGAGCACGGGCGCCGGCTCGACCCAGCGCGCCGCCGCCGCGCCGGCCGCCAGGGTCGCTCCGGCCACCGCCGCGGCACCCCGGAGCCGCGGCCCGGGCCCGCCGCCCGCGAGCCGCCCCCCGAGGCCGCCCCGCTCCGCCACGTCGCGGCCGGCGCCGGCGGCCAGTGCGGCGGCGCCGGCGATCACCGCGGCGGGCACGCCGCCGAGGAGGAAGAGCGCCGCCGGCAGGACCAGGGTGCCCAGCCCCAGCGTGCCGTGGCCCAGCGTGCCGCGGCTCACGGTGCCGGCGCCGGGCAGGTCGCCCGCGGGCAGACGGTAGAGGGCGGCCGCGAGCGCGGCGGCGAAGAGCCCCGCCATCACCAGAGGCCGGGGCGCGAGGCCGCCGGGCGACAGCGCCGGAGAGCCGGCGGCCAGGCCCAGAGCCACGGCGACGCCCAGGCTCGGCAGCCACGGCGCCAGCGGGTGATCGAGCAGCTTGGTCCAGGTGGGCTTGATCGGGGGCATCTCGCGGGCTCCGTCGGGGCGAATGCTATTGCAGCCGCCGCCGGAATGGAGGAGAATACGGGCTCCACGGGCGAAGCCATCCCGAGAGGGTCTGGACGCCCCCGCGATTCTCCGCGAGGCCGCTAGCGGCTTTTGACGGTCCGGGCGGGCTGTGCTATACCTTCTGCTTACCCGCTGAGAGGTAACCGATGTCATCCATGGACCTGGTACTGTACGAAGAGGAAATCCACCTGCTGGAGGACGTGCTGCAGCGTCTGCGCCACGACGCCAACGCACGGGCCGTGTTCCTGATCGACAAGAACGGGCAGCAGATCGCCGCGGCCGGGGAGATCGAGTCCTTCGACACCACCTCGCTGGCGTCCCTGACCGCCGGCAACGTCGCCGCCACCGACAGCCTGGCCAAGCTGATCGGCGAGCGCGAGTTCTCGGTCCTCTTCCACGAGGGACAGCGCGACCACATCCACATCTCCATCGTCGCCAAGCGCGCCATCCTGCTCGTCATCTTCGACGAGCGCTCGTCCCTGGGCCTGGTGCGGCTGCGGGTCAAACGCGCCGGCTCCGAGTTCGACAAGATCTTCGAGGCCATGGCCCAGAAGGCGAGCGGGGACGCCGAGGGCGCGGCGCCCCCGACGCCCTTCTCGGAGATCACCGACGAGGACATCGACGCCCTGTTCAGCGATTGAGGTCTGCGACCGAGGCCGCCAAACAGTCCATCAGCACATGAAGCTTGAGATCCACCTGGGGCGGCAGAGGGCGTATCGAGCGCCGGTCCGTC
>Ga0302046_10005580_pt1 | contig 11067 bp, 6 predicted proteins | sample RVTome_11_FD_200261 | JGI IMG/M metagenome (GOLD analysis project Ga0302046, IMG submission 200261) | Soil microbial communities from uranium-contaminated site in the Upper Colorado River Basin, Wyoming, United States - RVT147D111 (version 2) ... | reverse complement strand
CCTCGACGCCGGATGATCTCCCCTCGATCTCGGCCTCGCCACCGGAGGCCCAGGATTCCCCCGCGTTCCGGAAGATGAAGGGGGAGTCCGGGTCGGCGGGAACGGCCGATTCCTGGCTGATCAGGTCCTTGATCCGGTTTTGGAACCCCGTCACGGTGATCCGAACGTTCTCCCCCAAGGACTGTTCCAGCACGGCCTCGTAGGTCCGGATCGTCTCGGGGGTCAGGGCCGGGTTTCCCAACTGGGCGAATCCCCCGTCGTTGTAGAACATCTCGTAGGCGTTGGGGGCCCGGAAAGCGCTGCCGTAGAGAAGCTTGAGCGTCGTCCCGGACCGGGGGGTCCAGAGGACGGCCAGGCGGGGGTTCGTCGTTCCGCCGAAGGTGCTGTAATGGTCGATCCGAATCCCCGCGATCAGGGTGACTCCGCCCCCCAGGGCGATTTCGTCCTGCAGGAACAGGCCGGTGAGATGCTCGGTGCGGCGGTCGTCCAGCACCTGGGAAAACGGATTCTCGTCGTAGTTCCACTGATCCATCCGGAAGGCGTTCCGATACTCCGCCCCTCCCGTGGCCCGGTGGGAGCCGCCGATTCGGCGGGACACGAGGACTTCCGCCCCATACCACTGGGTCTTGCTCCCGTCCTTGTTGATGTAGGTGAAATCGACGGGGGAGCCGCTGGTGTCGTCCACCCCCGGGTACGGATAGTCCCCGTAATAATAGCTCCAGTCGTAGTAGGCGCGGGCGACCACCTCCGTGCGGTCGCCGATGGCCTTCTTCCAGGAGAGGTCCATCCAGGCCCGGTCGTCCCACGTCTTGAAGCGGGGATCGTTGAAGACCGTCCCGTAGGAGGCGGTCGGCACTTCCTTCATCCGTTGGCTGTAGGCACCGCGAACATCGAAGTCGCCGAGGGAAGCGGACCCGAAGATGCCCGCCTGCCGCTCCCCGTCCATCCCCGACGCGATTCCGTTGTTGGTCGCCGGGTCCGCGAACTCGGAGAAGAACAGGTCCTGCCCCTGGCTCTTGTACCCCGTCGCGGAGAGCAGGACTTCCGGGCCCCCGGAGCGCTCGGACCCGAAGGTCACCCGCCCCTTGTACGCGTCGTACCGGGCCGCTTCGCCGGAGAGCTCGACCCCCTTCAACGACCGCCCGCGCCGCGTGATCACGTTCACCACGGCGAAGAAGGCGTTGCTTCCGTACAGGGAGGAAGTGGGTCCCCGTACGATCTCCACCCGGTCGATGAGGTCCACGTCGACGGGAAACTCGCGGCCGTAGCTGCTCTGTCCGTAGATCGGGTCGTTCATCCGGTGGCCGTCCACGAGCTGGAGGATCCGGAGGTTGAAGTCCCCCGGCCGGAGGAACCCCCGGACCCCGACGGCGTCATAGTTCCGGTCTTTGCTCACGTAAAATCCCCGGACGCCGCCGAGAATGTCGGTCATCGTCCGCCATCCGTATCTCCGGATCTGCTCCGAAGTCACGATGGTGACGGAAGCGGGGGCCTCGGTGCTTTTCTGTTCGCGGCGGGAGGCGGCGTAAACCGGAATGTTCATGAGATCTTCCAGGCCCATCGACTCCAGGTCCCCCGCAGGAAGCGGCGCGGCGAATGCGTACCCGGGGTGCATGGAGAGCGCGATGATCGCGGCCACGACGCCGAACGCGGCTCTTTTCACCTGGAAGTGCGCTTTCATACGGCAAACCTTCCTTTCCTGGCCAACAGTTTGGTGAACTCCGCCGCGGGCACCGGACAATCCGGCCGGAGAAGAAACCGTTCGAGCCTCAGTACGTCCATGTAACCTTTCCGTACACGCTGCGCGGCGATTCGGTTGTGTGGATCGACAGGAACCCTTCCGGCGCGAACTCGGGGTGCCGCTTGTCGATCAGATTCTGCGCGGCTACGGCGATTTCGAGCCCCGGAAGAGGTTTCCACCCCAGCCGCGCGTCCAGAGCCACGTAGGCGGGAATATGTAAGTCGGGAAGGGGATCCACGTACCGGACCGCGAGATCGAGTTCAAGGTCCTTGCGTAGATCCACCGACGATCGGAAGGAAGCCTGCTGCTGCGGACTCCTCTTTTCGTCGCTCTCCGCCGCCGGGTCGTTTCCGGTCTTGTTGTGCAGTTGGATCCGCAGGTAGGTGTAGGTTGCCTGCAGGCGCCACGTATCGATCGGTCGCCAGTCGACCGCCAGTTCCCCTCCGAAGGTTTCCCCTTCCGCTTCGTTTGCAATCGTTAGCGGCAGGACGAAGTGGGGGAAGGGCGAAGGATCCAGTATTGGGGTTCCGGGGACGCCAGTACGCAGTTTGTCGTACTCGTTGAAAAACAGCGTCCCATCGAGGAAGAGCCGGTCCGTCGGCCGGAACCGGTATCCCGTTTCGTAGGCGATCAGTTTTTCCGAATCGAATTCGGGATCCCCTTTCACGGTTACCAGCAACGGCGCGGGAAACGGGTTCCCGGGTGCGCCCGCCGGAAGAACGACGATATCGATGGAGATGTCCCGATCGGCGCGGGAGGAGGTTCGAACCGCGCGCGACACCGCTCCCCACAACGAATGGCGCGGATCCGGCGTCCAGATGAGCCGGGCATTCGGCTGGAATTCGAAATCGGAATGCCGGTTATATTCGATTTTCGTCCCCAGCGTCAGTCGAAGGAGTCGAGGGAACAGATCGATCTCGTCCTGGACGAACCCGCTGAACATGTGCTCGCGGCCGTGAACGGGATCAAGGACAAACATGGTTCCGCCCTCGGTGCGGTCCTGCCACATCCGTCCTCCGAGTCCCCATATGATCTCCTGCCGTTCCCCCACGCGGTACCGGTGCTGGAAATCAACGTCGAAGATATCCTGCGACAGGCGGGCTTCCTCGATCAGACGATCCGTCCGGTCGTAATACGCCTGTAGTCTGAACTCGGAACCGTTCGTCAGCTTGCGGGTCCACCTCCCGAGCACGTTGCCGCCTGATACGTCCGATCGTTCGTCGAACGTTCGGGTGAGCGAGGGGGAGGACAGATCCGCGGCCGTCAGCCTCTGGCCGACCTTTCCTCCGTAGGTATCGCCCTGGAGGTTGAACTGGCCGCGTTCCGACGGTTCCCATTCCAGGCGAAACCCGCCGTGAAGGAGGTTCCACTGATCGGAGCCCTTGTTGCCGCGGGCGTCGAGGCCTCCGTCCCGGTTGAAATATTTCGCATATGCCTTGTAGAAGAGCGTGTCTCCGCGCTTTCCGCCGACCCGCCCCCCCCGAACCCATTCTCCACGTTCCCCGCCCCGGCGGTCAGCAGACCGCCTTGGGACTGCTTCGCCGTCTTCGTAAGGATATTGATGACTCCGTTGACCGCATTGGCGCCCCACAGCGCTGCCCCGGGTCCCCGGATCACCTCGATCCGGTCGACGTCCTCCAACAGGGTATCCTGAACGTCCCAGAACACGCCGGAGAAGAGCGGCGTGTACACGCTTCGGCCGTCGATCAGCACCAGCAGCTTGTTGGCGAACTGGCTGTTGAATCCGCGGGACGTGACGGCCCACTTGTTACCGTCGATGCGGGCCACATCGAGCCCCGGGGCCATGCGGAGGGCTTCGGGGATGCTCGTCGCGCCGGACCTCCGGATATCTTCCCCGGTGATCACGAAGACGGCGGCGGCGCTGTCCTGGACCCGCTGGAGCTTGCGGGAAACGGAGTAAACCTGGATGTTCATCAGCTCCTCGATGGTCATCGACTCCAGCGACACCACCGGTGGCGGCGCGGCGAAGGCGGACCACGGGTGCGCGCAGGCCGCAAGGACCGCGGCCACGACGCCGAACGCGGCCCTTTTCACCTGGATGTGCGCTTTCATACGGCAAACCTTCCTTTCCTGGCCAACAGTTCGGTGAACTCCGCCGCGGGCACCGGCTTGCTGAAATGGAATCCCTGGACGAGGTCGCAGCCGAGCGCCTTCAGCAGATCCAGCTGCTCCTCCCGTTCAACGCCCTCCGCGACCACTTCGATGTCCAACGCCTTGGCCATCGCGATGATCGCCTTCACAATGGTCCGGTCCTCGGGGTTCCGGTCCATATCCTTGACGAAGGCCCGGTCGATCTTCAGAAGCTGGATCGGGAACTTCTTCAGATACGCCAGCGAAGAGTACCCGGTCCCGAAGTCGTCCATCGCGACGCGGATGGAGAGCCCGTTCAGCTTCCAGAGCGTCTCGAGGGCGCTCTCCAGATTCAGCATCGCCACCGACTCGGTGATCTCGATCTCGAGCGAGTCCGGCTCGAATCCCGTCTCCCCGAGGATGTCGCCCAGAGCCCCTGCCAGGTCGTACTGCTGAAACAGCCGGGCGGAAACGTTCACCGAGATACGGAACGGGGAGTACCCCTGACCCTGCCACGCCTTCGCCTGGGCGCAGGCCGTCCGGATGACCCACTCGCTTATGGGGATGATCGAACCCGTTTCCTCCGCGAGGGGAATGAACAGCATCGGCGAGACCAGTCCCCGGTCCGGGGTCTGCCACCGCACGAGCGCCTCCGCCCCCACGATCCTGCCGGTCCGCAGATCGATCTCCGGCTGGTAGTGGACGACGAACTCCTTTTTCTCGACGGCCCTGCGCAACCCCTTCTCCATCCGGGCCCGCTCCTCCAGCGCGGCGCTCATCTCCTCCGAAAAAACCTGGAGGATGTCCTGCCCCTGCGCCTTGGCCCGGAACATGGCGATGTCCGCGTTCTTCAGGAGCGTTTCCTCCGTATCTCCGTTGACGGGGAACATGCTGATTCCCAGGCTGGCGGTAATGTGCGTCTTCTGCCCGCCGAGGTCGAACGGCTCCACGAACGCACGGTGGACCCGGCGCCCCGCCTCCATTACGGACTCCTCGTCCCGCTGGTCCGCCAGGACGACGCAGAATTCGTCTCCCGACATCCGGGCCACGGTATCCGTTTCCCGCGTGACGCCCTTGAGCCGCTCCGCCACCGCCACGAGGAGCCGGTCGCCGACCGCATGGCCGAGGGTGTCGTTGACCTCCTTGAACCGGTCCAGGTCGACCATCGCGATCCCGACGACCTCCTTCCGGCGCCTGGCCCTGGACAGGTCAAGGGCCAGGCGGTCGGTGAGAGTGACCCGATTGGGCAGCCCGGTCAGGGCATCGTGGTACGCCATGTAGGCCAGCCGCTCCTCCGCCTTTTTCCGGTCGGTTATATCCCGGGCGATGAAAAGCAACTCCCCGTCCGGGATCGAAACAACCCGTGCATCGAAGCTCCGGGACTCCGACCCGGTGGCCAGGACGTACTCGAACAACTGGACCCCGCCGGTCTTCTGCGCCTGCTCCGCGTACAACGGCACCTGCTTCGCCGCATCGGGCGGCAACACATCCGTAAGCTTCCGCCCCGCCCACCCGGGATCCGTGGGGCCCACACCGTGCTTCTCGCCCGCGACCAGGTCCAGGACGGTGCCGTCGGCGCCGATCCGGAAGATCAGGTCCGGGATCGCCCGCAACAGGGCGAGGGTTTTATCCTCGCTGACGGCCAGGTCGAGGAACGCGCGGCTGGCGCGCAGGAGATATCCGACCCGGTACCCCAGGACCACCCAGTTGACAGGCTTGGTGATGAAGTCCGTCGCCCCCGCTTCATACGCCCGGTGGATGGAGGCCAGGTCGTCCAGGCCCGTCATCATCAGGACGGGGACGCGGTCCCCGCCGGGGCACTTGCGGACTTCCCGGATGGCGTCGAAGCCATCCATCCCCGGCATCACGGCGTCCATCAGGATGAGGTCCGGCCGGAACCGCTCCCAGGCGTTGACCCCGTCGCCGCCATTGGCCGCCTCCACGGTGGCGTACCCGGCCTTCCTGAGCGAGGCATCGGCCAGCATCCGCGTTCCGGGATCGTCGTCCACCACCAGGATGAGAGGGGAGGTTTCGATCGGTCCCATCATGCCGATGTCCCCTCCTGGATGGCCGCCAGCGCTTTCCGGACCGACCGGAACTCCCCTTCGAATTCCGACAGGAGGGGGTCGCCGGCGGCGAGCGGTTCGCCCGCCCGAACCATCCCTTCGATCTTCCGGCAGAGCTCCGAAAGTCCGAGCGCGCCCACGTTCGCGCTGCTGGATTTCAGGGTGTGGGCGGCCCGAAGAAGGGAGGCGGCATCCCCCTTTTCGGCAGCGGAAATGATCTCCTCCACCAGCCGGTTGGCCCCGGAAAGGTACAAGCCGATGATCCGCTCGAGGAAACCCTGGTTTCCGGCTCCTTCGAGCTCCCGGATCCCGTCGATCGCGGTCTGGTCGATTGTGGAGTTCCGGGACATCGCCGGAACGGCCGATTTCGCCTGCGCTTCGACGGCGCCGCCGGATTGCTTCCTTTCCGGGGAGACCCACTTCGATACCGTTTCCCCGAGTTTCCGGATCGTGAACGGCTTGCTGAGGTAATCGTCCATCCCGGCGGCCAGGCAGAATTCCCTGTCCCCCTGCATCGCGTTGGCCGTGAGGGCCACCACGGTCAGGCGCTTCCCTCCCGTTTCCATTTCGCGGGCACGGAGGGCACGGGTTGCCTTATAACCGTCCATGACCGGCATATGGCCGTCCATCAGGACCAGGTCGAATTCACGGGCGGCGATCGCGTCGAGGGCTTCCTGTCCGTTTCCCGCAACCAGGGCCTCGCACCCGAGGACCGAGAGCATCCCCAGGGTGACCTCCTGATTGGCGAGGTTGTCCTCGACCAGCAGGATGCGCCCTTCGATCTTCCTCAATTTTTCCAAGACGGTGTGGCGGGTCACGATCGTCTCTTTCGCGGCCGGGTCCTGGATCTTCATAACGGCCTCGATGCTCCCGTACAGAACATCCCGTCGTACCGGCTTGGTCAGGTATCCGGAAATGCCGGTCTCCCGTGCCTTCCGTCCGTCCCCACGGATCCCGACGGAGGTGAGAATAATCAGGCGGACGCCGGAGAGCGAGGGGGTCGAACTGATCATCCCCGCGAGCTGCAGGCCGTCGATGTCGGGCATGTTGTAGTCGAGGATCGCCAGGTCGAAGGGGGCGGACTCCGATGCCGCCGCGTGCAGGAGCGAGAGCGCCTCCTCTCCTCCGCCGGCCCCGCGGCTTTGCATCCCCCAGGCGTACAACTGCTTCGCGAGGATTTCGCGGTTCGTCCGGTTGTCGTCAACGACAAGCACCTTCAGCCCATCGAGGCTGAGCCGGGAAATCGACGGCCGAAGGTTCGACTCCTCCGTCGTGTGGAACCGGATCGTGAAAATGAAATCGGACCCCTTGCCGGGCTCGCTTTCGACCCGGATCGTTCCCCCCATCATCTCGACAAGTTGCCTGGAGATGGTCAACCCGAGCCCCGTACCGCCGAATCTCCGCGTGGCGGATCCGTCCGCCTGCGTGAAGGCGTCGAATATCTTCGCCTGGAGGCCCGCGGGAATGCCGATTCCCGTGTCGCGAATGGAGAACCGGACGGTCACCGTCCCGTCGTCCTGGGAATCGATGGTCGCCCGGATGACGACCTCTCCCCTCTCGGTGAACTTGACGGCGTTCCCCACCAGGTTGACCAGGATCTGCCGGAGCCGGCCGGGGTCCCCGCGGAGGGCGGAGGGAATCTCCGGGGAAACCTCCGAAACCAGCTCGATCTCCTTGGGCTGGGCACGCTGCGAGAGGAGCTCCACCACCTCCTCCAGGATCTCTTCGAGTTCGAAGGGGATATCGTCCAGCTCTATCCTGCCTGCCTCGATCCGCGAGAAATCGAGGATGTCGTTGATGATCTCGAGAAGGGTCTCCCCGGAGCGCCGGATGATCTCCACGGACCGGCGCAGTTCTCCCGGCAGGCTCCCCAGGAGGAGGAGATCCGCCATGCCGAGGATCCCGTTCATGGGGGTGCGGATCTCGTGGCTCATATTCGCAAGGAATTGGGACTTCGCGACGCTTCCGGCCTCCGCGGTATCCCTTGCCCGAATGAGATCCTCCCGTTGCAGCAGCAATTTCTCGTCCCGGGCCTGGATGAGGGCAAGCATATTGTTGAACCCCTGGATCAGCTCACCGATCTCATCGTCGCTGCGTTTTTCGTAGCGCATCCCGAAGTTCTGGTCCTTCGTCACGGATCTCATCGTGCGGGCCAGTTCCACGATCGGGTGGGAAATCTCCGAGACGAGGCGGAGGGAGAGCAGGTACGCGACGAGGATGGCACTCAGCAGTACGATGCCGGAGAAGAGGAGGTAACGCTTCATGCGGCGCCCGAATTCGTGGAACGATGCCCGGAGGACCACCGTCCCGACCTGTTGCCCCTCGATCGTGATGGCCGACACGACGTCTATGGTGCGGAAATTCCAGAAACCGGCCTCCTTGCCGAGCGATTCCAACACCTCGGCGGCCACCTTGCGGCGTCCGGAGACAAGCCCGGGACCGAGTGGAAGTTCCGACGGGGCCGCCTTCGGGGAGACGTAGGCTGCCAGAATCTCGTTGTCGCCCGTGAGCAGGTAGGCGGCGAGGATCGATTCGTTCTTTTTGAGTCCCGAGAGCGATTCGTCCGCCACTTTCGGGTTCATGAACAGGATCGAAGCGACGCTGTTGCTGCCGATCACGGTGGCGGTCGATTCCAGGGCCTTCCTCGAATCCCTCCGGGAGGACAACGCCCCATCGACGACGAACGCGATCATGGAACCGGCCAGAACGAGCCCGCTGGTAAAGAGGATGATCGCCACGAGCTTCTTCCGGATGGGGGCGTTCCGGAACGATCGGATCATCTCTCCCCTCCCTGGCTGCCCCGGACGCTCTTGCCGAGGTAGAGGAGTTTCGCGTCGACCTTCAGGCCCACCTTCCGGGCAGCCTCCTCGCTGATCTCGAAACCGATCCGATCGTCCTGACGGATGAAACCGATCGTGCCGCCCCGGCCCGCGAACCCCTCGATGTCGGCAACCGTCAGGACGGGCCATCCCTGAGCCGCAAGAAGAACCGGGGCCAGCGCCTTCTTTTCGGAAGCGCCGACGAAGAGCACATGGCAGCGCTCCAACCCCGCCAGGACCGGAACTTTCCGGACAACGACACGCCTCCCGGATACCTTCTTCCCGTCAAGGGAAGCGAGGGCGGCCCCGTTGGGGTCGTTGCCGAGGACGGATAGCAGGATGGGGTCCTCCGGGGAGTGGAACGCGGAGGACGGCCATTCAACGAACTTGATGAAATTGAAGACGAAGGCGGCCTTGACCTCGGCCTCCCCGGGTACTGCCCCCGCCAGGACCGGCAGGGGAAGGAATCCCGCGAGAATGAGGACTACCAACGCCCCACGGGGGAGCATTCTGTATCTCTTCCCGGCGATCATCACCTTGTAAATAGCTTTTCCTTGAGCCTATCCAAATTCTGTTGTTTCGTGTTGAGGTACTTATCGGCGGGCGGAAAGAAAAAATTCAATGAAAACCGGATGGATACGTTGTTTTACCGGCGGATCCGGGATATATTTCCCAACTATCAAGAATATAAGGTGCGCCGATGCATCCGCTTTCTCTCCCCAGGCCCGAAGCGGTCCTCTTCGATTTCGACGGGGTTCTCGTCGACAGCGAACCGATTCATTACCGGGCGTTCACCGAGGTTCTCGATCCGCTCGGGATGGGGTTCCCGTGGAAGGAGTACGTCGAGACCTATATGGGGTTCGACGACCGCGACGCCTTCCGGGAGGCGTTCCGGGCGAAGGGGATCGACCTCGACGACGCGAACCTCGCGAAACTCGTCGGCGCGAAATCCGAGGCGTTCCTGCGCGGCCTGCGCGACGGAGTGACGGCTTACCCCGGTGCGGTCTCCCTGATCGAATCCCTTCGGGCGGCGGGCCGCGCTCTGGCCCTGTGCAGCGGCGCACTTCGCTCCGATATCGACCCGATCCTCGCGCAACTGCGTGTCGCCCGCTGCTTCGACGTGATCGTTTCCGCCGACGACGTGCGCAGGAGCAAGCCCGACCCGGAAAGCTACCGACTCGCCTTCGCGAGATTGTCGGAGAAGTACGACGCGTTGCTGACCGTCCCGGAAAAGTCGGTCGCCGTCGAGGATACCCCCGCCGGGATCCGGTCCGCGAAGGGGGCCGGCCTCCGGGTGCTCGCCGTCACCAACAGCTATGGCGCGGGGGAACTCGCCGAGGCCGACTGGATCGCCGACTCACTGGAGAGCGTCCGTTTCGAGGGATGACCTCCAACAACGAACGTTGGCGCAGACCACGTTCGCTACAAGCCGTTGGATGCCACGATGGGAAAAAAGGTTGGGGCGCAATACCTCCCCGCTTCTCGAACGACTTCAAAGTCCACCTTCGACAAATGATTGAAGTTCCGGAGAGATATCGCCGATTAGTGGAAACAGGGTATCCATTTGCCCGCGAGGTGTCGGTTTGGGCCGGTTTTCTGAAATCTTCGGCGATTTCCGGGAGAGAATCCGCAAGCTGCGCCCCCGGAACACCATCGCCATACCCATCGTGTTGCTTCTCCTCTTCATCGGCGCAGGCATTCTCACTGCCGGCTACTACATCAACAAATCCGTTTTCCATACGGTTTTCGAGGAGCGGGAGAGCAACAAGGCCGGGAACATACACCTGACGATCGAATCCATCGTCTCCACGGAGGTGAACAGGATCTCGAGCCTGGCGAAGATCCTGAAAAACGATACGGACATCGTGTACGGGCTTTTCCATTACAGCGGGACACAGGGCGACACCAGGCCGCTGAAGTCGGCAATGCGCCAGCTTTACCCGAAGATGAATCTGCGGCTCTTCGTCATGACCGATACCAACGGGAACATCTTGTACCGCGCGGGGAAGGAGAAAGTGCCGGGAGAGGGAAAGCTGGAAACGATGCCGGTATTCAAGAGAGCATTGAAGGGCGAACAGGTCGTAACGGCGATCCCCACCCCGGAAGGATTCGGTATCTGGACGATTGCCCCCGTCTACGTTTTCGGGAAGGCGAAGCCTTCGGGGCTGCTGTTCCTCGGCAACCGCATCGACAACGACTTCGCGAAGAAGATCGCCCGGGAGACGGGCAGCCAGGTGTTCCTGGCGACCGCCGACGGGGTGTTTGCGAAATCCTATGACATCGGCGTCGCCGAGGCATTCAATCCCCTGCTGGCCAAGAGCAGCATAGAGGAGAATCGGCCCATTTTCCA
>Ga0302046_10005579_pt1 | contig 11068 bp, 10 predicted proteins | sample RVTome_11_FD_200261 | JGI IMG/M metagenome (GOLD analysis project Ga0302046, IMG submission 200261) | Soil microbial communities from uranium-contaminated site in the Upper Colorado River Basin, Wyoming, United States - RVT147D111 (version 2) ... | reverse complement strand
ACGGGCGGCGCGGCGCCAGCCTTCGAGGTCATCACCAGGCCCACGGCCCTCCAGCAACGCGCCTTCGACCTTCTCGGGGTCGCGCTCCGACCGTAGCCAGTAGCGGCCATCCGGAAATGAATGATTCCTCAACTACTGCGACCGCTTATCGCTCGACGCGAGCGGGAACTTCGGTCTAGCACAGGTCGTCCTTTCTCGCTGAACGTCCCGATTCAGCAGCGGGCAGCGTAGCCGGCCGTCCGCTGCAACCGGTCGTCACGCCGAGCCTCGCGTACTCGTCGCTGTAGCGCATACAAGCAGGCGGCCGGGCTACTTACTGGAAGCGCCGCAGCATCACCGCTTGCCTGGCGCAGCGGGATCGCCCGTGGACCATCTACTCGTACGGATGCGTAACGGCGCCGCCCGGGTGATGCCGATGCGATGTCGACGCTCGCGGCGGCGGCGCGAGATGACGCGCAGTGCGCGCGCATCTCGCCACGTTTCTCGCGGCCGCCGAGAGCGCCGGCGGCGTCCCGCCGTTCGTCGAGCGCGAGTTCCGCCAGTTCTTGGGATGTGGCGTGTGGGCCCGCGGCTTCGCCCGCTTTCGCTGCGAGGCGTGCCATGCGGAGCGGCTGGTACCGTTCTCGTGCAAAGCGCGCGCCGTGTGTCCGTCGTGTGGCGGTCGTCGGATGGCCGAGCGCGCCGCACATCTCGTCGACGACGTGCTGCCCGCCGTACCGATGCGCCAATGGGTCCTGAGCCTGCCGTTTCGCCTCCGCTACCTTCTCGCGTGGAATCACACGCTCGGCCGCGAAGTCCTCGCCGTCTACGTGCGGGCGCTTCATGGCTTCTACCGCCGCCGCGCCCGGTGCACCGGTGATCACCAAGGCCGAGACCGGCGCCGTCACCGCGATCCAGCGGTTTGGGAGCGGACTCAATCTTAACGTTCATTTCCACACACTCTGTCTCGACGGCGTCTTGACGCGCGATGGGGACGCGTGGCGCTTCGTGCCCGCGCCGCCACCGACCGCGCGGGAGCTCGCGCGGCTCGTCGCCGCGATCGGGCGCCGTATCGAGCGCCTCCTCGCGCGCCATCGGCTAACCCTCGCCGCGTCCGATGATGAGGGCGCGGCGGATCCCCTCGCCGAGGACGCGCCCGCGCTGGCGGCGTTGTGCGCCGCGTCGGTTGCCGGCCGCAGCGTGCTCGGCCGCGCGCCGCATGCGCGCGTGGCGCGGATCGGCAGCGATCCCGACACGTACACGCCGAAGCCCGAGACACCCTGGCACGCGCACCACGCGAGCTTCGATCTCCACGGCGGACGCACCGTGCGCGCCGACGATCGCGAAGGGCTCGAACGGTTGGCGCACTACCTCTTGCGCCCGCCGCTCGCGCAGGAACGGATCGAGGTCCTTCCCGACGGCCGCGTCGGCCTCACGCTCGCGCGGCCGTGGGCCGATGGCACGCGCGCCCTCGTGTTCACCGGGGTCGAGTTCCTGGAAAAACTCGCCGTCTTGATTCCGAAGCCGCGCGTCAACTTGCTCCTCTACCACGGGATCCTCGCCCCGCGGGCCCGCCACCGCGCAGCGGCACTGGGCGCTCTGCCCGCACCGCGGTCAGCGGCACCGCCCGCCACGGGCTCCGCGGTCTCGTCGCCCCCCGTCGCCCCTTCCGCCGTCGCGCCAGCCCTGCCGGTGGTGCCCGCATCACCGATGCTTCCCGCGTCCGTCACCCAGGACTCCCGGGAATCGTCCGGCGTATCGCTGCACCCGTCGCGCCCCGCGCCGCGGGCGCCACGGCACTATTGTTCGTGGGCCGAGCTTCTCCGGCGCGTGTTCGCGATCGACGTGCTCGCCTGCGCCTGCGGCGGCCGCTTGCGCTTCATCGCCACGATCGAGGATCCACCCGTCGTTCAACGGATCCTGCGCCACCTCGGGCTCCCGACCGCGATCCCCGACCCCGCCCCCGCGCGCCCGCCCCCGACCGCGCCTGCGTTCGCGTTCGACTTCCCCGGCTGAGTGCCCGTCGGGCTTTCGAACCCCGATGCTGCGGTGCGTCTTGACCCGGCGCCGCCGCCCCTGTTGTCGAGCGCGTTCCGGTCGGAGACGCTCGGAGCGTCGCTTCATCCGCCCCGTAATAAGCGAATGGGCGGCGAATACGACAGCGTCCGATAAGGCGTAACCTGTCAACACAGCCACGGAAACGCCGTTAATGCAGTCTACCGACCTGTGCGATCCGAACCCACCGATGTGACGGAGCACTCCAGTCCCAGCGAGTAGGAACATCTCTTCTTGGAGATGATGGCGATGAAGAGGTGATGCCTGTTTGCCCGGTGCCAGGCGTTCGATCCGAAAGCCCGACACGGCAGAACCCAGGTGATTCGCGGGATCCTTGAATTCGACGAATTCGACCGTGATGCGCTCGCTCCGTGAGCACATTGCGCCACGGGAGATCGGACACGTTCACGATTCTCACGTCACTCATCTGATCACCTCCCGACGGGTCTCGTCGTGGAGGAGAGCATCGTCTCGCTCGACATTTCCAAGCGCGGTGCCTTTGCTCGGCACGACCTTGGGCCCGTGCGTCGGGTCGTGGTAGCGTCCGGAGGCTGTGAACATCACCACCTTGCAGCTCGATTCTCCGAGTGGGCGGTGGCGCTACCACGAGTACCGCCCGCCGGAGCTTGCGACCGCGGTCGAGCTGATCTGGCAATCGGACGGCATCGCGTTGGAGCCACAGGACCGGCACTTTCCAAGCCCGTCGATCGAGCTGCTCGTCAACGTGAGCGGCGACCGTTTTCGGCTCCTCGTGCCGGATGGGGCCGAATTCTTCGACGATGCATGGCTCGCCGGAGTGCAACTCGGACCGGTCGTGACCGAGGTACCCCGCCACGCGATCGTCCTCGGGGTGCGGCTGCGGCCGGCCGGCGCCTTCGCTCTCCTACGGCGACCGATGCGCGAAGTCAGTGGCGTGGTCGCCAACCTCGACGACCTGATGGGGCGCGCGGCACGGGACCTGACGGAGCGTTGTCGCGAGGCGACCTCGGTCGAGACGCGCTTTCGGGTCGCCGCCGCCTGGGTCGGCGAGCGCGTGGCCGGGGCACGCAGCGTCAAGCCGGAGATTGGCTGGAGCGCGACGCAAATCGAGCGCTCCGGCGGGGGGGTGCCGATCGCCGAGCTGCGGGCGCAGACCGGGCTCTCGAAGACGCGGCTCGTCGCGGAATTCCGCGACCAGATCGGCGTCGCCCCCAAGCTCTACGCCCGCATCGTCCGGTTCAGTCGCGCCATGGCGATCCTCCAGGCCGGGCCGGTCGCGCTGGCGGAGGTCGCCCTCGCCGCCGGCTACTACGATCAGCCGCACATGAACGCCGAGTTTCGCGAGCTGAGCGGGCTGACCCCGGCGGCCCATCTGGTCCGTGGCCGGCCGCCGGACGGCACCCCTCCGAGTCTCGAGTAGGCGCGGGCGAGACCGCCCACCGGGGACGGTGCGCCAGGCTCCACCCTCGGTACAGGCGGTCGTCGGTCGGCCGTGCGGGCGACCTCGGACTTTTCTCCAAGACCACGGGTCGAAGGATCGGTAGGAGAAGGCCATCTCACGATGAAGGAGGCAATGATCATGGCAACGACAGTGACACCGTATCTCGTAGTGAATGGGGCGGCCGACGCGATCGCGTTCTACGCACGGGCGTTCGGTGCGCAGGAGACGATGCGAATGGCGGAGCCGAGCGGGCGAATCGGCCACGCAGAAATCGCGATCGGCGAGGCCACCATCATGATCGCCGACGAGTACCCCGAGCGAGGCTTCCACGGTCCGCAAGCGCTCGGCGGCTCGCCGGTGACGTTGGTCTTACAGGTTCCCGACGTCGACGCCGTCGCGGCCCGCGCCGTCGGAGCCGGTGCGGCGGTCGTGATTCCGGTGCAGGACCAGTTCTATGGGGAGCGCGCCGGGCGAATCCGGGATCCGTACGGACACGTCTGGATCCTCTCGAGCCACGTCGAGGACGTTCCCTCCGACGAGCTGCAGCGCCGATTCACTGCCCTCATGACGGAAGCGGCGTCGAGTTGATCGACGGACGCTGGCAAGGAGAACGACCATGAACGACACCCATGCAGAGTCCGCGTTGCCGCCCCAGACGGTGCTGTATCAGATCGCGACCGGCCACTATTTCTCGCGTGCGCTGTTTCTCGTGGCCAAGCTCGGGATCCCGGATCTCCTCGCCGAGGGCCCGCGGCCGATCGATGAGCTCGCGCAGGAGACCGGATCGCACGCGCCGTCGCTCCGGCGCGTGCTCCGGCTCCTCGTCAGCATCGAGATCCTCGAGGAACACGAGGACGGCACGTTTGCGCTCACGTCGACGGGCGAATGGTTGCGGGCGGGCATTCCCGGCAGCTTTCGTTCGACGGTGCTCTTGTTGTCCGGCACCTCCATTCAGGAGGCGTGGGGCGAACTCGAGTGGGTCGTGCGCACCGGAGACCCGGTGTTCCGGAAGAGGGGCTTCTCGGATCCCTTCGTCCAGATGGCGCAGGATCCGGACGCGGCGGCGAACTTCGACGAGGCCATGGCCGCGTTCACCAAGATCGCGGCGGTCGCCGTGGCCGCGGTCTACGACTTCGCGCCGTTGCGTACGGTGGTCGACGTGGGCGGCGGCAACGGCGCGCTACTGATCGGCATCCTGCGGGCGCATCCGCATCTGCGCGGCATCGTCTTCGATCAGCCGCACGTCGTGGAGCGTGCTCAGACGCAGATCGCCGCAAACCAGCTCGCGGATCGCTGTTCCGTCGCCGGTGGCAGCTTCTTCGACACGGCTCCGGAGGGCGCCGACGCGTATCTCCTCAAGCACGTCATCCACGATTGGAACGATGAGGATGCGCTCAGGATTCTGAAGCGATGCCGCGACGCGATGCCGGAGCACGGCAAGCTCTTGATCGTCGAGAACGTCTACCCGTCGCGGATCGATCGCTCCCTGGAAAGCCGCGGTGCCACGGCGAACGACGTCAACATGCTCGTCAATACCGGCGGGCGCCAACGGTCGGAGGCCGAGTTCACCGCGCTCTATGCCGCCGCCGGCTTCACGCTGACGAGGATCGTGCCGAGCCCGATCGTGAGCGTGATCGAAGGCGTCCGCCGCTAGCCCGCATTTCTCACCAGGTCCACGTCGCGAGAGCGTCAAGCGTGCGCCAGATCGGGCCGAACGGAGCGCCGAGCGACGTAGGCATGCATTTCGACGCTGCGCGCGTCCCGGAGCGAGGCGCGAGTACGGCCGTCGGCTACGCGGATACCTAACCCCGCCGAGACATCGACGGGCCCGGCGATGGTGCCGGCGACAGTCACCTTGCTCGGATCGCTCCGCGTCGGTCGGGCAAAGCCTCGCCGCAGCGTGAGCGAGTTGGGCAACGTGCAAACGCTGGGCTCGCCCACGCACGTGTAGCCCGGCTCCACCTGGCAGGTGTCCGAGCAGCCGTCGCCCGAGCTCGCGTTGCCATCGTCGCAGCCCTCACCCGAGTCCGTTTCGGCGTCCCCACACACTCCCATGAAGGTGCGAAAGGCGGCATCCGAGTTCGCGACACCGCCCGTGCTCGGATCGTCGAGCCCGTCGGCCGCGTCGACGTCGGCGAAGAACTCGCCGCCGGCGTACGGGTTGGTGCCCAGGGCGAGGGCCCACTCCCATAGGGCACCCGCCGCCGTCCCCGGCGAGGACAGGTGGATGGCATACAGGGTGCCCGCGGTCAGGGGGACGGGAGGGGAGAAGCCGACCGAGAAGAAGGGTGTGCCGGCGTCGAAGGGCACCGAGGCAACGGCCACGGTGGCCGAGCCCAGCACGGTGCCGGTCGGCACCCCACCCGCGGTGGTGACGATCTCGACGCTCAGGTCGCTGTAGCCGAAATCGTCGACCCGGCCGATCGCGATGTCCACGGCGACGAGATTGCCAGTCACGCCCGGAGTGAAGGTCTGCCAGGTGGCGACGGCGCTATTGTTGCGGGCGCCGTTGTTCCAGGTCTCCTGCGACTGGTCGAGCAGCGCCGCCTCTGCCGGCGCCGGCGACAGGCTGGCTCCGAACAGCACTGCCACAGCGATGACGCGTGAAAACACCGAAGTCGAGGTCTTCCTGTCTCTCATGTTCTCCTTCTGTCCCAGGCGTTCGCTACTTGACGCATCGTACCCTGGAACGCAACAGCGACCTCGCGCACGAGGCGGCGAGGTCGCGAGCGTACCCCGTGCGTGACTTCGAACGAAAGGATCTTCTTCGGAAACGCCGTTGATGCGGTCTACCGACCGACGCCAGGGCTCAGTCCTTGAAGGCCAGGTCGCGGGCGGGGAGACGGTACCGGACGAAGAGAGCGTAGACCTCCCGTCGCGAGATGCGACGGCGCCGGGCGATGGCACGGCGCTTGCGCCACATCGCGGGAAGTCTGCGGAAGGCGTCAGCGTGCGCATGCACCAGGATCGCGGCCAGCTCGCGTCGCGAGTAGTCGCGGACGAACCCACCCGACGCGCCGCGGTGGGTGAGCGCCGCGAACGCCTGCAGGCCGTAGCGGTAGACGGTGAAGAGCGGGCTCAGGAGCAGGAGCGGGAGCGGCGCGTGCTTCACCAGGTTGAAGACCCGGTTCCGCTCGACGTGGTACGCCTTCACCTTCGAGTGCTTGCCGGCGGTCGAGCTCTTGAGGTGATAGGCGACGGCGCGCGGCACGTAGACGCAGGTCCAACCTGCCAGGCGGCCGCGCATGCCGAGGTCGGCGTCCTCGAGGTAGAGGAAGTAGTCCTCGTCGAACCAGCCGACGTCGTCCAGCATGGCGCGGCGGTAGAGGGCGGCCGACGCACACGGGAAGACCACCTCCTCCTCGCGGTCGAAGGCGGGGCCGTCGGGCTCCTGCCAGCCGCGCGGGCGGTAGACGCCGTCGGCGTAGATCAGCAAGCCGGCGGAGTCGATGCGGGTCGGGTCACTCGAGATCAGGGTCTTCGGGGCGAGCATGCCGGCCTCGGGGTGGCGGTCGGCGGCGGCGGCGAGCTCGGCTAGGCACTCGGGCGCGAGGCGGGCGTCGTTGTTGAGCGTCACGATCAGCTCGCCGGTCGCCACCGCGATGCCCTCGTTGTTGCCGCGCGCGAAGCCGGTGTTCTCGCTGAGCCGAACGACGCGCGCGCCGGCGAGGAGATCCGAGACCGCCTCGACGGAGCCGTCGTCGGAGGCGTTGTCGACGAGCACGATCTCGAAGTCGCGGAAGGCCTGGGCTGCGAGGCTCGCGAGGCACTCCCTGAGCAGGCTGCCCCCGTTGCGATTCACGATGATGACCGAGATGCGCGGCACGAGCGGGCCTCGCTAGCGCGGGCGGGCCGCGGAGACAAGCTTGACTCGCGACCCGCGCCGATGGCACGGACGAGGGCGCTCGAGCAGGTGAGCAGCAGGCAGCACCCGGCGTGATGATCCGGCACATATCAGGCAACCTCGCCTTTCAGCGGCGGGTTCTGCCCGCGGTCGCGATCGGCCTGCTATCGGCAGGGTGCAGCGACCCTTTCTCAACCGAGACGTGGGTTCTCCGTCGGGCAACGCAAGCTCTGTACGGGGACGAGGCAACGCGCCCGACATCCTCCTTCGCGGGCGTCGAGAAGGCGTGGCCGCCCATTGCGGCTGACGAGGGACGATTGGTCCTCTTCTCCTCGCCTGCGAACGCCGGACAGGACGCGATCACGATCGCGATCGATCGACGATGCGAGATCTCGGTCGGGCCCTGGCGATTCGTCTTCATCGATCTCCCCGCGGGCGACCATCTAGTGGAAAGCCGCTACGAGCGGCCTCTGCACCGTCCGAACGCGCTCTCGTTGGCGATCGACGCTGGGAGAGTTCGTTTCGTCGGCCTTCTCGACGACGCACAAGTTCTGCCGGTCGACGAAACAGAGGCACGTAGTCTTCTCGGTCGTTCCCATCACGAGCTCCGTGAGCCTCTACCGTACGACCACAGAATCGCGCCCGACTGTGATCTCACCGGCGGCCCCCCTGGCCAGCGGGCTCGGTACTCTCCACGACCCGCCCCTCCCCTCGGAAGGAGAACGCCATGAAGCCCACGCTCGTCACCGGCGCCAACGGCCACCTCGGGAACAACGTCTGCCGCCAGCTCGTCGCGCGCGGCGAGCGGGTGCGCGCGATGATGCGCGCCAGCGCCGACCCCGCGGCCCTCGCCGGGCTCGACGTCGAGATCGTCCGCGGCGACATCCTCGACCCGGCCGCGACCGCCCGGGCGATGGACGGGTGCGGGCGCGTCTACCACACCGCCGCCGCCTTCGTGATGTGGTCGCGCGACCCCGAGCGCGAGGTGATCGAGCCCTGCGTCGACGGCACCCGCATCGTGATGGAGGCCGGCGCCCGGGCGGGCGTCGAGAAGGTCGTCTACACCAGCACGACCGGCACCATCGGCTTCTCGGACGACCCCGCCCGTCCCGCCGACGAGACCCGGCACAACACCAACCCGCACACCGCTTACGTGCGCGGCAAGATCGCCGCCGAGCGCGCGGCCTTCGCGGTCGCCGAGCGCACCGGCCTCGCGCTCACCTCGATCCACCCCGGCCTGATCCTCGGCCCGCGCTTCTTCAAGCTGAGCGAGTCGGTGAAGCAGATCGCCGACTTCCTGAACCAGGGCGTGCCGGTCTACTTCGAGGGCGGCTTCAGCCTGGTCGACGTCGACGACGTGGCGCGCGGCGCCATCCTCGCCATGGACAAGGGCGGCGACCGCGAGCGCTACATTCTCGCCGGCGACAACATCACCCTGAAGGCGGCCTTCGACACGATGGCCGAGCTGACCGGCCTCAAGGCGCCGCGCGTGAAGCTCCCGGTCCCGGTCTTGCGGCTCGTCGCCGGCGCGATGGAGCTCGGGAGCAAGCTCACCGGCTCGCGCCCGATGATCGACCGCCAGCAGGTCGACGAGTTCGCCGGCAAGTTCTCCTACTTCGACAGCTCGAAGGCGGCCCGCGACCTCGGCTACACCTGGCTCCCGGCCCGCGACGTCTTCCGCCGGACCGTCGCCTGGCTGATCGACCGCGGCTTCGTCACCGAGAAGCGCCAGCGCCTGCTGCAGCCGCACCCGTCGCTCAAGGGCGCCTACTAGCCCTGGCCAGGAAGTCGACGGGGCCTCTCCAGTCAGCGCGCGCGGTGGTAGAGAGGCGTCATGCTCACCCTCTTCGATGACGCCTTCAGCCCGTACGCCCGGAAGGTTCGCATCGCGCTCTACGAGAAGGACATCCCCTTCGAGCGTGTGCGGGCCCTTCACGGCGACTGCAACCGGACGGACTTCCTCGACGTGAACCCGCGGGCCGAGGTGCCGGCGCTCGTCGACGGCGACTTCGCGCTGTACGACTCGACGGTCATCTGCGAGTACCTCGAGGATCGCAATCCGGAGCCCCGGCTGTACCCGGCGAGCGCACGCCTGCGGGCGAAGTGCCGGCTGGTGGAGGATCTCGCCGACACCCAGCTCGACGCCGCGATGTATGCGATCGCCCTGGTCGAGTTCGGACGCCAGGAGCGTCACCCGGCGATGCACGACGCGGCGGCGCGCGACATGACCCGGCTCTACGACGAGCTCGAGCGGCTGCTCGGCGACGCCGACTTCTTCTGCGGGACCTACTCCATCGCCGACGTCGCGGTCGTCCCGCACGTCGCGGCGGCCACGTTCCTCGGGCTCGGTCTCGATCCCGAGCGTCATTCGCGCCTCCTCGCCTGGCAGGCCCGGGTGCAGGAGCGGCCGGCGGTGATGCGGGACGACGCGGACGTGTTCGAGACCCTCACCCGGCTGCAGAGCGAGCAGCGCCCCGCGTTCGATCCGTACCGCGTGCAGTGGCGGAGCGATCGCCTGGAGTGGGTCGTCAAGAACGGCTTCGCCCCGTGGCTCATGGAGGAGATGGAGGCGGGGCGCGCCTTCTTCCCGCTCGCCGTGACCCCTTAGGCCTGCTCTAAGGGCGCCGACAGGCGTACGAGAGCCCGAGCAGGCGACGGGCCGCGACCGGCGTCGGCGGAGGCGCCACTGCACTTGCGTGCAGCCCGGCGGCGGGATGGCAGCCTACGGAGCCGACATGATCTCGGACAAGTGGCTGTTCGGTGCCGAACGGCCCGTGCCGGACTTCCGGACCTACGGCCGGTAGACATGCGAATTCGACCAGGAATTGTGTTGACAATAACTGACCGGGTTGGTTATTTAGGCCACCATGAACCGGATCAGCCCCTTCGTAGTTGCTGCGCTCGTTGCGCCCCTGACCGCTTCCGGCTGCGGAGCGGTCCCCAAGGTCGATCTTTGGCGACTCGTGACGTCCGGACGCGACGGCTACCAGCGACCGGAGATGGTGATCGAAGCGCTCAAGCTGCCTCGCGGAGCGAGAGTTGCCGAGATCGGCGCCGGAGACGGGTACTGGCTTCCGTGGCTGTCAGGGGCGGTCGGCGAGAAGGGGAGGGTGTACGCCGTCGAGGTCGAGGCGGACAAGGTGGAGCTGCTGCGCCAGTTCGTCGACGACCAGGGCCTCGACAACGTCGAGGTCGTCTTTGGCCGCTACGAGGATCCCCTGTTGCCGGACGGTTCGGTTGATCTTGCGATCACGTCGAAGACCTACCACCACATCGACGAGCGCGTCGCCTACTTCCGAAGATTGCGCGACGACCTGGCCCCGCACGGTCGCATCGCTCACCTCGACGACCGGCCGGACCTCCCGTTTCCTCTGAGCTGGATCACGGCCGGACACACTTCCGATCCGGCCACGATCGAAGAGGAGATGACCGAGGCCGGCTATAGGCGTCTGGCGGAATACGACTTCATCTACCCGCAGAGCTTTCTCGTCTATGGACTCGTCGGGACACCGGCGCACGCGGAGGACTGACCGTGCCACGCGTGATGCCACCTGATCGGCTCGAGGATCTGGTCCGCTGCGCGATCGACGTGTTCGGCGCTCAGGGATACCGCCGGACGCAGATGGCGGGGATCGCCGATGCCATCGGCGTCTCAAAGGCGACGCTCTACCTGTACGTGGAGAGCAAGGACGCCCTGCTCTGGCTCTGCCTGCGCCACGCCGACGACCCGAACAGGATCGGGAGGCCCGACGTGCTGCCGTTTTCGACCC
>Ga0302046_10005578_pt1 | contig 11068 bp, 7 predicted proteins | sample RVTome_11_FD_200261 | JGI IMG/M metagenome (GOLD analysis project Ga0302046, IMG submission 200261) | Soil microbial communities from uranium-contaminated site in the Upper Colorado River Basin, Wyoming, United States - RVT147D111 (version 2) ... | reverse complement strand
GCGACGGGCGACGACATCGTCACCCAAACCGTGGTGCTCAGGAACGTCGGCGCCGCGCAGCTGGTGCCGATCCTGCGCCCGCTGATTCCGCAGTACGGCCACCTGGCCGCGCATCAGACCTCCAACATGCTGATCATCGCCGACCGCGCGGCGAACGTGACCCGCATGCTCGGCATCATCGCGCAAATGGACCGCGCGGCCACCGAGGATATCGAGGTCATACGCCTCGAGAACGCTTCGGCCTCCGAGGTCGTGCGGATGCTGACCGCGCTCAACCAGGCCACCGCAGCCGCCGGCGGCGCGCCGGCGGCACAGATCGCGGCCGACGAGCGCACCAACAGCGTCCTCATCAGTGGATCGGAATACAACCGGCTGCGCTACCGAGCGCTCGTGGCGCACCTCGACACGCCCTCGCAGAACGGCGGCGACACGATCGTTCGCTATTTGAACTATGCCGACGCCGAGGGGCTCGCGACCAATCTGCAGGCACAATTCGGCGCTGCCCCGACGACCGGCGAAGGCGCTGCGGGCCCGACCGGCGCTATCAGCATTTGGGCCGACGCCGGGACGAATTCCCTGGTGATCAATGCGCCGGCCAACACACAGCAAAACGTGAGAGCGCTCATCGACAGGCTCGATATTCCGCGCGCCCAGGTGCAGGTGGACGCGATCATCGTCGAGGTCTCCGAAGACCGGGCCGGCGAGCTCGGGATCACTTGGGCGCTCGAAGGCGCGGAGTCCGACGACGGCATCGGTCTGACGAATTTCGGCTCGACCACCCTCGGCATCGCTCAGCTCGCCACGGCCGGCGCCAGCGGCACCGCCAGCCCGTCACAGCTGCCCGACGGCATCACCTTTGCAATCGGCCGCATCCGCGACTCCGGCACCAGCTGGGCGGCGCTACTCACGGCTTTGCAAGGCGACGCCTCCACGAACATTATCGCCACGCCCACGATCGTAACGCTCGACAATGCCGAGGCCGAGATCCGCGTCGGCCAGGAAGTCCCGTTCCTCACCGGCCAATTCACCAACACCGGCGCCAATCAAGGCTCAGTGAATCCCTTCCAGACCATACAGCGCGAGGAGGTGGGTACGCGATTGAGAATCACGCCGCAGATCAACGAAGGCAGCGGCGTGAAGCTCGATATCGAGCAGGAGCAATCCAGCATCAGCGCAGGAGCGTCGGGGGCCGTGGATCTCATTACCAATAGCCGCACGATCACGACCTCCGTCTTCGTCCAGGATCGACAAATATTGGTGCTCGGCGGTCTCATCGACGATCAGCTCACCGAGAGCGAGCAGCGGGTGCCTTTTCTCGGCCGGATCCCGGGACTCGGCTGGTTGTTTCGGGCCCGCTCGACGGATCGCATCAAAACCAATCTGATGGTCTTCATTCGGCCGACGATTCTGCGGGACACGATTCAGGCGAGCTTCGAGACCAACACCAAGTACAACTACATTCGGGATCTGCAGCTCCAGCAGGCTCAGGAGCCGATACAACTCATGCGCGACGCGGAGCGGCCGTTGTTGCCCGGGATTTCGGAGCCGCCGCCCGCCGCCGAGCCTGAGCCGAGCGGCGCCGGCGGAGCACCGGATGGCGGCTAAGCCCGGCGAGCTCGGCCCTGTCGCCGTGGTCTCGGCCGGCGTGGCGCCGGCTCCAAGGCGGTTGCCGTTCGCGTTCGCCAAGCGTCACGGCGTGCTGATCCAGGCGCAGCACGACGGCCGCGTCGAGGCGATCTACCGCGAGGGCGCATCAACGCTGAGCCTCGCCGAGGTTCGTCGCTTCGTGCGAGCGCCGGTCGAGTATTCCCGCGTCGACGCCGAGACCTTCGACACGCGGCTGCAGCTCACCTACGAGAGCGGCGCCGCGATGACGATGATGGAGGGCTTGGATGGCGAGACCAATCTGTTCGAGGTAGCCCAACAGCTTCCGGAGCCGTCGGATCTGCTCGAGAGCGACGACGAGGCCCCGATCATTCGCCTGATCAACGCGGTCTTGACGGAAGCGGTCAAGAAACATGCCTCGGACATTCACATCGAGCCCTACGAGAACCGGCTCGCGGTTCGTTTTCGTATCGACGGCATATTGCAAGAGGTTCTGCAGTCACGGCGCGCCGTGGCGCCTTTGATCGTGTCGCGGGTCAAGGTCATGGCAAAGCTCGATATCGCCGAGAAGCGCTTGCCGCAGGACGGCCGAATCTCGCTGCGGATCGCGGGCAGGGCCGTCGACGTCCGCGTATCGACGATTCCGTCCGGTCACGGCGAGCGCGTGGTGCTGCGGCTGCTCGACAAGCAGGCCGGGCGCCTCGATCTCAGGCATCTGGGCATGGCCGAACGGGATCAGCGCATCGTCGATGAGCTGATCCACAGGCCGCACGGTATTCTGCTGGTCACCGGCCCGACGGGCTCGGGAAAGACCACGACGCTGTATGCCTCACTGGAGCGCATCAACGACCTGACGCGCAATATTCTCACCGTCGAGGATCCGATCGAGTATCACATCGACGGCGTCGGACAGACGCAGGTCAATACCAAAGTCGACATGACTTTCGCGCGAGGCCTGCGGGCGATCCTGCGTCAGGACCCCGACGTCGTCATGGTGGGCGAGATCAGAGACCTCGAGACAGCCGAGATCGCCGTGCAAGCGAGCCTGACCGGCCATCTCGTGCTGTCGACGCTGCACACGAATACGGCCGTCGGCGCGGTGACGCGGCTTCGCGACATGGGCGTCGAGCCGTTTTTATTGTCATCGAGCCTGATCGGCGTCCTCGCGCAGCGGCTCGTCAGAGTGCTCAATAAGGAGACACGGGTCGGCTATGTGGCCAGCGACTACGAGTGCAAGCTGCTGGGCGTCGATCCCGGCGCGCCACCGCAGCTGTTTCGCGCCGCTGACGACGAACGCGGCTACCAGGGACGCACCGGCATCTATGAGCTCGTGACGATCGATGAGCCGATGCGGACGATGATCCATGATGGCGCCGGCGAGCATGCGCTGGAAGCCTACGCGCGCAAACGCGGACCCGGGATCCGTGACGACGGGATGCGCAGGGTGCTGGACGGCACGACCACCTTGGAGGAGGTACTTCGGGTCACGCGGGGCGACTGATGGGCGCATACCAATACGTCGCCGTTGACGAGCTCGGCAAGGAGCGCAGCGGCGTCCTCGAGGGCGACACGCCGCGGCAGGTGCGAAGCCTTTTGCGCGAACGGGCGCTGATTCCGCTCGAAGTGACCGAGGTCGAGGGTAAACGATCGACCACCCGGCGGCGCATCTCCGTGAGACGCGGCCTGTCGGCTCTCGATCTGGCGTTGCTGACGCGGCAGCTCGCGACCTTGGCGCGCGCCGGCCTGCCGCTGGAGGAAGCGCTCCAGGCTGTCAGCGAGCAGAGCGAGAAGGCGCGCATCAAGAGCATTCTGCTCGGCGTGAGGGCGAAAGTGCTCGAAGGGCATACTCTCGCCGCCGGTCTCGAAGAGTTCCCACAGGCCTTTCCTATCGTCTATCGAGCGACCGTGGCGGCCGGAGAGCAGGCCGGGCGGCTGGATACGGTCCTGGAGAGGCTCGCGGACTATACCGAGGCGCGCCATTCGTTACGGCAGAAAGTCGGTCATGCGCTGATCTACCCCATCGTGCTGACGACTCTCGCGCTCGCAATCATCACGCTCATGCTGGTCTACGTCGTGCCCAAGGTCGTCGGGGTGTTCGAAACCACCGGCCAGGAATTGCCCTTGCTCACACGCGGTCTGATCGCATTGTCGACCGCGCTGCAGACCTGGTGGCTGGCGGTCTTGGTCGCCGTGTCGCTGATCGCCTTCGGCCTCAACAGATACTTCGGCAACGCGGGACCCAGGCGCAAGCTCCACCGCTGGCTGCTTCGCGTCCCCGTGATCGGCCGCGTGACCCGGGGCCTGAACACGGCTCGCTTCACGAGAACGTTGAGCATTCTGAGCTCCAGCGGTGTTCCCGTGCTGGAGGCGTTGAGCATCAGCGGCACGGTGGTGACGAATCTGCCGATGCGCGATGCCGTCGAGGCAGCCACGGTTCGCGTGCGCGAGGGCGGCGCAATCGGCACCGCGCTCGCCCATTCCAAGCTATTCCCGCCGATGAGCATCCACCTGATTTCCAGCGGCGAATCCTCCGGAAAACTCGATTCAATGCTCGAGCGAGCAGCCAGCCATCAGGAAAACGAGATGGACAGCCTCTTGAGCACGATGCTCTCGATCCTCGAGCCCGCGCTGATCATCTTCATGGGCCTGATCGTCCTCGCAATCGTCATGGCGATTTTGTTGCCGATATTTCAGCTCAATCAGCTCATCGCGTGATCGTGCTGCGTAGCATTGGTCGCTGCTACCGCTCTGGGTCCGCGATACTCCGGATGTTTCCGAGGTCTGTGTCGTGTTTCACAAACTGCTCCAGAAGGGTATTGCCAAGGTTTCTCCTTCGGTTTATAACTGCGCGAAATTGACTTGGCGGCACGGACTCTAGTTCCTTGAAGCGGTCTGGCTCGAAATGCCCGGAGGGGGCTCATGGCAGTCGAAGAAACCGACATCGCTGATGAAGACGACGAGGTAGAAGAAGAGGAAGCGGAAGCGGAAGCGACCGATGACGGCGCGACCGATAACGTCGGAGATCCGTCAGTCGAGATCAATATCGAGGAGTTGATTCACGAGCTCGAGTCCGAGTCGGGGTGTGGAGGTCGTCTTGGCGGCCATGGTGCGAGGCATCGTTTGGAAGATCTCATGGAGAACCGGCGATCGAAACGGGATCTCGAAGACTTCGACGACTACAAGGTTTGATTCTTGCAGGACCTCCGACCGTACCGCCTAATGAAAATCCCGAGAGCGGGCTTCCAGCATACCGATCAAGCTACTGTGGTCGAAAAGCCGCTCGGCGATCACGTGGAGCACTTCTCCCTCCTTCTGCACCCGGCCGCTGACGCCTAGCAAGCGGGCGCCCAGCAGCGCATACCGCTGGCGCTCGGCCACATTTTCCCAGACGATCAGGTTGAGATAGCCGGTCTCGTCCTCGATAGTGATGAAAATGACGCCCGCGGCGCTCGACGGACGCTGACGCGTGATGACCAAGCCTGCGGCCCGAACCCGCTCGCCCGGAACGGCGGCGGCGACCTCACTCAGACTCATGATCCCCATGGCATCGAGGCGCGTCCTCAACAAGGCCAGCGGATGGCGTCCCAGCGTCATCCCCAAATGACGGTAATCAGCCGTCATATCTTGACGCTCCGTCGGCGCACGCAGCATCGGTATCCCCTCTGCGACGCGCATCTGCCGAAAAAGAGCCGTCGGCTGCTGCACGCCGGCGACGCCCCAAACGGCATCGTGTCTATGCCTCGCCAACGATTTGAGCGCACCGCTGACCGCCAGCGCGTTGAGATCCTTTTTACCGAGCGCGGCTCGTTCGGCGATACTTTGGATATCGCTAAAAGCAGCCTGGCGACGCGCGGCCAACAAACGATTCGCGCCCTCAGTGGACAAATCCTTGATCATACGCAGACCCAAGCGTAAGGCCGGGCTGCTCTCCTTGCCGCGCTCCAAGGTCGAATCCCAGTCGCTGTGATTGACATCGACGGCCCTAACCTCGACTCCATGCTCGCGCGCTGAACGTATGAGCTGGGCGGGGCGATAAAACCCCATGGGCTGGCTGTTCAGCAACGCACAGCAGAAAACCGCCGGCTCGTGGCACTTGAGCCACGCCGAGACATATACCAATAAAGCAAAGCTCGCTGCATGCGATTCCGGGAATCCGTATTCGCCGAATCCTTTGATCTGATTGAAAATACGTTGAGCGAAATCACCCGAATATCCACGTTCCGACATGCCCTGCATCAATCGTTGCTCAAAGGATTCGAGGCTGCCGCGGCGACGCCAGGCCGCCATTGCCCGGCGTAACTGATCGGCTTCGCCCGGAGTAAATCCGGCGGCAACGACAACGAGTCTCATGACCTGCTCCTGGAAAATGGGCACGCCCAGCGTGCGTTCCAGAACCTGCTTCACTTCCGTGCTCGGATAACTCACGTCTTCCTCGCCGCACCGCCGCCTGAGATACGGATGGACCATGTCGCCTTGAATGGGCCCGGGACGCACGATGGAAACTTCGATCACGAGATCGTAATAGCATCGGGGCTTAAGCCGCGGCAGCATCGCCATTTGAGCCCGCGATTCAATTTGGAAGACACCCATGGTATCCGCCTTGCAAATCATGTCGTAAACGGCGGCATCCTCGGCGGGCACGCTCGACATATCGAGCTCACCACCATAAAAGCTTCTCATGAGATCAAAGCTGCGGCGCAGCACGCTCAACATGCCCAGCGCGAGCACATCCACTTTCAATAAGCCGAGTGCTTCCAGATCATCCTTGTCCCATTGGATGATGCTGCGCTCCGGCATCGCGGTGTTCTCTATGGGCACGAGCCGTGTCAAAGGGCCCTGAGAAATGACGAAGCCGCCCACATGCTGAGAAAGATGCCGCGGAAATCCAGCCAGCTCCCTCGCCAATTCCAGCAATTTAAAGACCTTGGAATTCTCGGGGTCGAGACCGGCTTCCCTGGTTCTGCTCCGCTCTACCTTGCGGCTATCCCACCACTGTATCGACCGCGCCAACGCATCGGTTCGGGCTTCATCGATACTCAGAGCCTTGCCCAAGTCCCGTATGGCGCTGCGGGCTCTGTAGCGGATGACCGTTGCGGCCAAGGCGGCACGCTCGCGCGAGTACTTACGGTATATATATTGAATGACCTCCTCACGCCGATCGTGCTCGAAATCCACATCGATGTCGGGCGGCTCGTTCCGCTCCCTGGAGATGAACCTCTCCACGAGCGTCTCTACGCGGATCGGATCCACCTCGGTAACGCCTAAGCAATAACAAACGACGGAATTTGCCGCCGAGCCGCGCCCCTGACACAGGATGCCGCGGCTGCGGGCAAATCGAACGATATCGTGAACCGTTAAGAAATAGGGCTCGTACTTGAGCTCCGAGATCAGCTCGAGCTCGTGAGATACGAGCTCCTCCATTCGCGGCGGCACCCCCTGCGGCCATCGCCAGCGTTTACCCTCGACGACCAGCGCCCGCAACCAGCTCGCGGGCGTCTCGCCGGCCGGCACGAGCTCGTGGGGATACTCGTAGCGGAGCTCGTCGAGCGAAAAATCGATGCGCTCGGCGATGGCCAGGGTTTCTCTGAGAAGATCGGATGGATAAATCCGGGCGAGCTCTTCCAGGGGTCTGAGAAAACGTTCGCCATTCGCGTATAAGCCGAATCCGACCCGCTCCAATGGCATCTTGAGCCTGATGGCCGTCAATGCATCTTGAAGCTTGCGGCGATCGCGGCAATGCATGTGCACGTTGCCGCTTGCCACCATCGGAACACCGAGCCGACGCGCCGACTCGGTCCAGCGCTCGAGCAAACAGTGATCGAGGCCGCTCTTGAGAAGTTCCGCCGCCAGCCAGACACGCTCCGGAAAGACTTCCTTGAGCCAAGCGCCTTGGGCGCATTCGGGTTGCTCTCCCGGAAGCCATAAGAGGAGATTTTCCGATCCTTCGAGATACCTGCCGAAATCATCCTTGTCGAGACGATAGCCGCCCTTCGGGGCCGCCCGGCGAGCGTGACTGATCAATGCCGAAAGCGCGCCGTAGGCCTCGCGGCTCGATGCCAGCACCACGACGTCGATACCTTCCGCAAGTCTGAATTCCGCGCCGACGATGTATTTGAGCGGCAAGCCTTTGGCGGCGACATGGCCGCGCACGACACCGGCCAAAGAGCATTCGTCGGTCAACGCAAGCGCTGAATAGCCTAGACGGGCAGCCTGCTCCACTTGCTCTTCCGGGTGGGAGGCACCACGAAGAAACGTGAAATTGCTGAGACAGTGCAGCTCCGCATAACACACATTATTTAAATCGCTCATGAGCCACGCTAAGCAAAAAATCCGTGCAAATACCAGCCGCGGTTCATCGACGACCGGTCACGAAAAACCCACAACCTTTCATCGTGGTCGCTCAAAGCAATGTGATAGTCCCTCTCAATTCCGCCATCGTCCCACCAACCGCTTTCTATGCGCTCCGGGCCGCATTCGAGCCGCAGAGGCCGCCGGCTTTTATAGCAAGGCAAGCCATCGACGGTGCTCGATAAAGGCCGCGGTGCCGGCAATATCCACAAAGGCCGTCGCCGTGCCTGGCCGATCGCCAAAAGACCGTGTCGCTCGTGACGCAAATGCCTCGATCGGCTCCAGGCCGCCTCCGGCCTATGCTCATCGACGAGATCCATGCCATAGAGATTCTTCATGCCGAAACGCGCCTGCAGCCGTTCTATCAAGCTACTCCCCGCCGATCTCGGGTCATGCTCGCTCGAGCCTTCGAATAACGCTCCATGACTGACATGAGCGGGCTCGACGAGCCCCGTTTTGATGCTCAACGCAACGACGGGGGCGTGCACTCGCATTTGCTCCAATCGATCCATGAAAAGCCTTACAAATCGATCCTCGTCCCGAGTGGGCTCCGCGAGATTCATGCGCTCTATCGTGATCGAGCGGTCAGAATGACGAAAAACACACTCGAGACTCTGCGTTTGAGCCTGATGTTTTCGCAAGCTAACGACGAGATTCTCGATGAGGCGCTTACCCGGGCTCTCGAGCGCGGCCGTATCGGTGACCTCATTGGCAAATTCAAAGCTGGCGTCGAGCTCCAGAGGAGGCCTGAATTCAAGCCGTGGATCATGATCGCCGAGTGATTTATCGATCTCATTCAGATACTCGCGGCCAATGCGGCGCGCAAACCCATCGCGGGGCAATCTCATGCACTCTCCAAGAGTGCGCACACCCATGCTCTCAAGCAGCATCAGAACTTTCCGCGGCCATTCGGTAGCCTCGACCGGCAAACGTCCCAAACGTCCGGCCAGCTCCTGTCGGGAAAGGACATCGTTCTCTTTACTACGCGCCAGCCAAAGCGCGGCCAACGCCGTAGGTGCGGCGCATAAATGAGCCGTAACCTGCCGTTGCCGTAATCCAGCGGCCAACAAATCCTTTATGGCATCGATCCCGTCGAACAACTTGAGGCTTCCGCCAACCTCCATGAGGAGCGCGGACGGAGGCTCCAGGCTAACGATGGGCGTAAAGCGCTCCGCATGCCGGGCCAAGGACTGCAATTTGCCGCGCTCCGCCTCGTCGGCGGATATGCCCGCCAAAGATTCCAAGGCCAATTTCGGGAAATAAGCCGCGAGCCATAAATGATTCGAAGGCGCGTCACGAAATGAGACGTCGCGCCGCGGTTGGGAGGGGTCTCCGGTAAAAAGAGCCAGTGTCTCGAGCGCGCGTGACATGAGGGAATAAGTTCTAAGAGCACTCGGGATTCCCTGCATCATCGTGACGGATCTGCACGACTCCGGGGCGTCCGCCACGGCATTTCAATATCTCGACCCGGGTTACTTCTCCGAGCTTGCGGAGCCTCAGCCTGAGCGCCGCGGGTGATCTCTGCCGCAAAGCCGTGCCGGAACGGAAAAGCACGGTCCAACAGCGCGCGCGCTCGGCGGCCAATTGCAAGCGCCGTAACGCCGTCTGACCGACGAACTGCGCCCACGCCAACACGGCGACGCAAGATCCCGCACGTAAAGCCTGCTCCACGGCCCAAAGGCTTCCGTATTGAGTCGCGGCTGCGTGCACCAATAACACCCGATTCAAATCGATGCCGTGCTTACTCAAGGCCGGAGCATAGGGAATGAAGGGCGGCGACACCCAGAATATCCAGCCGCAGGCGTGCTTGCCGACATCACGCCGGCATAGCCTCGCCATGGCGGGCATCAAAAGACTGAGCTCCCCGATACCATGATCTTCCAATATGATTTCGGTCAGAGCCGCCGCGGGCCAACCGCCTCCGGGCAAATGCGCGTCGAGCTCTTTGAAACCGGTCGCATACACGGCACCCGTAGAGTGCGTGCGGAGCCCTTGCCAAACATGGGGATGCTCTATGAGTGTTTTTATATCCACGGCAGCCGCCAGCGACGATGCGTTATCGTTTCCCGTCTACATGGCATCTCGCACGACACCGACAACCACCCCTTCTATGGTCAGCGTCTGCTCGCGCAGATCGACCTGGATCGGAGAAAACTCGGGATTGTCGGGCAATAACCAAACTTTGTGCCCTTCTTGCCGGTAACGCTTGACGGTGACCTCGTCTTCCAAACGGGCGACGACGATCTGTCGGTTTCTGACCTCCGTCGAGCGGTGCACCGCCACCAGATCTCCATCGAGGATGCCCGCATCCCGCATGCTCATGCCCTGCACGCGAAGTAGAAAATGTGGTGCCGAAGCAAACAATTTCGGATCGATCCGGTAGTGGCCCTCGATATGTTCTTCCGCAAGGATCGGATGACCCGCCGCTACTCTGCCGACCAAAGGCAGCCCCAGCTGCTCCCGCAAAGCATCCTTGAGCTGAATGCCGCGCGAGGTGCCCGGCAGTAACTGGATGACGCCTTTGCGCTCCAAGGCCCGTAAATGCTCCTCGGCGGCGTTAATGGAACGAAAGCCTATTTCCCTGGCGATCTCCGCGCGCGTCGGCGGCATCCCGGTTTCTCTTATAACCCTCTGAATCAACATTAAAATTTGCTTTTGTCTCGGTGTTAAATCGCGCATGGCCGGAAAACCTGTATACATAGACAGCTACTGATACTATATACAGTCCCCCGTCGAGATCAAGCACTGATTCATCGGCGCGTGGCGTGACGACCGTCGAGCCGAGTCGTATCCGACATCTTGTCGCCAGTTTGCGACGACTATCGTCGCGATACTTGCTTTGCGACCTTCCGGTAGCGAAAAACCGGCGAGGAAAAACCGATAAGCAAGCTTCTCAATTGCAGTGTGCTTCGCTTTAGGAAATAATTGCCGAGGTTTTGTCACTTCAGTCAGGGGAAACTCAATGACCAGGAAACTTCAGCTAGGCGCACTTTGTGCCGTTCTCGCGCTAACGGTCGGATGCGCAGCGCAAGTCACCCAGGAAGACCTCGATGCGGTTCGAGGTATCGCCGAAAGCGCACAAAGCGCTGCAGCTGACGCTCAACGCCAAGCCAGT
>Ga0302046_10005577_pt1 | contig 11068 bp, 9 predicted proteins | sample RVTome_11_FD_200261 | JGI IMG/M metagenome (GOLD analysis project Ga0302046, IMG submission 200261) | Soil microbial communities from uranium-contaminated site in the Upper Colorado River Basin, Wyoming, United States - RVT147D111 (version 2) ... | reverse complement strand
GCGTGCGCCCCGCGCCGTCTCGGCGTCCCGGCACAGCGCCGCCCGGATGCCGGGCACCTTGTTTGCCACGATGCTACACCCCGTTCCCGTCCAGCACAGCACGATTGCTTCGTCGGCCTGGTGCCGGACCACCTGTTCGACCGCCTGCACCGTGACGTCCGGCCAGTCAGCCGCCTCACCCTCTTCGCCGGGGCCAAAATAGGCGACTTCATGCCCGCGCTTTTCCAACTCCGCCAGGATAACATCGACCAGATGCGTGTGTTCGTCGGTACTGACAGCAATTTTCATGGGTATCCGGGATAGAGCGGATCAGGGATGCAGGGAACGGACTTCGGTTTTTCCAATAAAGCTATGGACACGGCTGGATACAAGGCCCTCTACTCCTCCGGCGCACACCCACATACCGCGATTTATGCCCCCTCTTACGACGCATCCCACCCTGGGCGATATCGGACGGGCCCTGGCGGCCTGGGCGCCGCCCGGCTCGGCCCAATCCTACGACAACGTCGGCCTGCAAGTCGGCGACCCGAGCCGCACGGTCGAGCGCGCCCTGATCGCCCTCGACATGACGCCGGCCGTCCTCGCCGAAGCCCGGCAGCGGGAGGCCACGCTGATCGTCACCCACCACCCGCTGCTGTTCTCGCCGCTGAGGACCCTCACGTCGGACGGATTCGTGAGCAACCTCGCCCTACGCCTGGCCGAGGCCGGCATCGCGCTCTACAGCATCCACACCAACCTCGACGCAGCCTCCGGCGGCGTATCCTTCGCCCTGGCGGACCTGCTGGGCCTGCAAGACGTGCGGTTCCTCGACGCCTTCCCGGATGCGACCCGCAAGGTGACCGCGCTGGTTACGGAACGCCACGTCGATGCCCTGCGCGAAGCCCTGCGCGATAACGGGCACGTCGTCATCTACGAAGCACCTGCCGTCATTCGGCCGGGTATGGAGACTCCGGCGGACACACACGTCAGGCTGGAGGTTGAAGTGCCGCAATGGGATGTGGACGCCGTAGTCCGTACCCTGCAAACGGTACCTTCCGGCGCGGATCTCCGGTACGACATCTACCCCGTCGCCCAACCCTACACGGGTGCCGGCCTGGGTGCTATCGGGCGGCTGGCGGCCTCCATGCCGCTGTCGGCGTTTCTAGCGCACGTGGCGGAGCGCCTTACAGCCGGCAGCCTCCGCTACGTCGGCGACCCGGATAGTCCGGTCGAAACCGTAGCGGTGTGCGGGGGCTCCGGGAGCAGCTTTACCCGCAAGGCCCTCCGGTCCGGGGCGGACGCATACGTGACGGCGGATGTGACGTATCACAAGTTTTTTGAGGTGCTCGATGCCGACGGCCGGCCGCGTATGGCGTTGATCGACCCGGGCCACTACGAGACCGAAGCGTTCACCGAAGGCCTCCTTCAAGACTGGCTGCGCCGTCGTTTCCCGACGGTGGGCTGGCACTGCACGGCGACGCGCACCAGTCCGATCGACACGTTTGTGCCTCCACGCTGATCCGGCTCCCTCCTCCGGTGCAGCGCCGTTTCTGTGAAAGCCCGGCTAATCATAACATCTCCGCTCGCCGTCATAAACCATTCCCACGTTGAGGCGTAGTAGATGGTTGCACCCCCCGAGCGTCCTCCAACACCTAGCCAGCATTGTCCATGGTCACGGCCATTGAAACCAGCATCAGCGAGCAACTACGCGCCCTGATTCGCCTGCAACACATCGACAACCGGATCGATCAGGTCAAGAAACTCAGGGGCGACCTGCCTGAGGAGATTCACGACCTGGAAGACGAGAAAGTTGGACTCGAAACACGCATTGAAAACATTCGCCAAGAGCGCAAAGACATTGCCGAGGCCCGCCTCCAGGCCGAACGCGACATCAAAGAAGCCGAAGCGCTGATCAAGCGATACGAAGATCAGCAGCTCCAGGTGCGTAACAACCGCGAATACGACGCGCTGACCAAAGAGATCGAAGCCCAGCGGCAACGGATTGCCGATGCCACCCACAAAATCGAAGAGACGGAAGGATCGGACGAGCTGCAAGAACTGGCCATCGCCGAGGCGCAGGCGCGTTTGAGCGAACTCGAAGCGGTCGTCACTACCAAGCGGGAGGAATTGCAGGAGGTCCTGGGCGAAACCAAGCAGGAACAAGCCGAACTCGGCGAGCTACGCGCCGAGGCGGAAAGCCACGTCGACAAACGCTACCTGCGTGCGTACACCCGGCTGCGGGATCGCCTCCGGGACGGCCGCGCCGTGGTAATGCTCGAACGCGGCGCCGCCGCCGGCTTCGCCGTACCCCCCCAGCGCCAGGTAGAAATACGCCAGCGCAACCGGATCGTCGCCTGCGAACACACGGGCCGCATCATCGTAGACAGCGAGCTTTACGACGAAACGATTAAGGCGCTCGGCTTTTAGCGCTTCCTGATAAACCTATAATTGTGCCGGCCGGATCATCGCCTTGCCCCGTCGGGGCAGGGAGGAAAGTCCGAACACCACAGGGCACCGTGCTTCCTAACGGGAAGGCTTTGCACGCGCAGGCGTGCGAAGACGGCAAGTGCAACAGAGAGTAGACCGGCCGATGGATGCCGCTGGCATCACAGGCGACGGGTGAAAGGGTGGTGTAAGAGACCACCAGCGTCCCGGGTGACCGGGGCGGCTAGGTAAACCCCACGAGGTGCAAGGCCAAACAGCGCCGCACGCCGTCTCGGCGATAGGGCGGCCCGTCTAAGACGCGGCGCGGGTAGGCTGCTTGAGGCCGTCGGTGACGGCGGTCCCAGATAGATGATGATCTCCCCGGGCGGGGCTCGGCGGCGCACCGTCCGGGTAGACAGAATTCGGCTTACAGGCCGGCACAAGCCGCCATCAACCACGAAAGGCAGCATCCGTGCGGATGCTGCCTTTCGTCTTTCGGAACGCGGTAGACCGTCTAGTTTTGGTCGCCGGAAGGAGGCGGCGTCTCTGCGGGCTGGGCATCGCCGGCACCTTCACCGGCCGGGTCTGTGCCTTGCTGGGCATCGGGCGGCAACGGTGCCATCGGTTGTGCCCCCTGCGGCGTACCCTGCTGCGTCTGCTGCTGGATGATGCTTTCCTGCTGCTGCCCGGTATCGATCGTAAAATTGGTCAGGATGCAGAGCACGATGAAGAGAACGGCCAGCGTCCAGGTTGCCTTCTCCAGCACGTCCGGGGCTTGCCGTGCGCCCAGGATCTGCGTGGTGGCACCTCCGGCGGCTATACCGGCCAACCCACCGCCTTTCCCGGACTGGATGAGCACCAGGAACGTCATGACGATGGCGATGAGCGTGATGACGATGATCAGAAAGATAAACATGAGGATGCCTGCTTGGTATCGAGAGAGCTATCAAAAATAGCAATGCCGGTAAACGCGGACAAGTCGGTTCGGTTTCTTCCCGTTGAATTCAGAAAGGGTGGGTAGCCAGGTGTGCCTCGGCCAGGCATAACGCCGCGACGGTCTTCATATCTTTGATCGCCCCCCGGCGGGCCATGGCGACGGCCTCGGCAAAATCCATGGTGAGCACTTCGAGAAACTCTCCCTCGGTCAGGGCCTGCTCTGTCCGGGTAAGACGGCGCCCCAGGTAAAAGTGGATGACCTCGTTGCTGTAGCCGATGCACGGGCTGAGTGCCCCGAGGGCGGTAAGCCGGGCCGCACGCCATCCGGTCTCTTCTTCCAGCTCCCGTGCGGCCACGGCTTCGGGGTCCTCGCCGGGATAATCGATCTTGCCCGCCGGTACTTCGAGAAAGGTATGCCGGGACGCATAGCGATACTGCCGGACGAGCAACGTCGTGCCGTCTTCGAACAAGGGCACGACGGCCGCCGCACCCGGATGGTCGATCCATTCGCGGATCGACGCCGAGCCGTCCGGCACGCGTACTTCGTCACGAAAGACCTTCAAGAGTTTTCCGTCCAGGATTTGCTCGGAACGAAGCGTTGTTTCGATGAGATCCGGCATGAGGAGGTCGCGAAGTAGGTTAGGTTGAGGCTTGCCTTCTGGTCTACGATTTCAAAGCCGCGCCGTCATGACGGCTGAGGCGGCGACGAGGGCGGCGGTCTCGGCCCGTAACCGGCGAGGGCCGAGCGAAACCGGCGCATAGCCGGCCTGCCGGGCTGCCTCGACCTCTTCGTCCGTGAAGCCGCCTTCGGGCCCGATCAGCACGCGCAGGGAAGGCGCCGCCGGGTGGGCCGCCAGCACGCGGACCAGGCTCCGGTCCGGCGCCGCCTGTTCGTGGGCAAGGAGCGCCAGATCAACATCGCCCTGCCCGAGGACGGCCGCCAGCGGTTGCGGCGCGGCCAGGCGAACGAGCCGACTGCGCCCGCATTGCTTCATCGCCGCGATGAGCACCTGTTCGGCCCGGTGGACCTTGAACTGTCCCTTTCCCGTCCGATGGGTGCGCAAGGGGATCACCTCCCGAACGCCCAGCTCGACGGCCTTTTCCAGAAACGTCTCGAAGCGGCTCCGGTTCTTGAGCAGCGCCAGCCCGATGCTCAGGGCATAGGCCGGCTCTCCCACTTCCCGGCGCGTCTCCAGGATCGTGCCCGAAGCCCCCTTGCGATCTGCGTGGTCGAGCCGTACCCGGTGCCACCCGCCCGCCCCGTCGACCACGACGATCTCGTCACCGGGACGCTTCCGCAACACCCGTACGGCATGGGCAGCCTCGTCCTCCGGCAGAACTACGTAGGCCTGTTCCCGGATGGCCGACAGCGGCGCGTAGAAGCTGGTGGTCATGACTCCGGCAGCGCGATGGTGAAGATCGTGCCGTGCCCCTGCGTGACGATGTCGACGGTTTGTTCCGTGACGGATAGCCACATATTCCATCCGTCCCCGGCATCGTCACGAGTAATCAGCGCGCATCCCCAGGCGTCAAAGCCCAGGCCCTGAAATTGCTCATAGACGACGGCGATGACTTCCGCCAGTTCATCGCTGCGATGCATCGCCATCGCGCGGTCGCGGATGCGATCCAGCGCCTCTTCAATCTCAATGCGGCGGTGCAGCAGGGCGAGCTGCCGGCGCGTCTCTTCCAGGGCTTCGCGGTCGTCCAACGCTTCCGTGGGCGGGTGATGCGGCTGTCCAGCATTCATCGATGTCTACCGGTTTTTTCAGGGCCGTTTCGGCTCCAGTGTTTGTGATTTGCGTTGAGGTCGCACGGAAATACGCAAATACTAAAATCGGCTCATCCGAGCGCAACCAACGGCGCGCAACCCTAAAAAGCAACACCGCTCACAACCCGATGGACAGGCCCAGGTGGGCGCGGACGCCGGTGGGTTCGTCGGGGTTGGCGGCGAGGCTGAGGTTGATCAGGCCCAGGTCCGTCCCGATCTGAAAACCCAGGCCGTAGCCGGGATAGAAACCCCGCAGCGGATCGAGGTCGACCGTCCGGGTTCGCTCGACGTAGCCCAGGTCGAAGAAGACGAAGCCGTAGGACGTACGGTCGAGCTGGTAGCGGTATTCGACGAAGCCCCGCGTGGCGAACGAGACGAGGAAGCGGTCTTCGTCGTAGCCGCGCAGGGAGACGGCCCCGCCGAAGCGAAAGAGGTCGCTCACGTCGTATTCGTTGCTGCGCAGCACCCACGTCTCGCCCCCCAGCACCAGCACCTGGCGGGCCCAGGTGGGCAGGTAGAGGCGTCCTTGCGCCCGGAGCCGTTCCTGGCGGAGGAGGGTGCGCTCTTGCGTCGTGTCCTGCTCGGCCGTCACACGGCGGGCGAGGCGCTCCTTGCGCCCCTGCTCGAAGTTGGTCTCGATCAAAAAACCGCGCCGGGGGTTGATGCGGCGGTCGAGGCGCTGGAGGCGCACGCCGAGCCCGGCGAAAAAAGCGGTGGCCCGCGCCACGCGCTGGCGGCCGCTGACGTCGAGCCGGAGCCCGCCCTGCCCCGGCCGCGTCACTTCGCGGTTGAGCGTGCCGAAGAGTTGAAGCCCGCCGACGAGCCGGTAGCCGAGTTCGAACCCGTAGCCCTGCTTGCCGTACGTCGAGTCCTGCTGGATGCCTTCGAAGCGCCCTTCGGCCTGGAACGGCAACCCCAGGATGAACGGGTCCGCCGCCCGCACGTCGGCGCTGCTGACCTGGCCGGGGAGCCGGTTCAGCTTCAGCGAAAACCGGCGTCCCCCGCCGAAGAGGTTACGGAAGAGCAGATGCCCGTTGCCGACGAGGCTCCCGCCCCCCCGGCCGTCGGCGGGCGGCAGATACCCGAGCACGAGGTCGAACGCGCCCGGAGCCTCCTCCGTCAACGGAATCTGCACGACGGCGATGCTGTCCCCTTCGATGCGCAGCGCGGGCATCCCAACCTCGCTAAAAAAACCCGTGGCCTCCAGGCGTTGCTGGATCGCCACCGGATCGTAGCCGGCCAGCGGCCTGCCCGTCCGTAGCTCCGCGATCCGCGCAACGTAACGGGCCGAGGTGCGCTCGGTGCCCGTCACCACGACGCGCCGCAGCGTCGGTGCCCCCCCCTCATCGACGCGGATGACGACGTCGAGGCGGGGGGGGTCTCCGGGCAACAGCCCGATCTCGCGCACCTGGATCTGCGTCAGGAGAAACCCGGCGGCCTCGTACTGCACGAGCAGGGCTTCCAGGTCGGCCTCCAGGCGGTCCGGGTCGAGCACACGGCCGGGACGGGTATCCAGCCGGCGCAGCAGGTCCAGCGAGTCGAGGGCAGATACTCCTTCGAGGCGAAGGCGCCCGACCGGGACGCCGGGCCCCCGCGTGGCAAACAGCACAACGGCCGGCGTCGTCCGGCTGGTGTCGACGCGGTGCGAGTCGATCCGCGCAAAATAATACCCCTCGCGTTGGAGCCCACCTAGCACTTCACGGGCGAAGACGCCGAGGCTGTCTACCGAGCCATGTTGGGCGAGCGGCCAGGGCGCAGGACGTCCGTCGGCGACGAGGCTCCACGAGACCGTCGACCCGGAATCTATGGGCACAGTCCGGAGCGTATCCGCCTGACCATACGCCGAGGAGACGCCGCCTGCTGCCAGTACCAGGCAAAACCATCGAGAGCGGTAAACCGCTCTGTTCAGGCTCAAACGATTTGGCTGGCGTAGGATCACGATGCAAAGAGAGATGAAAAGGTCCCGCAGGAAACGTGCGCTGTTTCGCCCCGTTCCACGAAGGCTTTCCACCCGGACCGATCCCCTCTTCTCACGGCAATACCTGTAGCCTTGGCGCACACCGACCCTCCCGACCTGTCTCTCACCGACGCGCATTACGATGCTTTCCGAGACGCGCTGATCGCCTGGTATGCACACCGCAAACGCGACATGCCGTGGCGGCGCACCGACGATCCGTACCGCATCTGGCTCTCGGAAGTGATGTTGCAACAGACGCGCGTGAACCAGGCGCAACCCTACTACGAGCGCTTCGTCGCGGCCTTCCCCACCGTCGAGGCCCTCGCCGACGCCGACCTCGATGACGTGCTGCGCCAGTGGGAAGGCCTCGGCTACTACGCGCGGGCACGCAACCTCCATAAGGCCGCCCGGAGGGTCGTCGACGTCTTCGGAGGACGCTTCCCGGACACCTACGAGGCGGTCTGCACGCTGCCCGGCGTGGGCGCCTACACCGCCGCCGCCGTGCTCTCCATCGCCTTCGAACGCCCGCACGCCGTCCTCGACGGCAACGTCATCCGCGTCCTGACGCGCGTCTTTGCCATCGACGCCGAGGTCGGCAGCACCCGGACGCGCTGCCGCCTTCAGACCCTCGCCGACGCCCTGCTCGACCCCACGCGACCCGGCGACTTCAACCAGGCGATGATGGAGTTGGGCGCAACGGTCTGCACCCCCACCGCGCCGCCCTGCCCGCGCTGCCCGGTCCGGACGGTGTGCCGGGCTTTCGCCGACGGCGCACCCGAAGCGTATCCCGTCAAGAAAAAAAAAGCACCGGTGCCGCACTACGACATCGCCGTCGGGCTCGTCTTCGACGGCGACTGCCTCCTGATCCAGCGCCGCCCGGAAGACAAGATGCTAGGCGGCCTCTGGGAGTTTCCGGGCGGGAAACGCGAGCCGGGCGAGCCGATCGAGGAAGCATGCCGCCGAGAGCTACGCGAAGAACTGGGCATCGAAGTCGAGATCGAGTCGCTCTTCGGCAAAGTCTCGCATGCCTTCACGCATTTCAAGATCACCCTCTACGCCTTCCGATGCCGCATCCGCATCGGCACGCCGCAACCGCAGGACGGCGTGCCGATGCGATGGGTACCCATCGCCGAGCTGGCCGACTATGCCTTTCCCCGCGCCAACCGTCGCCTGATCGAAACGCTGATCGAACGCCGACAAAACCCGACGCTTTTCGACGGGTAGAAAGGGTCGGTTCCGTGTTTGCGTGTTCGAGTGTTACCCTGAGGTTCGGGTGTTATCGTGTTTGCGTTCCTCCCCTCTAAAACACTCAAACACCACACGAGCGTAGCGATTGACGAAGTAAAACACTATAACACTGAACCTCGATTCGGCTTCGAATTTGCTCTGGTGTCGTGCGTCCTTTCGCACGCAGATAACGGCGGCTTTATGTCCCGATATTACGTCATCGTACTCGGCATACTGCTGATAATCGGCTACAGCGCCGGCCCCGCGCAGGCACAGCAAACCAGCGACCCTTCGAAGACCACCGAGGAAAGGGAGGAGACGCTGCAACGCCTGCGTCAGGTTGAAGCCGAGCAACGCAGCCTTGCCGAATCCTGGGTCGCCCGGCGGCGCCTCCCGCTGGCGGTGCGTCAGACCAACGGTCGACGTGTTCAACTCGTAGGACTCGAAGCCGACCGCCCTGTCTACCTGACCACCTTCAACCGCATGGCCGCGCAGGCGACGCATACTGCCTTCCTGTATCCCGACGCCCCGCTCGGTTTCAACCTGACCGGGCAGGGACTCGTCATCGGCCTGTGGGACGAAGGCGTGCCCCTGCAAAGCCACCAGGAACTAGCCGGGCGCGTTTCCCTGCACGATGCCGCCTCGTCGGACGACCATGCGACGCACGTAGCCGGGACGCTGGTAGCAGCCGGCATTCGCTCTGAAGCACGCGGCATGGCCTATCAGGCCCGGCTCCGCGCCTACGACTGGGACGACGACGTGGCCGAGATGGCCGACGAGGCGGCAGACGGCGTCCTTGTCTCCAACCATTCGTATGGCGTCATCGCCGGCTGGTTTTACGGCGACCTTGAAGACACAGGCGACCAGTGGTACTGGTTGGGCGACCTCAACGTCAGCGCCGAGGAAGACTATCTCTTCGGCTGGTACGACGCCGAAGCCGCCCAATTCGACCGGGTCGTCTTCTCGAACCCCTACCTCCTGCCCGTTGTAGCCGCCGGGAACGACCGGGGCGACCGGGGCCCTTCCGGCGGGGCGTACCGCGCCCTGGACGCCTCGGGTAACTGGCAAACGTTTCAGGCGAGCGCCCGGCCCCACGCCCGCGACGGGGGCGATGAAGGCTACGACACGATTGCAGGCGCCGCCGTCGCCAAAAACGTACTGACCGTCGGCGCCATCCGCCTCGACGGCCTCGGCGTACCCCAGATCAGCAGCTTCACCAGCTTCGGCCCGGCGGACGACGGACGCATCAAGCCGGACCTCGTCGGCTACGGCGAACGGGTGCTTTCGTCCATCGCGTCCGGCACTACGGCCTATGCGCTTTCCAGCGGCACTTCGATGGCAACGCCCAACGTAGCGGGTTCGCTGACCCTCCTCCAGCAATACTTCTTTACCCTGACGGGCCGCTCCATGCGCGCCGCCACACTGAAAGGCCTGGCCCTGCACACGGCAGACGACCTGGGCAGCCCCGGCCCCGACTACCAGTACGGCTGGGGCTTGCTCAACGCAGCGGTGGCGGCTCGCCTGCTCGCGTCTTTGCCCGAGAATGAACTGGCCGTCCTGGAAGCCACGTTGGAGGACGGCACGGCGTTTACCCGGCCCGCCCGCGTCGACGAAGCCGGACCGCTCCGTGTGACGCTCAGTTGGACGGACCGCATCAGTGCTCGCCTTCCCGTACGCGGCGCGGCCTCGCTCGACGACCCGACGCCGCACCTCCGCAACGACCTCGACCTGCGCGTCATCAACGAGACCACCGGGGCGGTGTACGAACCCTTCACGCTCGCCCCCCAGATGCCGACGCGCCCCGCTGTGCCGGGCGACAACGTCGTCGATCCCGTGGAGCAGGTCTACCTGCCGCATGTAGAAGCCGGCGACTATACCCTGGTCGTATCCCACAAGGGCACGCTGTCTGCCGGAACACAGGCGTTTTCGCTGCTCGCCACCGGCGCCCGGAGCACCGTACGCCCGGTGCGGGTGAGTCACCTGGCCGTCGCCGAGAGCGTGGACCGCGTGCGCCTGACCTGGAAGACGCAGTTCGAACGGAGCCAGGGCCGGTTTCTCATCAAGCGGGCTTCCGTGACCTTTCAACCGGGCGGCGACAGAATCACCGCCCCCGCCGTGCTCGTCGGCACCCTGGCGTCTCCGGGCACCACCGACCAGCCGCGTGATTATTCGTTCGAAGAGGTGCACGTCCCGGCCGGCCGCTACGTCTACCAGGTCTTCTACGAAGGACCCGACGCTCTGTATCTGGCCGGATCCGTCGAAACCGTCGTGCCCGTTCCCGAAGGGTCGGCCCTTCTCGCCAACTACCCGAACCCTTTCCGTGATCAAACCCGGATCGTGCTGGACGTATCCGCACCGCAAGCCGTCACCCTCGAAGTATTCGACGCGCTCGGGCGCCGCGTGGCGCTCGTCTACGAAGGCACCCTCCAGGCCGGACGGCACGAACTACCCGTCGAAGCGGCCGGATGGGCACCGGGCCTCTACCTGGCGCGCCTCACCACGCCCCACGCTACCCGTTCCCACCGCCTGGTCGTCGTACGCTAGCGCTGTCCGAAAGGCGCAGGAACCGGACCGAAGAAAAGATGCGCTACGCCCCGGAAACCATGATAAACGTCGTATATTGATCGGCACGACTCCTTACTCTCCCAACGGCCGGACCCGATGGACGAAACCCTCTTCTACATCGTAATCTTCATTGTCTATATCCTCTTCCAGGTGCTGAGCAACAGCAAGAAGAAAAAGAAAAGGGCGCCCCTCTCCTTCCCGGAAGTGCCATC
>Ga0302046_10005576_pt1 | contig 11070 bp, 10 predicted proteins | sample RVTome_11_FD_200261 | JGI IMG/M metagenome (GOLD analysis project Ga0302046, IMG submission 200261) | Soil microbial communities from uranium-contaminated site in the Upper Colorado River Basin, Wyoming, United States - RVT147D111 (version 2) ... | reverse complement strand
CCTTGCGCACGCACCAGCCGTAGCCCTCGAGGTCGCGGCAGAAGACGAGCTCCGGCATGTGGCCCTCGGCATGGCTCTCATCGCCTTCCAGGCGGAACTCAGCTTCCCTGGCCACCACCGGACGGCTGTCTGAGCTTGCTCCCCGGAGAATCCGCGACACGGGACAGAAGTGCCCGCCCGCGCCAATGACGACGCGCGCGGCGATGGTGTCGTTGGCGACCCATTCGCCGCCGCGCCGTTCGAGCGACTCCAGCGGCGTTTCGTGCAGGACTTCGGCCCCCGATCGATTCAAGAGAAACGCGTCGAACTCGCAGCGGCGGATGGCGTAGCTGATCGTCCTGTCGTACCGCGTCTCGACGGCGGGATCGCCCATCACCGACGTCCGGAAGCCGGTGATGTCCTGGATCGTCAGGCCGGTCGCGCGGTACTCGGACGGATCGAGGTCGAGGAGACGAAAGACGCCGGGCGTGACCCATCCGGCGCACACCTTGTCGCGCGGAAAGCGCGCGCGGTCCATGACCAGCACCTGCCAGCCGGCCTGGCGAAGGATGCGCGCGCAGGTCGATCCGGCGGGCCCGCCGCCGACGATCAGCGCGTCGCAGCGAACCATTTTTCCGGGGTTCGATCTCGACCGTGATCCGGGGTCCGATCTCGACCGTGATCCGGGGTCCGATCTCGACCGTGATCCGGGGTTCGATCTCGACCGTGATCCGGGGCTCGATCTCGACCCTGATCCGAGCCGCGGGCCCGATTGAGATCGGAGGCGCTGTCTCGACTGTGATCCGGCGTCGAGCCGGGGTACAGCCCGGCGCGCGCCCAGTGGGGCGGCGCGGTTTCCAGCGGCGCGAACACGACCTGAAACAGCTGCAGGCTGCCGGCCGCAAACGCCGCTTCAGACCCCGCCAGGTACAGCTCCCAGGCGCGCCTGAACTGCTCGCCGTAGCGTTGGCGCACCTGTCCCTCGATCGCGGAGAAGCGCTCACCCCAGTGGGCGAGGGTGCGCGCGTAGTGCAGCCGCAGGTTCTCGACGTCGATGATCGACATGTGCGCGGGGCCGAGGACTTTCGTCGCGACTTCCGCGAGCGTGGGGGGATACGCGCCAGGGAAGATGCGGCGGCGGATCCAGGCATTGAGCGGACGCGGGATGTCGCGGCCGATGAAGTGGAGCAGCCCCCGGCCGCACGCGCGGCGCAGCACGCGCGACAGCACCTCGGCCAGGCTGCCGAAATGCTTCAGGCCGACGTGCTCGAGCATGCCGACCGACACGAACGCGTCGTACTCCCCTTTGACGTTCCGGTAGTCGTCCTCGATGAACTCCACCTGCGAGGCGAGCCCTTCGCGCGCCGCCCGCTCGCGCGCGTAGGCGATTTGCGCGTGCGAGAGGTTGAACGCCTTCACGCGCACGCCGTACGACCGCGCCATGTGGAGCGCCAGCGCGCCCCAGCCGCATCCCGCCTCCACCACGGTCTCGCCGGCCCGCAGCCGGAGCTTCCTGCACACGAGATCGAGCTTGGCGCGCTGCGCCTCCTCGAGCGACACGTCGGGGCGCTCGAAGTAGGCGCAGGTGTAGACGAGCTGTTCGTCGAGCCACGACTGGTAGAAGTCGTTGCCGAGGTCGTAGTGGTGGTGCACGTTCCGCCGCGAGCGGCCCTGGTCGTTGGCCACCGACAGCGGCGACGTGATCCGCTCGATCGGCGTCGGCAGCAGGCTCAGGCGCGAGACGGCTTCGACGACCCGCTCGAGGCCGCCGCGAACGTCGAGCCGGCCCGCCATGTACGCTTCGCCGAAGTACAGGTGAGGATTGACGAGGAGCCCGAGGATGACGCGCGTGTCGCGGACGATGAGCGCGCCGGATTCGGGCTCGGGTCCGGCGTAGGTCGACGTGCCATCGGCGAGCTCGAGCCGCACGGCGGCGGGAGCGATCCGGTCCTGCAGAATGCCGGCGAGCCACCGCTGGACCGCGCTCACGCGGGTGTGGGGGTCCACGTTCCGGACGATATCGCGGGTTGCAGGCGGTAGTCCAGATCCCTCCGAGGTGTTCCGTTCAGGGCCTGCGAGCCCCGGCCGCGGGCACCGACAGCCCAGCGTTCGAGCCGACCTGTGCGTGCGGGGGTCCGAACCCGATCCGCCGGCGGAGCGGCGGGAGCGGGGGCGTCAAAGGCGGCCTGTGCTATTTCGCCTGGATGTGAATCCCGCACTCCAGCTTCTGGCCCTGCCAGCGGCCCGAGCGCGGATTGGAGGGGTCGAGCGGAAGCGACGTGCAGGGTTCGCAGCCGATGCTCGTGTAGCCGAGCTCGTAGAGCGGCAGCAGCGGGATGCCGTGCCGTTTCGCGTAGCCCCACACGTCCTTCGCCGTCCACGACGCCAGCGGCGCCACGCGCTGGATGGTCCTGCCGCTCGGGAGCCGGAACGGCTCGCGTTCCTGGAGATTGGCGCGCGACGCGGATTGATCGCGCCGGAGCGCCGTAAACCAGACGTCGTACCCCTCGAGGGCGGCGAAGAGCGGACCCACCTTGTGCCGCGCGCAGCATGCCTCGGTGCTTTCGGCCTCCCACAGGCCGACGCGCGGCTCCGCCGCGCGAAGATTGATCAGGTTCAGTCCCCATGCCTGCGTCATCTCGTCGCGGTACTTCAGCGTTTCGGCGAAGTGATGGAACGTGTCGAGGAACAGCACCGGGATGCCGGCCCGTTTCTCGCGGAGCATGTGCGTGAGCACCATGCACTCGGCCTGGAAGCTCGAGGTGATGCAGGGCCTCTGCGCGCCCGCGAGCGCGGTCTCGATGACGCCGGCGACGTCGCCCTGGGCGGCGGGGCGGCTCATCCCAGCATCTCCTCGAGCGCCCTGCGGACGGCTTCGATCGCCTCGGCGTCGGAGCCGGCGTGACGGGCCGCCAGCGCCAGGCGCTCGGCCGCGCTCACCGGCCCGCGCGGTCCCGCGGCCGTGCCTTCGCGCGCGGCGCCGACGATCATCCCCGCGCCCGCCGTGAACTGCGTGGCGGGATCGATCAGGATGAAGCTGCCCGTCGCGCGGTTCGTCTCGTAGGGATCGAAGACGAGCGGGCGCGCCGTCGACACCGTGACCGTGCCGATCTGGTTCAGCAGCAGCGCATGGCTCACTTCCGCGGTGCAGGTCCGGGACGTGTGCTTCAACCGGTAGACGCGCGCCGGATCGAGCGGCCGCTCATCCATCCACACCACTTCGGCTTCGAAGCGCTGACCGACGGTTGGCGCTTCCTCCTTCAGCCTGCTGCCTGTTTCCTGAGACAGCCCTTCCCCCTTCCCCCTGCCCCCTAACCCCTTGTATCCTCCAGCGATGCAGTTGCGCTTCGGGGCCGCGACCGATCCCGGCCGCGTTCGGTCCCGCAACGAAGATCGCTTCGTCGCCGACGGCGACCTCGGCTTCTTTGCCGTCGTCGACGGCATGGGTGGACATGCCGGCGGCGAGCTGGCGTCCGCCACCATCGCTGAAGCGGTGACCAACTTCATTCGCGAGACGGCCAGCGATTCCGAGAAGACCTGGCCGGCCGGCCTTGATGCGCGCCTGTCGGTGCTGGCCAACCGTCTGCAGGTCGCGATCCGCGCAGCCAACCGTACGCTCGCCACCAAGGCACAGACCGACACCGCGCTCGAAGGCAGCGGCGCCACACTGGCGGCCGCGCTCTACGGCGAGAGCCGCATCGCGGTCTCGAACGTCGGCGACTGCCGTGTGTACCTGCTGCGCGGGGGACGCCTGCAGCAGATTACGAAGGACCACTCGGTCGTCGCGGAGCAGGTGGCCCAGGGGCTGATCGATTCGGAAGCGGCGCGTACCCATCCCCTGCGCCATGTCGTCACGCGCGCGGTCTCCGGCCAGGCGGGGATGGCGGTCGACGTCCTCGAGCTCGACATCAAACCGGGCGATCGCCTCGTGATCTGCTCCGACGGCATCCACGGCGTCCTCACCGACCCCGAGATCACCTCGCTCGTGTCGGTGAACGGCGCGTCGCTCGACGAGGTCTGCAAGACGATCATTGCCGAGGCCAACGCACGGGGCGGCCCGGACAACGCGACAACGGTCCTGGTAGAGGCGGTGTAGTGGCCAGCATCCCCGAGAAGATCGGCACCTTCGAAGTCATCCGGCAGATCGGCTCCGGCGGGATGGGCGCGGTGTACCTCGGCCGCGATCCCGAGCTCGATCGCCAGGTCGCCATAAAGGTAATCCGCGAGGAGGTCCACGAACAGGAAGTCCTCGACCGCTTCTTCCGCGAGGCGCGCGCCGCCGCCGCGCTGCGCCACGCCAACATCATTACCGTCTTCGCGAGCGGCCAGCAGGATCACAAGCCCTACATCGCGATGGAGTACATCGAGGGCGAATCGTTCGCGGACATCATCAAGCAGCGCAGGAACCTGCCGCTCGCCGACAAAGTGTCGTATCTGGAACAGCTCTGCGCCGGCCTCGCCTTCGCGCACAAGGCCGGCATCGTGCACCGCGACGTCAAGCCCGCCAACATCATGATCGACCGCGAAGGCGTCGTCCGGATCCTGGACTTCGGCATCGCCCGCATCGAGGGGTCGGCGATGACGCAGGACGGCACGATGATGGGCTCCCTGAATTACATGTCGCCGGAACAGATGCTCGGGAAGCCGGTGGATCAGCGCAGCGACATCTTCTCGGTGGGCTCGGTGTCGTACGAGCTTCTCTGCTACCAGCAGGCGTTCAAGGGCAATCTCAACGACGGGTTGCTGCACCGCCTCCCGCACGAGGACCCGCCGCTGCTGAAGGAGATCTATCCCGCGCTTCCGCTGGCCATCGAGCAGGTCGTGATGCGCGCGCTGGAGAAGGATCCCGGGCGGCGCTACCAGAACCTCATGGACATGCGGACGGCGCTCGTCAATGCGCACGCAGCCGGGAAGCAGTCGGCTGCGGTGCCGGTGGTCCAGCCGGTGGAGGATGAGCGGACCGTGGTTGTCGCGCGGCCGAAGACGAATCCGCCGATGGCGGCGCCGGCGCCTCCAGCGGCGGGCGGCGGCTATGCCGGATCCCTGGCGCCGCGCACGACCGGCCAGCCTGCCCCACCGGGCACCATGAGCGGGTTGCCTCCTGCGCCTACGCCCGTGCCGTTTATTCCAGTGGCGGCCACAGGCCTGAAGCTGAAGAGCGAGAACACTCCGCCGACGCCACCGCCGGCCATCGAGAAACCGGCGCCGGCGCCGCCGCCGAGAAGCGCGCCGCCCCCATCGGCCAACATCGCAGTCGCACCGTCTCCGCCATCAACCAGGCGCGCCGCCACCGTGGCGGGGCCCGCGCGCCCCCAAGCGTCATTGAAGAAGGGGATGCTGATCCGAGTCGGCGTGGTCGTCGTCGCGATTGGCGCAGCGGCGGCCGCGTATCTCTCGGGGCAGTTCAATCCTCCGCCGCAGGACCCGTTAACCGTCGCGCGGCCCCAGATCGAGGCCGCAATGGCGGAGTACCGGAGCGCCTACCGCAACCGGGATCTCGAGGGCGTTGTGAGAGTCTTCCCGGCGCTGCCCGCCGACACGAGGAAGACGATGCAGCAGGCGTTCGAGAACTGCCTGGTATACGAAGTGGTTTTCGCGGATATGCGGGTGGCGCTCGATGCGGCCGATCCGAACAGCGCCCAGGTCGACGTGCGCAGCACCCACAACTGCACGCCGACCTCCGGAGGGCGGCAGACCAATGCCTCCCACCACGATGTGTTTTCGCTGAAGAAGATCGGCGACGCGTGGCTGATTGCCGGCTCGGCGCCGGTGTCAGCCGGCCGGCCGCAATAGCTGCGCGCGCTGGGCCGCCGCGTCCGGATCCTCGTGGAGCGCGGCGAACTCTTCCTTCACGGCCTCATACAGCTCAATCGCCGCCGGATCGAACTGCGAGCCGCTGTCGGCGCGCAGGCGGCGCGCCGCCTCGGCGGCCGGAAGCGCCGCACGGTAGGGACGAGCAGACGTCATCGCGTCGTAGCTGTCCGCCACCGCCATGAGGCGCGCGTGCGGATGGATGTCCAGCCCCGCCAGCTTGTCGGGATAGCCCAGCCCGTCCCACCGCTCGTGATGTCCCCGCACTGACGGGAGCGACGCCCCCAGGAACGGCAGCGATTCGAGCATGTGATAGCCGATCGTGACGTGCGCCTCGATCTGCAGCCGTTCCTGCGCATCGAGGTGGCTCGGCTTCCGCAGCACCGCATCGGGCACGCCCACCTTGCCGATGTCGTGCAGCATGCCGGCGCGCCGGATCGTCTCGAACTCGTTGGTGTGCTGGCCGCTGTGACGGGCGAGCACGAGCGTATACGCCGTGACGCGCTCCGAGTGGCCGGACGTATACGGATCGCGCGCGTCGATGGCTCGGGCAAACGCTTCGAGCGTCGCCCGGAAGTGGCGCTCGCGATCGTCGTAGAGCTGCGCGGTCTCGAGCGCGGCGGCCGCGTGGCCGGCAAACGCCGCCGCGTATTCGGCGAGCTCGGGCGCAAACTGCTCGACGCCAAGCTTGTCGGCATAGAGGGCGCCGATGGGCCCGGACCGGCCGAGCAGCGGGACGCAGATCACCGACCGGACGCCGGCCAGCAGCACGCTGGCTGCCTGCTGCAGCCGCGGGTCCATCCGGATGTCATGGACGATGAACACGTCGCGCGCCGTCAGCGCCTGGTGGACGACGGTCGAGCTCGCAAACTCGGAAACCGACGAGTAGGCGCCCGCCGGCCGCACGGCCCTGGGAATCATTCCGCCGGTGGCTGGATCGATGAGCATGATCGCGGCGCGATCGGGTTTGACGATCGTGGACAGCCGATCAAGGACGCGCTCGAGCAGCGCGGGCAGGTCCTCGAACGCCATCATCTCGCGGCTTGTCGCGAGCAGCGCCTCGAGCGCGATGCGATCGACCTTCGGCGTCGCATTCATCGCGACGCGGCGCAGAACGGTCTGCGACGCCACCGGCACCGTCTCCGACTTCGACGTCGGCCGTGTGTCGTCGGCGCTGCTGACGAGGTACTCGACGCGTCCGAACCGGATCGTGTCGCCAATCATCAGGCACGCACTGAGCTGCTCGGAGCCGTTCACGAAGATGCCGTTGGTGCTGCCGAGATCGTCGACGCTGATCTGACCGTCCTGGTCCACAGCCATCCGCGCGTGCAGGCGCGACAGGCTCGGATCGTCCACCATGACGTCCGCCTGCCGGCCGCGGCCGACGGTCTTCGACTGACCGAACTCCAGATCGATGACTGGCGTGTTCGGCGCGGGTGTGGTGGGCGTTAGCCGCAGGCCTGCCATGGAGAATCGCAAATATACCTTAAGTTACCGCCAGATGTGCACTTAGGTCACCGCGACGATCGCCGGAAATAGAGAACCTGGAACTCGTGGACGTTACGATTGTGTTGACTGAGCGTTTCTGCGAAAGCGTGTGAACCGTCGTTGCGGCTCACGAAATACAAGTAGCTGACATTGGCTGGCATCAGCACCGCTTCGAGCGATGCGGCTCCGGGAGCGGCGATCGGGCCGGGCGGCAGTCCGGGATACCGGTAGGTGTTGTACGGCGAGTCGAGAGCGAGATCGTCGCGTCTGATGTTGCCGTTGTACGTCCCCGCCTTCTGCATCGCGTAGACGACGGTGGGATCGGCCTGCAGCGCCATGCCGATCTTCAGGCGGTTGCGATAGACGGCCGCAACAATCGGGCGCTCCGCCGGCTGTCCGGTTTCCTTCTCGATGAGCGACGCGAGCGTCACCACCTGACGCGTCGTCAGCCCCTGCTCCTCCGCGCGCCGGCGCCACGCATCAACGTAGGTGGCGCGAAAGCGGTCCACCATGAGAGCGATCAGCCGCGCGGCAGGCGTATCGCGCGGCAGTGCGTACGTCTCGGGAAAAAGGTACCCCTCAAGATCGACAGCCTCAGAATCCAGATCACCAATAAGAGCAACGTTGGAGGCGGCGTCGACGAACGCCTGTCCCGAACCAAACCCGCGCTTCTCATAGATCTCGGCCATCTCGCGGATGGTCAGTCCTTCGGGGAACGTGAGCCGGCGGGTGTACACGTCGCCCCGCGCGAGCCGCTCGATGACGTCGACCGCGGCCATGGGGCGATCGAAGCGATACTCCCCTGCCTGGAGCTGGCGCGAGCGCCCCGTCCACCAAAGGGCCGCCCTGAACGCCAGCTCGTCCTGAACGACGCCTGCCTCGACCAGGCGGCGGCCGATCGCGGCCGTCCCCGTGCCGGGCGCCACGATCACGAACTGCTCCTCGCCGGGGTAGCCCTTGAACGGGTCCTGCAGGCGCCCCCAGATTGCGGTCCGCGAGACGACGGCCGCGGCCACGCCGATCACCAGCAGCACCGCGAGAGCGGCGAGCGCCTTTCGCATCACAGTGTGTCCAGGTATTCCTGAAGAATGATCGCCGCGGCGGCGGCGTCGAGCTTTGCTTTTCGCGCGCGCCAATCCTTTTCGCCCACCGCGAGCCGGCTCTCAGCCTCGCGGCTGGTCAGGCGTTCGTCCTGCAAGGTGATCGGCAGCTCGGTGAGCCGCCCCAGCTCCGCCGCGAACTGCCGGACGCGCGGCGTCATGGGGCTCGCCGATCCATCCAGGTGCGCGGGCAACCCGACGACGATGGAGGCGACGCCGTCTTCCTCGCCGGCCAGGCGCGCCACTTCCGCGGCGGCGACGCGCGGCGCATCGCCCTCGAGGGCCGAGGCGCGCAGCACGCCGATCGGGCGTGCGAGCGTACGCGTGGCGTCGCTGACGGCCACGCCGATCCGCCGCTCGCCCACGTCAAGACCGACAATACGCACGCTATAATTCTCTCACCCTTCAGGACCATGACTGCCCGTACGCTCTCGTGCATCGTCGCGCTGGCGCTGAGTGCGGGGCTTGCCGCGCAGACACCGGACCGCGCGCGCGCCGAAGCCGAGGCGCGGCGCGTGACCGATCGGATCCGCGTGCTCGAGACGGAGGCCGATCGCCTCGCGGGACAGGCGCGCACGCTGCTCGGCGACCTGCGGAAGCTCGAGGTGGAGCGCGAGCTGCAGCAGGAGCGCGTGCGCGAGGCGCAAGCCGCGATGGCCGGCGGCCGCGCGGCGATCGAGGCGAGCAGCGAGCGCCTTGCCGCGCTCGAGCAACAGCGCGTCTCGCAGCTGCCCGACCTGCAGACGCAGCTCGTGGACATCTACAAGCGCGGCCGCGCAGGCTACGCCAAGCTGCTCTTTGGTTCGACCGGCGTGCGCGAGTTCGGTCGAGCGACGCGCGCCGTGGCCGCGCTCATGAACATCAACCAGCAGCGCGTCGCCGAGCATCAGCGGACGCTGGACGCGCTCAGGCAGGAGCGCGCGATGCTCGAAGAGGAGTTCGAGGCGCTGCAGGCGCGGGAGACAGAGGCGCTCGAGGCGCAGACCGCCGCCAACCGCGCGCTGGCGTCGCGCGCGGCGCTGGTCGCGCAGATCGACGCGCCGGCGAGCTGCAGGTGGCGCACGACCGGCTGCAACAGCAGCTGGCCAGCCTCGGGTCGGGGCGCGCGGTCGAACCGGTGGCCATTCCGATTGCGCCCTTCCGCGGCGCGCTTGACTGGCCCGTGGCCGGCCGGATCAGCGGCCGCTTCGGTCAGCGCTCCGGCCGCTTCGGCGACCCGAGCATCAGGAACGGCATCGAAATCGCCGCGCTCGAGGGCTCGCCCGTCCGGGCGCTCCATTCGGGCACCGTGTCCTACGCGGACCCCTTCACGGGCTTTGGCAACCTGGTCATCGTCGACCATGGCGCGAACACCTATTCCCTGTACGGCTACCTGGCCTCGATGACGGTGGCCCGTGGTTCGGCTGTGGACAGCGGGACCGAAGTCGGGCGGGTCGGCTCAGCGCCCGCCGGGCCCGCGGCGGTCTACCTGGAAATCCGCGTCGACGGTCGTTCCGTCGATCCCGTACAATGGCTGAAGCCCCGCTAACGGGCTTTACGTCGAGTTGACAAGGTTACCGGTCATGTCGAGTTGACAAGGTTACCGGCCATGTCGAGTTGACAAGGTTACCGGCCATTATGACTTCCCGCAGCCGCGTGCTCGTGCTGGCGATTTCGACGCCGATCATCGCCTTTGCCTTCATCGGGGGGTACCTCGGTCAGGCACTGGCAAAGGACGACACCTATCAGCACCTGCGGGTGTTCGAGGACGTCGTCTCGCTGGTCATCAATAATTACGTCGAGCCCGTCGACGTCCGCGAGGCCATGAAAGGCGCGATGCGGGGGCTGGCGGACAATCTGGATCCCGACAGCGCGTTCCTCACGCCCGATCTCGTCCGGACCCGCGAAGCCAACGATCCTGGCGGCCCCGCAGAAGTCGGTCTTGATGTGACCCGGCAGTATTACCTGCGCGTCGTGTCGGCGCGCGACGGCTCGCCCGCCGCAAAAGCCGGCATTCGTCCCGGCGACTTCATCCGTGCCATCGACAACCGTCCGACCCGCGACATGTCGGCCTACGAGGGCGCCCGCCTGCTGCGGGGCGCGCCCGGCAGCAAGGTCTCCCTGCTGGTCATTCGCGGCAACGCCGCCGATCCGCACATGGTGGATCTCGTGCGGGAGCGCGTGGCGGGCCCGGAGGTCACGACGCGGATGGCCGACAGCACCACGGGATACATCCGGGTGCTGCAGTTCTCGAGCGACTCAGCGACCCGGATCCGGCAGGCCATTGACGGCCTGGCGAAGACCGGCGCCACGCGGTATGTCATCGATCTTCGCGGCACATCGCGCGGCGACCTGGACGAAGGGATCGCGGCGGCGCGGCTCTTCGTCAAGAGCGGAACGCTGGGCGTGCGCCTTGGGCGCGCGGATCGCAGGGAACCGATTGCCGGACAGCCGTCTGACGGCGCCGTCACCGCACCGGCCGCGCTGCTGGTCGACATCGGCACGTCCGGACCCGCCGAGGTCTTTGCTGCCGCTCTTGCCGGCAACGATCGCGCGGACCTGGTCGGCACCAGCACGCTCGGCCGCGCCGCGCGCCAGCGCCTGGTCAAACTGCCCGACCAGAGCGGCCTCTGGCTCACGTATCTCCGCTATCTCACGCCCTCCGGCGATCCCATTCACGAGAAGGGGCTGATGCCGGACGTCGAGGTCGAAC
>Ga0302046_10005575_pt1 | contig 11073 bp, 10 predicted proteins | sample RVTome_11_FD_200261 | JGI IMG/M metagenome (GOLD analysis project Ga0302046, IMG submission 200261) | Soil microbial communities from uranium-contaminated site in the Upper Colorado River Basin, Wyoming, United States - RVT147D111 (version 2) ... | reverse complement strand
GAAGCGACGCCCGAATCCGCAGGCCCCGCCACCCCCGAGCCTCTTTTCTTACGTCTGATAAGAAAGATTATGTAAGCCTACGAACGATCGCACCGTGGGGCCCCTGTCCGGAGAGTCGCTTCGCGATGGGCGCCCACCATTGGCCACGTACCTCGGCCTACTCGACGTACCCAAGCGCGCGAAGGCGATCGTCGATGCGAACCGCCACCCCGCCAGGGAGCGTGGGCGGCGGGTGAATGGCCGACCGCCAGGCTCGTGCGCGCTCGACCAGCGCGGCCGTGCCGGGATCATGCCCCATCGGGGAGCGCTCGCCCGGGTCCGACGTACGGCCGTAGCGCCGCGCCGTGCCGGCCTCCGGCTCCCAAACGATCGTATCGCGGGCGGTCCGCATGGCCACGAGCTCGACATCGCCGGCCCCTACTCCGGTCCCATAGCGCGTGTCGGAGAAGGCCGCGGCGGACGCCTCGTCTGCGGCCAGGAGATCACGGCCAGGCAGGCTTTCGGGGGCCGGCAGTCCGAGCAGGCCAGCGATGGTCGGGTACAGATCGACGAGCTCGACCAGCCCGGGGCGCCGACCCGCCGGGATCCTGGGTCCAACGACGACCAGCGGGACATGAACCGATTCGGCGAATACCTGCTTGCGATGACCGAGCTGCCCATGCTCCAAGAACTCTTCGCCGTGGTCGGCGGTGAAGACGATGACGGTGCGCTCCGACACGCCTGTTGCCTCCAGCAAGGATAGCAGCCCCGCGAATCCCCTATCCCAGGCGCGGACCTCGCCAGCATAGAGGCCCCGCAGATAGGACAGCCAAGCGGCTGGGACGGTCTGGTGACCCGTCTCCACACGCCGGGCAAGGTGACGGATCACGCCATCGCGGACATCCGGTCGCATGTCGGCGGGCGCGGCTTCCCGTGCCCCTTCGTGCGGAACGTACGGGTCGTGTGGCTCCATGTAGTGCAGATACGCGAAGAAGCGCCACTCGTGGTTCGTCTGCAGCCAGTCGCGAAAGATCGCATTCACCTCCGGCGCGCGCGCCCACTGAATCGGCATCGGGGAGACGGGCAGCTCGTCGAACCGCTCGAAACCTCGCGCGAGATTGTTCTCGCGCGAGATCAAGAGGTTGCTGGTGACGCCGAACGTGCTGATGCCGGCGCCGCGGGCGGTTGCCGCCAGCGTCGGAAGTCCGTCCGAGAGATACGCCCAGCTGCCGCCATCGGTGGCTCCAGCCGGCACTCCCCACTGCTCGGAGCGGCCGACCACCCCGTGCCCTCGCGGATACAGGCCGGTGAAGATCGTCGCCATGGACGGCAAGGTCCATGGGGCCTGGGCGAAGGCCTCCTCGAAGAGGGTTCCACGGGCGGCCCAGGCGTCGAGATTCGGGGTGATGTCGGGCCCGCCGCCATAGGCACCGACATGATCGGCGCGGAGGGTGTCGACCACGACCAGAATGACGTTCGGGGCATCGGCTCTGGCCGGCTGGCGGGGGCGCTCGGAGCGCTGCAGCAGCTGGACACGGCTCCACGCTGGGACACCCGGCAGGGGCCCCTGCCCCAGACGGGTCGTAGTGAGAGTCAATCGTACCGAGCGACCCTGCCAGGGCGCGACATCGATCTCCTCGTCGCGCCAGTGCACGTGGCGCCGCCCTGGCCTTGGCTGTTCGTCACGCGTGTAGATGACGTGATCGTCCAGCGAGACGGTGTAGCGCACGCCTGCGACGTCGTCCGGAGCGACCCTGTCCAGTACCAGGGCCGTCCCCACCCGGAGGATACCGCCGGCCGGGATACGTACGTCGTATCCGATGCGCGCACCAGATGGCGCCAGGAGGGCCATACGCTGGCCACGCCCCTTCGCGGGCTGGACACTCCGAAGAAGGACCGCGGTCTCCGGCGTACCGCTCGTCTCCCCAATGTGGCCCGAAAGGTGGTTCACCACATCGTCGATCACGACCATCCCGGTGAGGGGGGGCGCACTCGGGGTCCTGTCGCTGCACGCTCCGAGCGCCACGGTCGCCACGAGGAGCAGACGCCCGCACCAGCGTCTCGGGTTGCCTTCCCTTCTCTGCTTCTCCACTATTCGCCCACCGCGCGCACGACCATGCCAACAGCCTGGCTGCGGCTCAAACGGCGCGCTCATCCGATGCCTCGCCTCGAACGCCCCGCCTTTCTTCTCGGTTGCGGCCGCTCGGGCACGACGATCCTCGGCCGGACGCTGGCTGAACACGGAGCGCTCCACTACCTGAACGAGCCACGCGATACGTGGGTACGTGCCTACCCGCGTGCCGACGTGTGGAGCGCCCGGGCGAAACGTCGTGGCGGTCGCCTGGTGCTGACGGCCACGGATGCGGTGTGGTGGCGTACGTCACGACTGGTCCGGCTCTTCGCGACCTCGGTGGCAGAGGCCGGGCGCACACGACTCCTGGAGAAGCTTCCGGTCAACGCGTTTCGTGTCCCTTTCCTCCGCGCCCTCTTCCCGGACGCGCTCTTCGTCCACCTGGTTCGCAACGGCATCGAAGTCGCACGGTCCATCGAGCGGGAGTGCGAAGTAAGGCCCTGGTATGGGGTCGACGACTACAAGTGGCAGCAGCTCGAGGGGGTGGCGCGTACCGACCCGTCGCTCGCTCCCCTCCTGGTCCACTGCCGGTCGTCCCACGAGCGAGGCTTGCTCGAGTGGCGGCTTGCCGTCGAGGCGGCCATCCGTGCGACCGACGACCTCCCCAGCCATCAGCACCTCGCCGTCCGGTACGAGGATCTGCTCGACGATCCAGTGGCTACGATACGGGACATCGAAGACTTCCTCGGCCTGCAGCACGACGGCGCGACCTCGGCCCATGCGCAGCGGAACATCGCGCGTCGCAGCGCCCCGGCGGAAGCTCTCGCGGTTACCGACGACGCTACGTTGATCGCCGGCCCCTTGCTGGCGCGGCTCGGCTATTCGCGGCCCGCGCCCCCCCCATAGTTGACTGCCCACGGACCCATTCGTATGGTCGCGGCGGGTTGACGATGGCGCCGGCTGTGGATTCGGAATCGATCTCTCTCATCGCGTGAGTGTGCCACTGCTCATCGTCGGCCTCGATGGCGCGAGCTTCGAGGGGCTACTTCCGCTCTGCGAGCGCGGTGCAATGCCCACCTTGTCGGGGCTGCTCGATCGTGGGGCGTCGGGCCCACTCGAATCAGTCGTTCCCCCCATAACCCCGGCCGCCTGGGCGTCGTTCATGACCGGCAAGGGACCGGGTCGGCACGGCATATTCGACTTTCGCGTCTACGACCCGCGCACCTATCGGGACACCTTCGTCTCACGCCGTCATCTCAAGGAGGCGATCGTCTGGGAAGAGATGGACCGCGCCTCCCGCCGTGTGGCCGTCCTCAACATGCCGATGCTCTATCCCCCGCCGCCCGGGGGCGTCACGGTCGTCAGCGGGTTCGACACTCCGTCGACCGAGGCGGCCTTCACGAATCCGCCCGAGCTGCGTACGCGTATTCTCGAGGCGTTTCCCGACTACTGCTTCGTCGCCGAGCCCGACCCAGACGACCCTGATCTGCGGGACGAGCGTCACTTTCAGGCGTTCATCGCCGCCATCGATCGTTCCCTCGAGCAACGAACGCGCGTCGCCGAGATGCTGGTGGGTGATGGCCCCCTGGACGTCCTGGCGGTCCACTATCAGGACGTCGACGCGCTCCAACACAAGGCCTGGCGAGAGATCGTGGACCCAGGCGTCTCTCCCGAACGGGCCGCGGCGGTGCAGCGGGTCTTCGAGCGAGTGGACTCCTGCCTGGCACGGTTGATCGCGGCGCTGCCTGGTGCTCGCGTCCTGGTGGTGTCCGACCATGGCTTCGGTGACCATACGGGGCGCCTGTTCCCGAACGTCCTGCTCGAGCGATGGGGATATCTCGCCTGGCCGGGACGCTGGCGAGCGCGTCTGGAGCGGTCCCTCCGCAAGCGCTTCGGCGGGACGGCCTTTGCGCGCCGCCGAGGCAGCCAGGACTGGTTTCAGCGCGTCCGCACGGAGGGCCTCGATCGGGCGCTCCCAGTCCGCTGGCGATCGACCCGGGCCTACGTGGCGTTGGCGGAGATCTACGGCCTGCTCTACGTCAACCAGCGTGGTCGTGAGCCCGACGGCATCGTCGCGCCCGGCGAGGAGACCGATCGCCTCGTCACCGAGCTGCTCGAGCGCTTTCTGGCGGTGCGCGATCCGCGCGACGACACCCCAGTCTTCGAGCAGGTGCTGCGGGGCCCTGACGTCTATCCAGACGACCCCCACGGCGTGCGTCCTGATCTGGTCCTGGTGCCACGCGGTGGGCTCTCCGTCTATCGCGATCTGAACCCGAAGCGCTGGATCGAGCACTACGACATTTCGGGTGGCACCCACCGCTCGACAGGCGTGTTGATCGCCGCGGGTCCCGGCATCCGCCCCGGTCGTGTTGCCGCGAACCTCGTCGATCTGGCGCCCACGATGCTGGCGTGTGTCGAGGCGCCGGTGCCCGACGATCTCGACGGGCGGGTGGTCACCGAGCTCTTCGAGACCCCGCCGAACGTACGATTCGTGCCGCCTACGGGTCCACGCGTCGGGCAGAGCGCCGGGGGGCTCGACGCCGAGGAGGAGGCCCAGGTTCGTGAGCGACTGCGGGCACTCGGGTACATGACGTGACCTCGCGAGCACGCATCGCGGTGGTCATTCCTGCCTACAATCTCGCGGGCTACCTCGGCGAGGCGATCGAGAGCGTTCTGGAGCAGACTCTCGCGGCAGACCTGATCGAGATCTGCGTCGTCGACGACGGATCGACGGATGAGACGCGTGCCGTGGCCTCTCGTTACGCCGCCCGCGTGCGATGTGTCCACCAGGAGAACCGCGGTCTGCCGGCCACCCGCAACGTCGGACTGCGCGCCACTACCGCGCCCTACGTCAACTTCCTCGACGCGGACGATCGCTTGCTGCCCGAGAAGTTCGCTCATGAGTTGCCCCTTCTCGAGGGCGATCAACGCCTCGGGGTCGTGTACGGCGGCTGGCGCTACATCGACGGAGAGGGGCGTCGACTTCCCCAGCGGGGGTGGTCACGAGAGGTCGACGACGTCCTGCCCCGCCTGCTCCTGGGCAACATGATCCATCCGCACGCCGCCCTGGTGCGGCGCCGCTGCATCGAGCAGGTGGGGGGATTCGACGAGCAGCTCACGTCCGTCGAGGATTGGGATCTGTGGCTACGGATCGCCCTGACAGGGGTTCGCTGGGGCTGCGTCGATCTGCCCCTGCTCGAGTACCGTGTCCGCGACGATGGGATGCATGCCAATCCCGAGCGGATGCTGCACAACCGGCTCCGGGTTCTGGCGAAGACCTTCGAAGGGTTGCGCAGGGATCGTGCCGATCTGTTGCCCCTTCGCCCCATGGCCTTTCAGCAGGCCTATCTCGAGGCCGCGTGCGACCACTACCGCGCCGGCTCCCGAGCCGCCGGCGCCGCGGCCCTCCAGGCCGCCGTACGGGAGCGTCCTGCCTTCCTGACCGAGCCGCGGGCTCTCCGGCAGGTCTGCCGGCTGCTCCTGCCGCTCGGCCATCGCAACGAGGACGTCGTGATCGGCCGTTGGCCGTCCATCGCGCCACTCTTCCGGCAGATGATGGCGGATGCCGTTCCCCCGGATGAGAACGTGCGACCGACGACTCGCATGGCGCGGCGACTCGCCCGCTGGCAGGTAGCTGCTCGCTATCGGCGCAAGCATGTGGGGGCGCTCCAGGGCCGCGACGCGTTCGCGGCGCCGGTGGGAGCCTGAGCGACGGATGTACCGCCTCGTTGGGTTGGCATTCGTGCTCCTCACCGCCCTGCCCTGCGCCGGGCAAGCGCCCCATCCGCCTCCATCCGTCGTCTTTCTGTTGCTCGACACGACCCGAGCCGACCGCATGAGCGCCTGGGGAAATCCCCGGGCCACGACGCCTCACCTGGACCGGTTGGCGAGCCGCGGCATTCGCTTCGCTCGCCACTTCGCCAACTCGCATGCCACGCGACCGTCGATGCCGCAGCTGATGACCGGGCGATACTACCAGCAGAGCATCTTGCGGGACTTCCGCAGCGACGATCATCCACGGGAGTATCCGTTTGCAGTCCCTGATCCGACCGAGGTGCTTCTGCCACGCGCGATGCGGGCATCCGGGTATCAAGCGGTGGGAGTGAGCGCGCATCCATGGGTATCCCCAGACAGCCGTTTCGGCGCTCCTTTCGAACACTTCGAGCTGCTGGACTCGCCCGTGGAGCGCGGCCACGCCGACGCCGGGGTGGTCGTCGATCGCGCGTTGTATTACTGGGAAGCACGCGACCCGGCTCGTCCCCTGTTCCTCTATCTCCACTTCATGGACCCTCACATTCCGCGCTCGCTTCCCGATGGACGCCTCCGCTTCACCGAGGGAGTGGACCAGGGCGTGGCCTCACGGTTCGATGCGGCGGGAGAGCCCGTCTTCGGCGCGCGGCGACGAGGCTGGGACCGTAGTGACGCGCGCGACTTCAGTGGGGCCGAGCGCGACTACTTCGTCGCCGTGTACGACACGCTCCTGGCATATCTCGACGAACAGGTTGGTCGGCTGCTGGTCCGTATCGAGGCCGACGACCCGGGCCTCGCCCGCACCCTCGTGGTGGTAGTGGCCGATCATGGCGAAGAGCTGGCGGAGCACGGCCGGATCAGTCACGAGGACTGGCTCGCCGACGGGGTCCAGCACATCCCCTGGATCGTCGCCGGGGCCGGCGTGGAGGCGGGTATCGTGGTCGACGGCATAACCGAGAACGTCGACATCGTGCCGACCCTCGCCGCGCTTCTGGGCCTCTCGCTCCCGCCAGCGGCCACCTTCGACGGACGTACGCAGCTGGATACCGCCGGACGCGTATGTGCCGACTGTCAGCGACACACCGCCACGTTCGCCTGGGAGGACTACCGGGCTCTGCGGGCCGGCCATCGCCTCCTCCGAGAGCCGTCGAAGGACTCGCTCGCGGCACGATGCCGTGGCCCGCAGCAACTCCTGACGGCCGACCGCGCCGGGCTCCTGACGAGCGACGGGAAGCGGCGGCGCATGGCGTGGCACTTGGAGAGGCGTTTGGGCGACGCAGAGCGATCGTACCGTGCGCGGCGCTATGCTGCGCCGGCGCAGCGCCCCTTCGATGTCCCCGCGGCGTTCTGGCGCCTCGCTTCGGATCCTGGCGTTGCCTGCGTGGACGTGGGGATCGAAACGCCGAAGGCCGCGTTTGCTGCTGACGGATGGCTGTGGACGGGCCGCGGAGTGACGGTCCTGCAGGAGGGAAACGCCGCCCCGATGCGGCTCGATGTCGATGCGCCGGACGGCGTGTTCGAAGTCGCGGCCGGCGTGCTTCCGATCGAGCCGCAGCCATGGCTGTTCGGCTTCGAGCGCTGGCGACGAAAAAGCTTTCGCGACGTATCGGCCACCTCCTATGTGCCCCTGGGAAAGGCTACCGGGCGTTCGGGGCGTGTGCAGGTGGACATTCCGGTCGCGGTCGGCAGGAATCGACACGTCGTCGCCCTTCGGCTCACTCCACCAGGGGGCTCCGACGTCTCCGGGACGCCACGTGACCCCGCGTTCGAGGAACGCCTCCGACGACTCGGATACGTCGAGTGATCGATCAGACCCGTTCGTACGGATCGAAGAGCTTCTTGTACTCCTCCAAGGCGAATCGATCCGTCATGCCCGCGATGTAGTCGGCGATCACTCGGGCCATGCCTTCCGGCTCTTCGGATACGCGATCGGTGATGTGGGGCGGGAGCTGACGTGGCTCGGCCATGTACACCTCGAAGAGGGCGCTCATGATGCGGTCCGCCTTCTGCGTCATCCGTGTGACCCGATGGTGGTGATACAGGCGATCGGTCAGGAAGGCCTTGAGGGCGGCATGCCGGGCGGCCATCTCCGGGGAGAACTCGACCAATCTTGGCTTGACGGCGCGTACCTTGTCGATGCTATCGATGTCTTCGCGCTCGAGGCGTTCGCCGAGGGTGTCCGCCAAGTCGCTCACCATCCAGTCGATCAGGAGCCGCACCGCTTTGTATCGCCGGACGACCGCCGGCCCAGCCGGACCTCGTTCCGCCTCCCCAATCGCATCCCCCCAGAGGGGCACGGTGGCCAGGTCATCCGGGTCGAGCATCCCGGACTGCAGCCCGTCGTCGACGTCGTGGGCCGTGTAGGCGACCTCGTCGGCGAAGTCGACCACCTGCGCCTCCAGACACGGAGCGAGATGAGCCCCGAACTCGACCACCTGTGGACGATCGTAGCGTGTCGAGTGCTTGACTATGCCCTCGCGAACCTCCCACGAGAGGTTGAGCCCACGGAAAGCCGGATAGCGCTCTTCGAGCACGTCCACGATGCGGAGACTCTGGGCGTTGTGCTCGAATCCGCCGTGCTCCTGCATCAGCCGATGGAGAGTCCGCTCTCCAGCATGGCCGAATGGCGTATGACCCAGGTCGTGAGCGAGGGCTACCGCCTCGGCCAAATCCTCGTTCAGTCCGACCATCCGGGCCAGGGTACGTGTCACCTGCGCCGCCTCGACCGTGTGCGTGAGACGAGTCCGATAGTAGTCGCCCTCGTGGTTGACGAAGACCTGCGTCTTGTACTCGAGGCGGCGAAAGGCCGTCGAGTGGATGACGCGGTCCCGGTCACGCTGGAACACCATGCGGACGACATGTTCCGGTTCCGGGTGACGCCGCCCGCGCGAGTCGCGGCTTCGCATGGCGTACGGCGCGAGCATCGCCGCCTCCCGGGTCTCCAGATCGGCGCGTCGGCTCGACATCTTCTGCGGCGGGGGGCCCGGCAGTTCCCCGTGCGAGCTGCTCAGTCGCTCTCGGGCTCGACGGTGACCTGAATCGTCGCGCGCACCCCGTGGCCGATCTCGACCTCTACCGGATACTCGCCCAGCTCCTTGATCGGCGTCTCCAGGAAGATGTGCCGACGATCGATCACGTGCCCAATGTCGGAGAGCCGCCGTTCGATGTCCATGTTGGTCACGGAGCCGAACAGACGGCCACCTTCACCGGCCTTTGCTCGCACGATGAGAGGGAGGCCGTTCAGCTTCGCCGCCATGCTCTCGGACGACTTGCGCTCCCGATCGGCCCTCGCCGCGATCACGCGCTTCTGATGCTCGAGTTGCCGCAGGGTCTGGCGGTCGGCGGCCACCGCCAAGCCACGCGGGAAGAGATAGTTGCGTGCGTATCCAGGTCGGACACGCACGACGTCACCGATCCGCCCCAAGGTGGCGATGTCGTCGCGCAGGATGACTTGTCGTACCGCCATGTTCCCGTCCTCCGGACTCTATGGATAAACGACCTGGTACGGTAGCAATGCCACCGTCCGAGCCTGCTTGATGGCCATGGTGAGGCGCCGCTGATGGCGGGCGCAGTTTCCCGTGATGCGAGACGGGATGATCTTGCCACGCTCGGTGAGGAAACCCGTCAGGAGCCGATCGTCCTTGTAGTCGATGAGAATGGCCTTATCGGCACAGAACCGGCACACCTTGCGGCGGGCGATACGTCGTCGCGGAGGACGACTGGCTTGTCGATCGGGACGTGGCATCTATGCGTCTCCTTCGGACAGAACGGTATCGTCAGCATCGAGATCGCGCGCCCCTCGCCCCGACTCATCATCGTCGTACCGGCGCCCCTCGTCTGCGGGGGCATCGTCGATGCGAAGCCTGGCAGGCGGGGCATTCTCATCCTGCCGAACGGAGAGAAAGCGCAGGACCGGCTCCATGAGTTTGAGATTGCGTTCCACCTCTGCCAGGGCGACTGGCGTGGAGCGAAACTCGAGCAGTGCGTAGTACGCACGCTTCTCCTTGTTGATCTCGTAGCTGAGGTCACGCAGGCCCCAGATGTGTTCCTGAGAGACCGTACCACCCTGATCGGTCACCAGGGACGTCACGCGTGCCAATACGTCCTTGAGACCATTTTCGCCTTGGTCTGGGCGGACCAACAGCAGTGTTTCGTAGCGGCGTTCCGCCATTCAATCCTCCGATGCTCGTGGCAAAGTTCTCAGTCCTTCTCTTCCGTGGCCGCCGCCGCATCCCCGCTCGGGGCCGTAGGCTCACCCTCGGTAGCGACCGCCGCGCCTTCCTCGGCCTCTGGCGTCACCTCGACCGTCGGCGACACGACCGTCACGACGGTCTGTGAGGGCTCGGTCACGAATGTGCCGTCCGCCGGTGGTGTGAGGTCCCGGACATGCAGCGAATCATGGATCGCCAACTTCGTGACGTCCACCTCAATGAACTCGGGAATGTTGGTCGGAAGGCATTCCACCTCGACCTCACGCAGAACGGGCTGCAGGATTCCGCCGGCGACGACGCCCTCGCAACGACCGACGAAGTGCAGCGGGACCGATGCCGTCAGGCGCACCGTGAGATCGACCTCGTGGAAGTCGGCGTGGAGCAGCTGTGCCGTCACGGGATGCTCCTGCATCTCTCGAACCAGGACCATGTGCTCGTGCAGGTCCGCATTGCCGACGCAGAGCAGCCTGATGAGGTGGGTCCCCTCGAGGCGCGCAAGCTTCCGGGCGCACTCGGCCATGGACAGTGCCACCAGCGCTGGTTCTCGCTTGGGTCCGTAGACGACGCCCGGGAAACGGCCACTCGCCCGAAGGCGACGGGCTGGTCCCTTGCCGCCGGCGTCGCGGGGTTCGACAGTGATCTCGACAGTCTGCATTCACACTCCTCAAACGAACAGCGAGCTGATGGAATCCTCGTTATGTGTCCGGCGGATCGCCTCTGCCAGGAGTCCAGCGACGGACCCCACGCGAATCTTCCCACAGGCGCGGGCAGACTCGTGAAGTGGGATAGTGTCGGTGACCACGAGCTCCTCGAGGCTCGAGGCCTCGATGCGCTCGACTGCCTTACCCGACAGAACGGCATGTGTCGCGCAGGCGAGAACGATGGGCGCTCCCGCGTTTCGAACGGCCTCGGCCGCAGCGCAAAGCGTCCCGGCCGTATCGACCATGTCGTCGACGATCACCGCTGGCCGCTCGTCGACATCGCCGATGATCTGCATGTCGGCAACGACGCCGGGACGGATCCGCCGCTTGTCGATGATGGCCAGCTGCGCGTCCAACCGCT
>Ga0302046_10005574_pt1 | contig 11073 bp, 10 predicted proteins | sample RVTome_11_FD_200261 | JGI IMG/M metagenome (GOLD analysis project Ga0302046, IMG submission 200261) | Soil microbial communities from uranium-contaminated site in the Upper Colorado River Basin, Wyoming, United States - RVT147D111 (version 2) ... | reverse complement strand
GCGCGACGCCCGGGAGCCGGCGGCGCGCACCCTCCCGTGCCTCACGCGACACGCTGCGCCACCACTCACGGCCGTGCGCTGCCTTGACCAACGAGTCGGGCGGGGCGAGGCTGGTACGCATGTCGATGCGCACCACGCCATCCGCCACCCACGCGCTCGAGTGGGACACCCCCATGTACCGGCTCGCGGTCGCCCAGCTCGACCGCACGGCCGAGATCATGGGCCTGCAGGAGAATCTCTGGCAGCGACTGCGCACGCCGCAGCGCGCGCACGTCGTCTCGTTTCCGTTTCGTCGCGACGACTACGACACGGTCTGCACCCTGTTCGGGTACCGCGTGCAGCACCTCACGACCATGGGACCGACGAAGGGCGGCATCCGCTACGCCACCAACGTGGACCTCGGCGAGGTGACGGCGCTGGCCATGTGGATGTCCTGGAAATGCGCGATCATGAACCTGCCCTTCGGGGGCGCCAAAGGGGGCCTGCGCATCGACCCGGCCAGCTACTCGTCCGCGGAGCTGCAGCGCATCACCCGGCGCTTCACGTCGGAGATAATCGACGTCATCGGGCCGGACCGCGACATCCCCGCGCCCGACCTGGGCACGGACGAGCAGGTGATGGCGTGGATCATGGACACCTACTCGCAGCAGAAGGGGTACACGGTTCCGGGCGTCGTGACCGGCAAGCCCGTCGAGATCGGGGGGTCGCCGGGACGCAAGGAGGCGACCGGCCGCGGCGTGGCGACCTGTCTGGCCGAAGCCTGCCGCGAGCGCGGGGTGGCCATCGACGGCCTGACCATCGCCGTACAGGGCTACGGCCAGGTGGGCCGGGCCTCCGCGCGCATCACGCGCCAGATGGGGGCGCGCATCGTCGCCGTCTCGGACGCCCACGGGGGCATCCACGACCCCGGCGGGCTGGACCTGGACCACGTCGACCGCTGGATCGCCGACCACCGCTGGTTGGACGACTACCCGCGCGCCGAGCACGTCACGAATGCGGAGCTGCTGGAGCTCCCCTGTCAGGCCTTGGTGCCGGCCGCGATCGAGCACCAGATCACGGAGGCCAACGCCGACCGTATCCAGGCCAGCATCGTCGTCGAGGGCGCGAACGGCCCCACCACGCTCGAAGCCGACGCCGTCCTCGCGGAGCGCGGCGTGTACGTCGTCCCCGACATCCTGGCGAACGCCGGGGGCGTGACCGTCTCGTACTTCGAGTGGCTGCAGGGCATGCAGCACTTCTTCTGGAGCGAGGAGGAAGTGAACACCAAGCTGATCGCGCTCATGCAGCAGGCATTCCGGGACGTCGCCGGCGTGGCGGCCGACCGCCGAGTCGACCTGCGCACCGCGGCGCTCATTCGCGGTGTGGGCCGCATCGCCGAAGCAAAGCGGCGCCGCGGCATCTTCCCCTGAAACGAGAAGGGAGAACGGCCGCAAGCCGTTCTCCCTTCCCCAAGCGCTCGCCCCGCGGGCGAACTCAGTCGACGCGGACTCAGTCGACGCGAACTCAGTCGACGATGATCTCGACGCGCCGGTTCTCCGCGCGCCCGGACTCGGTGTCGTTGCTGGCCGCCGGGAGCGACTCCCCATAGGACTTGGTGGAGAGCCGACTCGGGCTGACGCCCTGGTCGGCCAGGTGGTCGCACGCCGACTCCGCTCGGCGCTGGCCGAGCTGCATGTTGTACGCGTCGCTGCCGATCGAGTCCGTGTGGCCTTCGCAGCGCACCGTGATGCTTGGGTGCTGGTTCATGACGGACACGGCGTCGTCCAGAATGGCCATCCCCTCGGACGTCAGCTTGGCGCTGTCGAACGCGAAGTGCGTGCCACGGATCTCGACGATCTCGGTACCGGACGGCGGCGGGGGCGGCGGCGGGGCGGCCACCGGCTCCGGAGCCGGATCCTCACAGACCTTGTGTCCGACCAGGGCGCCCAGGAGGATGCCCGCGACGGCCCCTCCACCGGCCCCGGCACCGCGCTCCCAGTCGTTCGGCGTCGCATCGAGGTTGTTCACCGCGGCCGCGCCGCCGATGCCTCCGATGGTGCCGCCGAGAATGCCACCGACTATCGCACAGTCCTTGCGGGTCATGCTCGAGCACCCACTGGCCACGATGGCGGCGATGGCCAAGCACGCAACAATCCCTTTGTTCATCGCGAATCCTCCTTCTGGTTCCGCCGTTGGGCCCCGACTCCCCGGGCGGGCTCTGCCGCTATCATGGAGCCACGGCTCGAGCAAAACGCGCCGCGGGGATCCACAATGGGCGCGCGGACGGATCGCGCCCGTGGTACACTCGGTCGTTCCGAGGAGCCTCACCTCGGACCGACCCATGCACCCGTCGCCGCATTCCTCCCCTTCCCGAGCCCTCGCCCTCTTCGCTTCGCTGGTGCTCGGCGGGACCTTCTCGGGTTGGACCTTTCCGGAAGCGGTGGCGGCCTCCCCGCCCGCGAACGACGTCGTCGCCTCGACGCCGGTGAGTGACGCCTCCCGCGGCCGGACCGGCCGGTCGCGTTGGCGCCGCATCGACGGCCGGGAGAACAACCGGCGCGATCCCGGCATGGGCGCCGCCGGGACGCCACTGCGGCGCCACGCGCCGGCGGCCTACGCGGACGGCGCCTCCTCACTCGCCGGGGCGGGGCGCCCGAGCGCCCGCGCCGTGAGCAACGCCGTCGCCAGCCAGCCCCACTCGCTCCCCAACACCCTCGGGTTGAGCGACTACCTCTGGCAATGGGGGCAGTTCCTCGACCATGACCTCGACCTCACCGAGACGGCCGACCCGGCGGAGGCGGCGCCCATTCCCGTGCCCGCCGGCGACCCCATGTTCGACCCCGGCGGCAGCGGCAGCGCGATCATCGGCTTCAGCCGCTCGGCGTACGACGGCCGCGCGGCGGCCACGCCGGCCCGCCCGCGACAGCAGACGAACGCGGTGACCGCGTGGATCGACGCGTCGAACGTGTACGGGTCCGACGAGGTGCGGGCGGCCGCCCTGCGGGCGAACGACGGCACCGGCCGGCTGCGCACCAGCGCCGGCGACCTCCTGCCCTTCAACACCGACGGGCTGCCCAACGGCGGCGGGCCGGACCCGACGCTGTTCCTGGCCGGCGACGTACGCGCCAACGAACAGGTCGGCCTGACCGCCGTGCACACCCTCTTCGTACGCGAGCACAACCGCCTCGCGGCCGAGATATCCGCGCGGCACCCGCGCCTCGGCGACGAGAAGATCTACCAGCGGGCCCGGCGCCTCGTCGGCGCCCAGATGCAAGTGATCACCTACGACGAATTCCTGCCTGGGCTGCTCGGCGCGAACGCCGTGGCCCCGTACCGCGGGTATCGTCGCCGCGTCGACGCGCGCATCCGCACCGAGTTCTCCACGGCGGCCTACCGCTTCGGTCACAGCACGCTCAGCCCCATCCTGCGCCGGCTGGATGCGGACGGCCAGGAGATCCCGGAGGGCTCGCTGCCGCTGCGTGAGGCCTTCTTCGCGCCGCACCGCATCCTCGACGAGGGGGGTATCGAGCCCCTCTTGCGCGGCCTCGCCAGCCAGGCCTGCCAGTCACTCGACACGATGGTGGTCGAAGACGTGCGCAGCTTTCTCTTCGGCCCGCCGGGCGCGGGCGGCTTCGACCTGCCGGCACTGAACGTGCAGCGCGGGCGCGACCACGGCCTGCCCGACTACAACACGATGCGGGTGGCCTACGGGTTGCCGGCCGCCGCGACGTTCGCCGACGTCACCACCGACCCGACGACGCAGGCCCGGCTCACCGGAATCTACGGCGACGTGCACGACGTCGACCCCTGGGTCGGCGCCCTCGCCGAGGATCCCATGCCGGGCGCGATGGTCGGCCCCCTGGTCATGGCGGTGTTGGTCGAGCAGTTCGAGGCGCTCCGCGACGGCGACCGGCACTGGTACACGCGCACGCTGGGACGACGGGAGCGCCGCGAGGTCGAGCGCACGCGGCTCGCGGACGTCATCCGCCGCAACACCACGATCGGCGACGAGATCCCGGACGACGTGTTCCACGCGCCCGCGCCCTGATCGACTCCCGCCCCCTCAACGCGCCGCAATCCGGCCGGGCGCGATCGACAGCGACTTCACCAGGGCCACGACCGGCTCGCCCACGGCCAGGCCGAGCTGCGCGGCGGCACGCCGGGTCACTTCGGCGAGCAGTGGGGCGCCGACGTCCACCTCGACCCACACGCGACTCGGGCCCGCGTCGCCCAGGGCCCGCACCGTGCCCGGCAGCACGTTCTGCACACTCAGATCACGCGGGACGGTCTTTCCGAGAATGACCTCCGCGGCGCGAATCTGCACGCGCACCCGGGCGCCGGCCAGCAGGTCGAGGCGGGCGACGCGCAGCACCGCTTCCCCCACGCGCAGGCGCGTCAGGCCGTAGTCGTCCTCGTGCCCGTCGACGACCGCGGCGAGGACGGAGCTGCGGCCGGACCCCGCCGCGTCGGTGCGGCCGATGACCTCCTCGACACTGCCGGTCGCCAGCACCCGCCCGCCGCCGAGCACCACCAGGTCGTCCGCGACGCGCAGGATCTCGTCCACGGCGTGGCTCACGTACAGGATGGGCACGCCGAAGCGCGCCGGCAGCTCGGCCAGGAAGGGCAGCAGCTCGTCCTTGCGGGCCTGATCGAGCGACGCCAGCGGCTCGTCCATCAGCAGCAGCGCCGGGTCCGTCAGCAGGGCGCGTCCCACCGCGACGCGCTGCCGCTCGCCCCCGGACAGCGCGCGCGGGCGGCGGTCGAGGAGATGCCCGATGCCGAGCCGCGAGACGACGTCGTCGAAGGCGACGCGCGGCGACGACGCGGCCCGTCGCATGCCGTAGGCGAGGTTGCGCCGCACCGTGAGATGCGGGAACAGCCGGCTGTCCTGGAACACGTAGCCGAGCCCGCGCCGCGACGTCGGGACGTCGAGGCCCGTCACCGAGTCGAAGAGCACCCGGCCGCCGACCACGATGCGGCCCGAGTCGGGCCGCGCCAGCCCGGCCACGCAGTCCACCACCGCCGTCTTGCCCGCCCCGGAGGCGCCGAAGAGCGCCGTCACCCCCCCCTCGTCGCGACTGGCGAACGCGACGTCGAGCTCGAAGGTGCCCAGCCGGCGGTGAATCTCGACGTGGAACATCAGGCCCCCACGCGCCGCTGGGCGCGGCGAGCCAACCACTCCGACGCGAGCAGGGTCACGAACGCGACGGCCACGGCGATGGTGCACAGGCGGGCCGCCGCGGCCTCGCCGCCCGGGGCCTGGGTGAGGCCGTACAGGGCGATCGGCAGGGTCCGCGTCTCGCCGGGAATGTTGGAGACGAAGGTGATGGTCGCCCCGAACTCGGAGAACGAGCGCGCGAAGGCCAGGAGCACGCCGGCCAGGATCCCGGGCGTGGCCAGCGGCAGCGTCACGGTCGCAAAGACCCGCAGCGGCGTCGCGCCGAGGGTCCGGGCGGCCTGCTCGAGTCCCCGGTCGACGCCCTCGAGCGAGAGCCGGATGGCGCGCACCATGAGCGGGAACCCGATCACGGCCGCCGCCAGCGCCGCGCCCTTCCAGTCGAACACGAACGTGAGGCCCAGCGTGTCGTACAACCAGCCGCCGAGGGGCGCCGCGCGGCCGAAGGTGACGAGCAACGCGTACCCGACCACCACCGGGGGGAGCACGAGCGGCAGATGCACGATGCCGTCGACCAGCGCCTTGCCCGGAAAGTCGCAGCGCGCGAGCAGCCAGGCGGTCAGCACCCCCACCGGCAGACTCGCCACCACGGCCCAGCCGGCCACCCACAGGCTCAGTCGAAGCGCCTCGGTCTCGAGTGGCGTCAGCATCCCGGGCTCACGGCGACCCGAAGCCGCGCGCGGCGAACACCGCCGCCGCCTCCGGAGAACGCAGGAAGCGCACGAACGCGCGCGCCGCGGGCACGTCGTGCGCCGCCACCACGGCCGCGGGGTAGCGGATCGGCTCGTGGGTGCCGGGCGGGAACGTGGCGACCAACCGCACCCGGCGGCTCGCGCGCGCGTCCGTGACGTAGACGACCCCGAGCGGCGCCTCGCCGCGCGCGACGAACGCGAGCGCCGCCCGCACGTCACTGGCGCGGGCGACACGCGGCGCGACGCCCGCCCACAGCCCCAGATGCTCGAGGGCTTGGCGCGCCTGCATGCCCGCCGGCACGTGGTCGGGATCGGCCAGCGCGAGCCGCCCGCCCGCCAGGCGTTCGGCCAACGGCGCGCCGCGCGCCAGCACGAACGTGAACACGGTGTCGGCCGGCGCCACCAGCGCGAGTTGGTTGGACGCGACGTCCACCCGTGTGGCCGGCACGATCGCACCGCGGCGCTCGAGATGGTCCATCCACGACGTGCTGGCCGCGACGTAGACGGCGGCCGGCGCGCCGTGCTCGATCTGGCGCGCCAGCGTGGAGCTGGCCGCGAACGACGCGACCGCACGAACCGATCCCTGGCCGTTCCAGCGCGTGATCACCTCGCCCATCGCGTCCGTCATGGACGCGGCCGCGAAGACCAGCAGCGGCGGCGGCGCGGCGCGACCCGCGGCGGGGACGGCGAGGCCCACCAGCAGGAGCCCCGCACGGATCCACGAGGGGATCCATCCGTGCCGGCCGGCCTCCGTCAACGGCGGCGACTACTCTGGCGCTGCGCGCGTGCCTGCCGCTTCGCCAGCTTGACGAGCGTGCCCATCGCCACGTTCGCGTCGACGAGATGCAGCCCCCATTCGGGCGTGAGGTCCCCGCCGATGTCGTCGATGCGGGGATCCGACGGGTCGCCGTTCACGACGATCGACAGGTAGACGAAGCCGTTGGTCTCGGCGCACTCGGCCTCGAGGAAGCGCGGCAACGTCACGAACGACGTGGTGATGTCGACCCCGAGCGCGGGATCGACCCAGTCCGGCGCGACCGGCGGCAGGATGGGCAACGAGCGCCCCCCCGCCGGGAAGTACGGATCGAGTCGGCCCGAGCCCCCGCCGAGGGCCGCCGGGTTCGTGCACGCCGCCTGCCACCCCGGCTGCAGCGAGCGGCCGAAGAAGCTGTTCCCCGGCGGCGGCGCCGTGGCACGGAACGACGCGTAGGTGACCACGCAGCCGGCGTCCTGCCGCCGGCGGCAGAGCGGAATGTTCTGCAGGTCGCCCCCCACGTCTTGCCCCTCCGGCACCTGGAAGCTGGTCCCGAGCAGCATGGCGGACACCAGGCGCGACCGCAGCTCGGGACGCTCGTCGATCTCGCCACGGATGAGCGTCACCAACCGCCCGGCGCCCTGCGAGTGCCCGATCAGCAGCACGCCGCGCCCCTCGTTGTCGTCGGCGACGTAGTGCTTCCAGGCGTCGAGCAGGTCCGCGTCGGCGAGCGCGGAATCGCTGGGAATCGGGTTGCCACCCAGGTTGCCCACCAGCGCGGTGAGCGTCACCTGCCGGTAGACCGGCGCGAAGACACGGCACACCGAGCCCAGACGCGCCGCCTGCTGCCGCACGACGAAGAACTCCTCGTCCTCGCCCGGGATCAGGTCGCTGTTGCCGGTCGGGTCGAGCGAGATCGTCGGGTAGACGTAGAAGCAGTCGAACTTCGGCTTGCGGGCCGCCTTGAAGGTCTGCACCCGTGTCTTGCCGTTCGGCCGCACCGCCGTGGCGTCGAGGTCGTGATCGCAGACGTCGTCCTTGTCGGGGCGACAGAGCCAGTGCGCCGGGTCGGCGTAGACGGCGCTCTCGTACCCGGGATACGGGTTCACGGGGGGCTCGCGACGTGCCGCGGCGGGGAGCGCGACGAGCGCGGCGGCGAGCACGAGGCCCGCCTGGTCGAAGACTCGCATGCTTGAAGCTTAACGCACCCGTTCCCATCGGGGAACCGCCTCCATGGGCAGGCCCGCCCACGCGGCGGCCGGCCCCTCAGCCGACTTGACGTGCGACCGTGGCGAGGTCGTCCAGCACGGGTAGCAGCTTCTCCGGCGGCAGCGGGAGCGCGAGGAACACCGCCCGACTCAGGCCGGCGTCACGCAGCGTCTCGAGACGCGCCGCGTCGGTCGGGGCGCCGTAGAGCGACACCTCCATCGTGTCGGGATCGCGGCCCGCCTCGCTCGCCATGGTGCGGAAGGTCGCGAGGTCGCGGATGGGATCGGAGCCGCCCCGCCCCGCCAGCGGGATCCAGCCGTCGCCGTAGCGCAGCGCCCGCGTGATGCCCCACGGCGCCGCCCCGGCCACGTGGAGCGGCGGATGCGGCTTCTGCACCGGCTTGGGCCACGAGAACACCGCGTCGAAGTCGACGAACTCGCCGTGGTATTCCGCCTGCTGCTCGGTCCACAGGGCCTTCATGGCCTCGATGCGCTCGCGCATGACCTTCCAGCGGCGCTCGAACGGGAAGTCGTAGTGGTTCGCCAGCTCCTCCCGGTTCCAGCCGCCCCCGACGCCGAACAGGAAGCGGCCGCCGCTGATCCGGTCCAGCGTGGCCACCTCCTTGGCCAGGGTGATCGGGTCGTGCTGCGCGACGAGCTGGATGCCGGTGCCGACCTTCAAGGTCGTCGTGGCCGCGGCCGCGGCGGCCAGCGCCAGCAGCGGCGCATAGACGTCGTAGTACATCTTCGGCAGGTCGGCGCCGCCCGGCCACGGCGTCGCGCGCGAGCACGGGATGTGCGTGTGCTCGGCGACCCAGAGCGACTCGAAGCCGCGCTCCTCGAGCGCCCGGCCGAGTTCGGCCGGCTGGATCGAGTAGTCGGTGGGGAAGATGCAGATGCCGTACTTCATCGTCGGGTGTCCTCCGTGTCGCGCCCCGAAGCGGGCGTACGGTCCATCGACGCCCGATGCAACCAGGGGGATCAGGACACGAGCCAGCGGACCCAGCGCCCGGCCACACGTACGCCAGGAGGCGCAGGCAGTGCGCGCGAGCGGCCGACTCCGGCACTTCCCTTCCGCTCTCGCGGTCACTAAGCTACGCGCGCCACGATCGCCACCACCAAGGAGGGTCGACCGCATGCCGCATCCGCTCACTCCGTATCGGGCCCAGACCTATGCGCTCCTGCGCATCGTGACCGGCTTCCTCTTCCTCTGGCACGGCATGTCGAAGATGTTCGGCTTCCCGGTCCCGGTCCCGGCCGGGGCGCCTCCGTTCGTCATCTGGACCGCCGGCCCAATCGAGCTGATCGGCGGCGTGCTGGTGATGGTCGGCCTGGCCACGCGCTGGGCCGCCTTCGTCTCCTCCGGCCTCATGGCCTGCGCCTATTGGATGGTGCACGGTCTCCAGGCGCCGCTGCCGGTGCAGAATCAGGGCGAGCTGGCCGCCTTGTACTGCTTCGTCTTCCTGTTCATTGCCGCGGCCGGGCCCGGCATCTGGAGTGTCGACGGCGCCGATCGCTCGTGAGCGGGGGCCGATCCGCCCTCACCACATGCACAGGCTCTTCTCCGTCATCGGCACCGCCCGGAGGAAGAGCAGCTTGCGCTCCAGCAGGCTGGCGCGCGCCAGCGCCGGGTCGCGCTCGGCGTTCTCGGTCGCGTAGCGGCGACCGCCGCGATCGTAGGTCACCCGTACGCCGCGGACGCCCTGGCGCGCCAGATCCGCGATGCGCAGGCGCAGTGACGCGAAGGGGACCTGCCAGGCCGGCGCCTCGGCCGGGTCGAAGTCCCGGTTCCCGGCGATGTACGAGTAGAAGTAGTTCGAGCCGTGCCACTGGCGGCGCGCCAGGAGCGCGAGGACCCGGTCGGACGACGACACGATGGTGACCAGGTCGCGCTCCTGGTCGAAGACCTGCAGCGCGCTCGGCAGGAAGAGGTGGTTCGAGGTGCCGCCTTCGGTGCGCAGGTTGCTGTACATCGCGAACGCCTGCGTGTTCTTCACGCCGATGTGCGGCGTGAGTCCGTTCACGAGCATCAAGACGGGCACCACGGCCAGCGCCGGGTGCGGGAAGCGCCAGGGATGCCGATCGTCGGCCACCAGGCGCCGGCGCAGGCCCCACGCCCCGGCGAAGAGCGCGGCCGCCAGCGCCCCGTAGACGAACCAGACCTGCGTCACGGCGTGCAGCGTGATCGCGGGCGTCTGCGCGGCGCGATTGCCCGCGACGACCAGCCCGTAGCCGACCGCGGCGAGGCCGACGCCGGCGGCGCGCAGACGACGCAGCCGGTGCGCCGACACGCGCCGCCGTACCGCCTCGCGCACGGGGTCGATCAGGTCGGCGCCCACGAAGAGCGTCAGCATCGCGACCAGCATCGCCGAGAAGCGCGCGTAGCCGGCCCCGAGGACGTAATGGAAGCCGAGCGCGAGGGCGATCCCGGCGTACCGGGTACGACGGAACACCAGCAGCAGCGGGATGGCCGTCTCCACCACGAGCGTGCCGTAGATGCCGAATGCCTGCATGGACTGCCCGGCCGGCAGGAAGCGGAGATACCGCCGCACCTCGTCGAGCTGCCGGGGCCCGCAGCTCACCTCCAGGTCGAAGAAGTCGGCGTTCAGCTTGTGGACGACCGCCCATCCGTACATCACCACCACCGACCACCGCACGGCCGGCGCGAACGCGGCGTAGAGCGTGGCGCCGTCGGGAAGCGCGCGCCGCCGCCACCCGGCGAGCAGCGCGGCGCAGAGGATGGTGAGCGCGACGACGAAGTCGAAGAAGCCGTGGTTCGGCAGCCGCGGCATCTTGAGAAAGAGCGCCACCGCGAGCACCGCGCAGAGCAGCAGCAGCCGGCCGGCGGCCGCGGGACGGGCGAGCAGCCAGAGCGCGGCCATCGTGCTGGCCGCATACCAGGCGCTGGCCGCGTGCATCGACAAAACGGTGCCGTCCGCGGAGGTCTCGAACACGACCGAGATCGCGAAGGCCGCGCTGAACAGCACCAGCGGGCCGCAGGGACGACCCGGCAGCCCGGATCCCGCCGTCGGCCGGACGGGAGCCGGCGGCTGCTCCCGGCGTTCCCGCCGCTCTCGTCGCCGTCGCCCCAGAGTCTCGGACGATACCCGAGGCGACCGGGCGGTGTCACGCCGGACTCGGAGGCAGCAAGCGGTGACGCAGGCGGCCGCGTGTGGCACGGGGGGTTGCGGGTCGACGGCGGACGGGAGGAGCGCGGGGGGTGGGTGGGGGGTGGGGGGGGGGGGCGCGACGCCCCGGAGCCGT
>Ga0302046_10005572_pt1 | contig 11075 bp, 10 predicted proteins | sample RVTome_11_FD_200261 | JGI IMG/M metagenome (GOLD analysis project Ga0302046, IMG submission 200261) | Soil microbial communities from uranium-contaminated site in the Upper Colorado River Basin, Wyoming, United States - RVT147D111 (version 2) ... | reverse complement strand
TCACCCGCGGAAGGCTGGGATGTTGCCCTCGGGCTGTCCGTGCTCGATGCAACGGCAGAAGGCATACCGAGCCCGGTGGACGGATCGCCGCGCAAACGGGATATGGTCGCAGCTCCGGATTTTTCCGCGAACGCACTCGTGCGTTACGAGTGGCCTGCGTTCGGCGGGCACCTCGCCGCGCAGGCGTGGGCCAACTACCAGGGCGAAACCTTTTACGACATTCAGAATGCCCCAGTATCGCGCGAGGATGGCTACACAGTCGGCAATCTGCGATTTTCGTACACGTCGGGCGACGGTGCCTGGGAACTTGCAGCCTTCGCGCACAACATTACTGAAGAGGAATACCTGGCCTACACCTTTGATTTCACCGGCGTCTTCGGCTTCAACCAGCAGGCGTACGGGCCGCCCCGCTGGGTCGGATTGAGTTTGCAATACAACCTGCGCTGACGACCCGCGCGCAGGTGCCGTCCAGCGCACCTGGCGCCGTGGCGTATCAGGACCCGGCGGTACAGCCGTACCCGGCCCCGCCCGGCGGCCCGGACGCGGTACATCGACCCTCGAGGAAGTGATTGGTTTGGAACAGGTTCTGACCAGAAACGGACTACCCGGCTTCAACTCGCGACGAGCGTTGTCGGCTGCAATCCTGATGGGCGTCATCGGTCCGGAAGTGTTCATCGTCCAGCCGGGCTTCGTCCAGGGTCTGGTCGCCTATCTCGGCCTTACCGATCAACAGGCGGGATATACCGCATCCGTCGAAATGTTCGGCATTGCGGCCACGACCATCCTGCTGACCTTTACCGCCCATCGCATGAATTGGCGCATCGTATTTACCAGCTCGTTGCTGCTGATGTTTCTGGCGAACGCACTGTCGGCGTTCGTTACGGACTTCCAGACCTTTGTGGCCCTGCGCTTTGTCGCCGGCTTCGGCGCGGGCGGACTCGTTTCACTGAGTTTTGCGGCAATCGGCCTGACGGATAATCCGGATCGCAATTTCGCCTACCTGATCATGTGGGTTTTGATCTACGGCGCAGTGGGGCTGCTGCTGATGCCGACCGCGTATGCCGCCTTCGGCCTGGCCGGCGTATTGTGGTTCTTCGCGGTTTTCCCGTTGCTCGGCCTGCCGTTCGTCAAGCATCTGCCGCCCACGGGCGAGAACGCCGTCGCGGCAGACGAAGACGCCGTGACCTTGTCCCTTCCGCTGCGTGCGCTGGCATTGATGGCCATGCTGGCCTACTTTCTCGCACAAGGTGTCGTCTGGGCGTATCTTTTCCTTATCGGACTTTCCGGCGGGCTGGCCGAGCAGCAGGTCGCGAACGGGCTTACGCTATCCCAGTTTGCCGGCATCGCCGGGGCGTTTCTTGCCGCGATGCTCGGTAATCGATACGGGCGCTCACTGCCTTTGACACTGGGCATACTCGGCGGCGCGCTGTGCCTGTACTTCCTCGTTGGCCGGTTCGAGTTTCTGGTATTTGTCCTGGCAGTCGGTGTCTACAACTTTGCGTGGAACGCATCTCACCCGTTTCTTCTGGCCTCCATGGCAAGCTTCGATCGACGCGGCAGGGTCGTCGTCTATGCAGTCGCAATGCAGATGATCGGCCTGGCGTTCGGCCCCGGTCTCGCGGCGAATGTGATCGAGGACGGAAACTACGTCAACGTAAACATCCTCGGTGGTGGATTGTTTGTCCTGAGCCTGATGCTCATTCTGCCGCCGGTTCTTGCGCACGCTCGCAAGCCCGCCACGGCAACGTGAAATGACATACGACAGGAGGCATGCGCATGTTTGCGGATTTGTCCGGTAAATCAGCCATCGTCACCGGTGGCGGCCAGGGAATCGGAGCCGCTATAGCCGAGGTACTTGCAGGCGCGGGCGCCAATGTGATGGTGGCGACCCGGACGGCGAAGCATGGCGAAGCCACGGTGAAGAGGATCGCGCAGGCAGGAGGCTCCGCACGGCTCTGTACCATCGACATCGGACACGTGGAAAGCGCAGCAAAAGTCGTGGCGGAGACCGTTGATGCATGGGGCGGCGTCGATATCCTGGTCCATAACGCGGCGTCGTTCCTCGGCGGTCCGGTGGAAAACTACTCCGAGGGCGATCTGGAGACCGTCCTGTCGGTGAACCTGAAAGCCTGCTTTCGTTTTTCGGCAGCGTGCATTCCGGCATTTCGCAAACGCGGCGGCGGCCGGTTACTGTTCACGTCGTCGGTCACGGGACCGCGGGTCGCCATGCCGGGCACATCCTACTATGCGGCCTCGAAAGGAGGGATCAACGCGTTTATACGCACGGCGGCGCTCGAACTCGCCCGTGAGAACGTTACGGTCAACGGCGTCGAGCCCGGTTTCATCCGTACCGCCGCCATGGAGTTGCTCGCCGACGAAGAAGGCCTGAAGCACATGACCCGGTACATACCCGCGGGATACATGGGCGCACCGAGGGATATCGCCTACGCCATGTTGTACCTTGCGAGCGACGAGGCCCGCTACATCACCGGGCAGACTATCTGTATCGACGGCGGCTCGACACTGCCGGAAAGCCCGGTGTTCCTGGAGGAGCTGGAAGGCGTCAAGGAACTGGCCGGATCTTCATGACGCCCGTGACCTGTAAAGCGACCAACCAAATCGAGAGACAGCGATGAGAAGAAAATACGACATGACGATCAACGGCGAGACCATTGCCGCCGACAACTATCGCGAGATACGCAATCCGGCCGACACGGACGAGGTGGTCGGACTGGCACCGGTGGGAACGCGCCAGCATCTGGAACAAGCCATATCGGCGGCGAGGCGTGCCTCCGAAAGCTGGCGCCACTCGAGCGACGATGTTCGCGCGGAGGCCTGCCGGACGATCGCGAAGACCGTTGCGGAGCATGGCGACGAGCTGAAGGTATTGCTGACGAAGGAGCAGGGCAAGGCGCAGAAAGGCCTCGGCTCGGAATTTGAAATGGGCGGCTGCGCCGCCTGGGCCGGTTACACGGCGGACCTAAGTCTGCCGGACAAGGTCCTGGAGGACAGCGACAAAAGCCGTATCGTCATGCACCGCGAGCCGGTCGGCGTCGTCGGCTCGATCACGCCCTGGAACTGGCCGTTACTGATCGCTATCTGGCACGTCGTGCCGGCGATCCGCACGGGCAATACGGTGGTCATCAAACCATCGCCATTCACGCCACTCGGGACGCTCCGCCTGTTCGAACTCATCGGTCTGGCGCTGCCGCCGGGCCTGATCAACGTCATCTCGGGCGATGACGACCTCGGCGCCGCCGTAAGCCAGCACAAACACATCGACAAGGTCGTGTTTACCGGCTCGATTGCCACCGGCAAGAAAATCATGTCGAGCGCCGCCGCGACGCTCAAGCCGCTGACCCTCGAACTCGGCGGCAACGACCCGGCCATCATGCTGCCGGATGCGGATCCGGAAAAATTTGCCGAGGGCCTGTTCTGGGGCGCGATGATCAACTCCGGTCAGACCTGCGGCGCGATCAAGCGACTGTATGTGCACGACAGCATTTTCGACCGGACCTGTGAGGCACTGGTGGCGTTCAGCCGGAACGTTCCGATGGGCGACGGCATGGATGAATCGAACCTCCTCGGACCACTGCAGAACGAGCGCCAGTTCAAGCGGGTCATCGAACTGGTGGAAGACGCCAAGGAACACGGTGCCACGATCCTCACCGGTGGCGAACCGACTGGCGGAAACAACTATTTTTATCCGGTGACGTTCGTTACCGACATCGAAGACGGGACGCGACTCGTCGACGAGGAACAGTTCGGGCCGGTTCTGCCGATCATACGTTATACCGATCCGGCTGATGCCGTGCGCAGGGCCAACGCGCTCGACTTTGGGCTCGACGCATCGGTCTGGGGTATGGACGAGGAGCAAACAAGCCGCATCGCGGCACAGCTGGAAGCCGGAACCGTATACGTCAACAAACACGCGGAGATCGCACCGCACGTCCCGTTCGGCGGAATCAAGTGCTCAGGCTTAGGCGTCGAGTTCGCCGAAGAAGGCCTTGCCGCGTACACGTCCATCAAGATCATAAACGCGGCGGCCTGAGAGGCTTCGCCGCATTCCCGGGACCGGTCGAAGCAGAAGAACAGGAGCTTGCGGTGGTGCATCACAGCGAGTTATTGAATGATCCCGACTTTCGGCGGCTCTTGCGCCGTCGGAGCCGCCTGCGCTGGGGGCTCAGCGGTCTGCTGGTAACTGCCTATCTTTCGTATGGTCTCGCCGGCCTCTATCTGGCGGAGGTTCTTGGCCGGCGGTTTCTCGGCTCTGCGATAACGTGGAGCCTCCTTCTCGGCTACGGCATCATTCTTCTCGGCATTGCCTGTTCGATCTACTACGTCTGGCAGGTGAATCGCATTATCGCGCCTCTGCAAAAACGCCTGGCGAGGGAGTACGGTTGAACACGGGGGTGAATGTCACTGCCGTCTGGGTTTTCGCGGCATTCGTCTTTGTCAGTCTGCTGGTCACCTACTGGGCGGCCAGGCGGACGCGCACCGCCGGTGACTTCTATACGGCGGGCAGCAAGATTACCGACCTGCAAAACGGGCTGGCACTTGCCGGTGACTTCATGTCGGCCGCGACCTTTCTCGGTCTCACCGGACTCGCTTTCATAGGCGGCGTCGACGCGTTGTTGTTCGCCATCGGCGGAACCGTTGGATGGGCCGTGATCCTCTTCATATTCGCCGACCGCCTGCGCAATCTCGGTCGTTATACCTTTGCCGACGTCGTCGCTTTCCGCCTGCATCCGGAGAAACTCAGGGTGCTGGCCGCCGTCGGCACATTGACCGTCGCCATTCCTTATCTCATTGCGCAGATGGTAGGCGCGGGAGGACTGTTTCAGGCGTTGTTCGATATGTCGTACGCGCTTGCCGTATGCATCGTCGGAACACTGATGACCGTCTACGTGGCACTCGGCGGCATGCTTGCCACCACCTGGGTCCAGGTGATCAAAGCCGTACTGCTGTTGACCGGCGGCTCTGCTCTCGCAGTACTGGCGCTGATTCCATTCGGATTCGACCTCGGTGACATGTTCAGCCGCGCCGCCGGGATTCATCCATTCGGCGAGGGCATACTCGCGCCGGGCGGACTTTACAGCGATCCGATCAGCGTCGTGTCACTCGCGCTTGCCTTCATCGGCGGCACGGCGGGGTTGCCTCATATACTGATGCGTTTCTTTACCGTGCCGGACGCTCGGCAGGCGCGAAAATCAATCGGCTACGCCGTTGTTTTCATTGGCTATTTCATGGGACTAACGGTAATCATCGGCTTTGCCGCAATTGTGCTGCTGGCGGGCGAGACGCAGTATGTCGACGAAAGCGGTCGGATCGCCGGCGGAGCGAATATGACGGCGGTCTATCTCGCCCGACAAGTGGGCGGCGAGGCGTTCTTCGGTTTCATCGCTGCGGTAGCGTTCGCCACCATACTCGCCGTCGTCTCCGGCATCCTGATATCGGCTTCCGCGAGTGTCGCTCATGATCTCTACACGCGGGTAATTCGAAGAGGCCAGATCTCGGATCGTCATGAAGTGCGGATTTCGCGTATTGCGACGGTTGTCATTGGTGCGACCGCCATCGGCCTCAGCATCATGTTCAGAAATCTGAACATTGGTGTCATTTCGGCACTGGTCCTCGCAATTGCCGCGAGCGTCAACTTCCCGATGCTCATACTCGCGTTATTCTGGCGTAACCTCACCACGCGCGGCGCGATTGCGGGAGGCACCACCGGCCTTGTCGTCGTCGTCGTACTGACCATTCTGAGTCCGACAATCTGGGTCGACGTACTCGGGCATCAACATGCCATCTATCCGTATGCCTATCCGACACTGTTCTCCATGTCGATCGCCTTCGCAGTGACGATCGGCGTATCTATAGCGGACCGCAGCCGGCGCGCCGGCCTCGACCGTAACGCCTACCCCGCACAGCTTGTTCGCAGCGAGATTGGTCAACCGATATGAGTAAGCAGAGATCGAATACCAGTACGGAATCATTACTGAATCGCCGGTATCAGCTGCTCGGCAAGGGGTCGCCGCTGTTCTACGACAAGCCGCTGCATATTGTTCGCGGAAAAGGCGTATGGCTCTATGACGCGGATGGGAAACGATTCCTCGACGTGTACAACAATGTCCCTCATGTCGGCCACTGCCATCCCCGGGTCGTCGAGGCGATCGCGCGACAGGCCGATACGCTTAATATCCACACCCGATACCTGCACGAGAACATCCTCGAGTACGGAGAGCGGCTTATCGCCACCTTCGATGCCCCGTTGTCGATGGCCATGTTCGCCTGCACCGGTAGCGAAGCGAACGATGTCGCAATGCAAATGGCACGCCTCTGCACTGGAAATGCAGGCTTTATCGCCACTGATTTTGCGTATCACGGCAACACGACAGCCGTATGGACCATAAGCTCCTTTTTCACCAGGGAGGAAGACCGGCGACCGTATGTGCGGACCGTCCCCGCACCCGATTCGTATCGGGTTCGCGCCGATGCCGGTGCCAACGATCCCGGCGATGCGTATGCTCGCACGGTGCAAGACGCTGTCGATGCGTTGCAGGCCGACGGCATAGGCGTCGCCGGTATAATCTTCGACACCATATATTCGAGCGAGGGTCTGCCGAACGTACCTTTCGGCTACATACAGAAAGCGATTGACATCGTCCGCGCTGCCGGCGGCCTTTATGTAGCCGATGAAGTGCAGCCGGGATTCGGCCGCATGGGCGATCATATGTGGGGCTACCAGCATTATGGCGTCATTCCGGACATCGTCACTCTCGGCAAACCGATGGGCAATGGTCATCCGATATCCGCGGTAATTGCGCGCGGTGATCTCGTGCAGGAATTCGGCAGCTCGAAAATGTATTTCAACACCTTCGGCGGTAATCCCGTGTCGTGCGCCGCCGGCCTGGCTGTACTCGATGTCATTGCAGACGAAGGCCTGGTAGAACACGCCCGTGAGGTCGGTGACTATGTGCAGCGCGGTCTGCGCCAGCTGTACGACAAATACGAGCTGATCGGTGATGTTCGCGGCCGTGGTCTCTTTTTCGGTGCGGAACTCGTGCGTGACCGAAATACGCTGGAGCCGGCAACGGCTGAAGCCCGTCAGCTGGTCAACGCGATGCGGAATAAAGGCGTGCTGATCAGCAAGATCGGTATGCACGACAATATCCTGAAAATGCGCCCTCCGATGCCCTTTGCGAAGGAGCACGCCGATCTGCTCTTCTCGGCGCTCGACGAATGTCTCGGCGAGTTGTAAGAAGGCCGTAAAGTGAGCGCGTCCATGCAGATAAAGCCGGACGAGCAGGCGCGCAGGATGGAGGACATCGCTCGCACCGCGCTGCAGCACTGGAATCTCGATGCCGCCGCGCTCACGTTAGTCAAGTATCGTGAGAACGCCGTTTTCAAAGTGACGGAGCGTGACCAAAGATATGCATTACGCGTCCACCGGCCCGGCTATCACAGCGACGCGGCGCTGCGATCCGAGCTGCAATGGATTAATGCGCTGGCCGATGCGGACATCGAAGTGCCTCGCATCGTGCCGACGCGCGCGGGCGAACTCTTCGCGATCAGCCCGGCAGCCGGCGCGGCCGCCCCCCTGCAAGTCGATTTATTCGAGTGGATCGAGGGGCATCAGCTCGGCTCCGTGGAAGCCGGGCTCAGAGGCGACCGGCAAACCATCGGCGACACTTACCGGACAATCGGGGAGCTGGCGGGCTCAGTGCACAATCACTCCGCAGGCTGGAGACCCCCGGCCGGTTTCGTCCGCCACGCGTGGGATGAAAGCGGTCTGGCCGGCGAGCAGCCACTCTGGGGACGTTTCTGGGAACTTGCTTCGCTGACGTCGCAGCAGCGCACGCTTCTGGCTACTGCGCGTGATCGGGTTTACCGGGATCTCGCGGCGCTGCGTAAGGCCCCGGCCTCATACAGCATGATTCATGCGGATTTCTCGCCGGAGAATCTTCTGGTGGACGGCGAACACGTGCGCCTGATCGACTTCGACGACGCCGGCTTCGGCTGGCATCTGTTCGAGCTCGTCACGTCGCTTTACTTCATAATGGACGAGCCGTATTTTGACCAGGCCCGGGAGGCGCTGATCTATGGCTATCGCAGCCGCCGCCCGCTTGCTGACGAAGAGCTCGCGCTTCTGCCTTTGTTCTTTCTGGCCCGCAGCTTCACCTATGTCGGCTGGGTACATACCCGTCCGGAGACCGAGACAGCGCGGCAATTGACGCCGGTCCTGGTCGAATCTTCCTGCCGGCTCGCGGAAGACTATCTCCGTGGCCGGTAAGCCGTTGAATCCTCGACAGGATCCAGGAGTCCGCGGTAGTAAAATATTCCCACTGCGCAGACTCCTGGCTCTTGATTCCTGTCAAAAGTCTATGGCTCAATGAAACGATCGTTCGCTTGCCCGTCACGGGAGGCCACAATGGATAACGATGATCAGATTTTCCTGAAAAATTGCTGGTATGTTGCTGCGTGGGATCACGAGCTTCTCGATGGCAGGAAGCTGGCGCGGACAATACTCGAAAAGCCGGTGGTTCTATTCCGCGGTGAAAGTGGCAAGTACGTCGCGCTGGACGATCGATGTTGCCATCGAGGCGCCCCGCTCTCGATGGGCCGCATCGAAGGCGACTGCCTTCGCTGCATGTACCACGGAATGAAATACGACCCGTCGGGTACCTGTATCGAAGTACCGGGCCAGGATCGAATCCCGAAAACGCTGCGAGTACACAGTTACCCGATCGAAGAACGCGGCCATCTCCTGTGGATATGGATGGGCGACCCGGCATTCGCGGACCCTGACTTGATAGTGGATTTCCCCCCGCTGCATGATCCCCACTGGCGCGGCTTACCCGCCTATCTGCATTACGACGCGAACTGGCTGTTAATCGTCGATAACCTGAGTGACCTTGCCCACCTGGCATTCGTTCACACGAACACGCTCGGCGGCTCGGAGGAATATGCCTACAAGTCGAAACCCGCCGCAATAGAACGACTGGAGAACGGGTTCAGGCTCGAACGGTGGCACCGGAATGCCGAGCCGCCTCCATATCACAAGAAGGTCATCCCTGCCTCCGAACATGAGGTGCGACTCGACCGACGAAACGTCGTTACGATGATCCTGCCGGGCATATTCCTGATGGAGACCCTGTTCGTCCCGGCCGGGTCCGGCGCCGAGAACGGCGACCTCGAGGGTACGCGCCAGTATCGGAACTCGCAGTACATGACGCCGGAGACTCGAAGAACGACCCATTTCTTCTGGAATTACCTGCACAACTACGACATCGACAATCCGAACATCGCGATTTCGCTGCGCGATAGCCTCATCGAAGGATTTCATGAAGACAAGGCAATTATCGAGGCGCAGCAGGTTCTGCTGGATCGAGACCCCGGCTTCAGGATGCGCGCGCTCGAGGCCGACGTCGCGTTGACGCATTTTCGTCAGACGTTGAAGAAGCGCATCAAAGAGGAAAACGAGGGACAAACCGCGGCGCCGATCAAGAGCGCAACCGGCTGACCATCGAATCCGGACGTCCGCATCAACGCCGGGTCCCGGGATGGACAGGAGCACAGCATATCGCCGAGGCGACGGTGGACACGTCAGGACCGGATGACAACCTGATAGCGGAGCGGCAGGGCCAGGCGGCAGATACTGGTCCCCACCGGCTGCACATGGAAAGCTGGATCAGCTGCGCTCCTTACGAGCGACTGTTGCACATGCAGATCGTCGAGGCAGCCGATGGCATGGCAACGCTGACCATGCCTTTCCTGGTGCAATTTGCACAAGGGGCCGCGCTAATGCATGGTGGCGCGTTGATAAGCCTCGCCGACACGGCGATGGCGATGGCGATCAAGAGCGTCCTGCCGCTTCACACGCACTTCGCAACCGTCCATGTCGAGGCGAACTATTTGCGTCCTGTCACGCGTGGCATCGTCACCGCGCGGGCGAGACTCACGAGTCGCGAAGGCCGAAAGATCAGTGGCGAGACTTCGGTTTTCAACGACTCTGAGGAGCAGGTGCTCACTTTTTCGGCAAAATTCCTCATTGCCCGGGAGACGCGCACCAAGGACGTCCCTGTTGCCGACAGCAAGGAATAGAGTTCGCGCGACTTTGTGCGATGATCACGAATCCAGATCAGACTTGGCAATTACGATTGCGTTCTCGATGACTGAAAGGTCTGCGATGTTATGCGAAAGAGTCAGACACAGCTTGCCAAGGAATAGCGACTCATTGTCGGGACCGACTTCATCGATTGCTTTTGCGACCAGGTCATAGACCTTCTCGAGATCCTGAAATGCCAGCGTGTCGGTCATCGTCAGTTCCTTCCCAGTGCCGCGAGGAGAGCCTGCTCGACTTCATCGGGCTCGACGGAAATCCATCGTGCGGCTACGTGGCGATCAGGCCGGAGCAGATAGAAGCTGCCATCAGTTGTCGCATAACCATCGAAAATGCTGCCATGACGATCCTCGATGACTTTGATACCTGCTGGCTGCAGGCTCTTTGCAGCGACTATGAGCGGTTTGAAGTTTTTGTCGAACGTTCCGAGCCGGACAAACAGATCGAGTATCCGGTTCGGAATCTGTTCCTGTCGAGTGAAATACAAGCCGGTGAACCCCAGCCCCAGGTAATCCAGTAAATAGTCGCCATCGGCAATTTTGCGGTTGACCGGAACGTCGCCCGCAGCGACTCCTCCGCGAAACTCCCGGTCCCGGACGCTGTAGCTGGACAGCGGACTCTCGCGGTAAGTATAGGGCACTACCTGACGTGGGTCAGCGAACTTCCTGGTGAATTCCTGGGTCAGCGACAGCTGCAAAGCGGCTTTTCGCATCAGTGCGTAGCCACGACTCGGCGGTGTCATAAAGCGCGAACTTTTGCCGGCGTTCCGGAAAACATCGAGCGTCGCACCACGACGTTCGGGCGTGTAGCTGTCGAGAAGCCTTTCGTCGGCTTCACCTTCGAGGACATACGCCAATTTCCAGGCAGCATTTACCGCGTCGGCTATTCCGTTGTTCAGACCGCGTACGCCGAAGATCGGTACGATGTGTGCGGCGTCTCCGACAAACAACACCGGGCC
>Ga0302046_10005571_pt1 | contig 11076 bp, 7 predicted proteins | sample RVTome_11_FD_200261 | JGI IMG/M metagenome (GOLD analysis project Ga0302046, IMG submission 200261) | Soil microbial communities from uranium-contaminated site in the Upper Colorado River Basin, Wyoming, United States - RVT147D111 (version 2) ... | reverse complement strand
GGGTGCAGTCCATCCCCGGCCCCACGTCGGGGAGTCCCTCGTCGCTTCGACGACCCGTGTCTTCCGAGAGATCGGCTTCCTGGAGACGATGGAGCGGGGAGGGTTCGTCCGGAAGTACGGGGCCACGTGGCATCCGCCCGCGGGCGCACCCGGGCGGTCCTCCTCGATCCTGTTCGGAGAGATCCGGCAGCCGGGGATCGACCAGGACTACACCTATCACGTGGACCGCGGCCGCTTCGACCTGGCGCTCCTGAAGCACGCCGAGGGTCTCGGAACCCGCGTGTGCCAGGGCGTCCGGGCTCGCAAGGTCCTGTTCCGCGACGGCCGCGCGTGCGGCGTGCTGGCCGACCTCGCCGGAACGCTGGTCGAGCTGCCCGCCTCCCTGGTGGTCGATGCCAGCGGGCGCAGCGCGCTCCTGGGCCGACAGCTCCGTCTGCTGCGACCCGACCCCGAGTTCGACCAGTTCGCGGTGCATGCCTGGTTCGAGAACGTCGATCGTGGGCCGGCTTCCGTGGCCGACCACATCCACATCTACTTCCTGCCGATCCGACGAGGCTGGGTCTGGCAGATCCCGATCGATGCGTCCATCACGTCGGTGGGAATCGTCGCGGAGCGCTCCGAGTTCGTGAAAGCCGGAGGCTCGGTGGAGGAGTGGTTCCTGAAGGGCCTGGCGGCAAGTCCCGGGATCGCCCGCGCCATGGCCGGCGCGCGGCGGATCAACGAGCTGAAGCGGGAAGCCGACTACAGCTACTGCGTCGATCGGTTCGTCGGCGACGGCTTCCTGCTCGTCGGGGACGCCGCACGCTTCGTGGATCCGATCTTCTCGTCCGGCGTGAGCGTGGCCGCAGAGGGCGCCCGCTTCGCCTCCGGGGTCGTCCGCGATGCGCTCGCGGCCGGAGACGTCTCCCGGGAACGCTTGCTGCCCTACGAACGGCACCTCCGGTCGGGCGTCGACGTCTGGTACGAGTTCATCACGCTCTACTACCAGCTCCTGCCGCTCTTCACGTACTTCATCGAGCACAAGGAGCATCGACTCGAGATCCTGCGCCTTCTGCAGGGAGAGGTCTACGACCGCGACGAGGTCCGCGTGCTCGCTGAGATGCGCTCGTTCATCGCAGAGGTGAAGGCCAACGGCGACAACCTGCTCGCCGGCAGCCTGGAGGCACGGCCGGAGGTCGTCTGGCACGAGGAGGCTTCATGAGTACCGTTCCCGTCCTGGACCGCACCGCAGAGCGCCTCGGGCGCGGGCGTTCCGAACCGGCGGGTGGTGGCGGCGCGGGCCGCGTCTGGACCGTCGAGGACGCCAAGCGGATGTCCCCGAGTGAGGTCGCGACGCTGTACCGGGCGCACGTGAATCCCGGCCAGGTCGACATGATGCGCCTCGTGGGTTGCGACCGCGTGGGGATCCGCGAGGCGCGCGGCGCCGTGCTGGTCGATGGTGCCGGGAACGCCATCCTCGACTTCTGGGGCGGATTCGGCGCGCTTGCGCTCGGACACAACCACCCCAGGATCGTCGAGGCCCGGATGCGCTTCCAGCGCGAGAACCGTCACGAACTCGTGATGGCGTTCCTTTCCCAGTACGCCACCGCCCTGGCGGCGACCCTCGCGCACGTGGCCCCTGGCAACCTCGAGGTGGTCCACCTCTGCACGAGCGGCTCGGAGGCCGTCGAGGCTGCCCTGAAGCTGGCCGAGCACGCCCAGGGAGCGCAGCGCGCGGGAATCGTCTACGTCGAGAATTCCTTCCACGGGAAGACCAAGGGAGCGTTGTCGGTCACGGACTCCGAACGCTTCCGCTCCGACTTCCGCCTGCTCCCGCATCGGATCCGGATCCCCTTCGGAGACGCAGCGGCCCTCGAGCGAGCCTTGACGGCGGATCCGGCCCTCGGAGCCGTCATCCTGGAGCCCATCCAGGGAGGCGCCGGGATCGTCGTCGCGCCCGACGGGTATCTGAGGGACGTGCGGCGGATCTGCGACCGTCACCGCGTCCTCTGGATCGCCGACGAGGTCCAGAGCGGCTTCGGTCGGACCGGACGGTTCTTCGCCTTCGAGCACGACGGCGTGGTCCCCGACGTGGTCACGATGGCCAAGGCGCTCGGCGGCGGCAAGGCGGCGGTCGGGGCGGCCATCACGACGCGCGAGGTGTTCGAGCGGGCGTACGGCTCGCCGGCACGCGCACTCGTGCACGGCCCGTCGACGTTTAGCGCCATGGGAGAGGCGTGCTGCACCGCCCTGGAGGCCATCAACGTCCTCCTGGACGAGGGTCTGATGGAACGGGCCCAGCGGATCGGTGGGGAGCTGCTCAGCGGGCTCCACGTGCTGAGAGGTCGCTTCCCGGGACTGATCCGGGAAGTGCGGGGCCGCGGGCTCATGGTCGCGATCGAGTTCCAGGACTTGAGCGGGGTCCTCCCCCAGCCGCTCCGCCCGTTGCTGAATCCGCTCGACGGCAGCGGCGCACTCTGCGCTGCCGTAGGCACGCTCCTCCTGCGGGACCACCGGGTCCTGATCGGCTTCACCGACTACAACCGGAACGTCGCGCGCCTGGCGCCGCCGCTCGTCGTCGAACGCAGACAGATCCAAGCCCTGCTGGCCGCACTCGAAGCGACGCTCGAGCTGGGCGTCACCGGGATCCTGCGGCGCTTCGCTGCCCGGACGCTCCGGCCGGGCGACCCGGGTGTCGGAACGGAACCGGCCACGCCGCATGGCTAGCGGAGGGGTCGCCCGCAGCCGAGCGGCGCCGGTGGTCGTGATCGGAGCGGGCTTCTCCGGCCTCGTGGCGGCCTGCGAGCTCCAACGGGCAGGTGTTCCCGTGTTGGTCTTCGAGGCGCGGAAAGTGGTGGCCGGGCTCGGTGCCACCCACCGCGATCCGGACGGCTTCAGTCACGACGTCGGCATGCACATCATCACGAACCGCCTGGCCGACGCGCTGGGTCTGGGCGCGACGTGCCGCGACGTGGAGACCTTCGAAGAGAGCGTGCTCCTGGGCGGGCGGACGCTCCACTACCCCTTCGGGCTCCTGATCCGCCCTCGATACTGGGGCTCGGCCATCGCGTCCCGCGCCCGAAGGACGCTCCAGCCGCGCCCGCAGGAGACCGTGGCGGACTTCTTCCGTCAGTTCATGGGCGAGCGGCTCGCCTCGGAGGTCGCGATTCCCCTGGTCGAGAAGATGCTCGGAACGCCGGCCCGCGAGCTCTCTCCCGCCGCCGCCCAACGCCTGCCAGGCGTCCTCCGGACGATCTACCTGATGGCGGCCCGCCGGCTGACAGGTCGGCTCGTGGCCATCGGCTACTGCCACGAGCTGCCGGAGAGCGCCCGCGTCTGGCACGTGTACCCGCGCGACGGCATCGCGACGTTGTGCTCCTCTCTCGCCGAGCGGTTGCCCGACCAGGTCCATCTCGAGACCCGCGTCGAGCGCCTCCGGATCGCTTCCGGCGAGGATCCTATCGTCGAGGTCAACGGCGATCACATCCGCGCCAGCGCCGTGGTGTCGTCGATCGCGCTCAGCCAGCTCGCCAGGATCACCGTGGGCGCCCCGGGTCTGGAGGCATACCGGGGGTTCCGGTACCGCTCGCTCGTGCTGGTCAACCTGAAGCTCAGGGGCCGGTCCCTCCTGCCGACGCCCGCCCTGTGGACGCCGGAGCCGGATTGGCCGTTCTTCCGACTCAACGAGGCGCCCGCCGCCATGCCCTGGCTGGCGCCGGCCGACCACACGATGATCACTGCAGACATCGGCGCGTGGACCGGTGATCCGCTGTGGAGGTGCGACGACGAGACCCTCGCCGACCAGTGTCTCGCCCATCTGGCCCGACTGGTGCCGGACGCGAGGTCCCGGTTTCGTGGTGCGCGCGTGGTGCGCGCACGGCTCGGCTACCCCGTGCCGCTGACCCGCTACGAAGGTGCTCGGCGGCGGCTGCGAGCCGGGCTGGACTTGCCCGGACTGTTCACCATCGGACGCAACGGCGAGTTCTGCCACGCGCTGATGGAGGACGTCTACCTCAGGACCCGCGCCCGGATCCCGGAGATCCTCCGCCACGTCCGGCCCGCCCTCCCACGTGGGCTTGCGCGATCCCTGCCGTCCGCCCACGTCGCCCGGCCATGGTCCACACGAGGACGAGCGGAGGGAATGCGGCCGTAGCCACCAGCAAGAAGCCGCGTGCGCTCGTGCACACGTGCAGGACCGCCAGGGTCGAGCCGTCGGCATGTCCCGCGATCAGCCGCTCGAGCGCCCGGTTCTCCGGAAGATTCAAGAGCGCGGCCAGCCACGCGAGCCACGCCACCCGGGCGCCCGCGCGCAGCCAGGCCGGCGACCCGGATCGCCTCGCTGCGGCGATGCACGCGAGCGCCACGAGATTGAACCAGGCGAGATCGAGGAGCAGGTCGAGGCCGGCGAAGAACGCGAACGCGTGACGCTCCCCAGGGCTCCAGCGGGCAACGATCGCTTCGGCTTCCGCCATGCTGCCGGCCGCCACGAGCTCGGCCAGCGTGGCGTCCTCGCGCCAGGGGAGCGTCTGGGCGGCCCACGCCGCCGACACGACGAGCAGCAGCAGGAGCGGAGCTGCCAGCCAGCGCATCCGCCCGCGAGGGATCACCTCGAAGGGATGGATCGGCCGCGAGCCTAGAACCACCACGACGCTCGAATCTCCCGGCTGTCCCCAGGGCCGGGCGGCTCGAACGCCGTCAGCCGCCCGTCGATCACGGCGAACCAGCGATACGACGGATCCTCCAGCTCGTGGGCGAAACGGAAACGGGCAGCCGAGGCCAACCCGCGGCCGTTGGAGCCGGTGATCTCCACCTCCACCTCCCCGATCCCGCGCCGGTATCCGACCTGCAGGGGGTTGCTCGGGCTGCGCCACAGACGTTCGAAGGCCTTGGACTGGAAGCCACCACGCGGGCGGAGCTCGACCGTGCGCTCGTCGATGCGGGTCACGACCAGATCCGCGAGGGCGGATCCCAGGACGAGATAGCTCGCGGGCGCGGGCTCGCCCCGATAGTGGCGACCCGGCGCGAGGTAGAGTCCGCACAGGTCGACGGCGTTCACGATGACGAACGTCTGCCTCCGCACCTCGGGTGATCGGGGCGTGGACTCCAGGCAGAGCGCCAGCGGCCCCGGCGGCCCGTCACCCAGCATGGTCCTCATGCTCGTCGCGTCCCAGGGCAGGACGAGCGGTGCGAGGACGAGGTGGAAGACCAGCAGGACCACGGCGAGGCCTCGGGCGACGGGGTTCGCCAGCCCTTCCCCTCCGTCCAGGCGGAGCCAACGCCCGAGGAAGCAGGCCAGCACTCCCATCGCGCCGAGTCCGACGAAGAAGAGCCCCCGGTTCATGGGAAAGGTCGCGCACATCGGGACCACGGCCATGAACATCCCCAGCGCGAAGAAGCGGGCGACGGGATCGGCTCGCGTCAGCGCCACGGGAACGCCCACCAGGAGCGCCAGGCCGGCGAGGGCCACCAGACCCGCGCTGGTGAAGGAAGCGTCGGGCACGAAGCCCCAGAGGTCCGCCGGGATGGGCGTCCACTGGCCGACCAGCAGGGCCACCCCGCGATGCCAGGCCTCGTTCGCGAACGTGCCGAAGTCGCCCAGGGGGTCGAGATAGAGGCCGCTGCCATGGGCTCCGTAGCCGAGCCCGACGTAGATCGCCCGCCAAGCGACGGTCACCAGCCCGAAGGCAAGGAGGCTGCGGGCGCGGGTCGGCCACGGATCTCGCGCCAGCGTCAGCTCGTAGGCGACCAGGTAGCCCACGACCGCGACGCCGGCCTCGCCGGCCGCCAGGGTGGCGGCAAACAGGAGGACCGCTGCGCCCAACGCCAGTGACGAGGCGCGGGAGCGCGCGCCGACGTAGACGAGGAGCGTCGCCACGCCGAGGACGAAGGCCAGGATCGCGTTCTGGTGTGCCACCCAGCCGGCGGCCATGCCATGCGCCTCGTCGAGGGCGTAGAGTAGGGCGGCCAGGCCGGCGACGCCCGCCGCAGGAATGAGAGCGCGATAGAGCAACGCTGCCAGTCCGACCGCGACGGTCACCAGCACGAGCCCGACGAGCGCAGTGAAGCCGTTGCTGCGCGGAGCCACCCGATGCTGCACGCGGTGGAGCAGGCCTGCCAGCGGACGGAACCAGTTGAACTTCAGCTCCTCGTCCGACCACCACGGAAGCATCCCTCGGTCGACGAGGATCTGGTTGCGGACGGCGTCCCCGTCGGCAGTCGTGAACAGGTTCATCACCGGGTCCGCTGGCGGTGGATAGAACCCGTCCTGCAGCTGGAGGACCTGATGGACGTAGTCGTCGGTCTGCCATCCGACGCCGAGGACCGGCAGCGTCAACAGGAACGTGAGCAGGGCAGCCACCCAGGGGAACTTCCTCGATGCGAACAGGCCCGCCATGGCTCGCCGGCTCCCTGCCTTGCCCCACCGGATGTCCGCAAGGGTGACCGGATCGGATCCTCGCGCGTTCCGCTCGGGCCAGCGTGCTCCGGATGCCATCGCGTTCCTCCGCGCGGCCAGCGGTGCAAGAATGGTGCCCCGGCTCCCTCTGGAACGGGCTGCTCCGCGACCGCGCGAGACTCCGTGCGCCAGCCGCCCCATCCTCGTGTCGCCGTTGCCGGCGAAACCCTTCGTCGGAAGCGGTGGATGGGGCACCGAGGGCGGCTCCGGCGCAGGCGTCCGTGGAGCCAACCGCTGGCATGGAGCTTGCTCTTGCCGCTTCGAGATGGGAGCCACGGCCCACGTGAAGCTGGGGTCGGCCCGAAGCGATCCCGGTCCCGCCTGCGCCGCCGAGCCGCAGTCGGGATACGACTCGAAGCAGACCACGCTCCGAGGGTGGGCCCTCCTGTCGCGCTGTCGTGCCGAAGAGCGCCGATCCGAGGATCTGCAAGCGATCGCTCGCCAGGCGATCCTGACCCGTGGCGCCGGCCGCGCCTACGGCGACGCTGCGTTGCCGCCGGCGTGCTCGAGCGCCCCGGTCGCGTGCAGCCTGCAGGCTCGGCGCATCCTGGACTTCGATCCGAAGCTGGGCATCGTCCGCACCGAGGCTGGAGTCACCGTGGCCCAGCTGGCGGAGACCTTCCTGCCGCTCGGCTGGTTCCTCCCGGTCACGCCGGGAACGGCCTTCGCCACCGTGGGCGGCCTGGTCGCTGCCGACGTCCACGGGAAGAACCACAGGGTGGCCGGCACGTTCGGGCGCCACCTCCGCAACCTGCGGATCTTCACGGGTCGCGGCGAGCTCGTGGATGCGAGCCGCCACGAGAACCCGGACTTGTTCTGCGCGGTCCAGGGCGGACTCGGACTCGCAGGCCACATCCTCGAGGCCTCGTTCCAGCTCGAGAAGATCCCCGGTCCGTGGCTCGACACCCAGATGCTGCGCGCGCGCGACCTCGACGACCTGCTCGACGGCCTCGAGGGCAGTGAAGGACGGTGGCCTTTCCACCTGGCCTGGGCGGACGTCGCTGCCGGCGGACGCCGTTTCGGACGGGGCATCGTCGACCGAGGCCGCTGGACCGACCCGCCCCATGCCTCGGCCGTGGCTCCCCGGGCGCGCTCGCGCCTCCTCCCGACGCTCCGGCTGCCACACGGAGTCATCAACCGCGCCACCGTTCGCGCGGCGAACGCCGCGCGCTTTCGTCTCGCATCCTCGTCGGAGGTCCGGCGACGAAGCCCCTATTCGTTCTTCTACCCCCTGGAGCAGCGCGTCCATCTCAACGGCGTGTACGGGCCCGCCGGCTTCGTGCATCACCATTGCGCGCTGCCTCCGGAGCGACGGCTGGTGCAACGCTACCTGGAGCTGTTCCGCCGCATCGGAGGCAGCGCCTGGCTGTGCGCGCTCAAGCGCTTCGGCCCGACCGGCGAGGGACTGCTCTCCTTCCCGTTCGACGGCTATTCCATCGCACTCGAATTTCCCGCCCGCGGGGCCCACGCCCGTTCGATGGTGGATGCCCTGAACGCCTTCGTCGCAGATTCCGGCGGAAGGATCTACCTGGTCAAGGACGCACTGAGCCGTCCCGACCACGTCCGCGCCATGTATCCCCGCATCGACGAGTGGCAGCAGATCCGGCGCCGCTGGGATCCCGATCTGCGCATCCGGAGCGCGCTCTCGACGCGGATCCTGGGCGACGAGCCCGGTTGACATGGAACCCGTGGCCGACCATCCGCTGGCGTTCGCACCGGACCCGAGGCTGTTCCGGAGGCGCGGCGGCCGCACCTGGCCCCGGCGTCTGCGGCAGCCGGGGGCCGGAGTCCTCGACGACGTGCTGCAGCAGGCGACCGCGGCCCTGCTGCCCGACGTTCCGGGGCTCTCCGCGGGATCCAGCATCGATGTCGAGCGGGCGGTGGGCGAGTTCCTCTCCGGACAGTTCCATCGCATGCCCATGCACCTCCACGCCGGCTGTCTGGCCATGCTGTTGTGGATGCGGATCGCGAGCCGGTTCTCGCGGCCGCTCGATCCGCGCGATGTCTACCGCGCCTGCGCCGTCTCCTGGCAGAGGAGCCGTGTGCCGGGACTCCGACAGTTCATCCGGCTCCTGCGCAGCTGCGCCTTGCTCCGCTTCTACAGCCATCCCCTCGTCCTCGCCCGGCTCGGCTCGCCCGTCCCGTCGCGCATGGACGGCGCATGATGCGGCGGGACCTCCCGGTCCTCGAGGGGGAGATCCTCGTGATCGGAAGCGGGGCCGGCGGCGCCGTGACTGCGGCGACCCTGGCGGAGACGGGGCACGACGTGCTCGTCCTCGAGGAAGGCCCCGTGGTCGGGCGGGAGGGGGCTCGCACGAACAGCCCGGAGGCGATGCAGTCCCTGTATCGCCAGGCAGGAATGTCGCCCCTCCTCGGTCCCCATCCGATCGCGTTCGTCGAAGGCCGCTGCGTCGGGGGAAGTACCGAGATCAACGCCGGCTTCTGGAGCCACCTTCCCCGAGAGGTGGCGCGCCGCTGGCAGGTACAGAACGGGATCCGCGAGTTCGATCCGACGTTCCTGGACCAGCTGCGCGAGGAGATCGAGAAGGTCGTTGAGCCGTGCAAGCTCGAGTCTGGAGATCCAGCCCCCAGCTCCCGGCTCTTCCGGCAGGGGCTCGACGGCGTGGGCGCGAGCTACGGCGAGGTCCCGCGCGTATGCGCGTCACGGGCCAATCCCTTCGAGCCCGGCGCCAAGCGCTCGATGTCACGGACGTTCCTTCCGCGAGCCGTGGCGGCCGGCGCGCGTCTGCGCGCCGGTGCGCGGGCGATTCGCCTGCTGCACCACGCGGGCCGCGTCAGCATGGTCCTGGCGGAGATCCGGGAGGGCGACGTCGCCTACCGCGTGAAGGTGGTTCCCGAGCACGTCTTCCTCTGTGCCGGCGCCATCCAGACGCCTGCGCTCTTGCGGCGCAGCGGGATCCGGCGTGCCGTCGGAGCCTCGCTCTACACGCATCCCATGCTGAAGATCGCCGCTGAGTTCGAGCAGGCCGTCGACGCGGACCAGGGCTCGCTGCCCATCTACCAGCTCCGAGCCGACGGAGGAGAACTCGTCTGCGGAGGCAGCGCCTTCTCCCCGGGCCTGCTGGCCATGACTCTCGCCGAGAGCGGATGCCTGGGAGGCGAGCTCATGGATCGCTGGCGACGCATGGCGCTCTACTACGTGAGCTGCCGCGGGACCGGACGCGGGCGCGTATGGGCCGTCCCGTACACCGGCGAGGCGCTCGCTACCTACCGCTGCTCCGCGGCGGACCATCGGCGGCTGCTCGGGGGTCTCGACCAGCTGTGTCGTGTCCTGTTCGCCGCTGGCGCCCGACGCTTGTTCGCCGCAGTCGACGGCAGCGCGCCCTTGGAGTCGGCCACGCAGATCCCCGCGCTGCTCGACCTCGCCTCCCGCGACAGGAGGATGTCGCTCAGCGCCGTCCACGTATTCGGATCCTGTCCCATGGGCGAGCAACCGGAACGCTGCCCCACGGATTCCTTCGGTCGGCTGCGCGGCTTCCAGAACCTCTGGGTCTCCGACGCGTCCATCCTGCCCGATGCGCCGGGCGTCAATCCGCAGAGCGTGGTGATGACGTTGGCCCTGCGGAACGCGCGGCGCTTCGCGGCTGGCGGCGGCCTGCACGGATCGCGCTAGAGGCCTCCGCGGTTCTCCAGGAGCCAGGCAACGCTTTGGCGGATGCCTTCGGGCAGCTCGACCCGTGGCGCGTAGCCGAGCTCCTTGCGAGCACGCTCGATCGAGCACGCGATGCTCTTGTCGAGCTCGCCGAGGACGTGGATCCGCGGCTCGTAGAGGCCAGCAGCCTGCACCGCCCGGTCCAGCGCACCCGCCACGTGGGCCGCCAGACGAGGCAGTCGCAGGCGCCGCCCGGCGCATCGGATCCCGAAGTCCTCCTCGAGCACCCGCTCGACCACGTCCACGATCGTCGCCATCGGATAGGCGCGCTCGTCTGCGATCCAGTAGATGCACCCCGAGCTGCGGGGTGAGAGCGCGGCGCGCAGGATGCCCTGGCAGAGGTTCTCCAGGTAGACCATCGAGCGCACGTTCTCGCCGCGACCGAACAGCGGAAACCGCCCGTCCCTCACCATCCGGAAGAAACGGCTCTGGCGCTCGGGCTGGTAGGGCCCGTAGAACCACGGCGCGCGGATCACCGTGACGCGCAGGCCGCCTTCCGCGTGACGATGGAGGGACTCGATCTCCATCAACATCTTGGATCGCCCGTAGTGCCGGAACGGGTTGTAGGGAGAGAATTCGTCGAAACGGTGCTCCGGAGCCGGGTTGCATCCGCACGGCGAATTCGACGAGAGCACGATGGCGTGTTCCACTCCGGCCCGCTCGCAGGCGGCGAGCACGTTGCGCGTCCCGGTGACGTTGACCTCGTAGAAGTCCCGCCGCAGGGTGGGGTGGATCACGCCAGCCGCGTGGACCAGGACGGCGCCATTCGCCCCCTCCACGAAGCGCTCGCAGTCGTGGCGGCTCCGCACGTCGCCCACCACGCACTCCGCACCCGCTCGTTCGACCGGCCGGCGGTCCTCGCGGGCTTCGACCAGGGCTCGGATGGGCGGGCTTCCGAGCTCCGCCCACAGACGCGCGTCCGACCCCATGCCGTGGCGGCTCTCGAGCAGGCACCTGCCGAACCAGCCCG
>Ga0302046_10005570_pt1 | contig 11078 bp, 6 predicted proteins | sample RVTome_11_FD_200261 | JGI IMG/M metagenome (GOLD analysis project Ga0302046, IMG submission 200261) | Soil microbial communities from uranium-contaminated site in the Upper Colorado River Basin, Wyoming, United States - RVT147D111 (version 2) ... | reverse complement strand
TCGCGGAGCCGGTGCTTCGGGGCGACGCCGTTCCCGGTCGGTTCTCCCTCGAGACCGTCAAGGCGATCTACGACGAAGAAATCGCCTTCACGGATGCGGCTATCGGACGCCTGCTCGAAGGCATCGAGCGCATGACTCTGGATCGGCCGACCGTCACCGTGCTCACCGCCGATCACGGAGAGTACTTCATGGAGCGTGGTCGGTTCGGCCACGGCCGGGACGTCTACGACGAGCTCGTTCATGTGCCCCTCATCATCTCGGGTGACATCGACGAAGAGCTCCAGGGCCGTCGCTTCCCTGAATCCGTCGAAGTCGCCAGCATCGCCCATACTCTCGCCGAGATCGCTCAGGTCGAGAACGATCCCTTTCGCGGTGAGGACCTCCTCGCCATCGACCGCCGCGAACGCCGCACGGTGTTCAGCTACGGCTGCTATGCGTGGGGAACCGACGAGCGCAAGATCCTGGCCGAGTCGGAAGGTTGGAAGCTCATTCGGCATCTCGACGATGACCGCTTCGAGCTTTATGACCTGCGCAGGGACCCGCGAGAGACCGAAAATCAGTGGGACCAAGAAACGGGAACCGCGGGGTCCGCCAAGAAAGCACTCCGCGCCGCTCTCGATGCATTCGCCCCCGGCCAGGGCGGCGAAGCTCCCTCCATCGATCTCGCGCCAGAAGAGATCGAGCGGCTGGAAGCGCTCGGCTATGTGCAATGAGCGGCATGAGATGGGCCGTCCCGATCGCGGCCGCGGCGCTCGCCTCTTGCACGGCCAGCCCATCGCCGGAACCAGTCAACCTGATCTTGATTTCCATCGATTCCTTGCGCGCCGATCACGTCCATAGCTACGGATATCACCGGGAGACATCGCCCGCGCTCGATCGCCTCGCGAGCGAGGGGACGCTCTTCGAGAACGTGGTGGCGGAAAGCTCCTGGACGCTGCCCACGCACATGACGATGCTCACCGGTCTCCCCGTCCAGACGCATGGCGTCGAGTACTTTTCGGGCTCGAGGCTCGCCGATTCCTACGCAACGCTCGCGGAAACGCTCGGGGAGCACGGCTACCGCAGCTTCGGCGTCTTCAGCGGCCCCTATCTCCATCCGATCTTCGGTTTCGGCCGCGGGTTCGACTCTTACGAGAGCGCCATGGGGGCGACCGTCTACGACGACCAATCGTTCGACCCCAACGTTCCGGGCTCGGACGCGGGCGTCAAAGAAGCGAACTTCATGTCCCATCGGACCATCACCAGCCATCTGGTCACCGAGAAGGCCATCGAGCTCCTGGGGGCCGCCCGGGACGAGCCGTTCTTTCTCTTCCTTCACTACTTCGACGTTCATTTCGACTACCTTCCTCCCGAAGAGCTCTGGAGGCGATTCGATCCCGACTATCAGGGAACCATGACCGGAGACGCGTTCCAGGAGAACAACGAGATCAACGCCCAGATGAACCCCCGGGACTTGGAGCACCTGATCGCTCTTTACGACGCCGAGATTCTCTACACGGATCAGCAGATCGGTTACCTGATCGACGCGCTCGACCGGAACGGGCTCAGCGAGAACACCCTGGTCATCGTGACCTCCGATCACGGCGAAGAGTTCTTCGAGCACGGAGACAAGGGACACTACCGAACGCTCTTCGACGAGGTTCTCATGGTTCCCCTCATCGTGCGGCTGCCGGGCCGGGTACGCGCGGGCGAGCGCGTCACGGAGCAGGTACGCCATCTGGATATCGCACCGACGCTCCTTTCTTTCGCCGGCATCCCGGTGCCCGACGGCCTGCTGTCCGAGATCGGAGGGCGGAGCCTGTCCGACGTTCTCGAGGGCCGCGAGGCGCTGTCTTCTCTGCCGGCTATATCCAGCCTCCGGAGGAGCGGTTATTGGGCGTCCGTCCGCACGCCCGGGTTCAAGTACATCGTGAACCGCGAGGACAGTGAGGAAACGGAGCTTCTCTACAATTTGCGCGGCGATCCCCGCGAGCACTGGCCCCTGGCACGGGTGGACCTCGAAAAGATGGATGGCGAGACACAAGCGATCTTTGCGGACCTCCGGGGCGCGCTCATGGAAAAGGAGTCGGCGGCGTTCGCGGCCCGCGTCGTCAAGGAAGGAGCGGAGGATATCGAGCTCCCGGCCCGCGTTCGGGAGGAGCTCCGCTCGCTGGGCTATATTCAGTAATGCGTTCTCGATTCGGGATCTCTCTGGCCATCGTCTCTGCCTTGGCCTCTTGCAGCGTGGAGACCACCGTCGAGAACGACGCCGAAGACGCCGCCCGCAAGCTGCAGGCGCTCCCTTACACGTCCTGGAGCCCCATCGAGCACGCGGACAAAATGGGCGTGGTCGTCCATGACGCCGCGCTGGCGCAGCCCGGCTACAACCTCTTCAACTCGGTCACCACGACCGAGGCCTCTCTTCTGGATATGGACGGCAACCGCGTGCACACCTGGTCGCGGGACACCGGAAGAAAATGGGATCATGTGGAGCTTCTCCCGACCGGCGAGCTACTCGTGCTCAACGAGAACCCCCGCCGATTCGTTCGATTGGACTGGGACTCCAATATTGTCTGGACCCAGGATATCGACGTGCATCACGACGTCGATGTAACCGAGAGCGGCGACATCTACGTGCTCTCCGCGGCGGAAGAGTTCATCGACTATGACGGTCTCGAGATCCCGGTGAGAAATCACTACATCCGAATCTTGTCTTCGCAAGGGGACGTTCGGCGCTCGATCTCTTTTCTACCGTTGCTACAGCGCCGCCTGGACATGCCGAAGCTCGTGGAGTTCATCGCGACCGGCGGGGAGATCGACTTCGGTTTTCTCTTCGAAGGTGACTTCGTGGACGTCTTCCACGTCAACACGCTCGCCATCATCGATCGGACCTACAACGAGTTTTTCCAGAAGGGCTTCGTACTGTTCGCGGCGCGAAGCCTCAACCTCGTCGGCGTCGTCGACGTCGAGAAGGAGGCACTGGTCTGGAGCTGGGGACAGAACTACCTCGACTGGCCGCACCAGCCCGTCCTACTCGAAAGCGGTAACCTTCTCATCTTCGACAACGGCTCTCATCGGGACTACTCGCGCATCATCGAGCTCGATCCGCTGGCGGGCGAGATCGTCTGGGAGTACAAGGCCGATCCCCCTGACGCGTTCTTTTCCATCATGATGGGCAGCGTCCAGGCTCTTCCCAACGCCAACATCCTGGTTACCGAGTCCACCAAGGGTCATGTTTTCGAGCTCACCCGGGACGGCACCATCGTCTGGGAGTTCTACAATCCGGATCTGAACGAGGTTCGGGACAAACGAGCCACCATCTATCGCATGAACCGGATCCAGCTCGATTTCTTGGAGCCCGGCCTGCTGCTACCCGACCCGGCGTCGAGCCGGTGAGATTCGCCCATCGCGGACCCGCCGTTGCGGTCGCGTTAGGCCTCATCGCGGCGGGAGCGGTCTGGTCGTCTCAGACGTTTCCCGTCGAGCTCGTGCCGGGCGAGACAGCGTGGCGCCACTTGGTCCGCGGCGCGAGTCCGGACGGCACGGTTCAACGAAGAGCCACCATCGTCCTTCCCGGGCTGAGACGCGTCGAGCCGGGCTCGATGCGTCTCGTGGTCCGCCCGCGCTCGATCGTTCGCGTCACGATCGACGGACGAGGACTCCAATCGGCCCGCGCCAACGAACGGGGGGAGATTGCGGTCCAACTCCCCGCGGCGCCGTCGCCGGGAAGCCGGATCACCATCGCTCCGGAGCCCGACGCGACACCACTACGCGTCGACCAGATCGCATTCCATCAACCGGCGGCGTCGCGAACGCCTCTGGTTCTCGCCTTTGCCTTCACCACGGTTCTCGCATGGCTCGCTTCGCGCCGGAAAGGGTTGTACCTCGCCCTGGCATTAGGCCTTTCGGTCTCGGCCCTACTCGCCATCCTCGCCTCTTCGGCTCTCTTGTGGACGGTGGGTTCCGTCCCGCGCCTCCTGATCCCCTTCTTCCTTTTCTCGGCAAGCGTCGCCTGCGCGTATCTCAAAACAACGGACCGGCGCTTCTTCTGGGCGGCCACCGGGCTCGTCGCCGCCGCACTCTTCGGTGGATGGGTCCGTCTCTACTTTCTTCCATCAGCCGGCTCCTGGGACATGGAGTACTGGAAAGCCTGGATGACGCGGGCCGCCGAGCACGGCATCACCCGCGTCTACGGCGAGCCTGATGCCACGCCGCCGGGGCACTTCCTCGATCAACTCTGGGGACAGGAGCCTCTCTTCCGCATCGATCACGGGGGGCGTAGCTTCGCGGTCGACTACCCGCCGCTGGCCATGGCCCTATGGCGCTGGTCGCTCTCGTTCATCCGTAGCGTGGAGCCCGTGCTCGATCGAGGCGAAATCGAGAATGCCGCGGTGAAATTGCCCTCGATCCTGGGAGACGTGGCGGCGACGCTTCTTCTCCTCTACGTCTTCCGAGATCGCCGCGGGTGGTGGCTCGCGGCTCTTTACTGGGCGCTACCGGTCTCATGGCTCAACAGCGCGGTGCTCGGTTTTCTCGACGGCGCCTACGCGCCTCTCGCGGTCGGGTCGCTCGTTGCCGCCACCCGCAGCAAGCCGGGCTGGGCGGGGGCACTCCTCGCTCTCGGAGCCCTCATCAAACCGCAAGGTCTTCTGGTGCTACCGGGAGTGGTCGTTGCTCTCTATCGTTCCCGGGCTTCCACTCTGCGCGGGGCGCTCGTCGGCTTTGGCGTCGTGGGAGTGGCCCTCGTCCCCTACTGGCTCGACGGCACGGTCGAGGAAGCGGTCACTCACGTGTTTCGTATCATCTTTCAAGAACGGCTCTCGGGAGGTTACGCCAACCTCTGGTGGATCGTTGGCCACTTGGCGAGCGGTGAGCCCCTCGCCGGGCCGGTCGCCTACGCGCGCATCGATGCCTTGCAGTTTCCTATTCGGCCGCTAGCCTATGGCCTCTTCGCGCTCTCGGTCGCGTGGTTCTGCTATCACGTGAGGTCCGGTCTTCTCGCGGGCGCGACCGTCGTCTTCACGTACGGCATCCTGGCCCTCGGCGTTCACCAGAACCACCCGCACTCGATGATCCTCGCCTTCGCTGCGACGGGATTGCTCTCTCGCCGACTTCAGATCGCGGTCGGGATCGTCTCGCTGACCTACGTGCTGAACATGCTCTGTCTATCGGGGTTGGGGAGGTTCTACAGTCTCCGCTACTTGGCGTTGGAGTCCATGATCTCCTGGGCCAACGATCTACGGATGAGCTTGGGATTCGACCTCACGCTGATCCTCGCGGCTGTGAACCTCGTGGTGTTCGTATGGTTTCTGGTTTACGCAAGACAGGAAGCCGAACGCCCAGCCGATCTAATTCACGTAACCGAGCGAACGTAGCTCTTCCAGCGTGGCCTCATCGAGCGGCACGTCCTCGGTCCGGACACCTTCGCGAGCGGCGCGCAACCTGTTGCTCAGCTCCTGAGACAAGAAGCTCACGGCTCGGCGTTCGGCCGGCGCGAGATCCGTCCGCTCCTGGGGATCTCGCTCCAGATTGAACAGGCGGCGGCGTCCGCTCCCGATCTCGACCGTGAGCTTGAGCGGCCACTGGATGGCAGCCCTCTGTTCCGAGCCGTAGAGCGTTCCCTCCACGGTCAGCAACCGGTTCGGAACGGCCTCCCCTTCAGTGACAACGGGCCAGAGCGATAGGCCCGCGGATCCCGGCAAACTGTCTGGGGGGTCGCCCCGCTCGACACCCAGCGCATCGAGAATCGTATGAGGGATGTCGACGAGGGAGACCGGTTCGGCGTGACGCGCGGGTCGCACGCCGGGTCCTCCCATCACGAGCGGCACGTGAAGAAGCTCTTGGTAGACACTGTGTCCGTGCTCGAACCCTTCGTGATCGAAGAGCTCCTCGCCGTGATCCGCGGTGAGGACGACGATGATGCGGTTCCACAAATCTCGGTCGCGCAACCCGTCGAATAGACGCCCGAGCTCTTCATCCACGAACGCGATCTCCTCGTCGTAGGCGGCACGTATGAAAGCACGCTCGAGCTCAGGGATCGACGCCGCTTGTCTCTGCGTTTTTCGCGGCTCCCCCACCGGCAGCTCGAAACCGCCCTCGAGCCCCGACGTGAACCGCCCGCCGAAAGGCGGCGGTGCGTCGTAGCTCATGTGGGGATCGAGAACGTGCACCATCAAGAAGAACGGATTGCCGGCGTTTCGATCGAGCCACGCGAGCGCGAGATCGACGACCTCGTCGGCGCGACGATGGTCCCTTTCTCCGGGCCGCTGGTAGTCGTACGTGCCGAAACCGCGATCCAGGCCGACGGCGGGTGGCAGCCACGGATTGTTCACGATGGCGCCGGTCGCAAAGCCGGAAGCGAGAAGCCGCTCGGGAAGCGTGGGAAGCGAGTCATCGAGGCGGCTGGACGCCGTCCAGTTGGACGCTCGCACCCGGCTTCCGGCTCCGTGACGGGCGGGGATCTCGCCCGTGAGGAGAGAGCCGAAAGCCGGCAGCGTCCATGGAGACGTCGTGAAGGCGCGCTCGAATACGGCCGACTCGCGTGCCCACTCGTCGAGATGCGGAGACGTTGGGCGCTCGTAGCCGTAGAGACCGAGGTGATCGGGACGGAGCGCATCCACGACGATGAGCACCGCTCCCGCCGGAGGCTGCGGGCGACACCCCGGCTGGAGAGATAGGACAAGCGAGGCGAAGACCAGCAGTAAAACCAAAGCAGGCCGATGAAAAACACGCGCGGCCTCCGCGACCGCCGGCCGCAGCGATGCTGGTCGAGCGGAGGCGGAGCCCTCAGCTCCCGCGCAGCCGCGAAGTCGGCGGAGCGGCCGAGCGCCCGAACGAGGAGTGAGGGCGCCCTGTTGGAGGGCCGAACGAAGAGTGAGGCCCGAAGTGAGATTGGTCTGAGCGAACCGGCGCGCCGACGACAGCGCAAGTACTGCTGGCCGCCAAATTAGGTGGTTGCTCCGGCCGGACCTAGTCAGACGGATCGGTAGGATTCCTGTTGGCCGCCAAAATATGTGGTTGCTTGGACTGAAGCTCGTCGGGCGGCGGTCCGCACGGCACTGATGCAACTGATGCAATAAAGAGACGGAATTCACTGCGGAAGAGGATAAAGCCTCCCCGATCCAAGGGCAACCCAACGTGTTGATCTCCCCCGAGCATTTCATTAGCGTAAGGCCGGATGGGCAAACAAAAAGCGATCTTGGTCGCCGCTCTTTTGGCTGCCCTGCCCTGCCTCTGCTTCTGGGAGGTTTTTCGGGGGGATCTTCTTCTCCCCACCGATTGGTTGCACCAGGATCTCGAGCCCTGGCGGCAGATCACCCCCGAGCATCCGGTCGTCAACACTCGGATCAAGGACGCGATCCTCGACGGCTACGCGCTCGACGTGATCTCGGCGCGGGCCGCTCGGGAAGGACACATCGCCCTTTGGAATCCGTACGCGGGAGGTGGTGTGCCGCACCTAGCGGCCGGCTTCAGCCGCATGCTCTACCCACCCTTCTGGATCTACGCGATCCTCGACACCGAGCTCGCTCACAACGTGGAGATATTGATCCATCTCTTCCTGGCCGAGATCTTCGCGTTCCTCTTTCTCCGAAGGCTCGGCGCGACGCTCACCGGTTCCGTCCTCGGCGCCCTGCTCTACGGCTTCGTACCGAGCATCACCCACCGCGCCGAGATCTCTTTCATTCTCCCGTCCCTCATCTGGTTTCCCTTGCTCCTGACGTTGGTCGAGGATCTCGTCAGCACCGGCCGCATTCGTTCCTTCGTCGGGCTCGCCGCGGTCGCCGCGTTTCAAATCCTGGCCGGCCACTATCCGGACATCTACATCAATTTTCTGGGAGCGTCCGTTTACGGTGTCGTTCGCCTGTTGAACCTGTCGAGCCTGAGGCGTCCGAGCGTCATCCTGTGGCGGGGTCTCGCGGGCGTGGGTGCCGTTGCGCTCGGCGCGGCGCTAGCGGCACCGTTCTTGCTCCCTTCCTTGGAGCTCATCGGGCGCGCCAATCGCCCGGTCGCCTCGCCGGCGGAGCTTTCGGCAACCGGCCTTGGCCTCGATCTCGTTCTCACGCTCTTTTCCCCTTCCGTCGACCGAAGCCAGCTCTACATCGGCTTGCTGCCCCTTCTGTTCGTTCCCGCGGCGTTTCGCCGTATCCCACGCGGGCCCGCGATCGCGCTCCTCGCTTCTTTCGTCGTCGGCGTGGGCATCGCGACCGGGAGTCCTTTGTTCCGTCTGTTCTACGCGCTCGTTCCCGGCGTCGAGCAACTGCGTTACTTGGGAACTCACGTAGCGCTCGCGAACTTCAACCTCGCGCTCCTCGCCGGGGTCGGGATCTCACAGGTCATCGGAACCGAAGCCCCCGGCATGAAGCGCGAACGGATTTTCGGCTGGGTCCTGCTGGCGTTGGGAACCATCGCCACGCTGGTGGCTTGGTTCGTGGAGCGACCGGACGTCCTCGCGACTTTTCGGCTCCCCGGGGCCCTCGGCATTTTGGTCGTGGCGCTGGTGGCCCTCGAATTGTGGTCGCGGCGAAGGATTGCGACCCAGCGCCTTGCCGTGCTCGCGGGGATTGTGATCGCGTTCGATCTCTTCGCGTACGCGCGCGCCTTCAATCCGCGCGTCGATGCCGATGCCTATCCGCCCTTTCCCGATTTCCCCGTCATCGAGTTCCTTCGAAGCGATCCCGACACGTTCCGCGTCGCGACGCTTCTCGCCAATTACCACAGTCCCTTCTGGCCCAATACGCTCGGTGCGTACGAGATCCAGGACGTCGGCGCGTACCACTCCCTGCTGCCGAGAAATCTCGGAAGCTATATGAAACGGATCCGTCTCTACGCCGGCGGTGCCACCGGCGAAGAGCTTCTTGCCGAGCAGGATCCGTCCAACAACTGGATCTGGCTTTCGTCCTTCCGCCCCACGAATCTCCTACGCATCTGGAACATCAAATACTTCGTTCTTCCCGCGGGATGGCCCAATCCGGATCCTGCCCACCTCGAGCTCGTCTACGACGACGAGGTGAGGGTCTTCCTCTACCGTGCATGGCTGCCGCGCGTGTGGTTGGCCGAGCAGGCGATGGTATTGCCCCAAGAACAAGGTATCCATGCAAGGCTCCTCGATCCGACGATGAGCCCCGAGCGAACCGTCCTCCTTCCCACCGAGCCGGCGTGCTATTTTCCTCCCACCAGAGCCCCAGCGAGATCTGCCGACACCGGTGACTTCTCCGGCGCCCACATTGTCGACTACCGCGCCGAATCGATGCGCATCGAGACCCGTTCTACGCTACCGTCGTACCTGGTGATCTCGGAGAGCTTCGACCCCGGCTGGCACGCGCGGGTGGACGGCGAGGAGGTGACCCTTCTGGAAGCCAACCTCTACTTCCGCGCCCTGCCTCTCTCCGCCGGCGCGCACCAGGTGGAGCTCTTCTATCGGCCGTCCTCGTATGTTTGGGGCTGGCGGCTCTTCGGGCTTGCTCTGGCGGTCCCCATTCTTGCAGCGATGCTCTCCCGAACCCGACTCCGGGAAGGCGCGGCGACATGTATCCTCGTGGCTTCGACGGTGGCCGCGATCGCCGTCGCTCTCGTCGGTTGGTCCCGCTCACGAGAAGTGAGCGATCCCCTGCAGTGCGGACAACTCCAGGTCGCTCGACGTCTTTTTGGCGGTTCCGGCGGTTCCTTCACCCGCCTTGGACCTCTCGGTGCGCCCGCTGTCACCGCGCCAGTGCCTTCGGAAATCCCGCTCGCACCAACCAGTACGGTCGCGGCGGTGTTGCGTGTGTTCGCCGCCGCGTCGGCTTCACGCGAGGATGCGGCCGATTTGCAGGCCCGTGTGTCCGCTCTTCGACCTGGCCCTCACACGCTGACGCTCGCGGAGCTCAACCCCCGACGGCGGGAGGAGCGCTGGATCTCTTTGGAGATTCCCCTGCCACCCGAAACGGAAACACTGCTTCTCCAGGCGAGCTCGCCGCGCGGCACCGGGTCGATACTTTGGGGAAACCCGTTGGTGTTGGAGCCGCACGCCAGACGAACCAGCCGAGTCTGTTTCGTCATTCCCGATGAAAGAAGCGAGAGTCTTCCGACCGATCCGGAGCCGACTCTCCTGAAGATCCTGCTCACCATGCGAGACCGCGCCGCTCCCGGCGGGTTCGACGAAGTCCACTTCGCTTCCGACGAGGCAGACTTCAGCACCCGCATGCTCGCACTGGCACCGACACTCTACCGACGCGCCACGTTTCTCGTGCTCGAGCCCTTTCCGGAACGGGTGGCCGAACGCCAGGCGGATCTGTTGCATCGCGAATTGGATCGTCTGGGTCTCACCGCGCCAGACGTCGTCGTGGAGACCTGTGCCCGGAAGGAGCTCACGGGATGAGGTCGCTGACCTCGAATACCTCGCGCCTCGCGTCTCTTCTGCTGCTACTGCTTGGTTCCTGCGCGAACGAGACGCGGTCCCGGGTAACGTATCAGCGTTTGCTCGACATGAGCGAAGCGAATGAGCACCAATCCGGATCGCTCCGCAACGCCGTGGTTCGGAGCGCGACACCGTTCGAGGTTCGTGACGTCAGCATCCACGGCGACCAGAGGCCGTCCCTGATTCTCGAGACTCCCTCCCGGCTGTCTTTTCGCGCCGACGTCCGGGAAGGGACCGAGCTCCGCTTCGGGCTCGCGGTCCGGCTCCCCGAGATCCCGGTCGAGATCACGCTGGCACGGGAAAGCGGCGAGATCCTGTACCAGGAAGCCTGGGAGGAACAACGGGACTGGGTCGAGAGGCGTATCGATCTCGGTGCTCTCGCCGGCCAGAGCGTCGAGCTCGAGCTCTCGGTGAGCGGCCCGCCCGCCACCGTCATGCTGGGCCACCCCGAGCTCGTCGGCTCGCCTTTGGGGGCGGAAGAGGAAAGGCCGAACGTCATCGTCTACGTCGTCGACTGCCTGCGCGCCGATCACGTCGGCGCCTACGGCTACGAGCTTCCCACGACACCGTCACTCGACGAGCTGGCCCGGGATTCATTGGTGCTGGAAGAGCTCGTCTCGTGCGCTCCTTGGACGAAACCATCGACCGGATGTCTCTTCACTTCCTTGCTCCCGATGTACCACCAGGCGCGAACCATCGACGA
>Ga0302046_10005568_pt1 | contig 11079 bp, 10 predicted proteins | sample RVTome_11_FD_200261 | JGI IMG/M metagenome (GOLD analysis project Ga0302046, IMG submission 200261) | Soil microbial communities from uranium-contaminated site in the Upper Colorado River Basin, Wyoming, United States - RVT147D111 (version 2) ... | reverse complement strand
CTATTTGATAATGGAGCAGGTCGTGATTAGGTCGAATCAGGAAGTAATTCGACCTAATCACGACCTGCTCTAGCGACGGAATGGACGGACCCGGCGTCGGACGCTCAAGGGGTCTTCCGGGTCACCTTCGGCCGCAAGGGCGCGCGGCTCAGCGTATTGTTGATGTCGACCAGCTTGCCCAGCAGCTCCATGAAGGTCTGCCGCTCCCGCTCGTCGAGCGGCGACAGGATCCGCACCTGGGCGCTTTCCACGTCGGGCGCCATGGTCTCCAGAAGCGCCGCGCCGGCATCGGTCAGGAAGAGGCGCTTGGTCCGCCGGTCGGTCGCGCCCGACGCGCGCCGCAGCAACCCTTTTTCTTCCAGTCGGCCGACGACGTCGCCGGTGTTCGAGCGGTCGAGCGCCACCAGGTTGGCGACCGAGATCTGGTCGATGCCGGGATTGTCCCGAACCGTGTAGAGAATGCCGAACTGGATCGAGGTGGCGCCGTGACGGCGGCAGTGATCGACGAAGATCGACACAGCGATTTGCTGGGCCCGGCGGATCAGATGCCCCGGATGCCGATAGATGCCGCCCCTTTTCATGGCGCGGGAGTATGGCCAGCCTCACCAGCTATGTCGATAGCGGCGGGCCATGACCGTCGCGCGCCGCGGCCATGCGCCCCTCAGCTCGGCCTTGACAGCGCCCGCCGAGCGTTCGACATCCTTGAGGCGACCGATCTTCCCGACCGCCGCCAGCCTGGACGCCGTGCCCCGCAAGGACCCTGGACCATGACCGAAACGACCGCCCCCGCCCGGAACCGCGCCGAGACCGACGCCGCCGCGTATGCGGAGCTCAATGCCGACATGAAGGCGACCACGGACGATCCGGCGGCGTTCCTGTCGTCGACCTGGTTCCTCGACGGCGACGACCCCGCGGTGGCGGCCTTCGCGGCCGAGCACGCGGGGAGCGCGGGCGGCGAGCGCGAGCGCGCGGTGCGCCTCTTCTACGCGGTCCGCGACGGCATCCGCTACGACCCCTATTCGGCGGTCATGGTGCGCGACTACTTCCGGGCCAGCAACGTGCTGGCGCGCGGCCGCGGCTTCTGCGTCCAGAAGGGCGTGCTGCTCGCCGCGGGCCTGCGCGCACTCGGCATTCCGGCACGCCCCGGCTACGCCGACGTGACCAACCACCTCGCGAGCCCCCGGCTCATCGACCTTCTCGGCACCAGCGTCTTCTACTGGCACAGCTACGTCGAGGTCTGGCTCGACGGCAAGTGGGTGAGCTGCACGCCGGTCTTCAACGTCGAGCTCTGCGAGAAGTTCAACACCCTGCCGCTCGACTGGGACGGCGAAAACGACTCACTTCTGCACGCCTTCGACGCATCGGGCCAGCAGCACATGGAGTATCTCTGCTATCACGGGTCCTTCGCCGACCTGCCCTACGAGACCCTCGAGGCTTGCTTCCTGAAGGAATACGCCAAGTGCTACGAGCCCGGCGGCGAGTTCGCCGAAGGCGGCGACTTCTACGCGGAAGCCGCGGCGATCGGCCATTCGGTGCGCTGAGGGCGGGCGGCCCCACGCACCCTACCCAACGCCGCTCCCGGAATTTATGTTAGCGTAGAAACTTGATGGGACCGGTCCTGCTTGGCGCCGGCCGGTCACGGAGGTCGCGCAATGGACGCCGCAACGGTCAAACAGCTCGCCCGGGATCTGGGCGCCGATCTGGTCGGCATCGCCAGCGCCAAGACGCTGAACGCCTTCCCGCCCGACCCGCAGCATCCGCAGACCCCCGACCGCATCTCGCCCTATACCAAGAGCGTGGTGGTAATCGTCCAGCACATCCCGGTCGCCGCCTTCCGCGCCAAGCAGAACGTGCCGGTCCAGTACATCGACATGCTGGTGCTGCGGCGCATGGACAAGATCGCCTTCAGGATCGCCGAGGCGCTGGAGGACGCCGGCTACCCGAGCTTCATCACCGCCGCGCAGGAAACCGACTGGGACTACAAGAAGGCGAGCTACGGCCGGCTCTCGACGCGCCATCTCGGCATCGAGGCGGGGCTCGGCACTTTCGGCCTGGAGGTCAACATCCTGACGCCGGAATACGGCCCCCGGGTCTACCTGACGGGCATCCTCACCGAGGCCGAGCTCGAGCCCGACGAGATGATCACCGAGCAGGTCTGCATCGGCGAGTCCTGCTCGCGCTGCCTCTACTCCTGTCCCTCCGACGCGGTGCTGCATTTCGGCATCGACAAGCGCGGCTGCGCCGTCGAGGCCCAGGAATTCGGCTACATGCAGATCACCAAGTTCTTCAACACCTTCGTGGAGAAATCGCACGACGAAAAGGCGGAAGCGATCCGCAGCCGCGATGTCTACGGCTTCTGGCAGGGCCTGCTGCGGGTCGTCGGCTCATTCGGCGACTGTCCGCGCTGTCTCGCCGTCTGCCCGGTCGGCAACGACTACCACGCCTATCTCTCCGAGGCGCAGAAGCGCATTCCCGAGCGCACGCCCGAGAAGGAAGCCAAGGCCAAGGGCTACAAGCAGGCGCGCAAGGACGGCGAGGAGATCGCAGGCCTCAACGAGTGGAACCGGCGCTGGGTCGGCCCGGACGGCTACCAGGGCATGGTCGCCCGCCAGCTCCAGGCCTTCAAGAAGGCCCAGCGCGAGCGCGAGGACGAGGCAGCCAAATGACATGGGCGATGCTTCTGCTCCCTGCCCCCGCAAGGGTGAGGGAACTGGTGCGCGGCTCCCGCTCCGAGCGACGCTGAGATGGTCGCGGTCTTCCAATCTCCGGTCACCGCCGAGGATATCAAGGCGAAAGCCAAGGCGCTCGGCGCCGACATCGTCGGCATCGCCGACGGCGCCGTCATGAACGAGAACCCGCCCGATCCCAAGGATCCGCGCCGGCCCTCGGACATCACCGACTACGACGCCGACCGCGTCATCGTGGTCGGCAAGCGCCTCAACAGCGGCACCACCCGCCTCACCCGCTGGGACGAGCGCCACAAGTACTACAACGACGAGCTCACCCTGACGCGCCTCGAGGAGACCACGCTCGAGCTCGTCCTGTGGCTCGAGGACCAGGGCTACCCCGGCCTCATCGTGCCGCCGACCCATGTCGATCCCTGGCGCTACCGCGGCGACCCCGAGGAGGCGATGAAGCCGCTGCTCTCGCTCAACCACGCCGCCGTCGAGGCCGGGCTGGGCACGCTGGGCTTGAACCTCCAGCTCCTCACCCCGGAATACGGCCCCCGCGTCATGCTCTCCGCCGTGCTGAGCTCGGTCCCCGTCGAGCCCGACACCAAGATGGAGGACGGGCTCTGCCTCGGCCCCGAGTGCGGGCGCTGCCTCTCGGCCTGTCCGGGCGACGTGGTCGGGCATTGGGAGCGCGACTGGAAGGCCTGCGACCGCTACCGCAGCCCGCACGGCTTCTTCCAGCTCACCGAGTACCTGGAGGAGATGATCCGCGCCGGCGATCCGGAGACCCAGCGCGCCATGCTGCGCTCGGAGACCAGCTTCAACCTCTGGCAGTCGATCCTGCGCGGGGCGGGCGCGATCACCGGCTGCCGGCGCTGCCAGGACGTCTGCCCGGTCGGCGCGGATTACGAGCGAATGTTGAAAGACGCGCTCGACGTGATCCCCGAGGACAGCGACGACAAACAGGCGCGCCTCAAGGCGATGGCCGAGTCCGAGGCGTCCGGCCGCATGCCGGCGAACCACGACGCCCAGGCGCGCTGGATCGGCAAGCGCTCGGGAGCCTGAACCCATGCCGCTCCCCCTGCCCCAATCCCGCGACGAGATCGAGGCGATCCAGCGCACCCGCCTGCCCATCGTCGTCGAGCAGGCGAAAGAGGCGCCGTTCCACGCCGGGCGCCTGGCCGGCATCGACACCTCGAAGCTCGACGACCCGGCGGAATGGCGGAAGATCCCGATCCTCGACAAGGACGAGCTGCGCGCGCTCTCGCCCGAAGCGTTCATGACCACGTTCAACATGGCCCCGCGCGACCAGATCATGGAGTACTGGCGCTCGGGCGGCTCGACCGGCAAGCCGCTCTTCTACCCGCGCACCTTCAAGGACATGGAGTACATGTACCTCGGCTTCACGCGCGGCATCGAATGCATGGGCCTGAAGCGGGGCGACACCGCGCATGTCTCCTTCCCGCTCGGCATCCATCCGGTCGGCCACATGTACGCCCGCGTCTGCCAGCACATCGGCGTCGGGGTCAATTGGGCGGGCTCGGGCGCCTCGACGCCGTCGGCCGTGCAGGTCCAGCTCATCCACGACCTCAAGCCCACAGTCTGGATGGGCATGTCGAGCTACGGCCTCCATCTGGCCAACCACGCCGAGGCGATGGGCATCGACCTGGCGGCCTCCAGCGTCGAGCGCATCGTCTGCTCGGCCGAGCCGATCTCCGAGGCCAAGCGCACCAAGCTCGAGCGGAGCTGGGGCGCCAAGGTCTACGACAGCCTCGGCATGACCGAGTGCTGCCTGATCAGCTCCGAGGACGGCGAGGACGAAGGCTTCCGGCTCTGGACCGACATGTTCCTCGTCGAGGTGCTCGATCCCGAGACGCTCGAGCCCGTCGGCGAAGGCGAGACCGGCACCCTCGTCGTCACGCCGCTCTGGTCGAACAACGCCACGCCCTTCATCCGCTGGTCGACCGGCGACATCGTCGTCAACCTCGGCTGGGGCGGCGCCAGCACCGGCCCCTTCTCGGTCTTCCCGCGCCTCAAGCACGCGCACCGCACCGCCGGCTTCTTCAAGGTGCGCGGCGTCAACATCAACCATTCGGAATTCGAGGACTTCATGTTCCGCCACGCGGCGGTGCAGGACTTCAAGGCCGAGATCGTCACGGTCGACGACCTCGACCGCCTCCGCCTCTCCGTCGAGCTCAAGCGCGGCGCGGACACCGATGGCCTCACCGCCCGGCTCGAAGGCGCCACCAAGACCACCTTCGAGGTCAGCCCCGAGATCGTCATCCTCGAGCGCGGCACCCTCGCCGCCGAGTTCGAGGGCGCGGTCAAGGCGCCGCGCTTCCAGGACAACCGCGCCTGAGACGGTGAGCGCCCGCGCGTGGGATATCCGCGTATTGCATATCCGCGTATTTCCTGATTGTTAATGCCCCGTGGTGTTGACTGCCCGCCGCGTCTCCGGCCGGGCCGGTCGGCGTGTATGAGAGTGGCTACGGCAGGTCTTCCGACGTGAACGAGCGACACATCGGCCGTCAAGCGATCGTCCTCGACGGCACCAACGTCATCCTGTTTCCCGAGCGTGACGACGTTCATCCCGGCCTTGCGCCGCTGCACGACTTCTGGCGCGGCGAATGCGAAGGCCTGGCGCCGATTCCGCGCGAAATGGTCGATCCGGTGCGCCTGCCGGCCAAGCTCCTGCCGCGCTTCGCGATCATCGAGGTGCTGCGCGATCCGCTCGACTTCCGCTACCGATTGCTCGGAACCAACCTGACCCAGTTCTTCGGCCGCGACAGCACGGGCATGCTCTTTTCCGAGATCCCCTATCCGGAGCCGCATGGCGAGGGGCTGAAGCGGTATTTCAGCCTCGTCGCCGACGGCGATGCCGTGGTCTACCGCGAGACCACCGCCGCCTGGGCGAACCGCGACTACGTCACCATCGCCTCGATGTTCGTGCCGGGCACCAGCGACGGCGCCCGGACCGACCTGATCTTCGGCGCGGTCATCTCCATCAAGTAAGGCCGCACCGACCGGTTTGCGAAAGCGACCGCGCGCCGACCCCCCGCGTCTCGGCCGTGAACGACCCGCTCGCATAAGCTCGTATTCGGCCTCCGGCCGCCGACCCTCATCGGCCGGGTTGTGGGTTGTTAACCTGCCGCGTGTCACCCTCGCGCCACTCGCCTGGAGTGCGTCGTCCGATATCCCGGCGCGACCACCGAACAGGAGCGACGCCAGGGTGCAACCGGCGACACGGCAACGTACGGCTTTCGATATCTGTGGCCGCGGGGTGGTCGTCTTCCCGGAGCGCCACGAGATCGCGGCGCCGGTGCGCCCGTTGCTCGACTATTGGCGCGACCAATGCGACGGCGCGCTACCGGTGCCCAAGGCACGGATCGATCCGTTGGCGATGCCGCCCAATATCCTTGCCCACGTCCTCCTGGTCGACGACGTGCCCGAGCTGGCGGACTTTCGCTATCGACTGATCGGCACCGAGATCACCCGTTTCGTGGGCCGGGACAGCACCGGCAGGCTGCTCTCCGAGATCCCCTATCCCGCCGAGGTGCGCGACCGCATCGCCAGGATCTATGCGTCGGTCTGCCGGTCGTGCCACGTGCTCTACGCCGAAGATCCGGCCGACTGGGCCTCGAAGGACTTCGTGCGCATGGCCACGCTGTTGTTCCCGGCCAGCAGATCCGGAGAGCGCGTCGATCTCGTCTTCGGCGCCGTGATGGCGGTCGAGAAGTGGCAATGACCTCGCCGGCCTGATCCGCCATAATCGCCGGCATGCGCTGCCCCTAGATCGGGTCGCATTTGGGCCGGATCGAAAATCGATCCGGCCCAAATGCGTGAATCCGATCCAACTATTTGATAATAGAGCAGATTCACGTGATTATGCCGAATCAAGAAGTGATTCGACCTAATCACGACCTGCTCTAGCCTGCCGGTATCGATGACATCGCTTGCCCGCGAAGACCTCGCCGCGCTCGACGCGGCCGACCCGCTGGCCCCCTTCCGCGAGCGTTTCGCCCTGCCTGGCGGTGTCATCTACCTCGACGGCAATTCGCTGGGCGCCCTGCCGAAGGCGGTCGCCGGGCGCATCGCCGAGGTGGTCGAGGCCGAATGGGGCCGCGATCTCATCAAGAGCTGGAACCTCAACGACTGGTTCACCCTGCCCGGCCGCGCCGGCGACAAGATCGCCAAGCTGATCGGCGCGCGGCCCGGCGAGGTCGTCGTCGCCGACTCGACCTCGGTCAACCTCTTCAAGCTGCTTGCCGCGGCGCTCAAGCTCCGGCCCGGCCGCACCGTCATCGTCTCCGAGCCGGAAAACTTCCCGACCGACCTCTATGTGGCGCAGGGCCTGGGCGACCTCCTGGGCGGCATCGAGCTCCGTCTCGCCGAGCCCGAGGGACTATCGCAAGCGATCGGCGAGGACGTGGCCGTGCTCATGCTGACCCATGTGAACTACAGGACCGGCCGCATGCACGACATGGCCGGGGTCACCAAGCAGGCGCACGCGGCCGGCGCGCTGATGCTCTGGGACCTCGCGCACAGCGCCGGCGCGCTGCCGCTCGACCTCGCCGGCGCCGGCGTCGACCTGGCCGTCGGCTGCGGCTACAAGTACCTGAACGGCGGTCCCGGCGCGCCGGCCTTCCTCCATGTCGCGACGCGCCTGCAGGACGACGTCCGCCCGCCGCTGTCCGGCTGGATGGGCCACGCCGCCCCCTTCGAGTTCGATACCGACTATCGCCCGGCCGAGGGCATCGCGCGCAATCTCTGCGGCACGCCGGGGATCCTCTCGATGGCGGGCCTCGACACCGCGCTCGACCTCATGCTCGAGGCCGACATGGCGGCGATCCGCGCCAAATCGGTGGCGCTCGGCGACGCCTTCGCCGCCCTGGTGGCGCAGGAATGCGCCGGCCACGGCCTCGCCCTCGCCTCGCCGCCCGCGGCGACCCGCGGCAGCCAGGTGAGCTTCCGCCACACCGACGGCTACGCGATCATGCAGGCGCTGATCGACCGCGGCGTGATCGGCGACTTCCGCGCCCCCGACCTGATGCGCTTTGGCTTCGCGCCGCTCTACAACCGATTTGTCGACGTCTACGACGCGGTGGCGGTGCTGAAGGACATCATGGAGAGCCGCGCGTGGGACGCGCCCGCCTTCCACGCCCGCGCCGCGGTGACGTGACGGCGACGCGTCGACCGGGCGATGCGGACCATGTCGACCGGCGCGCGCCTCTACACGGCCATCTATCGCACTTTCGTCGGCACGGTGGAGGCGAGGCCCTGGCTGATCGCCGCGCTGGTCGTCGGCTCTTTGCCCTACCTCCAGGCGCTGATCGCGACGCTCTCGGGACCTTTCACCATCGACGACGACGCGCGGCAGCTCGTCTTCTGGATGGTGCGCTGGGGCGATCCGGCGCTGTTCCGCGACGACCTGATCGCCGATTACTTCGCCTCGGTCTCGCCGCCGGGCTTCCGCGCCGCCTACTGGCTGCCGGCCCGGCTCGGCATCGACCCGGTGCTGACGAGCAAGCTCTATCCGATCACGCTCAACGCGGTGATGACGCTCTACGCCTTCCGCCTGGTCCTGCTGCTGAGCGGCGGCCGCGTCCCGGCGGCGGTCCTCGGCGCCGTCGGCCTGGCCTTCGCGATGGCCTGGGGCCACATGATCATCAGCGGCACGCCTCGGGGCTTCGGCGTGGCGCTGCTGATGGCTTTCCTCTTCTACGTGGCTGGCCGCTGGACGCTCGGCGCGACGATTACGGGAGCCCTCGTCGCCCTTACCTACCCACCCGCCGCAGCTCTTGGACTTGCGGCGCTCGGTCTCACAGTATTTCGCCGGCGCGGCCGGGCGAAGCTCGACCTCTCGCGCGCGACAGTGGTTCGAATCCTCTGCGCGGGCGGCCTCAGCGTGACCATCCTGCTCGCCGCCGCATTCGACCGCGACTACGGCCCCATCGCGACGATGGAGCAGATCAAGAGCGAGCCGATGTACCGGGCCGGCGGTCGGCTGCCTCTGCTCGACGCGCAGGGCGGGTTTCGCATATCCGCCTGCGGCGGGCTCCTCGGGATCCTGCCGATCGAGTGGTGCCAGCTCGCGAACCGCCGGCCGGCGGCGCCGGTGCTCCTCGCGATCCTGCTCGCCGCGCTGATCGTCGCCGCGCGAGGCGTCGGGCGCCGCGGTCCGCCCGGCGCGCGACCAGTCGACTGGGGCCCGCCGGCGCGCCTTTTCGTTGCTGGGATCGTACTTTACGGCGTGGCTTTCGTCCTGATGCTGAAGCTTCACGTGCCCTCAAGGTATGCCGTCACGCCGCTCCGCCTCCTGGCCTTTCCGAGCCTCATCCTGTTCGGCGTGCTGCTGGCCGAACGCGCGCTGCGGTCGGCTGGGCCGGCGAGCGCCAGCGGGCTGACCGGCCGGCAATGCGCCCTGCTCGGCCTGGCCGCCTTGACCGTCGCTTCATTCGCAACGCTCTACCCGCTCGACGTCTCGCGCCGCAATGTGACGCCGCGCCATCCCGCCATCCTCGCCTATCTCGGCAGCCAGCCGAAAACGGCGCTAGTCGCCGGCATGCACGGGATGACCAGCAACGTGCCCAGCTTCGCGCGCCGTTCGGTGCTGGCCGCCAGCGAGTACGCGATCCCGCACGATCTCGGCTACATCACCCGCTACCGCGCCCGCGCCGATGCCCTCATCGAGGCCCAGTATGCCGCCGATCCGGCCGTGCTCGCCGGCTTTCTCAAGCGCTACCGGGTGACCCACCTCGTCCTCGATCCGGCCGAGATCACCGCCGACGGGCTCGAACGCGTCTGGTGGCGGCGCGAGCACGCAACCGCCCATCGCCGGGCGACGCAAGCATTGGCGCGGGGCGACAGGCCCGCGATGCTGCGCGTCATCGAACCCTGCACGGTGTTCCGGGAAGGCGCGCTCGTGGTGATCGCGGCAAGCTGCATCCTGGAGCGAACCGGCGCCCCGAAACGATAGAGCATATTCCGCTCACGCGGAATCGGCGCCAGCCCGCTCCCCCACCCGGCCACCCAATGGCAGTATCCTGTGGGTGGCCGGGTGGGGGAGCGGGCCGGTGATGCCAAACGATCGGAAAATGCTCTAACCCGGTCAGCCCCCCGCCGCCAGCTCCTGCTCGACCAGCGAGACCCAATAGGAGGCGCCGATCGGCGCAACCTCGTCGTTGAAATCGTAGTTGGGGTTGTGCAGCATGCAGCCGCCCGCCGCCCCGCCATTGCCGAGCCAGACGTAGGAGCCGGGCTTTTCCTGCAGCATGTAGGCGAAGTCCTCGGCCCCCATCTCCGGCGGCGCATCGACCACGACGTGGTCCTCGCCGACCACTTTGGCGGCGGCGAGGCGCGCGCGTTCGGTCTCGTCCACGCTGTTGACCAGCACCGGATAACCCCGGTGGTATCTCACCTCCGCCTTGACCCCGTGCGCCTCGGCGACGCCCTTGACGATCCGGCGCATGCGCTCCTCGACCAGGTCGCGGGCCTCGGGCGAGAGCGTCCGGCAGGTGCCGCTCAGCTTGGCCTCGTCGGGGATCACGTTGCCGGCGGTGCCGGCATGGAATTGCGTCACGCTGACCACCACCGCGTCGATCGGATCGGCCGAGCGGCTGGCGATCGTCTGCAGGGCGGAGACCATTTCGGCGCCCACCACCACCGGGTCGTTGGCGCGGTGCGGCATGGCGCCGTGCCCGCCGGTGCCGGTCACCGTGATGCCGAAGAAGTCCGCCGAGGCCAGCATCGGCCCGGCGCGCACGCCGATCGTGCCGGCCTCCATGCCCGGCCAGTTATGCATGCCGTAGACGGCCTCGCAGGGAAACTTCTTGAACAGCCCCTCGCGCACCATCACCTTGCCGCCGCCGCCGCCCTCCTCGGCGGGCTGGAAGATGAAGTGGACGGTGCCGTCGAAGTCGCCGTGATCGGCGAGGTACTTGGCCGCGCCCAGCAGCATCGCGGTGTGCCCGTCGTGGCCGCAGGCGTGCATCCTGCCGTCGTGCTTGGATTTATGCGCGAAGCTGTTCTTCTCCTGGAGCGGCAGCGCGTCCATGTCGGCGCGCAGCGCGATGGCGCGCTTGGAGCCGCCGCGCCTTATCGTGCCGACGACCCCGGTCGTGGCCATGCCGCGGTCGATCTCGATGCCGAAGCCGGTGAGCGTCTCGGCCACCTTCTCCGCCGTCCGCTCCTCCTTGAAGCCGAGCTCGGGATAGGCATGAAGGTCGCGCCGCCAGGCGGTCATCTCCTTCTTGAGCTTCTTGACCCCGTCGATCACCGGCATGTCGCCGCTCCCTTGGTTTGTCGCGCTGCCGTCCGGCGCGTGGGCCACGCTAGCGAGCTAGGCTGTCCACTGTCAAAGGCAAGCTGCGCCTAGATCGGGTCGCATTTGGGCCGGACCGAATATCGA
>Ga0302046_10005567_pt1 | contig 11080 bp, 8 predicted proteins | sample RVTome_11_FD_200261 | JGI IMG/M metagenome (GOLD analysis project Ga0302046, IMG submission 200261) | Soil microbial communities from uranium-contaminated site in the Upper Colorado River Basin, Wyoming, United States - RVT147D111 (version 2) ... | reverse complement strand
GTCCTCGAAGACCTTGCCGGCGTCGTAGAAGAGCGCCAGGTCCATGTAGGTCCACACCTCCCAGCGGTACTCGGCCGAGAGCAGGAGATTCCGCGCGTCCCTGAAGCGATACTCGCGATAGCCTCGCAGGGAGGCGGCGCCGCCGATCGTCTCCATCAGGTGGATCGGCACGACGTGCCCGGCGTCGGCGAGCGAGTGCGACGTCCGCACGCGCAACGCGAGGCGGCGGCTGCGCACGCCGAGCGGAATCTGGGCCCTGACCTGCCCGGTGACCCGCGTGAAGCTGCCCAGTTGCCGGTCGCGATCGTCGTAGCGCCAGCCGCCGACGCTGATGTCCAGACCCGCCGGCGGAGCCTCGTACCGGTCGAACAGGTTGAGGGTGACGGCGCCACCGTAGACGTTGAACGCCGTCTCGGTGGCGAAGAGGCGGTCGATCGGCAGACCGCTCGATTCCAGGGATGGCTGCCGGTTCGCCGGGCCGAGCTCGACGATCATGTGCCTGGCGTCAGCCTCCACGCTCACGAACCGCGTGAGGTCACCCGCGAGGCCGCCCCCGAACCGCTTCGTGGTCTGGCCGAAGAAGACACGGTCCTCATCCCGGCTGTCGTTGCCGACGCCGAAGAACCGCAGGCCGGGAAAGTCCTCGTAGGCGGCGCTGACGAACCCGCGAACGGGCCGGCCGCTCTGGCGGGTCGGCACGTCGATGCGTCCGCTGACCTGCCTGAAACCTCGCGTCGAGTACGTCGCGGAGGCGGCCGCACGGTACCGCTCGCTGTCGAGGCCCCGCACGTACCCGACGCCGCCCACCAGGCCCGAGCCGGACGGCATCCCGCCGACCACGGGCCGGATGCCGTTGAACCCCTTCACGAAAATGTTGCTGGGAAAGCGCGCCTCCTCGAGCGCTCGAATGCGCGCCTCGATCGGCGACACGCGGTAGGGCTCCAGGTTCGCGGCCTTCTCCCGCCGCTCGTCGGCGAGCCGCTCCTGCTGCGACACGCCCGGGTCGGTCGTCTGCGCCCACGCCGGCACGGCGCACATCGCACAGGCGCACAGGACGAGGAGCACGATGATGGATCGGGCCGACATGATTAGTGCGTCGCGACGGGAGAAGCAGCCACCTGGGCGGCCCGATCGGGCAGGTGCAGCGGGCCGGAGAACTCCGGGAGATGCCGCTCCCACCACGTCCTGGCCCGCTCCTGGTCCCAGGCATCGGTGGCCATGCAGCCGCACGCCATGCGGAACAGCTCGGCGGCATCCTGCGGCCGCTTGTCCGGATCCTTCTGCAGGCACGCCATGACGACCTGGTCCACCGCGCGGGGGATCGGCAGCTCGGTGCGCTGCGAGGGTGGGATGGGCTCGGCCTGCACGTGCTGCACGAGCATCTTCATCGCCGTCTCGCCCTCGAACACGAGCTGCCCAGTCAGCAGGTAGTAGGCGACACACCCCAGGGCGTAGACGTCGGCACGCCGATCCACGTCCGCCTCCCCCAGGATGATTTCCGGAGCCATGTAGGCCGGCGTCCCGGTCGTGACCTGTTCGGCCGTGACCAGAGTGTGATTGACCGGCCCACCCCCGAACTTCACCAGCCCGAAGTCCAGGACCTTCACGAAGTCGTATTCGAGCCCCATGCGACACACGTACACGTTGGCGGGCTTGATGTCGCGGTGCACGAGGCCGCGGGCGTGCGCGTCGGCCAGCGAGTGGCAGACCTGGCGGAGCAGGAAGACCGCACGGTCGGCAGACACGGGTCCGAAACGGCGGACGAGGCTCTCCAGATCGAGGCCGGACAGCAGCTCCATGACGTAGTAGAAGTTGCCGTCGCCGGTCGTCCCGAAGTCGAACAGCTGAATCGTGTGGGGCGAGCTGAGGGCCGCGGTCGCCTGGGCCTCGCGCTCGAATCGGCGCATCAACGTCCGGGCGTCCGCGTCGGTGCCGGCCCCCAGCACTTCGGGGCGAATCAGCTTGATGGCCGCGCGCCGCGCGAGCAGTCGATGATGCGCCTCCCAGACCTCGCCCATCCCGCCCTGCCCCAGCCGTTCGACGAGGCGGTAGCTCCCCATCTCACGCGCCCGGCGCAACTGCCGGCGCAGCCGGTCCATCATCCGGCACGTCAGCGTGGCGACGGCCGCGCAGCTGTAGTTCGGCAGGAACAGGGCCATCGTGTGCCCCGCCGACGGGACCGGCGTCCCGTTGAGGTGCGCGATCCAGACGCCGAGCGGATCCATCGACGCCGCGACGAGGGACGCGACCAGCATCTTGGCCGGGCTGACCGACACGATCATGGAGAACACGAGAATCAGGATCGTGATCCACGACAGCTGCATCATCCCGGCGCTCATCGGCGGACGGGCGACCCAGGTGTTCAAGGCCGCAATGGCCACGGCGTTGAGGACCATGAAGACGAGGCCGACCTCGGACTTGGTCCGCGACGTGTGACCGCTGAACCGTGCGTACGCGAACATCGCGGCCGAGATGACGATGCCGAACGCCTCGATGAGGTTCGCCCTCGAGCCGCTGTAGGCGAGCCCGCCCGGAAGGGTGGGCAGCAGCACCGCGTCCATCACCAGGCCGATGCTCCAGAGCCCGATGCCGACGCCGCTCAACAGGGAGAGCCGCGTGACCTGCTCCGCGTCGAAGTCGCCCGGGAGGCTTCCGCCCACCGACTCGCCGCCGAGGGCCGACGGCGTCGGGGTGCGTAGTCGAGGCGCCACGACCTTCTGTCGGGTCGTGAGATGATCGAGGTTCATCGGTCGCTGAGCTTATGGCTTGTCGTCCGGCGCGCGATCGCCGCTCGAGGAGTCCGGTGACTTGGCCCGGCGCTTCAGCTCCTCCAGGTTAATCATGATGGACGCGTTCGATTGGAGCAAGTCCACCAGCACCTGGTCGGTGGGCCGCTCGGCCCGCACCGGTTTCCGGCGGTCTTCCAGGAACGGCCACAGGGGCTCCCGAATCTGGGCGGGCAGCACGCCCTCCAGGTACTCCAGCGCCGTCCCCCGCAAGTGCTGATCGTCGGTGTGCAGCCCTCGAAACGCGATCTGCAGCGGCTCTGACGGTAACACGAGCGACAGGAGCGTGAAGACGTGGGCCAGACTCTGTCCGGCCCGCTCGCGGAGGAACTCGTCGGCGAACCCCTGGGGCTCGCCGGGATCGGTGCGATCGAGGAGGCGGCGGCTCTCCCACACCGGCTGGCTGACGGTGACTTCGGTCCGCAGGACCTCGAAGACGCGCTGGGCGTCGATCGGCACCCCGGGCCGCCGCGCCCGAATGGCGGCCAGCGACCGCCCGCAGCGGAACCGCACCTCGAAGCGCTCATCGTCGAGCCCCGCCAGCAGGCCGTCAACCGCCCGCCTGGTCGAACACGCGGAGAGCGCGCGGGCGAGCCGGCGGCGCACCGCGAAATCCTGGTTCGGATCGAGCAGGGCATCGACGAGTTGACCCACGTGGCGATCGGCCACGCGACCCAACGCCCTCACGGCCGTGTCCGCAACGGGCTCCCACGCCAGCAGGGGAATCACGTGTGGCACGAGGGCCGGCGTCAGGCCGGTGCCGCTGCGCAGCACCGACAGCACACGTTCGCGGTCGCGAGACCGCAGCCACACGACCTCCTGCAGCTCGGGATCGAACGAGTCGAGCGGGCCGGCCGCCCGACCGACGTTGGGCGACGTCTCCATGCCCTGCGGGCCCCCGGCCGGCCGGCCGATGGCCGAGCGCCGCACCTGCACGATGGTCGTCCGGGTCGTCACGTCGGTCACGTCGGCGAGATCGAGCTCGACCGCGCGATTGCGCAGATTGCGTTCGAGCGTCTGGATGTAGCCCCGGTTCAACCGGCTCGCGAGCACCAGGGCGACGGCGGCGCAGACGGCGGCCAGCGACAGGATGACCTGAAAGGCGAAGGCGGGGATCATGAACAGGACCAGCCTGATCAGACTGCCGCCGACGATGTCCCCCAGCCGATCGAAGCCGACGTCGATGATCGACTTGGCGGCCCGCTTCTCGGTCGGGGCGATGGGCGTGTAGAACAGCTCGTAGCCCGACCGGAACAGCGAGCCTCGAAAGACCGCTTCGCCTCCCCGCGCCACGGTGATGCTCGGCAGACCGCCGCCGAGCAGCGCCCCGATCGATCCGCCGAGCAGCGCCAGCGACGGCGTACCGACGGCCACGGCGAGCCCGAAGCGCTCGAGCGCGAATCGACTCGCGGAGGTCTGCACCACGAACGAGACGACGCTCGTCACTGCGTAGAACGCCGCGAAGAAGCGCAGCAGGCCGTCGCCGCGGCCGAACTCGCTGACGGCCTGCGCCTTGAACACGTAGTCGAGGAGCGCGGCCCCGATCGTCCCCAGGAGCACCAGCACGGCGAGATTGGCGAGGTAGGGCACCTCGCGCAGCGCGCGCAGGCCCGACTGCACCGGTTCGGGGGCCATCTCGGGCGAGAGCGCCACCGGCTTGACCAGCACGTCGGGCGCGGCCAGCCGTCGGATCTGCCAGGCGCACACGAGGCTGATCGCCGCCAGGCACGGAAGGATGGCGCCGATCCCGAACAGCGTGCCGACGCGCTCGGCGAGCACGGCGCCCAGCAGTCCGCCGAGCGTGCCCACGGCGGTAATCTGTCCGAAGCGCCGCTTGGCCGTGCGCGGATCGAAGGACTCGGTGGCGATGAGCCAGAACCCGGAACCGAGCAGCGGACCCACGCCCGACACGTGCAGATACACGATGACGGCGGCGCCCCGGGGCACGACGGGCACCAGGGCCCATTCGATCAGCCAGACGGCGGCGCTCCACACGAAGAACAGGGGGACCAGCCGCGCCGGCGACAGTCGTGACGCCAACCGCGCGTTGAGGAACACCACGGCGAGCGAGAACGCGGCCGCCCCGATGACCATCAGGGGCAGGGACGTGACGTCGAGATTGGCCAGGAACAGCGCGTCGCGGATCGCCTTGCCGCCCACGAACTGGGCGGTCACCGCGGCGGCCGAGAGCATGGCGACGATCAGGAGGGTGTGAGACCGCGACTCCGAGACGTTCATACGTCTGCGCTCATTCTCGCCGGCGCAGCCGGATGCTCAACGGCGGACGGTCGGTCCCCGGCTCCACCACGGCCAGCTGGACGTTCCCGTCCACGAGGACGTCCACCCGCATATAGCCGTGGGCGCCGTGTTTGAACAGCGTCTGCGGAGTCCGCCCGGCGGGACTCGTCTTGGAACCGGCCCCGCTCACGAGATAGTACGCGCCACTGGACGCCTCGAACAGCTGCAGATTGTGATCGTGTCCGGCGGCCGCGATGATCAGGTCGGCGTCCGTGCGTCCCAGCACCTCATCGATCCGGGCGCGCATCCGCTGGTTGGCGTCGGACCCGAAATCCTGCGGTGTGGGAAACAAGCGCTTCACGGCCGGCCAGAGGAACGGCAGCCATGTGCCGCCCAGGTGGCCGCCGTGCGGACCACGACTGCGCAGGGGGTGGTGGGCCAGCAGCATGACGACACGGCCCTCCACATCCTGGAGCTGGACCTCGAGTGCCCGATAGAACGCCTCGGTCGTCAGCTGATCGTCGGGAAACGGCGTGGGTGCGTCGGTCGGGCCGTGGACGCAGCCGGTCTGTCCACCGAGCGGTTTCCGGCGCGGGTCCTCGGCGGTGAGCAGCCACTCCGTGTCGATGGCCACGAGTCGGACGCCGGGCGACAGGTCCAGGCTCGCCGGACCCGGGCATCCGCCCGACGGGATCAGGCGTGCCCGATCTTCCGGCTCGGTCAACCGCCTGATCAAGGCGTCCTGCGCCAGAATGCGCTCGAGGCCGCCGGGATGGCTGTCGTTCCAATCGTGGTTGCCGGGCACGAAGAGGACGTCATCGGCCGGCGCGGCGGCGGCCAGCATCGCGCGCACGATCCGTTCGGCCGCCTGCGCTTCAGGAGTGTCGGACTCGGCAGGCACGCCGGCCGGATAGACATTGTCGCCGAGCAGCACGACGGCGGTCCGTGCGCCGGACTGGAGATCCTGGGTGAGCCGGTCGAGGAGCGGCCAGCCCTGGGTGCGGGTAATCACCTCTTCGCCCAGATCGCCGACGAGCAGCAGGCGGAGCGAAATCTCGTCGGTCGCGGCGACGGGGGCCGCCGGGAGGCCGGGCCGCGTGTACATCTGGTAGCCGCACCCGGAGGCGCCGAACAGCAGCGCACCGAATGCCGCGGCGTACGCCAGCGTGCGTGCGGCCCGTGTGGACAGCACGCGCAGAGGGGCCCACTGGCGGGCTGTGCTCCCGTCTCCGTGTGCGGATGTTGTCTGTGTCTTCATTGGGGACCCAATATTGGAAGCACGGGCCCAGGTCTGGAGGCACGGACCCAGGCGTGGCCTGCCCGCCGGGCGGCGGATACCAGTATGACTCAGCTTCTCGAATACCGGATCCACCGCCCGCGGCCAGACGGATCGCGCGCGGCGGTCGGGGGTGCGCCTGCTCAGGACTGAGCGGGCGGCGCGAAGGCCACTGTCACTACGTCGCGCTCGCGTCCACCCTCTTGCAATGCGAAGAACTCCTCGGGGGTGAAGGCGAACGATGCCGCCACCAGGCTCGACGGAAAGACACCCGTGGCGATGTTGAAGTCGCGGACGCTGGCGTTGTAGTAGCGGCGCGCGTACTCGATGTGGTCCTCGAGCTCCCGCAGCTGCACCATCAGATCGCGGAAGTGCCCGTCCGCCTGGAGCGAGGGGTAGTGTTCGGCGAGAACGAAGAGCGTGCGGATGGTCCCGGCGAACATGTGCTCGGCCCTGGCCTTGCCCCGTGGCGTGTCCGCCTTCATCGCCGCCGCACGCAGTTCGGTCACCTTGTCGAGCGTGTCGCGCTCGTGCGCGGCGTAGCCCCGGACGGTCTCGACCAGGTTCGGCACGAGCTCGTAGCGCTTCTTCAGCTGCACGTCGATGTCGGACCAGGACGACTTCACATGGTACCGCAGGCGCACCAACCGGTTGTAGATGACGACGAGGATCACCAGGAAGACGCCGAGGCCGACGACGCCGGCGATCGACTCGGTACTCATCGTTGCCCTCCCGGCGTCTCGGCCTTCCGGCCTGCAGCCGCATCCGACGGGCTCACGCCCGCGTCCTCCAGGCGGCGCGCGTCCTGCGGCAGGAAGCCGACCGCCGCCCACGACTGCGCCTCTCTCGCCGCGAACCCCTCGCCACGCCAGCGTGTCGCCTCGGCCGCGCCGAAATCGGCATCCCGCCATCCGGCAGCCTCCGCGCCGTCGCCCCACCCTTCTGCCTTCCAGAGGCTGGCCCCCGGCGCCTGGAACCGGGCGTTCCGCCACTCGATGGCCTCGAGGACCTCGCCAAACCCGTGACGGCGCCACTCGTCGATCTCGTGCGCGCTCAGGCCGCTTTGAGCCCACTGGCGATCGCACTGCGCGGCCAGTGCGCTCGCGGCGAGATACGGCACGGCGAACGACAGGCCGAGGCCCACGGCGAGCAGCAGCTGCGCGTGCCATGGCCGCAGGGTGCTCATGGCGCGCGTCCGGCCCCACGCAATCCGACGGCCTCGAGCGGGCCGCGACCGGTCTGCCGCCACGCCGCCGCGTCGGCCGGCCCGAACCCGCGCTTGCGCCACGCCACCGCGTCGCCGATGCTGAACCCGCCGTCCCTCCACTCGCCGGCCGCGACCGGGTCGAACGCCTCGCGGTGCCAGTCGGACGCGGCTCGGACGTCGAATGCCGCCTCGGTCCATTCCCTCGCATCAACGGGGACGAACGCCATCCGCTTCCAGGCACCCGCGCCCGCCGGATCGAAGCCGCGGGCCCTCCACTCGAGCGCCTCCGACAGGGTCGAGATGTCGTGGCGCCACCACCGGGGCGGCTCGTCCCGGCTGAATCCCCGGTCCTCCCAGGCACCGATCCGCGCGTTCTCGGCCGCCCGCGCGGCGAGCATCGGCCCGAGGAAGAACATCGCGGCGGCGATCGTGAGAAGGAGCCGTCCGCGCCACGGACCCATCACACCTCCCTTCGACCTCACGACGGCACCGCCCGCGGCATCATGCGCTGCAACGACGCCGTGAAGTCCGCGACGCTGAACCCGCCAGAGTTGCCGGTATACCAGGCGTTCCGGCGGTCCAGGATCGAGGCGCGATCGCTGTCGGCGCCGAGTGCGATGGCGTACGGCAGGTACTCGGCGCGCACCGCCACAGCATTCATGGAGGGCATGTCGTGACCGGCCGCCGCGGCGCCGTAGGCCGCCTGGAGGAACTGCCTGAAGCCTTCGACCGCCTGGAAGACCTGATGCCCGGCCGGCGTCGGCGCCTTGAGCAGCCTCCAGAACGTGAAGTTCAGCGCGGCCACCACCGCCGTGACGAAGAGCGCATATCCGTAGGCGGCCTGGTCGGGCAGACTGACGACGGCCAGCGCGACGGCGGCGCCGGCGCAGGAGAGAACCAGGCCCGGCCGGAGGCGGCGCGTATTGGCCTGCACCAACATCGCTCGCTCCGCCCGCAGGTTCGCACGCAGGACCTTGCGGGCCGCGCGCAGCGCTCGTCTGGTCGCCCTCGTCCCCAGGATGAGGACGTCGCCGCCGGCGAAGAGTCGAGCGACGAACGCCGCCTCGTGCGCCGCGCAGCCGTGCGCGGCCTGGCTGTTCCTCTGGATCCTGTACAGCCCCTCACGCTCCTGGATGACGAGCGCACCGCAGTGGGCCATGCGCACGAGCGTGGCCGCGACCGTCCGGTCATCGACGCGCCGGCGCGCGACCAGGTATCTCATCAACGCCGGGCTGATGCCGTCCGGCGGCTCGTACACGGGGACAACGGCGCCCTTGCGCGGATCGCGGCCGACTCGATGCCACGCCCAGAGGAAGTACAGCAGCGCGGCGAGCTGGCCGAATGCAAGGACGAACACGCTCGAGAGGATGCGTCCTTCCGCGCGATCCAACCGTCTGACCTGTCGCCACAGGCTCGCCTGAGCGAAGCCCTTCGGCAGACTGATCGCGACCGCAAATCCCATGTCGCGCTCGAGGGGACGCGTCACCGCGTAGTGGACGACGTCGCCGATCACCGTTTCGCTGATCTCCGCGGTGAAGTACTTCCGCTTCGGCAGGCCGGCGAACCCGTCGGCCCGCACGGTGTTCGCGCCCGTCGGCAGGCGCACGGCGGCGGACGCACGGCGAATCGGCAGGTGCGCCGTCAACTCCGGTCCAACAACGTCGAAGAAGAGTCGATCGTGGTTGTGGAGGTCGATCAGCCGGTCGTCGGTCGTGTACTGAAGCGTGAAAGTACGCCCACCGGCCGGCACGGGCGCGTCACCGCCGACGCAGAGCGTGAGGTCTCCCGCCCGATCGCGGTCGATGGAGTACGGAACCGGTGCACCGTCCTGAAGGACGGACGTGACGTCGTACGACGGCCAGGCCGTCGTGTACGACGCTGCGCTTCGGCGCAGCGCGACGGTGGCGGGAAGAGCGCGCGTGAAGCACCGGTCAATCGGTCCGCCCGGGCGATTCAGGACCGCGATCGTTTCCGTCACCTCGAGCGTCGCATCCGACCGAAGGACGATGTCGCTGTGCCACGCCGTGATCACGTCTGTCGGCTGGGGCAGACCCGCGCGTCGCCGGTCCTGCGCCTCGACGGGACTCAGGCCCTCGGCCTTCTCGATGGCTGCCCCGGCCGGGTCGAACGCCGAGTCTCTCCACGCCATGGCCTCGGGGAACGCAAAGCCCGCCGCCAGCCAGGCGCTGGCTTCGGCCAGGCTGACATCGTAGGACACCGCCAGGCGCGCCTCGTCCGGGCTGAACCCGGCCGCATGCCATTCCCGGGCCCACTCGACGTCGTAGACCGTGCGCGCGGAGTTGCGCGAACCGTCGCGCATGTAGAAGTACTCGGTCTCACCGTACTTCCAGGTCTGCGCGCCCACCGCCTGGAAGCCGTGGTTCCGCCAGCGCGCGGCGTCATCGGCAGAGAACCCGAGGGCCCACCACCCGCCAGCCTCGGCGGGGCCGAATTCGCGGTCGCGGAATTCCTGCGCGCGACGGGCCGACCGCACGCCGCGCGCGATCCATGCCGTGGCTTCGCCCACGCTGAAGCCCGCCGCCCTGAAGTCGCCGGCCGTGTAGACGTTGATCTCGTGTTCGACCCAGACGCCCGCATCCGCCGGCCCGAATCCTTCACCCTTGAACTGGTTGGCCCATTCCGCGTAAGGGACCCCCGCCTGCACCCACTCTCGCGCCTCGGCGGGATCGATGCCGACGCGCGTCCACGTCTCGGCGTCGGCCGGCGAGAATCCCTGTTCCGTCCAGCGCCTCAGCTCGGGCGCGCCGTCGGGCGGCGCGACCTGTGGCGCGGCGGATACGTGGACGGCGGCGAGGATCGCGACGGCCGGAAGAGACAGGTGTCGCACTCATTGACATATCGTCAAATCAGCAACCTCCCCTTAGCCTGGATCGAGGCGAGGCCGCGAGCCCACCTGCTCGTAGCGCAAGCCGTCGGCGGGGCGATCGAGACGGTAGACGTAGAGCCGGTGCGGCTCTCTGCGGGCGAGGCTGCCTCTCACGACGACACGATCGCCAGGCCTGAGAGTGTCGGCCTTGAAACCGATGTCGGCCAGCTCCCATTGATTGTCCAGCTCGAGCGTCCACGGCTGTGCCCGACCGGCGTCGTCCTCGACGTCCACGATCACGAGGGGGTGGGGATTGACGAAGCGCACCTCGCTCACGACACCTTCGATGGTCGCGGGGCGATTGCGGTCGTACACACCCGCAATGGAATGATGGGCGCGACCCGCCACGCCGTGCGCGGCGATCCCGACGCCCACGGCGAGCCACGTCCACCGGTTCAATCGCATCATCACATCGATGGCCGCCGGCTACTCGAACGGATCCCGGCTGATGTCGTTCTGCGGATCCTTGCGCGGCCGGATGATCCCGCGCTTCAGGTCCTCGTCGATGGCGCGGTCTTCCGCCCGCTCCGCCGACAGGATGTACTTGATGGCGCCGTTGCCCTCATGGCACTCGTAGGGCAGCGGCTCGAATCCCGGAGGCGACACGAGCGGCAGCGACAGCGTCCAGGGCTGTTCGTACGTCTTCGGGTCGTCGATCGTGATCTCGTATCGCATCACGTCGTCGG
>Ga0302046_10005566_pt1 | contig 11081 bp, 8 predicted proteins | sample RVTome_11_FD_200261 | JGI IMG/M metagenome (GOLD analysis project Ga0302046, IMG submission 200261) | Soil microbial communities from uranium-contaminated site in the Upper Colorado River Basin, Wyoming, United States - RVT147D111 (version 2) ... | reverse complement strand
ATTGCCTCTCAGGTGGCCTTATCGACGGTGTTGCTGATTGGGGCCGCTCTCCTTTTGAAGAGTCTGGTTCGATTGAGCGCCGTGAACCCGGGATTCGAGCCCAGGGGACTGACCGCGGTTCAAGTCACCACGCGTCTGCCGCAGTACCAGGAACCTGCTGCCGCGACGAACCTGTATCACCGCATCGCCGAGTCGGTACGGGCGGTGCCCGGGATCCGTGACGTTGGATTGATCAATCATGCGCCGTTCGGAGGTGGAAGCATCACGTCGAGAGCGTCGCTACTGGGTGATCCGCGTTCGGCGTCTGACGAGACCATTGTCTTCTTCCGTACGGTTTCGGCCGGCTACTTCGACACGATGGGCATCCCCGTCGTGGCGGGACGGGAGTTCTCGGCAGAAGACCTGGCGGGTCCCGAAGGACCACTGATCGTCAACGAAACGATGGCCAGGCTCTGGGGTGAGACGCTCCCAGTGGGTCAGCGCCTCAACGTCCTCAAGGCGGCCAGGGATCGGCCTGACTTTGGCGAGCCAATCTTCGGAACCGTTGTCGGGGTCGTAGGCGATATCCGGCACTTCGGCCCGGAGGTTCAACCACGTCCTGTTGTTTACGTCCCGTTCGCCCACAATGTCTGGTCGCACATCTTCGTCATCGCCCGGACCAATGCGAATGCCGGCGTGATTCTGAATGCCATAGAATCGGCCGTGCGCGAGGTTGAGTCTGGTATACCGCTCGAAGGGCTCGGGCTCGGTGCGCATACGCTGGTGGACCGTCTCGCCGACCGGCTCGCTCCTCGGCGTCACGATGCCACGGTCGTTGCCAGCTTTGCACTCGTGGCACTCGTGCTTGCCCTCATCGGTGTGTACGGAGTGACCTCGTACACCGTCGTGAGCGAAGCGCGGGAGATCGGCATCCGTCTCGCGCTGGGTGCAAGGCCTCGAGGGGTGTCGCGGCTCATGGTGGCTCGAACGATCAGGCTCGTCGTGGCGGGATTGGCGGTGGGTCTGGTGGCCGGCCTGCTGTTGACCCGATTCATGGGCAGCGTCCTGTTTGACGTTCCACCGAACGACCCCGAAACTTTCCTGATTGTTGCTGCGGCACTCCTCACCGTGGCGTCTCTTGCCGGCTACCTTCCGGCGCGACGGGCGGCATCCATCGATCCGGTTTCGACGCTCAAGGGGTAGGCCCCCTCCGACGCATCGCACGATCGCCTTATCTTTCAGGGGAAGGCGGGTGTCTTGTCATTTGACAGTCGGAGTGCACGTGGCTAGAGTTCGTGCGCAAGTTCAAACCCTCCAACGAGATACGCCCATGACAGTGAGCGACAGCCTCAGGGCAATCCCGTTGTTCGCGAGTCTCCGAGAAGGCGACGTTTCGCGGCTCGCATCCGCGGCCCGGGAACGTACCTACCCAAAGAACAGTGTCATCGTCTTCGAGGACGATCCGGGCGACGCGCTATATGTCGTGATTTCGGGACAGGTCAAGGTGGTACTCACGGCGGAGGATGGTCGGGAGGTTATCCTGTCCGTACGGGACCGGGGGGATTTCTTCGGAGAGATGGCCCTCATAGACGACGAACCCCGCTCGGCCCATGTGATTGCCATCGAAGATTCACGCCTGTTGGTCATGCGCCGGGAGGATTTCCAGCGCTGTCTCGCCGAAATCCCGTCGATCGCCATTGGGATGCTACGCGCCCTGGTGAGCCGACTCCGTCAGGCGGATGACAAGATCGGGGGTCTCGTGCTGCTCGATGTGCCCGGTCGCGTAGCCAGCCTGATACTCGACCTGGCCGATGACAACGACGGCGTGAATGTCACGAAGCGGGTTACCCATCACATGATAGCGCAGATGATCGGTTCCAGCCGGGAAACAGTCTCGCGAACGATGCGTGGGCTGGTGGAACAGGGGTTGATTGAAGCATCCCGCAAGGAGATCATAATCCAGGATCGCCACGCGTTGGAGTTGGCCGCTGGGCGGGTTGTGACGGGAGGTTTTCGCTATACCGGTAGCAACGATCGACGTCGCTCGAACAGGTTTTAAGAACTTCCCAACGGCTGAGCGCGGCCGGTATGCCTGGCAACCCGCGTTATCTTTTCACCAGAATCTGCCTTTACTGTTTCAGTCCGTCCCGGACACCCGCCTCGCGACCCTCCGCCTCCCCCGTGCATCCAGGTTCAAGAGCGCCATCCTCGCGGCGCCTGCCAACAAACTGAACAACAGGATCCCAAACATGAATAGCCCAGGCAAAAGGACGTTGTCCGTCCTCCTGACTGCCCTCGTGACACTCGGTGTGAGTGTTCCTCTTGCGGCGCGCCAGAACCTCGTGCGGGATGGCACGTATCAGGAATCCTTCAGTTATGTCGGCGGACTGCGCCAGATGGCGGATGGAAGGCTGATGATCGCGGACCCCCTCGAAAAGTCGCTCATCCTGCTGGATATGGATCGCGGGAGAGTGGAGCACATTGGGCGAGAAGGCGGCGGTCCACAGGAGTATCGTCAACCAGACGCGGTCTATGCGCTGCGTGGCGAAACGACGCTGCTCGTCGATCTGGGAAACTCGCGGCTCACCATTGTGCATCCAGACGGGTCCTTTGGTGGGTCGAGGCCCCTCACCTCGGGGCAGCCAGGTGGTACCGACTTTACTGTCATGATTCCAGAGGGCGTGGACGCTGACGGCAATGTGTACTTTCAAGCGCGCACCGGACCTGGCCGGTCGAGGACTCCGCCCGATTCGGCGTCCATTCTTCGCATGGAATGGGAAACCGGCCGGATAGACACGGTAGGGACTGTGAAACTGGCGGAGCGAAAGCAGAACGTCTCCGGTGGGAGCAACAACCAGCGTGTTTCGATCACTGCGGTCCCGCTCAGCCCACATGATGACTGGAGCGTCAGCGGCGAGGGCCGTGTTGCCTTTGTGAGGTCCTCACCGTACCGGGTGGACTGGGTCGATCCGACTGGGAGGGTGACGCGCGGGCCGTCAGTTCCTGTAGAACGAATCCCGGTGCGACGCGCGGACCAGGAAGCCTGGCTCGAGGAGCCCACGTTGGGCGGGATGCAGATCGGCGTCTCGAACGACAATGGTGTGGTGTCGACGCAGATGACTCGGGGCGGCGCGACGCGTGGGCGCCGGGGTCAGATCGGAGACCATGAATGGCCGGACTATCTGCCCGTCTTTCGTGGTGGTCGCTCCCGCGTGGACCTCAGCGGTAATGTCTGGGTGGAGCGTTACGCGAGCGCCGGTGATGAAGGAATGCTCGACGTTTTTGGTCCCGACGGTTCGCTCCAATACAGCGTTCGGATGCCTCAGGGCCGCCGGATCGTCGGGTTCGGTGACGATTCCGTGTACATGATGTACATGGATGAGTTCGATTTGCAGTACCTCGAGCGATATCGCGTGGAAGGCAGGGGTCGGTAGATCATTTGGTGATCGCGAATCAGCGATTTGCGAGGATCCTTCGTTGGCCAACCCCAGACCACCGACGTTCACTGCCAGACGGTATACGTCCCGGCGTAACGGTCGACAAGATGTGGTAGCCGATCGCTGTGTGCGATGGCGGCGAGCAACTCAGCCGAGTCGGCTAATCTGGGACCGGGTCGATTGAAATAGGCATTACCATCCGCGACAAAACAGCGGTTGTTGGCCACCGCCGGAATCTTCCGTACCATGTCGGCGAGTTCGCGCTGCCTCAATTCGGTAAGGGTTTTCTCGACGTCATATCCGCATGGCAGGATCACTGCGATGTCGGGATCCGCCGCCGCGATGTCATCCCACGTAACGGTTTGGAAGGCGTCCGGTTGTGTGACAATGACGGGCTCCGTTCCGGCGATGCGAGCGAGTTCCGGCATCCAACCACCGGCGATCATGGGCGGTTCGAGCCATTCGATCAGCGCGACCTTTGGTTGTGGGAATCCGCGCACCTGAGTCGCCAATTGTGCAAGCGTGTGGTCAAAACGTGCCACGAGTCCTCTTCCGCGCTCCGATACGCCGGCTGCGTCGGCGACGGCCTGAAAGTCACGCCGCACATCCGCCAGGTTTCCGGGGTGCAACGTACAGATTGACGCGTCCATATTGGTAATGGAACACAACGCGTCCTCCACATCCTTCAAGGAAACCGCGCAGACTTCGCAGTGATCCTGGGTCACAATCAGGTCGGGCTTCAGACGTTCCAGCTCCCCAACCTCGATACTGTAGACACTCAGACCATCCCGCACGATGTCTCGGACCTGGCGGTCGACGACCGCGCCAGGCTGTCCCGGATTGACCTTGGGCCTGGAAAGCACCGGAAGTGTTTTCACGCTCGCCGGATGGTCGCACTCGTGGGATCGGCCGATGAGTTGGTCGCGCAGATCGAGCGCGCACACGGTTTCGGTTGCACTGGCGATGAGGGTAACGATGCGCATGTGTCAGTATGGGTCCGGGTTTGGCTAAGTCAACCGGGCAGCCGGCAGCCGAACGGAAGGCACCAACGCGAGCACTTACCGATCCAATTCGGAATCGGCGCATGCAGCATGTTACCCGCGTGGCGACCAGTGCCGTGGAGACGTCGCTGGGTGTTGGCTGTGGACTGGAGGTACAAATCACTGTCTCCCGTCAGTATGAGCCTCGTACAGTCTCGCCAGTTCCGCCGCGAGCTTCTGCTGCCGGCCCGCGAGCCCATCGATCAATTCCCGTCGGGACTTGAGCACGAGGTACCGTCGTAAGTCAGCCCAGGCACCGCGCCACCGTTCACGAACCCAGAGACCCACGATACCTGCCAGGGGAAGAGCGATCAACGCGAGAGCACCGGTGACCACGGACGTGGACACCGCCAGGAGGAAACCGACGAGCGCCAGCCAGATTGCATAGACCGCGATGCCGATGAGGAGCTGGTATGTGGAGCGACGGTCGGCCGGGGCGTTCGCCGCTCGCGTAATCTTCCCCGTGATCTGGTACGGAACCCAGAATGCAAGGCCGCCCATAAGCGCCACGAAGATTGCCGGAATGCCAATCAGATAGAATCTGCGGGCAGCCCAGATCAGGTTCCTTTTCGGACCGGTGTCTATTTTTAGATCCCGTGGTGTCAGACGAAGTGACCTCAGTCGCTTGCAATGTGTGGCGATGTTCTGTACGAGGGGCGTCCATTCGCCGACTGGTTCGCGACGCATTCTTGCCAGGATGTCAGTCGTGGCCCGAAGGCGTGAAACCCGACTGACGTCGTCCTCTCGTCCGCCGTGCTCAGCAGTCCAGACAGCCTCGGCGCATTCCACCAGTGGCCGGTCCGCCCACGCATCCAGATTGACCGTCACGTCACGGAGCCGATCCGCGATTCGTCCCGTTAGATCGCGCACGGCATCTCGGTCGTCGGGCGCCCGATCCGATAGGTCAGCCCACTCAATGGACTTCCCCAACAGGACGCTCGCTTCGGATCTGAATCGATCCTTCCGGCGGAGGACGATGCCGACGGGAATTATTGGGACAAGGGTGCCTGTTCCGGTTGCTGCGCCTAACACGATGCGCGCCGCCCCGGTCTTGATGTCCGTGAGAGTCGGCTCGCTATGGCTCATACCCTCGGGGAAGATGCCTACCACGGCTCCGTTTGACAGTTCGCGTATGACCGCCCGGAACATGTCTTCGTTCTGACTCGTCGCGGTCGGCTCATCGATCCTTCGATACACCGGGATTGCCCCGGAGGCGCGTACGAGCCACCCGACCAACCTGTCGGTAAAGAGGGGAGCCTTCGCGAGAAATCTCACCGGTCTCCGGGCGGCGGCCGCGACCAGCATCGCATCGAGCAAAGAGTTCGGATGGTTGGCCACGAGGAGAGCCGGACCATCCGAAGGAATGGGATTGCCGCTGACCGCGAGTCTGTAGTAGACACGAGCGGCCAGATTCGACACGAGCGAAAATACGGGCAATAGCCACACGCCGACCTACCTCGTGAGATGCAGCTTGTTTGCCGAGGTTAGCGGTTGGGTGGAGTTTCGCAACCCTGCTGACGCATCGTGTCCGTAATCAGGTAGATCTTCCAACCGTCCGGCTGTCGGTACAGTTGAAATGAATCAACGCCACAATGACTGAAGCTCGTACCACGGTAAAAGGCGTATTTTGTCCAGACACTTGCGAGGTTTCCGTCGATGTGCACCTCCGTGTCCCAGATCACCTCGTCCCACACGGATTCCTTGGGATTCCCGATTGCCGTGATTATCCCGTCGATGTCGTTTCGCTGCAGTCCATTCGGCGTGGCGCGGAACAGGTGTGCATCGGGTGTGAAAGCCGTTCGTGCCGCGGAGCTGTCATTTTCTCGCATGGCATCAAAGAACCCCGTAATGACGGACACGACGCTGTCTTCAGGGGACTGCGCCGAAGTGGGGGCGCTGGTGAGCAACAGTGTGCAGGGTAGCGCAAACAGCAAACGCTTCATGAGATTTGTTCCTTTGTCTGGACTATTCCACTGCGCGCAACTTCACGAGAAGGTCACGCAGTTCGTCATCGGATCGAAGCCCGAGCCCATCGTTAAACGGATAACGCCCTTCATATACACCAATTCCCCACGATATGAACTTGATCAATTCCGTGCCGGTATCTTCTGACAGGAGGATTCGCGCTTCCCATCGCTTGTCGTCGCCGGCCGTAAACCAGCGATACAGCGGGTAGAATGCCAAGGGCTCGACGTCCTCCAGCGTATGCGCCTCGTTCCCAGGATTGGGCCGGATGTGCATTTCCGATTCGGATCCATCCTCTGCCGAGAGAATCAGAATCTGGGTGCGCGGGCCCTGTCGTTTCTCCTCACGGACGGTCCATGGGCGCCCCCCGACCGAAATCGTTCCGGTGATCGGTGGACGCCTCTTTTCTACCGCTGGTTGTTCAGATTTGTTCTTCTTTTTTCGGCGAAAGAATAGCACGGGAAGGCTTGCTGGTGGTCAGTGGATTGGCGTGACACAGAATCCCCTGAAGGTGGATTGGTGTCAAGGAGGCGAATGAGGTACGACTGCCGCCTCCGCCCGCTCCCGGCCGCCCCTATATTACCATCCGAAATCACCTTATCGGAGCGTTTCAAATGGCCAGAGGCGGTCGAGACCGAACCCAGATCCGGCTGACGTCCCTTTCACACGGAGCCGGTTGAGCCTGCAAGCTCAGCGCGTCTGAACTGGCGCAGGTCCTGCGCCACTTGCCCCCCGTGGGGGATACCCGAGTCCTCATTGATGCCGCGACGCGAGACGACGCGGCAGTGTTCCAGGTATCTCCGGATCGGGCAATCGTGGCGACCCTGGACTTCTTTGCCCCGATCGTCGACGATGCGTACGAATTCGGTGCCATTGCCGCGGCCAACGCCTTCAGCGACATCTACGCGATGGGCGCGACGCCACTGTTTGCGTTGAATCTGGTGGGGTGGCCCAGGGATCCGGCCATCCTGTCCATGTTGTCCGAGACGTTGCGGGGTGGCTCGGACGTTGCCTCGCAGGCCGGCGTATTCGTTCTCGGGGGTCATTCAGTGGATGATGTCGAGCCAAAATACGGAATGGTCGCCATCGGAGAGGCTCACCCGGACGCCATTGTCAGCAATGCCCGGGCGCGACCAGGCGACGCGCTCGTTCTTACGAAGCCAATTGGAACGGGCATTCTGAGCACCGCCCTCAAACGTGACGAAATCGACGAGATCCGGATGCGCCCCGCCGTCGAGTCAATGATGGCGCTCAACCGAGTTGGTTGCGAAGTGATGGGCATCCATCGTGGCGCCGTGCACGCCGCAACTGACGTCACCGGGTTCGGGCTGCTGGGGCACCTGAACAACATCGTTGAGGCAAGCGGAACGGGCGCAGAGCTGCGTGTTGGTGCCATTCCAACTTTCGACGGGGTCCGGGATCTGATAAGGCGGGGCGTCGTACCCGGCGGAACAAAGCGGAACGCCGATTCCGCCGAAGCGTTCGTGACGTGGGAGAACGTTGATGAGGTTGATCGCCTCCTGCTGAGCGACGCGCAGACGTCGGGTGGGCTCTTGATGGTCGTTGAACCTGAACTAGCCGATCGGCTGGTGATCGACCTTCTTGAGCGGGGGGCAATCGTTGCGGCGAAGATCGGAGAGATCGTCGAGGGATCCGGGATCAGGGTCGTCGACGGGCGGTAAAGGCCCCGGACGGAGGCGTGTGGAGCGGTATTCCGACGGCGTTGCTCCGTTACCGCCCCTGCCCCTGGTCCGGTTTCTTCCCGCCCCGGTCTTGTCACTCGTCGTTCGATAGTGCCCTGTACATTCCTCGCACGTTCAGCGTAAACCAGTCCTCGTAGCCGCCCCAGTCTGCGTACGCCCGGAGGGCGATCTGCGCGGCTGACTGATCTTCCGTCAATCCTGCCCGGATGGCCCGCTCGACTGCTGTTCGCAGGTCGTTGTAGTAGCTGATTTGGCGGTCGATGGTGGCCGGGTCTCCCGGAGGACCGTGACCGAAGACAATCGTGTCGAACTCGAGGTTCCGCAGTCGCATGAGCGAGTCGAAGAGCTCTGGAAGGTGAAAGCTGCCGAGGTCCTGGTAGCCGACTCGGTCGTTACTTACAAAGTCCACGGCAAAGGCAACCCCCACGTCCGGAACGATACAAACGAGCGAGTTGTCACTGTGGTTCAGACCGACGTAGTACAGGTCGATCTGACGGCCGCCGAGGTAGAGCGTGAGCTGTTCGTTGAATGTCAAGTCAGGCGCGGGCAGATCAGGGTCTGCCGCTCGATCGAGTTCGATCCGCGCCCGCTCATGTGCGATGATCGGCGCATCGGTGTCGAAAGCAGCCGCAAGGACATTTGCACCTGTCGCGTGGTCCGCGTGGTGATGGCTGTACACGATCGCAAGCAGGGGTTTTTCTGGTGCCACTCGCTGTATTTCGGCCGCGTACCGCTCGGCGGCCGCGGTCGAGATCGGGTCGAACGCAACCACTCCACCGTCACTCACCACGAAGAAACCGTTGTGCGATTGGAAACGGAACTGATAGACGCCTGCGGATATTTCGGTGGTCTCAAACTGTGGCTGTTGAGCGAACAGCAGCGCGGGGAATGAGGCTGCGAGGCCGAGCAGGATAAACAATGGTCGCATGGATGGGTCCCGAGGATGACGATACCAACAATATCGAATGGCGAAAACCGCATATCAACGAATGATAAATATCGAACGCAGCAAGCGGGGGTAAGGGGTCCGGGCGAGTGGTGCACCAACCTGAGTATTGCCGGTCCTGCCGCTCCTGGTTTTGATATTCGTGTTATACTCGATAATGGCTGTTCATGATTCTACTTGTCGGCCTCCTGCCCCCTCTTAGGGTTGGAACTTTGGTGCCCACTCCGCACCCGAATCAAATGTAATCCGTGTCTGATTCGTACCGTCCGCGTCCATGGTGTAGATCTCACCACCGTTGCTATCACGACCGGTAACGAACACGATACGCGTTCCGTCCGCTGACCATTCCGGCATGAAGTCCCAATCATCGTGGTCAGTCAGTCGTGTCAAGCCGGTTCCATCAGGCTGAACCTTATAGATCTGCGTCCGGTTTGGAAATCCACCTGTATCCATATCCGAAATGAACGCGATCCCGCCGAGCCCCCAGGACACTTCTACTTCACGGGAAGCAGGCAGGTCGAGCAGTACCGCTCTGTTGGAGCCGTCCGCGTTCATCGTGAAGACCTCGAAGTCACCGTCGTCAGAGGCGTAGAAGGCGATCTGCGTACCGTCCGGCGACCAGTCTGCCTGATAGTCATCAACACTGTTGACGGTCAGTGCGGTCTCACCTGTACCGTCCGCGCTAATGACATAGATGTCCGGATCTCCATCACGTTCGCTCAGGAACAGGATCTGCGCCCCATCCGGAGACCACACCGGCAGTCGGTCCCGCCCCGGGGCATTGGTCAATTGGACCACATTGGAGCCATTGGAGTTCATGACGTAGATGTCCATGTCCCCGTCACGGTCACTGTTGAATACAATTCTGGTTCCGTCCGGCGAGATACCAGGCCGCTCGTCCGAGAAGTTCATATTGTTGGTCAGGTTGACCATATCGGTGCCGTCCTCATTCATGACGATGACATCGGCGTTGTCGTCGAATTCGGATGGTTTGCGTTCGTAGCTGATCTTGCCAATCAGGGCCGCGATCTCCGAAACGGTACTAGAGTATGGGCTACCTTCAATCGGGGTGCCGTTCAGTGTGATCCCGATCATATCCGAGCCGGCCAAACCGGGCGTGTACGTCGCCGTATAGGTGCCGTCACCGTTGTCCGTCACAGAGGGCGAAGCCGCGTTCGTTCCCGTTATGGACATCACTACGGTCCCACCTCCAATTGTCACGTCCTCGTCGGCCGAGTTGCGGGCACGTACCACTAAAGTCGTCACTTCGCCCGGCGTTCCGTTCGGGATGATGGCAAACGTGTTTGCAGGATCACTCTCACTATCGACTGAAACGATGCTCGAGAATGCGCTGCCGCTGATGGCGAGACCATTCATGGTGATGGCGATATTGTCCGGACCCACGTTGGCTGGTGAATACGATGCCGTGTACGTACCGTTTCCTACGTCGGTCACCGTCGGTGTTGCGGAGTTGGCGCCTGTTACCGTGATCACGACGGTTTCGCCACCCGTGGTGATTGGGTTGCCGCCTGCATCGCGCGCCTGCACGGTGATGGACGTCTCGACGCCGGGCGTGCCCGCACCTGGAACGGTAGCGGTACTCTGAGCCGGATCAACGCCACCAGCAACGAAACTGGTGAATGGACTCCCGTTGATCGGCGTGCCGTTCAACGTGATAGCCACGTTGTCGTTTCCGCCAACGGTTGGCGTGTACGACGCCGTGTACGTCCCGTCGCCCGCGTCATTCACGGTCGGTGTTGCACTGTTCGACCCGCTGACCGTAATGAACACCGTCTCTCCGCCCTCTGTCACTGCGTTCCCGTTGCCATCCCTTGCCTGGATCTCGATAGCCGTCGCTTCTCCGATTGAACCGTCCGGCACGGTCCCCGTGCTCTGTGAAGCCTCGGCTTCTCCCGGGGAAACGGTGCTCGAATAGGGACTGCCACTGATGTGCGCACCGCCCAGGGTAATCGCGATGTTGTCCGTGCCCGTCGCTGTCGGCGTATAAGAC
>Ga0302046_10005565_pt1 | contig 11081 bp, 9 predicted proteins | sample RVTome_11_FD_200261 | JGI IMG/M metagenome (GOLD analysis project Ga0302046, IMG submission 200261) | Soil microbial communities from uranium-contaminated site in the Upper Colorado River Basin, Wyoming, United States - RVT147D111 (version 2) ... | reverse complement strand
GGGTTTGTTTGGTCTGCGCGGGAACGCAACACCCGTGTGGGGCAGATTGGGGGCACGGGAAGCAGGGCAGCCGGACCCCCGGTCACTCCGGCCGGGAGCCGGCGGGGCGCGCGAGCTCTTCCTCGATGACCGTCGCGTACGCTTCATAGGGCTGGGCGCCGGTCAACGGGCGGCCGTTGATGATGACGGTCGGCGTGCCGTTGATGCCAAGGCTGAAACCCTCGCGAATCTCCCCGGCGACCCTCTCGCTGTTTTTCCCCGAGTCGAGGCAGGCATCGAAAGCCTGCCTGTCCAGACCGAGAGCCTCCGCCTTGATCTTGAGGCTGGCCACCTCCAGCTCGATCGGTTCCGCGAAGAGCAGATCGTGCATGGCCCAGAACTCGCCCTGGTCGTCGGCGCAAAGCGAGGCTTCGGCGGCCTTTTGGGCTCTCGGGTGTATGTCGGTCAGCGGGAACTGGCGGTACACGAAGCGAATCTGCCCCGCGTAGGCGTCCTCGATCGCTTCCAGCACCGGCAATGTCTGGCGGCAGTAGGGGCATTCGAAATCCGAAAACTCGACCATGACGACCGGCGCGTCCTCCGGTCCGCGCGAAGGATAGCCGGCGGTTTCGACGTCGACGCGATAGGGCCCGAAGCGAGACTCGACACCGAAGGTTTCCCGCAGTCCTTCGACGTAGTCGACCAGCGCGACATCGTAGCTTTGCTGGACCAGAAACTGGCGCACGCGGGCGAGTCCTTCCGCCCGCGGAAGGTTGATCAGTTGCTGCAGGTTGGCCTGGTAGACGTTCTGGATCTCCGACTCCGAAGGCTCGAGAACCCCCGACTCGACTTCGCTCGCGAGCAGGTCGTCGACCGTGACCCCGCGAGCCTCCGACTCCATCCGAAGCACCCGGTCGGTGATCATGCCGTTCAGAGTGTCCTGAACGATCTCGTGCTCCTGCTTTCGCGAGTCCGCCTCGAATCTGAGCCGGGCGTGCTCCAGCCCGTCGAGAGCCTCCGCCGCCAACAGACGGACATCCCGGCTGGTGATGGATTCGCCGCCAATGACGGCGTAGACGGTTTCCTCGTCCGATGCGTCCTGAGCGCCGAGACCCCGGACCCCGGCGGCAAGCAACAGGGTTCCCAGCGTGATTGCGATTCCGACCTTCATCGCGGCCTCCGATCTTTCAGATCCATTCATCGTATCAGATAGCATTCGGGAAGATGCGTCCGCTCCGACCCGAGCGCCCCCTGCCGTGGGCGCTCCTGCTCGCCGGGCTTGGTCTGGCGGCCTACCTGCCGGCGTTCGATAACGATTTCATCTCGGACGACTATGTCAATCTCGGTCATGCCCCGCCACATCCGGAGCGGCCCGCTCTATCTGTTCGAGTATCCGCCCCGGAACTTCCGCGTCACGACGTTCGTGTCGTTCAGCCTGCTCGAAAGCCTGTTCGGCTACCGCGCGGGTTTCTTCTATGGTTTTTCGATTCTGGTTCACTGTGTCAACCGCCTGGGCCTATGGCGACTCCTGACGGCTCTCCGCTGGAGCGCGGGCGAGCCGGGCGGGCCGCGTCGCTCTTCGCCGTGTTTCAGGCTTCCCGGGAAGGGGTCGTGTGGCTGTCGGGAATCGCAGAGTCGCTCCTGGCGGCGGCAGTGGTGGGAGTGCTGCTCTTGTGGCTCGGCGGGCGCGTGGCCCCGAGCCTTCTGGTCTACTGCATCGCCCTGATCACCAAAGAATCCGTGCCTGTCGTTCTCCTGCTTCTTCCCCTGCTCGAGTGGCATCGCGGCCGGCGTTCGTTCAGCCGGGACGACGTCTGGTTCTGGGGACCGATGCTCGTGTTTGCTCAAGGAACCGGGCGTGGACTCCGTATTGCTTATAGATCGGCAGCGCTCGCCGGTCGCAGGTAATCAGTTCCGCGTTCGCATCCACCGCCGTTGCCGCGACCAGCGCGTCGTAGGCCGCTCCGCCGCTCACCTTCCGGCCGGGCAGTCCCCGGATGAAGTTTCTGTAGGCCCGGACTCCGAGCCGGAGGTACGGGTTCGGGAATCGCGCCTTCAGAAACTGCCCGACGACATCTCCGGGGACCCTGTGGGGAGGCGGCAACCGTGTCAAGACCGAATAGGTCTCGAGCGCGCAGTGCTCGATCAGGCTCACACCACCATCCAGGGCGCGGCGCGCGGCCACATGGCTTTCGTGCCAGGAAGCGAACGACGCGACGACCACGCTGGTATCCGCGGTCTTCACCGGCGGACTTGCTCCAGAGTGTCGCGAACCTGATCGGCGGTCAGCGGGGGCAGCTCGGTCTCCGGCACGGCGACCACGCCCTTTCCGCGCTTTTTTAACTTCATCGGGGTTGGGGCGGCCTCGACCTCCAGGCGTCCGTCGCTGGCCCGGATCTCGAGCAACTCGCCCGGTCCGAGACCCAGCGCATCACGCAACGGCTTCGGTACGACGATACGGCCCGCAGCATCGATTGTGGTTCTCATGGCATCTCAATGATGGCACCAGAATGGTACGATCGCTACCATTTCTTAGCCGACGCCTCGTAGCCGAGCCCTGATGTTGATCTTCTCCATCTCCTGACATACATTAGCGGAGTCCATACCGAACCTGGGAGACAAGTCTGAAATGCGAATACTGACACAAGCAGCGCTGTGTGCTCCCGTCATCCTTGCGCTCTGCCCGGTGCCACCGGCAGGGCTGGCTGAGGCGGAAGCTCAGGGCCAGCAGATGATTGCGCTGGCGCCCAAACCGGCGGAACTGACGCCATACGTCGAGCCGCACAGACCCCTGTGGAGGGTGTCGGAAATCCTGAGCGAGCACGCGGACCAGGAAAGCTGGAGCCTGACCGTGGTCGACGACCCACACCTGAAGGCTCGGTACGTTTCGATGGCGCCTGGGGAGAGCACTCCGACGATGTTCTACGCGGACAACCGCGCGTGGTGGGTGGTCCAGGACGGGCAGATTCGCTTTGCCATCGACGGCCAGGAGCCGTTCGTCGCCTCGAAGGGCTTCCTCGTCCAGGTGCCTTACCGCGTTCCTTTCAGCATGGAAACCATCGGCGACGAGCCCTCGCTGCGGTTCGAAGTGACCGTTGCGGGCGCGAGTGTCCTGTATCCGGCGGATCGGGATTTCACACCCGGGCCGGCTGAAGGCGTCAGCTTCGTGCCGGTACGCCTTTCGGGGCGGGGCGCCTACGACGCCGAGAATCAGCCCTACCTCGACTTTCTGGGCGAGGTCGTCAACGGCGGGCGGCGCGCCGGAGCCTTCGTGCGCGACGACCGCGGTTTCGCCAACGTCATCCGGGGTCGGGGCGCGCCGCCTCCCCCGGACACCGACGTCGGCCACTTCCATCTGGATTACGGCGAGTTCTGGTTCATCCTGGAGGGCCAGATCGACTACCTGATCGAAGGGTTGCCCTTTTTCTCCGCCCATCAGGGCGACGTCGTGTACGTGCCGAAAGGCCGCTACCATCGCGCGACCTATGGCGGGGAAGGGATGGCCACGCGCCTGGCTATCAACGGATACCCGGACGGCCTGCACAACTGGCCGCCTCCTGGTTCGAACGAATAAGCCGGCTTCGGAAACTGAGTCCAGGTCGCGGTTCGCGAACGTCTCCGGGAGATCTTCACGCTCGACCGGCGTGATTTCAGCGTCTATCGGCTCGGGCCTCGCAGGAGTTTCACGATCATTCCCGATTGAGCAAGTGAGAGGGAACGCGCCTGACGGGGTCCGCGATTATCCCCCGCTTCGCTTCAACCACAAGCTGCGGCCCGTCAGGAACCGGTGATCGAGGCCGGCGGCGCGGTCCATCAGGCGGAGACGTTCGGGGAGGTTCGGCCTGAAGCGCCACTCCATCGCTTGTCCTCCGACCGCTTCGAAGCGGGTCGCCCAGTCCTTCCACCAGGGGACGAGCTTCCTGGCGATGGGCTCGACGACCAGTACCTGTGCTCCCCGGCCTGCGGCGGCGATCAGGTTGTCCCGGAGGCGCGCTCGCGCGGTCTCTTCGAGCTCGTTGGCCGTGAAGGCGACGACGATGCCGGCGGCGCAGCCGGGGAGACGGACGCGGCCGATGTCGGTCCGGCGCACCGTGCCGTGGATGCCGAGAGTGCGCCACGTCCAGCGCGCTTCCTCCGCCGCCCACCCGTTGGGCTCGATGCCGGTGACGCGCGGGTGTCCCTGGGCTTCCAGAGCCCAGGCCGCGCCCGCGACGCCCGTGCCGCAGCCGAGGTCGAGGATCGTGCCGACCCTGTGTGTGGCGGCTCCTGAAGCTTCCAGGATCGCCTGGATCAACAGGTAGTGTAGCGGGGCGTAGAACAGGGCGAACGCCGCGCGCTTGCCGGCGCCCGCGAGGGCGGAGGCAAGACGCGTTCGACGCCCTTCCACCCAGGTCGCCGAGAGGGCCTCGACGCCGCGGCGGACTTCGGAAAACGTCAGATCCGCGAGATGCCGTTCTTCGAGCGCGTCGAACCAGCGGAGAAACGTCTCGTCCGGCAAGATCGTGATCATGAGCCGTTCCGGGCCCTGTCCCTGTCGATCAAAACCCGGCGGAGGATCTTGCCCGAGGCGGACCTGGGTATCTGGTCGATGAACTCGATCAGGCGCACCTTCTTGTGAGGCGCGACACGGTCGGCGACCCACGCCATCAGCCCGGCGGCGGAGACTTCCCCGCGAGCGACGACGTAGGCCTTGGGGATCTCGCCGGCCCCCGTATCCGGGCTCGGGATCACCGCGACGTCGAGGACGGCGGGATGCGTGAGCAGTATGGCCTCCAGCTCGGCGGGGGCGATCGGGTACGCCTTGTATTTGATCAGCTCCTTGACCCGGTCGACGATGTAGAAGTTACCTTCCGGGTCCGCCCAGGCGAGGTCGCCTGTGCGCAGCCAGCCTTCCTCATCCAGCATTTCCCGCGTCTTCTCCGGCGCATTGAGATATCCCTGCATCACCTGCGGCCCCCGAACGTAGAGCTCTCCCGTCGCGCCGGTTCCCAGGCTCCGGCCCGTTTCGATGTCGCGTATCTGACACTCCGTGTCGGCCACGGGGGGGCCGATCGACTCCAGCGGTATGTCGTAGCGCGAGCGCGGCGCCACGTGGGTGACCGGACTGGTTTCGGTCAGCCCGTAGCCCTGGAGGACTCTGCAGCCGAACCTGTCGGCGAGCGCAGAAGCCGTTTCGGGGGGTAACGGCGCGGCGCCGCTCTGAACGGTCCTGAGGCTTCGAAGCCGCTTCGGGTCGAGCGACGGGTGCCTGGCCAGCGCGAGAATCAGGGGGGGTACGAGGTTGGCATGGGTCACGCCGTAGCGTTCCACCGTATCGACGAAGCTTTGGATCTCGAATCGCGGCAGGATGACATCGGTGGCTCCCAGGAACAGGCCGAGATGCATGACGACGGTCAGCCCATAGATGTGGAAGAACGGCGCGAGGCCTACGATCACGTCCTCGCTGGTAAAGATCGGCGTCGCGATCTGATGGAGGTTCGCGACGAGGTTGCGGTGGGTCAGCCGCACCCCTTTGGAAATTCCGGTTGTCCCACTCGAGTAAGGAAGCGCAACGACGTCGACGGACGGGTCGATCGGCGTGTCGGGGACCGCGTTCCCCGACACGCGGAGTTCCTCGAGCGAGACTGTCCGGCGAGCGTTCGCCGGGGTGAGGATGGCCCGCCAGTCGTGCGCTCCCGAGACCCGGTCGAGAAGCTCGGGAACGGTGAACACGTACCGGGCGCCCGAGTCTTCGGCCTGGGCCCGGATTTCTTCAGGGGTCGACGTCGGGTTCAGCGTCGTGTTGATACCGCCCAGGAGCGCCGCCGCCAGAAAGACCGTGGCGTATTCCGGCCGGTTCGGACATATCAGCGCGATGACGTCATTCTTTCGGAATCCAAGCTGGTCCAGGCCGGCGGCGACCCCGCGAATTTCCGCAGAGAGCTCATCGAACGTCGAGCTTCTCCCGTTCGTGCCGTCGATGAGCGCGGCTTTCGGACCGTAGCCCTCGGCGCGGGAGAGCAGCAGCTCCGGCAGGGAAACGTCCGGGATGTTCAGCCGGGAATGGGGGCTGTGGAAGATCAACGGCCGGCCAAAATATCAGGATGTCCGCTGCATCTGACCGGATTTCAGCCGGCCCATGTACTCGTGGTACTTGTCCATGGTCTGCTTGCTGAATATCAGTATGATCGGGATATTCGCAAAGAGCATGACCCCCGTTCCCAGGCTCGTGAACGCGTCCAGCTCCTGATCTGTCGTGATGAAGCCGGAAGTTGCGACGACGATCAGCAAACAGTAGATCGCTTTGTAGAGCCGCACCCACTTCGCCCCGAGCATGAAGACGACCCCCTGCTCGCCGTAGTAGCTCCATGAGATCATCGTCGAAATCGCAAAGAGCCAGGACGCGAGCGTCACGAGCCACCGGCCGAGGCCCGGGCGCACCCGGTCGAAGGCATGGCTGGTCAGGCTGGCTCCGGTGTATACGACGTAGATTCCCTCCTGGGGAACGGGAGCGACGTCCCCGGCGTAGGTGTTCCAGCTCACTGCCGGTCCGTCGCTGGTGTCGACGACCGTGCCATGGAATTCCACCAGGGAAGATCCGGTCTGGGGATTCACCGTACCCGTGTCGAGCAGCATGAACACCGTCTGGCCGGGGACCCACGCGGATTCCGATTCGCCGGGCAGAGGAGGAGACTCCAGCGTCCACCGGCCTGGACCCACTTCGATGACCTGGGGGGCGGAGTCGAACCGGGCCGCGGGGGGGCGATTCCACGCGCCGCTGAGCAGAATGACCAGGGCAGTCAGCGTACACACGAGGATCGTGTCGATAAACGGCTCGAGCCCCGCTACGATACCCTCGCGAACCGGTTCGTCGGTTCGGGCCGCGGCATGCGCGATCGGTGCGGAACCCTGCCCGGCTTCGTTCGAAAACAGCGCGCGCTTCATGCCCCAGAGAAACGCGTACCCGAGCGTGCCCCCGGTAAAGGCGCCCTGAGCTTCGGTGGGGCTGAAAGCTGAAACGAAGATCAGACGCATTACGTCCGGGATATCGCCCAGATTGAGAAGCAGGACGTAGAGTCCCGCGATCAGATAGAAGCCGCACATGAGCGGAACGAGTTTGGAGGCGACCGCTCCGATCCGCTTGATGCCGCCGATGATCACGAGAGCGGTGATCACGGCCAGGACGACTCCGGTCAGGAGGGCGGGAACGCCGAAATTGAGCTGGGTCACCGTTCCGACGTTCCATGCCTGAAACATGTTGCCGCCCGTGACCGCCGAGATCATGACCGTCACGCAAAAGACGTACCCGATCCACCGGCCCAGGCCCGCAAGGGACGGCGACATCTGGCGGAGGCCATGGCTCACGACGAACATGGGACCGCCATGCGGGTTGTCCGGATCCTCCGTGTGCCTGTACAGCATCGACTGGGTGACTTCGGTCATCTTGAGAGCCATCCCGATCACGCCGACGACCCACATCCAGAAGATCGCGCCCGGTCCGCCGAGGGATATTGCCACGGCGACGCCGCCGATGTTCCCCAGGCCCACCGTGGCCGAGAGCGCGGCCGAAAGGGCCTGAAAATGGCTGATGGCCCCAGGATCGTCCTTCTTGTCGAACTTGCCGCGGATGACGTGGATCCCGTGGGTGAGGGCCACCAGCGGGCCGAACTTCGTCCAGACGATCAGGAGCAGGCCAACGGCCAGAATCACGTAGAGGACCGCGTCGTGCCACAATACGTTGTTTACGGCCGTGATCGCTCGGTACAGGCTGTCCATCGAGACCCCCATCGTGGGTACATTCCACGGAACTTACGTCGGGGATTGTGTACTCCGGGCCCCGCCGGCCTCAAGAACTTTCTGGTTTCTTTTGCCCATCCGCCCTTTTGTCCAGCCGCCCCGGCCGACATGCCTTTACATCGCTTAACACTCGCATTTCCCAACGCGGTTGACCGGGGGGCGGTCCTCCTGTAGCCTGAATAAGTCACTCATTGTGTTAACCTTTCGTTGACAGGCGCGAGCCTGGGCGGGTGGTCCCGATGAGTCGTTCGGTTGCCCTCATCTTGAGACGGCCGGCGTCGCCATGCCGGCCGGTAAGCGGAGTTTTCATGTTCAGGTGGTTGTTCTTATTTGCGGTTTGCCTGTTATCGGTTGCATCGGTCCTTTCCATTCCTCTCGCAGCCCAGGATTCCGACGAAGCCGTGGACGCGGCCGTCGGAAGCGCGATGTCGTTCGAGGACCTGCGTCAGATCCTTCTGGACGCCGATCAGCCGCTGACCACCGAGCAGGTGGCGGCGCTTGAGCCCCTGCTGGAGCCCAATCCGGGCGGTCCGCAGCGCGGCGTCATCGTGGATCCCCTCCTCGACGAGCGCGCGAGCGGCGTTTTGACCGACGGCCAGCGCAATGCCCTCCTGTTCGCCGAGGCCGGTCGGACGCTCCTGGAAGGAGGGGTCGCCGGCCTTCGCGCGCATCTCGCCGCCGCCGGGGTACCTTCCCTCACTTTCGACCAGGAGACGCAGATCCGGACCGTGTACGACGCGCATGTACGCGCTCTCGATGACCTGCTCGAAGCCGACGGGGGGGCCCGGGAGGGAATCGAGCCCCAGGTGCGGGCGCTTCAGGACCAGTTGCTGCTCGCCTCGCTCAAGTTTCTGAACCCCGTGCAGCGGACTGCCTTTGCGGGATCGATGTCGGCGGCCGACCTCGCGGCGCTGAACAGCGATCTTCCCGACGACCCTAACGAGCTCCGGGAGTACCTGAACGACCTGCGCAGTCCCGCCGGTGGCGGCGGAAACTCGGGGGGTGGCGGCGGCAACTTCAGTGGTGGCGGCGGTGGCGGCGGTGGCGGCTGGGGCGGCGGCCGGGGCGGCGGCGGCAACTTCAGCTTCGGCCGGACGCCCAATCGAGATGAGATCGTCGAGATCCGGATCAACGACAACGCCTTCACCGCCGAGCAGAGTAGCCCGGGCCGCACGCAGACGATCATCACCCGGGGCGGCGCCGGTCGTTACACAGGCAACCTGACGTTCAATTTCTACGACGAGGCGCTGGACGCCCGGAACGCCTTTGCGGATTCGCGCCCTCCTTATCAGCGGCGCAACTACAACGGCAATCTGAGCGGCCCCCTCATCCGCGACCGGGTGACCCTGTCGTTCGAGATGATGCACAACACGGCCGAAGAGGGCGATAACCTTCAGGCGCTGACGCCCTTCGGCCTGAGATCGGACGCGATCGCGCGGCCGGGAGAGCAACGGCGGTACAACGTCAGCTCGACGGGCCAGATCAGCGAGAACAATGTGCTCAATTTCAGCCTCAACCAGTTCAGGCGCCGTAACGAGCTGAACGACGTAGGCCAGGAGCGGCTGCCCGCGCAGGGGAGCACGAACGAGCAACGGAACCTGGACCTTCGGGTCAGCGAGACCGCGGTCTTGTCCGGGAGGTTTGCCAACGAGGCCAGCTTTCAGGCGAGGAGTGGAAATCAGGACAACATCCCCGACCTGGTCGCGCCCCACATCAACGTCCAGGGTACGCTGCGCGAGGGCGGCTCCACGAGCAGCTCTCACACCGAATTTCGCAACTACAGTTTCAATGACCTGCTGATGTATACCGGTGACGCCTGGAACATCCGGACAGGCTTCGACGGCAACTATTCGCGGAACGATTCGGAGTCCCGGACCAACTTCAACGGCACCTTCACGTTCTCGAGCCTGTACGACTACTGCGGGGCGATCGATCCGGCGTTTTCGCTGCCGGGTTGCCAGGTCGAGCGCCAGAAGATGCTGGACGCTCAGGCCGCAGACCCGGCGCTGGACATCACGCCGAAGCCGGCGAGCACCTACAGCGTCAATCAGGGAGACCCGTTTCTCGACACGTCCCAGTTCGAGGGCGCGACGTTCATCCAGACCGACTGGAGAGCCCGTCCCGCTCTCACGCTGAGTTTCGGCGCGCGCTATGAGTGGCAGGCGAACCTGGGGGACTACAACAACCTCGATCCGCGATTCGGTTTCGCCTATGCCCTGGGCGCTGACACGGTCGTGCGGGGGGGCGGCGGAATCTTCCACCAGCGGCTGGACCAGAACGCGATCCGGGACCTTCTCCGGTTCGACGGCACGCGCCAGCAGACCCTGATCATCAGCAATCCTTCCTACCCCGATCCGTTCGCCAGCAACGGCGGCGGAACCGTCAGCGTGCCGTCGTCGAGACGGGTTCACGCGGACGACCTGGTGGCCCCCTACACATGGCAAAACGAGGTGTCGATCGAGACCTCCCTCGACAACGGGATGGTCCTGACGGGCTCCTATCGGTTCATCCGGGGGATTCGCCTTTACCGGGAACGGAATATCAACGCCCCGCTCCCGTCCTGTATCGCGACGATGCCGTCCGGGCTCACGTCTTCCGAGCAGCGGGAGTTCGCAAGGCTCTGCAGGCCGTCTCCCGATGAAGGCAACATCGACCAGCTCGACTCGACCGGGAGCTCGGCGGACCATCGGCTCCGTTTCGGGTTCAGGCAGCGCCTGAGCTTCATGAACGTCAACGGGAGCTATGAGTTCAGCTCCAATTACGACGACACCAGCACCCCCGCCGACAACTACGATCTGGACGCCGAGTGGGCCCGGTCGGGCGCGCGTCACGGCGTGGGCGCTTCGGTGAATGTTCGGCTGCCTTTCAACTTCAACGCCGATACGAGCTTCGACTGGCGCGGCGGGAGTCCCTATACCTTGCGGACGGGAACCGATGACAACTTCGACACGTCGAACAACGACCGCCCCGCCGGCGAGCCCAGGAACTCGCTGACCGGCCCCGGATCCTTCGTGGTGGATCTGCAGTTCTCGAAGTCGGTTCAGCTCCGGTCCGACACGGCCCTCGGTGAAGGCGGACCGATCGCCGCCGCCGGGTACTATGGCCAACGCACCGGCCTGAGAATGACAATCCAGGCCAATATCAGCAACCTGCTCAACGAGGTGAACTTTCAGAATCCCAGCGGCGTGCTGAGCTCGCCATTTTTCGGCAAGTACACCCGGGCATCGGATCCCCGGCGTGTGTCGCTCCAGGTGCGCTTCGACTTCTGACGTTTTAAATCCGGCGCGACTGTTGCTACGCTGACGTGTGGCAACGGTCGTGTCTTT
>Ga0302046_10005564_pt1 | contig 11081 bp, 7 predicted proteins | sample RVTome_11_FD_200261 | JGI IMG/M metagenome (GOLD analysis project Ga0302046, IMG submission 200261) | Soil microbial communities from uranium-contaminated site in the Upper Colorado River Basin, Wyoming, United States - RVT147D111 (version 2) ... | reverse complement strand
TCGAGGATGAGGACGCGGGGATCGAAGGCGAGCGCCCGGGCGAAGGCGATGAGCTGCTTTTGCCCCACCGACAGGCCCGCTCCCCGCTCACGCACCGGGGTCGCGAAGCCGTGCTCCAAGCGCTCGATGAAGGGCAGCGCGTGGACGTCGCTCGCGGCTTTCCGCAGCCTCTCGTCGTCGATCCACTCGGCGCCCAGCCGGATGTTGCCGGCGAGATCGCCCGAAAAGAGGAAGACGTCCTGCAGCACCAAGCCGATCGACTCGCGCAACCGCGCCAGGTCCCACTCCCGAACGTCCACGCCGTCGACGCTCACTCGGCCCGAGCCGACATCGTAGAAGCGCAGCAGGAGGTTGGCCAGGGTGCTCTTGCCGGCCCCCGTGTGGCCGACCACCGCCACCGTCTCCCCGGGCTCGACCCGGAAGGAGATGGCGTGCAGCACCTCCTCCCCCTCGTCGTAGGCGAAGCGCACGTCCTCGAAGGCGATCGCCCCCTCGACCCTCCGGGGAGCGAAGCCGCCCGCGGGCGAGGCGATCGCCGGCTCCCGGTCGAGCAGGCGAAAGATCCGCTCCGAGCTCGCCATCGCCGCCTGCAGGATGTTGTACTTCTCCGACAGGTCGGCGAGGGGCTGGTAAAAGCGCTGGGCGTACTGCAGGAAGGCGATCAGCACGCCGACCGAGAGCGTCGCCTCCATGACCTGCAGGCCGCCGTACCAGAGGATGAGGCCGACCCCGAGGGCGGTGATGAGCTCGACCGCCGGGAAGTAGACGGCGTAGTAGAAGATCGCCCGCACGTTGGCGTCGCGATGCTCCTCGTTGATGGCGGCGAACTGCGCCGCCGCCCGCCGCTCGACGCCGAAGAGCTGGATCACCGACATGCCGGTCAGGTGCTCCTGGAAGAAGGCGTTGATCCGCGCCAGCTTCACCCGCACGTCGCGGTAGCTCTCCCGCGCCCGGGTCTTGAACCAGAAGGTCAGCGCGAGCAGCAGGGGCAGGATGGCGAAGGTCACCAGCGCCAGCCGCCAGTCCATCCAGAAGAGCACCCCGACGATGCCGCCGAGCAGGGCGACGTCCCCGACGATCGAGACCAGCCCGGCGGTGAAGAGCTCGTTCAGGGCGTCGACGTCGTTGGTCACCCGGGTGACCAGGCGGCCGATCGGATTGCGGTCGAAGTAGGAGACCTGCAGGCGCTGCAGCTTGGCGAAGATCTCGCGCCGCAGGTCCTTCATGATCCGCTGCCCCATGAGCTGCATGACGTAGCTCTGGAAGTAGAGGACGACGAAGGTCACCAGCAGCGACGCCAGATAGATCAGCCCGACCAGCGCCAGTCCGTCCGGCGGCGAGAGCTCGATACCCCGCGAGGCCATCCACGCCGCCACCGCCTCGCTCGCCCCCGAGCGCGCCTCGATCGGCGCCGCGAGCGGCCGCACGAAAAGGTCGATCGCCACCGCCGTCACCAGCGGCCCCACCAGCTGCAGCAGCGAGGAGGCCAGGATCAGCAGCACCGCCGAGACCACCATCCACCGATACGGCACCACGTACCGCACCAACCGCCGCATCAGCCGCGCGTCGTACGCCTTGCCGAGGACCTCCTCCTCGTGGATGCTCGCCGCCGTCTCCGACATGGCGCGGCAGTCTACCGTCCCGCCGGACGACGAGGGAAACGCCCGGCGGTCGGAGCCCTGCATTGCCCGCCGCCCGTGACGGTGTTATAAGCTGGCGCAACACCTTTGCGGGACGGAACTTAGGAGAGCTGACGATGCCCCTGACTCTCAACGAGATGCTCAAGGAGATGGTGGACCAGGGAGCGTCCGACCTCCACATCACGACCAACTCCCCGCCCCAGATCCGCATCGACGGCGTTCTCCACCCCCTGAACCATCCGCCGCTCACCCCCACCGAGACCAAGCAGCTCGCCTACTCCATCCTCACGGACAAGCAGAAGCAGGCCTTGGAGGAGAGTCTCGAGCTCGACTTCTCCTTCGGCATCAAGGGGATGGCGCGCTTCCGCTCCAACGTCTACCACCAGCGCGGCGCCATCGGCGCGGCCTTCCGGCAGATCCCCTTCGAGATCCGCGGCTTCCGCGAGCTGGGGCTGCCGCCGATCGCCGAGAAGCTCTGCGAGAAGCCGCGAGGTCTGGTGCTGGTGACCGGCCCGACCGGCTCCGGAAAGTCGACCTCGCTGGCGGCGATGATCGACAAGGTGAACCGCGAGCGCCACGAGCACATCGTCACCATCGAGGACCCGATCGAGTACCTGCATCAGCACAAGAGCTGCATCGTCAACCAGCGCGAGCTGCACGCCGATACTCTCAGCTTCGGCGCCGCGCTGCGCTCGGTCCTGCGTCAGGACCCGGACGTGGTGCTCATCGGAGAGATGCGCGACCTCGAGACGGTGGAGGCGGCGCTGCGCATCGCCGAGACCGGCCACCTGACCTTCGCCACCCTGCACACCAACTCGGCGGCCTCCACGATCAACCGGATCATCGACGTCTTCCCGCCCCACCAGCAGGACCAGATCCGGGTGCAGCTCTCCTTCGTGCTCGAGGGCATCCTCACCCAGTCCCTGCTGCCGCGTGCCAGCGGCAAGGGGCGGGCGCTGGCCGTCGAGGTGCTGATCCCCAATGCGGCCATTCGCAACCTGATCCGCGAGGACAAGGTGCACCAAGTCTACGGGATGATGCAGGCGGGCCAGGCCAAGTACGGGATGCAGACCTTCAACCAGTCCCTGGCGTCGCTCTACTTCCGGCGCCAGATCACGCTTCAGACCGCCCTGTCGCGCTCCTCCCTGCCGGAGGAGCTGCAGGAGATCATCAGCCGCGGCCCCGGCGCCCTGAGCGCCAACCTCCAGGCGCCGGCCGCGGCCTCCGCCGCGAGGAGCTGACGTCATGCCGAGCTTCGTTTGGAAAGGCCGGACCCGGACGGGTCAGTTCCAGGAGGGCATCCTCCTGGCGGACAATCGCGACACCGCCGCCGCCACCCTGCGGCGCCAGCAGATCCGGGTCACGTCGCTGCGCCAGAAGGGCCGCGAGATCCCCCTGCTGCCCAAGCTGCCGACCCGCATCAACACCAAGCGGCTGGCGATCTTCACCCGCCAGTTCTCGGTGATGCTGGACGCCGGTCTGCCGCTGGTGCAGTGCCTGGAGATCCTCGGCGAGCAGGAGGAGCACAAGAAGTTCCGGGACATCATCCAGCAGACCCGAGCCGACGTCGAGTCGGGCGCGAGCCTCTCCGAGGCGATGGCCAAGCACGACGCCGCCTTCGACGACCTCTACGTCGCCATGGTGGCCGCGGGTGAGGCCGGCGGTATCCTGGACATCATCCTGCAGCGCCTCTCGCTGTACCTCGAGAAGGTCTACAAGCTCAAGAACCAGATCAAGACCGCCCTCATCTACCCCACGATGGTGATCGTCATCGCCGTCTCGGTGGTCTACGTCATCCTGTGGAAGGTGATCCCGGTCTTCACCCAGCTCTACGCCGGCTTCGGCACCGAGCTGCCCTTCCTGACCCGCGTCATCGTCGCGGCCTCGAACTTCGTCGGGCGTTTCGGCATCCTCCTCATCCTCGGGGTGATCGTCGCCTACTTCGCGCTCAGGGCCTACCACAAGACCTACCGCGGCAAGCGCGTCATCGACGGGCTGCTGCTCAAGATGCCGGTCATCGGCGAGCTCCTGCGCAAGATCGCCGTCGCCCGCTTCAGCCGCACGCTGTCGACCCTGACCGCCTCCGGCGTGCCTATCCTCGACGGCCTGGAGATCACTGCCCGGACCTCCGGCAACGCCATCCTCCAGGACGCCATCATGGCGGTCCGGCGCAGCGTCGAAGAGGGCAAGACCCTCGCCGGGCCACTGCGCGAGACCAAGGTCTTCCCGCCGATGGTGGTGCAAATGATCCACGTCGGCGAGCAGACCGGCGCGCTGGACACCATGCTCTCCAAGATCGCCGACTTCTACGAGGACGAGGTGGATACCGCCGTCCAGGGTCTGGTCAAGCTGCTCGAGCCGATCATGATCGTCTTCCTCGGCGTCATCATCGGCACGATCGTGACTGCCATGTACCTGCCGCTCTACCAGCTGCTGGGTCAGATCAACTGATCCCGGCGCGACGGCGGCGCCACGCCCGCTCGTGATCCGCGACCCCGATTCCCGGTCCCCGGAGGCGACCTTCGAGGGCCGGGCGCTTCTCGCCCGGCGTCTGGAGTGGCTGACCGCCATCCGGCTCGCGGTGATGACCAGCTTCGCGGTCGCCAGTCTCTTGATGCACCTGGGAGGAGCGGGCCCCGACCCGAACTTCCTCTACGCCCTGGCGGGAGCGAGCTACATCGCGACGCTGCTCTACCTCGGCATGATGCGGTGGCTGCCCGAGCGGCTCGGTCTCGTTCTCGGCGCGCAGATCGCCGGCGACCTGCTGCTGACCTCCGGGCTCGTCTACTACTTCGGCGGCGTCAACAGCCCCGCTTCGGCGTTCTACTTCCTCGTTCTCATCGTCGCGGCCTTCCTGCACCCGGAGCGCGGGACGACGATCACCGCCAGCGCGGCCTGGGCGCTCTACCTCCTGGTGGTGCTCGCCGTGCAGCGGGGCTGGGTCTCGCCGCCCGGGGTCCTGGGCAGCCAGGAGGTCCCCCTTTGGAGGCTGACCTACAACCTGGTCGCGCACGGCGTCGGCTTCTACGTCGTCGCCCACCTGACCTCTCTGCTGGCGCGCCAGGTCCGGCGCACCGAGTCGGAGCTGGCCGCCCGCAAGGCGGATCTTGAGCAGCTCCAGGTGGTCCACCGCGACGTCGTGGCCTCGGTGCCGAGCGGGCTCGTGACCTGCGACCTGGAGGGGCGCGTGACCAGCGCCAACCCGGCGGCCCTGGCGATCCTGGACCGCGACGCAAAGGCGGTCCTGGGGCGGCCGGTCACCGCAACCGGCCTGATCTCCGCAGACCTCTGGGAGCGCCTCCAGGCCGAGGGCAGCGAGTCGCTCCCGGGGCGGCTCGACACCGAGATCGAAGTCGACGGGCGCTCGCGCACCATCGGCTTCACGGTCTCCATGCTGACCTCCGCCGCCGAGACGCCGAACGGTTACATCCTGATCTTCCAGGACCTCACCGAGGGTCGGGAGCTGGAGCGCACCCTGCAGCTGAAGGACCGCATGGCGGCGGTCGGTGAGATGGCGGCCGGCATCGCGCACGAGATCGGCAACCCGTTGGCGGCCCTCTCGGGCTCGGTGCAGATGCTCTCAGGATCGGTGGGCAGCGACCCCGGAGCCAGGCCGCTGCTCGACATCATCCTCAAGGAGAGCCAGCGGCTGGACCGGACGATCAAGGGTTTCCTCCGCTTCGCCAGGTCGCGCGACCGGGTCAGCGCCCCCTTCGACATCGCGGCACTGCTGACCGAGACCATGGAGCTGCTGCGCAACAGCCCGGAGGTGGGTCCGCACCACGAGCTCCGCCTCGAGGTCGACCCGCCCAGCCTGCAGATCGAGGCCGACTCCGATCTCGTCGCGCAGATCTTCTGGAACCTGGCGCGCAACGCTCTGCGGGCCATGCCCGACGGCGGGACGTTCACCGTTCGCGGGACGCTGGCCGGCGGCCGCTACCGGATCGCCTTCCGCGACACCGGTCGCGGGATGACCGACGAGCAGCGTGCGCGCATCTTCCAGCCCTTCCAGTCGTTCTTCGACCAGGGATCGGGGATCGGTCTGGCGATCGTGTACCGTATCGTGCAGGAGCACGAGGGAGAGATCAGCGTGGAGAGCGAGCTCGGCAAGGGCACTGAGATCCGGGTCGATCTGCCGGTGACCGTTGCCGCCGATGCGGTCGTCTCATGACCAACGTCCTCATCGTCGACGACGAGCAGGGGATGCTCGACTTCCTGAGCTTGCTGCTCGAGAGCGAGGGCTACCAGGTACATACCGCGGCCTCGGTGCAGGAGGCGCGCGAGTACCTCGACGAGAGAGACGTCGACCTCGTGCTCTGCGACATCATCATGCCGGACGGCAGCGGCCTCGACCTGCTGCGCGAGACCCGCCGCCGCGAGCAGCCTCCCGCGATGGTGATGATGACCGCCTACACCTCGACGCGCTCGGCGATCGAGGCCATGCGCCTGGGCGCGGAGGATTACCTCTCCAAGCCCTTCGACGTCGAAGAGCTCAAGGTCGTCCTGCAGAAGGCGCTCGAGAAGCACCAGCTGGTCGATGAGAACGTCTACCTGAAACGCGAGCTCGAACGCAAGTACCGGTTCGCCAACATCGTCGGCCGCAGCCGGAAGATGCAGGAGATCTTCAGCGTCATCGAGCGCGTCGCGCGCACCAGCTCGACGATCCTGCTCGAGGGCGAGAGCGGTACCGGCAAGGAGCTCATCGCGCGGGCCATCCACTACGCCAGCCCGCGCGCCGAGCGCCGCTTCCTCTCGGTCAATTGCGGAGCGCTGCCCGAGACGCTGCTCGAGAGCGAGCTCTTCGGCCACAAGCGGGGCTCGTTCACCGGCGCCGTCGCCGACAAGAAGGGGCTCTTCCAGGCGGCGGCGGGGGGCACGCTGCTGCTCGACGAGGTCGGCGAGATGTCGCCGACCATGCAGGTGAAGCTCCTGCGCGCCCTGCAGGAGAGGAAGGTGCGGGCCGTCGGTGGCCAGGCCGAGGAGGAGACCGACGTCCGGATCATCGCCGCCACGAACCGGCATCTCGCCGACCTCGTCGAGCAAGGGACCTTCCGCGAGGACCTCTTCTACCGCGTCAACGTGATCCCGATCCGGGTGCCGCCGCTGCGCCAGCGACGGGAGGACATCCCCCTCCTCGTCGACCACTTTCTCGAGAAGTACGGACGGGCGATGGGCCGGGAGAAGGCGAGCCTCTCGGTCGAGGCGCTCCGGATCCTCGAGTCCTACCAATGGCCGGGCAACGTCCGGGAGCTCGAGAACGTCATCGAGAGGGCCCTGGCGCTGACCTCCGACGGCGCGCTCACCCGCGACGACATCCCCGAGCACCTGACCCGCCCGACGGTCGTCGCCGCGGGGCAGGCGGAGCTGCCGGCCGACGGCCTCGAGCTCGAAGGCTACCTCGACGAGGTCCGGCGGTCCCTGATGCTGCAGGCCCTGGAGCGCTGCGACGGCGTGCAGACCCGGGCCGCGGATCTGCTCCAGATGAGCTTCCGATCCTTCCGCTACTACGCCAAGAAGCTCGGGATCACCGAGTCGGCGGCCGACGCCGAGACTCAGGCGTAGCTCTACTCGACCACCAGCATGTCGGCGTAGAGCAGGCCGTTGCCCGGCGTGCCGACGAAGAGCCGGTTGCCGGAGAGGACGGCCGCGGTGACGTCGCGGCTCTCGATCGGCAGCTCGAGCTCGAGGCCCTTGAGGTCCCGGTCGTAGAGCATTCCTCCCTTTCCTTCGCCCAGGAAGAGGACCGGGAAGCGCTCGTCGCCGGTAGCGAGGGCCCGTGCGGGGCGGGCAGCCAGGCGCTTCCACGGCGGCGCTCCGGCCGGCGTTGGGCTCACCCAGACGCCCTCTCCTCCGCTCCACAGGGAGCGCTCGCCGATCCGCAGCAGGGTGGTGGCTCCGGGCGGGGCGGGGACTGGCCCGCCCTCGACGCTGAAGATCCCCCAGCGGTCGCTGATCCAGAGGCTGTCGCCGACCCACTGGATCCGTTGCGGGGAGCCCGTGCGCGACGGCACCGACGTGAAGGGTCCCCCCCCGCGCGAGACCCAGACGCCGTCGACCGCGCGCGCCGCCACGCCTCCCGAGCCGACCTCGACCTCCTCGACGCGGCCCGTCCCCACCTCCTCGACCCGGAGCCACGCTCCGGTCGCGCGGACGAAGAGTCCCTGCTCGGTCGCCGCGTAGAGGGTCTCGCCCTGGACCGCGAGGTCCAGCACCGTCGGCGTCAGACCCGGCTCGTTGCGCAGGTCCAGGGCGATCGGATGGGTGGCATGGATTCCGGAGGCTTCGCCGGCGTGGCGGATGGCCATCAGCACGTCGTGGCCGTTGCGCTCCAGGTCGCTGACCCGCAGCGAGGTCATGCCCTCCATCACGGAACGGAAGCTCGTCGCGCCGTCGTCCGAGCGCCAGACGCCGGCGCCCTCGGTCGCCAGCAAGACGCGACCGGGATTGCGCGGATGGACGGCGATCGCCGAGATCGCCAGCTCCTTCGGGCTGCGCAGGACCCACGACTCCCCGGAGTCCGCCGACGAGTAGAGGCCGGAGACCGTTCCGGCCAGCAATCTCCCGTTGGCGAGCACCTCGAAGGCCGGCGTGCGCCGCTCCGCCAGGCCGCGCTCGTGCCGCCGCCAGCGCATGCCCCGCTCGGTCCCGTGGTAGACCCAGCCGCAGGTCGAGGCCCAGAGCTCTCCGGGTCCGTTGGGACCGGGCCGAATGGCGAAGACCTCGGAATCCAGCACCATGCCGTCGAAGATGCCCGTCCACGTCTCGCCCCGGTCGTCGCTGCGGTAGGCGCGCTGCCAGGTGCCCGCATAGACGATCGCCGGGTCGTAGGCATCGACCAGCAGGCTCGTCACCTTCCCCATGCCCGGGACGCCTGCGGTCGCGAGGCGCCACGAGCTGCCGAAGTCGTCGGTCGCGTAGACCCCGGCGCGCGTGGCCGCATAGATGCGACCGGCCCGCGAGGGATCGAAGGCGAGGCGGTAGACCTGGATCCCGGGCAGCCCGTCGGTGCGGGCCGTCCAGGTGGCGCCCATGTCCTGCGAGTAGACGACCGAGCCGCTGCCGCCCCAGAGCGACCACAGGGCGGCCCACACCCTCCCCTCGTGGTGCAGGTCGAAGACCAGGTGGCTCACCACCCAGCCCGGAAGCACGACGCGACGCTCCCCGGGCAGGCCCCAGCTCGCGGCGCCGTCCCGGGAGATCCAGACCTGCCCCGAGGAGGTCCCGGCCAGGACCGTGTCCGGGTCCGAGGGCAGGATGGCGAGCGACCGCACGTCGCCGCCGTAGAGGGGAACGGAGCGCCAGTCCCCGCGCGCCTCCACGCCGGGACAGAGCGCGACCAGGACCGTCACCAGGGGCACGAGCCGACGGCTCATCCTCTCAGCCTCCGTGCGCACGGCGGGCCTCCTCCGCGGGCGCCTTGCGGACGATGGGCACCATCTCGGCGAGGATCGAGATCGCCAGCTCCGCCGGCGTCTCCGCCCCGATGTCGAGGCCGATCGGGGCGTGGAAGGGAAGACCCGTCAGCTCCGATCCGCGAGCGGCCAGCTCGCGACGCACCCGCTCGATCTTGCGCCGGCTTCCCATCAGGCCGAGGTACTCCAGGCCCTCCGGGGCCTGCGACACCACCGCTGCAAGGGCCTCGAGGTCGGTCTCCCAACACCTCGAGACGACCGCCACGAAGAGCCTCCGGCCCACCCAGCGACCGAGGTCCAGCTCCCGGAAGAGGGTCCCCGCAGGCAGCCGGCGCGCAGCGGAGGGAAAGAGCTCTTCGCGCAGGTACTCGGGCCGGTCGTCGCTCACCGCGACATCGAGACCGAGCAGCACGGCGGCCGCCGCGAGCGCCTGGCCGACGCTGCCGCCGCCGCAGATGAGCAGCAGGGGCGGCGCCTCGAGGACCTCGAGCAGCACCTCCGCCATGCCCCCGCAGGCCATGCCGGTCGCTTCGTCCTTCTCCGCTCGTTCGGTCAGATAGTAGCGTCGCGTCTCGACCGCCGGTCCCGCGGACGCCAGCTTCTCGCGCGCGTCCGCCACGACCATCGCCTCGAACGAGCCGCCGCCGAGGTTGCCGTAGACCTCGCCGTCGGCCCTCACCACGAGCTTCCAGCCGGGCTTGCCCGGAGTCGACCCCCTGGCGGTCACGATCTGGCAGAGGGCTACCCGGCCGCAGGAGCCGAGCGCACGATGGGCCTCGGCCAGGACCTCGGCGGGAGTGGGGACGGGCATGGCGGTGGAAGCCTAGCATCCGTGGCCGGCGTTCGGCGTGCTGCGCGAGCGTCGGTCGGGGCGTCTCCCCACCAGGGACGGGCCGGTTCGTTCGAGCTGCTCAGCCGGACGGCTCGGCCTTGGCCTTCGAGGAGTCCTTCTCGCCGGCCTTCGCCGCCTTCTCGCTCCCTCCCGCCTCCCGGCCGGACGATTTGCCCGACCCGCCCTCCTTCGCCGGCTCCGACCCGCCCTCCTTCACCGGCTCCTTGCCCGACTCGGCGCCGGACTCCTGGCCCTTGCGCCCGTAGTCGGTGACGTACCAGCCCGAGCCCTTGAACTGGAAGGAGGGGGCGGAGAAGAGCCGGCGCAGCCGCGGCTCCCCGCAGGCCGGACAGTCGACGAGCGGCGGGGCGCCCATCTTCTGTAGACGCTCGAGGCGCTCGCCGCAGCTCTCGCAGAGGTACTCGTAGAGCGGCATGGTGGAGCCCTCAGCCCTCCTCGTCCAGCCTGGCAACCGCCCCGGCGCGCGGGCGGACCAGCTCCAGGACCTGGAAGGCGTACAGGAGCTTGGCGTTGTCCTCGGTCGAGCAGGGGCCGTTCATGCACAGCTCGAAGAGACCGCTCTCGCCGTTGACCAGGCGGAGCAGATCGTACTCGGTCGCCGTCAGACCGACCTCGATGAGGTCCTCCAGCCGGTAGCAGGGCTCGAGGACGGTCTTGCGGCCGCCGAGCCGGATGACCAGGGGCCGTGCCGTCAGCTCGCGGAGGATGCCGTCCACGATGACCCGGCGCAGGGAGAGCTGGATCGGGATGACGTCCTCGTCCTCCCACTCCCCGAGACTGAACTCGACCGCGCCGTCCTCCCAGCCGAACAGCGACCAGACGATGTCCTCGACCTGGCCCTGGACCGCCTCGCGCACCCGATCGGGAGGCTGCAGCCCGCGCTCCGCCACCAGCACGCCGAAGCGCTTGCTCGACGCCTCCCGCTCCGCCATCAAGGTCTCGAACTCTTCCTCGGAGAGCAAGCCCTGGCGCAGCATGTAGCCGCCGAGGCTCAACCTGCGATCGGAGGACGTGGCGTGCACCACGTGCCCGCCGCGGACGTAGACGCGGTGGACGACGTCGCCTCCCGCCGCCTCCAGGACGCCGGGCACCCGGAAGTGGTAGACCCGGTACAGGATCTCGGGCAGGGGCGTCGTCGCCAGGTCGCTGCGATAGCGGAGGCGGGCCTCGGGGGCC
>Ga0302046_10005563_pt1 | contig 11083 bp, 10 predicted proteins | sample RVTome_11_FD_200261 | JGI IMG/M metagenome (GOLD analysis project Ga0302046, IMG submission 200261) | Soil microbial communities from uranium-contaminated site in the Upper Colorado River Basin, Wyoming, United States - RVT147D111 (version 2) ... | reverse complement strand
CTCGATTCGCCCCCGCACCCGTCCGGCGGTCTCCGGCTTGGTGGTCCAAATCGGCTCCAGCACCTGCAGCACGTCGGCAGTGTCGATCTCGGCCACCTGCACGTCACCGATCACCGGATAGGCATAGGTGGCGAGCGTGGCCTTCCACTGCGCCCGGTGCTTCTCGTTGGCCCAGCCCGATTCGTTGGCGGCGATGTACGCTCCCGCGACTTCCCGGAAGGTGACGCTCACCGCCTCCCGCCGTTCGGCCTTGCGGTGCGCGATCGGATCGACGCCATCGAGCAGTTGCTTCCGGCAGGCCCTCGCCTTCTCCCTGGCCTCGGCCAACGATATGAGGTCGACCGGCCCCAGGCCCATGTGCCTGGCGCGGCCCTTCACCATGTACCGGAAGAGCCAGCTCTTGGTGCCGGCGGACGTCACCTGGAGCCACAACCCGTTGCCGTCGCCGTAGCGCCCCGGTGCGCTCTTCGCCTTCACCGCCGTAGCGGTGAGCCTGTTCGAATCCCGCATCGTCCGTCTAACCCCCTGCCCGCCATGCTCGCTGTGTAGGTTTGCTTGTAGGTTGTCCGGCATTTCTCCCGCCTACAGTCCAGCCTACAAATCGAGCCCGGATACTACCGGACATTGCCGGACGTTACAAGACGAAAGACAGGGGCTAGAAGATTAGAATTGTTCGGTTTTTCGGACACTGCCGGACAGCACCGGACTATGGCGGAACGGACACCCCCTCCGCCATCACGCGAAAGGTCAGGCCGCCGCCAGTTGCGGGAAGCGCGATCGCGGCCGGTGCGGGGCTCAGCGGCGGAAGAGGCGCTTCAGGCGCTGCCAGAGCACGGCCAAGCCCAGCGACAGGGCATCGAGCTCTGGCGCCGGCGGCGGGGCCGCCTCGCCGGCCTCCAGCCTCTGCGCGAGGTTGCGCGCGAACTCGGCGGCGAGGCGCCGGGCCAGGTCGCGGACGAGGCCGGTGCGGCCGACCTGCGCCAGCGTGCCGGTCAGGTGATAGCGCACCTCGACGGCGACCTCGGTGCCGCCCGCAGCCGATGGCGCCAGGCTGAAGCGGAGCTCGCCGTGGCTCTCGGAGCCGCTTCCCCGGTCCCGCCCGCGGCCCTCGAGGATGCCGCTCCGCGACGCCGCGTCGGTATGGTAGCGGCCCTCGCCCTCGAAGGCGCCGCGCACCGGGCCGAGGCGGAGCCGGAGCCGGCCCCGCAGGCTCTCGCCGTCGACCGCCGTCAGCTCCGCCCCCGGCAGGCAGCCGGCCAGTGCCGCCGCGTCCTCGAAGAGCGGCCAGAGCCGCTCCGGCGTCGCCGCGACGGTGAAGCTCTCGGCGAGCGCGTTCCAGCCGGCCGGCGGCGCGGCGCCAGCTCCCGACGCAAACGGCGCGAGCTCGGGCGGTGCGAGTGCCGGCGGGCTGGCAACGGCGGCCGGAATGGCGCGCGGCAGTCCGGGCGCCGGCACCGCGGCCGGCAGCGCGGTCGCAATGTCGCCGGCGGCGACTTTTGCCGCCACTTCCGCCACCGCCGCGACGATGCCCATGTAGCCGGTGCAACGGCAGAGGTTGCCGGCCAGTTCCAACCGGATACGCGTCGCTTCGGCGCCGGGCAGGCGCGCCACCAGATCGCGGGCGCTGATCAGCATGCCGGGCGTGCAATAGCCGCACTGCAGCGCGTGGTGGCGGCGGAAGGCCTGGCGCAGCGCCCGCATCGCCGCGTCGTCGGCGAAGCCTTCGACGGTGCGGACCTCGGCACCGTCGCAGGCGACGGCGAAGGCAATGCAGCTCCGCGCCGGGGCGCCGTCGAGCAGCACCGTGCAGGCGCCGCAGACGCCGTGCTCGCAGCCGAGATGCGTGCCGGTCAGGCCGAGCCCGCCGCGCAGGAAGTCGGCAAGGCTCGTGCGCGGCTCCACCAGCGCCTCGACCGGCTCGCCGTTGACGCTGAGCGCCAGCTTGACCGGCGCGCTCACGCGGTGAAGACCTGCTGCACGGCGCGCTTGAGCGCGACGGTGTGGAGCTGGCGCGCGACCGCGGGCAGCGCCGGCTGCGCCCGCGTCAGCGCCGCCGGCAACAGCGCCACCGCAGCCTCGCCGCCCTCGTGCCGGAGCGCCTCGGCGATGTCGTCGAAGCGGCACGGCGGCGCATCCAGAGCGCCGCAGACGACGCGAGCGCGGCCCCGCTCGGGGTCCAGCACGGCGACGCCGATGGCGTCGGCGAACTCGCCGGCCTTGCGGTTGAGCTTGCACCAGCCCCAGCGCGCCGCCGGCGACAGCTTCGCCACCTCGATGCCGGTCAGCACCTCGTCGTCGGCGATGTCGAGTGTGAAGGCGCCGGCCAGCGCCTCGGAGAGCGCGATGCTGCGCGCGCCGTCGCCGCCCTGGAGATGCAGCCGGGCATCGAGGGCCAGCATCGCGGCGAGCCAGTCCGCCGCCGGGTCGGCGTGCACTAGGCTGCCGCCGAGGGTGCCGCGGTTGCGCACGGCGCGATAGGCGATGCCGGCGGCGACATGGCGCATGAGGCCGTTGCCGGCGTCAGGCACCCGGCCGTCCTCGACCGCGCTGTGCGTCAGCATGGCGCCGTAGCGGATGCGCTCGCCGTCGTCGTCGACCGTCGAGAGCGCCTCGATCCGGCGGACGTCAACCAGCAGGCCGACGCGCACCAGGCGCAGGTTCAGCATCGGTCCGAGCGACTGGCCGCCAGCCAAGAGCTTGGCCGCGCCGCCGCCCTGGCGCAGCAGCGCCACCGCTTCGGCGACGTCGCCGGCGCGCCGGTAGTCGAAAGGCGCCGGCTTCATGCGGCGCCGGCCGCCAGGATGCCGGCGAGCACCCGGTTTGGCGTCGCCGGGATCTCGTTGAGCTCGACGCCAAGGCCTGACAGCGCGTCGTTGATGGCGTTGACGATGGCGCCCGAGGGCGCGATGGCGCCGCCCTCGCCGACGCCCTTGATGCCGTGCGCGGTGTAGGGCGAAGGCGTCTCAATGTGCTCGATCCGCATGTGCGGCAGCTCGCTCGGGCCCGGCAGCAGGTAGTCGGCGAGGGTCGAATTCAGCGGTTGCCCGGCGGCGTCGTAGATGCTCTCCTCGAAGAGCGCGGTGCCGATGCCCTGCGCGGTGCCGCCGAAGGCCTGGCCCTCGACGATCATCGGGTTGACCATGGTGCCGCAGTCCTCGACGACGACGTAGTCCAGGATCTCGACCTGGCCGGTCTCGGGATCGACCGCGACCACGGCGGCATGGGTGGCGTAGGTGAAGGCGCCGGTGTCGACCTTGGGCTTGAAGCCCTCGGTGACCTCGAGCCCGCCGGTGTCGACGCCGTCCGGCAGCTGCTCGGGCCGGTGATACCAGGCGCGGCCGACGTCGGCGAACTCCAGGCTGGCGCCGCGGCCGTGGATGCGGCCGCCGCGCAGGCTCACCTCGTCGGGCGCGCACTGCATCAGGTGGGCGGCGATCGCCTTGACGCGGCCGGCCAGCACCTCGGCCGAACGCGAGACCGCGCCGCCCGCCATGACCATGCCGCGCGAGGCGTAGGCGCCGGTGGAATAGGGCGTTTCGGCGGTATCGCCCAGGACGACGCTGATGCGCTCGACCGGGATGGTCAGGATCTCGCTGGCGACCTGGGCCAGCGTCGTCTCCAGGCCCTGGCCGATGCTGTGGATGCCGGCGCGGACCTCGAGGCCGCCTTCCGGCGTCAGCCGGAGCGTCGCCTGTTCGTAGCCCGGCACCACCGGGATGCCCCAGGCGGCGAACACCGTCGTGCCGTGCGCCGACTGCTCGGTAAAGGTGGCGAAGCCGACGCCGACGAGGCGGCCGTCGGGCTCGCCCTGCCGCTGGCGCTCGCGGATGCCGGCGAGGCCGATGCCCGCCACTGCCCGGCGCAGCGATTGCGGGTAGTCGCCGCTGTCGTAGTGCTTGCCGGTGACGTTGTCGTAGGGCATGGCCTCGGCCGGCACCAGGTTCTCGGCCCGGACCTCGGCCGGCTCGCGGCCGACGGCGCGGGCGATGGCGTCGATGGTGAGCTCGATGGCGAAGCAGACGCCGGGCCGGGCGACGCCGCGATAGGGCGTGAAGGGCGGCTTGTTGCTGGCCACCGAGTAGGTGCGGCAGCGGTAGTGCGAGAAGGCGTAGGGCCCGGGCAGGTTGCCGCCGGCCTGCGCCGCCTCCAAACAGGCCGTGAACGGGTAGACCGAATAGGCGCCGATGTTGACCGTGACCTCGGCGTCGAGCGCCAGCAGGCGGCCGCGCGCGTCGGCATAGGCGGTGAGCCTGTAGTGGTGCTCGCGGCTGTTGGCGCCGGCGACCAGGTGCTCGCGCCGGTCCTCGACCCAGCGGAAGGGCCGCCGGTGCGTCATGGCGAGCCAAGCGACCACCAGTTCCTCCGGCTGCAGGATGCACTTGTAGCCGAAGCCGCCGCCGACGTCGGGCGGGGCGACGCGGATGCGGCGCTCTTCCAGGCCCAGGCACTCGGCGACGCCGGTGCGGATGATGTGCGGCAGCTGCGTCGAGCTGTGCAGCACCAGCTGGTCGGCGCGGTCGTCCCACCAGGCCAGCACGCCCTTGCCCTCCATCGGGTGCATGCACTGGCGCGCGGTGCGGTACTCGCGTTCGATCTTCACCGGCGCCGTGCGCGCGACCTGGTCGATGTCGCCGTCGACGAAGGTCTCCAGGAACAGGTTGTCGCCCCACTCCTCATGCACCAATGCGCTGCCGGGTCGACGGGCGGCGTCGGGGTCGAGCACCGGCGGCAGTTCCTCGTACTCGACCGTACAGGCCTCCGCCAGGTCCTCGGCCTCGGCCCGGCTCGGCGCCACGCAGGCGACGACGCACTCGCCGACGTAGCGCACCTTGCCGCGGGCCAGCGCCGGCCACTCCGAGAGCTTGTAGCCCTTGAGGGCGGAGCGGGCGATTATCGGCTGCAGGCCCGACAGGTCGTCGATGACGTAGCAGCGCGACTCGGTGCCCGGCGCCTTGTGCACCGCCTTGATGCGGGCGTGCGCCACCTGCGAGCGCAGGAAGGCGACCTCCAGCAGCCCCGGCATGCTGAGGTCGGCGACGAAACGGCCGCGCCCCTGGAGGTGGCGTTCGTCCTCCTTGCGCAGGACGCGGGCGCCGATGCCGGTCGTCAGGATGTCAGCGCCGTCGCCCATGCTTCTCCCCCAATTCGCGCCGCTTCCGGCTCAGACCGGATAGACCAGCGAGTTGTCCACCAGCAGCGTGTCGTAGACGCAGACCCGCCGCGCCAGCAGCAGCCCGCCGTCGGCCGCGCGGACGAAGCGGTCGTGGTAGGTGCCGACCTGGTGCAGCTTCGGCTCCGGCCGGTCGTGCAGGGTCTGCACCAAGAGGTAGTTGCTTTCGGCCTCGACCGTGCCGTCGGCCGCGATGGCGCCGATGTGCAGGTTGGAGACGAAGTGCCGGAGATAGCGCGGCGCGAACATCGCCGTCGTCGAGATGGCGAAGGCGCGGTCGCGGATCATGCCCTTGCCCTCGCAATGCACCAGCCCCACCGGCAGGCCGGCGTCGTGGTTCTCGCGCGCGGTGACGGCGTAGAAGCCGTCGTCGGCGAAGAACTCGACCCAGTCCATCAGCCGGCCCTGGTCCAGGGCGCGGGCATAGGCAACGTTGAAGGCCTCGATCTCCGGGCGCAGGCGCAAGGGGTCCCGCCAGGCTTCGGGCGTCTGCGAAGCGGGTTCGGCGGCGCGCGCGCTCATCTTCCGGCGCCCGCTAGAGTCCCATCTCGCCGCGCCAATGGCGGTACATGGCGCGGATCGCCGATTCCGAGATCAGCGAGTCCGAGGGCCCCGCCGGAATCCTCGGATCGAGCGCCACCATATGCTCGCCGGCGGCGCCGGACCGCATGCCGTCCTGCACGAACTTCATCGCCTCGTTGTCCTCGAGCCCGAGGAAGCCGGCCGGCCCCATCAGGTTGCCCTGGCGCAGCCGGTGCCGGGTCATCTCCTCGCTGTCGCCCTCGAAGCCGAACATGGTCCAGATCATGGTGAAGCGGTCCGGCCCCTCGGGCACGATGTGGCGCACGCCGAGGGTGTTCATCTCGCGCTGCACGATCAGGTTGGGCCAGATCGTCTGCATGGTCACCGACCAGGGCGAGTCGAACTCCTCGACGAAGTCCATGAAGCGCGGTTCCTCGAGGCGCATGCCCTCGCGATAGGCGCGCATCTCCTGCCGGTTCTCCGCCGAGACGGTGGCGCTGTCCGACTTCGCCGAGGCCATGACGCCGTGCCGGCCGCTGGCATCGCAGAGCATCGCCGAGCGGTTGCCGGCCACCAGCAGGCCGAAGCTCACCAGGAAGGTGTGCAGCAGGGTGGCGTGATAGGGATCCTTCAGGTTCTCGTGATAGAGCTTCCAGTTTCCCGGCAGGGTGTTGCGGAAGTAGCCGAGGATGCGGAGTTGCCGGCCGTCGAAGGTGGCGTCGAACTCGCGCAGGATCTCCGGGCCGAGATAGTCTTCGAGCGGTTCCATGTCCTCGCGGTAGGAGGCGAAGACGACGCCGCGGCGCGTCGTCACCTTGAGCCGCCTGAGGTTGTGCTGCGCGGGATCGAAGTCGGCCGGCATGCCGCCGGCGCCGTTGACGCCGCGACGGAACGGCACGCCGACGAGCTTGCCCGTCAGGTCGTAGGACCACTGGTGGTAGGGGCAGACGAATTCCCCGGTCTTGCCGCGCAATTCGCGGCAGAACTCGCTGGCGCGGTGCGCGCAGCGGTTCTCGAAGACGTGGATGCGGCCGTCCTCGGCGCGCGCCACCACCACCGGCGTCGGCCCGACGTAGGAGCGCGTGAACGAGCCCGCCTCCGGCAGCTCCGCCTCCAGCGCGACATAGTTCCAGGTGGGCCCGCGGAAGATGCGCTCGACCTCGCGCCGGTAGACGGTCTCGTCGGTATAGACCCAGTCGGGAATCCGGGTCAGTCCCTCCGCCGGCCACGCGCAGCGCTCGGCCAGCGGCGCACCGATGGTCGCGGGCGGATCAACCGCGGTCGACGGCGTCGGCTCGACGGCGGCGGGTTGCGGTCGCGGACGGGCCGGCTCGGCCGCCACCTCTTCGGCCTCGCCGGGACGCTCCAGGCAGACCAGCACGCGGCCGGCCCCGGCCTTGACGGCATAGGTTGCCACCGGCAGCTCGACGGGGCCGTCCACCGCGGCACCGGTCTGCAGGCAGAAGCGCCCCTGGTGCAGCGGGCACTCCAGGCAGCCGTCCTCGACGTAGCCTTCCGACAGCAGCGCCTCGTGATGGGTGCAGCAGTCGTGCAGGGCGTAGAGTCGGCCGCCGTCACGCACCAGGGCCACCGGCGTGCCCTCGGCCTCGACGCCGAGCACGCCGCCCTCCGGCAGCGCCTCCAGGTCCGCGACGTCGATCCAGCGCATGGCAACTCCTGGCAATGCAACGCGGCCTCCAGTATCCATCATTTGTTCCGGCAGGCAACGCCGGGACCCGTGCCTTGAGCGTCGCGTTGTCGGACCCAGGCGATGCGTATAGCCTCGACCAGCGGCAACGGGCGGCGCGTTCCGGGTTTCGGTGCGCGGCGCCACGATCAAGGAGGCCTGGCCATGGCAATGGTCCCGCTCGCGACCAGCGGCAACTACCTGCACATCTACGACTTCCGGGTGCTGCCGGGACACGAGGAGGAGTTCATCCGCCTCTTCGAGGAGTTCGACTATTCCGACGGCAACCCGATGCACAAGTCGGCGGCGCAGGTGAAGGACGGCGTGCTCTGCCGCGATACCGAAGACCCGGGCCGCTTCTTCCTGATTGCCGAGTGGTCCGACATCGCCGAGCACGCGCGCATCCGCAAGATTCTCGCCGAGGAGATCAAGCCGGCCTTCATCAAGCATATCGAGGGCGGCAAGTTCGTGCCGAAATACGTCGAAGTGGTCTCCAGCACGCCGCAGCACCTGCTCGACAAGGCCTGATCCACGCCGCGCGCTTGTCGGCCGCAGGGCGGGCGCCTATCGTCGGCGGCATCGTTTCAGCTTCAGGGATGCCGCCATGACCCCGCCCGAACGCTTCCGCACGCTCCTGGCCAAGCCCGACTTCATCGTCATGCCGGCGGTTTGGGACGGCCTCAGCGCTAAGCTCGCCGCCGCAGCCGGATTCCAGACCGCTTTCCTGTCCGGCTCCTGCGTGGCGGCGAGCCGGCTCGGCGGCCCCGATCTGGACCTGGTCTCCTTCGCCGAGATGTTCAACTCCTTCGAGATGGTGCGCGGTGCCGCGTCCGAGACGCTGGTGCTGGCGGACGGCGACCACGGCCACGGCAACGCCATGAACGTGCAGCGCACGGTCCGCGCCTACGGCCGGGCGGGTGCGGCCGGCGTGCTGATCGAGGACAAGATCACGCCGCGCGCGCTGACTGCCGCCGGCAAGCCCTGCCTGCCGCGCGAGGAAGCGCGGATGAAGCTCCGCGCCGCCATTGAGGCGGCCAAGGATTCCGGCATCCTGATCCTGGCCCGCACCGATTGCCGGCCGACCCAGGGCATCGACGAGGCGGTGGCGCGGATCGAGATGTACGTCGAGGAAGGCGCCGACATCCTGTTCCTGGACTCGCCCGCCGACGAGGACGAGATCCGCCGCGCCGTCGCCGCCGCCCAGGGCCGCCCGTCGTTCGTCGTGCTCTCGCCCGGGCAGCCGCGCGCCACGCCCTCGCAGAGCGAGGCGGCGGCGCTCGGCTTCAAGATCGGTACCTATCCGACGGCCATGCTGTCGCCGGCGATTGCGGCCATGAAGGCGGGCCTGGCGGCCCTGGCGGCGGGCGAGGCGGAAGCGCCGGGCGCGTTGCCGTCGGCCGAACTGCGCCAGACGCTCGGCTATCCGGACTACGACGCCCAGGCCAAGCGCTTCATCGCCGCGAGCTGACGCCGCCGGAGACCGGCGTTCAGAGCTCGCGGTCGAGGCTGCGTTCGGCAATCGCCGCCAGGTAGTCGGCCCAGATCTTCTCCTGGTTCAGGCCGAGCCCGTAAAGGTAGCGCCAGGTGTAGAGGCCGGTATCGTGGCCGTCGTCGAAGAGGATGCGCAGGGCGTAATTGCCGACCGGTTCGATCTCGCGAATCCCGACCCAGCGCTTGCCGGCCACCACGGTCTTGCCGCCGCCGTGACCCTGCACCTCGGCGCTGGGGCTCTCGACGCGCAGCAGCTCCGCCGGCAGGCTGAAGCTCTGGCCATCGTCGAAGCGGATCTCCAGCAGTCGCTCGTTGCGCTTGAGGCGGACTTCCTCGGGCCAGGCGTCAGTCATCCAGCGGGCGGGCCTCGTCGGGCAGCATGATCGGCACGCCGTCGCGGATCGGATAGGCCAGCCTGGCCGCGTCGCTGATCAGTTCCTGCCGCTCGGCATCGTAGCGCAGCGGCGTCTTGGTCAGCGGACAGACCAGGATTTCCAGCAGTTTCGGGTCGACCGTGTTGTCGTCGTTCATGCCGTGGCTCCTCGCCCTGCCTCAGTGCGCCGGGCCCCGCGGCGCCTCGCCCTGGCCGGCTAACAGCGCCATCTCCATCAGCGCCAGCATCACCCTGGCCCGTTCCGACAGATCCGGCGCCTCCAACAGGGCCTGCTTCTCGCCCGGCTGGAACGGACAGACCATCGAGAGCTGGTCCACCAGGACGGCACCGGGCGCCGCCGCCACCGCGCGCGGTTCGATCTCGATGCCGGCCGCCTTGAGATAGGCGCCGAGCGCCGGTACCAGGCGTTCCCGGTCGATGCCGCTCTCGTCCGGCGTCTCCAGGTCGGCGGCGTAGGGTTGCCAATCCGCCTCGACCTGACGGTAGAGGCTGTCCCGCGCCAATTCGCGGGCGACGCGGAAGCGCGCCAGGCCGGTCAAGACGATGATGTAGCGGCCGTCGTCGGTCTCCTCGAAGCTGGTGATGCGTCCGGCGCAGCCGACCGGGTAGATCGCCGGCTCGAAGGCCGGGTCCGCCGGGTCCTCGGGCTGCACCATGCCGATCAGCTTGGCGCCGGCCATGGCGTCGCGGGTCATTTCCAGGTAGCGCGGCTCGAAGATGTTGAGCGGCAGCCGGCCGCGCGGCAGCAGCAGCACGCCGGCGAGCGGGAAGATCGGAATGCGCCCCGGCAGGTCGGAGAGGCGCATCGTCTCGCCCATGCGGCGGCCTCCCGCTTCTGCGCTCAGGAGAACAGCAGCGAGCTCAGGCGCCGGCGGCTCGCCACGGTCAGCGGATCGGAATGGCCGAAGGCCTCGAACAGCGTCAAGAGCTGCTTGCGCGCGGCCTCCTCGTTCCAGCCCCGGTTGCGCTTGACGATCTCCAGCAGCTGCTCGACCGCTTCCTCGCGCCGGCCCTGGGCGACCAGCGCCAGGCTCAGATCGTAGCGGGCCCGATGGTCGTTCGGGTCGGCGGCGATGGCCTGCTCCAGCTCGGCCGTATCGCCGACATCGGCGGTCTGCTCGGCCAAGCCGATGGCCGCACGCGCCGTGGCGACCTCGGGATCCCTGGCCTGCTCGGGCGTCAGTTCCGCCAGCAGCGCCCGCGCCGCCTCCAGCTCGCCCTTGGCGATGTGGCACTGCGCCAGGCCGCCGATGGCGCCGGCATTGTCGGGCTCGACGCGCAGGATTTGACCGTAGATCGAGGCCGCCTGCTCGACCTGCCCGCCTTCGCGCGCCTCGCGCGCCATGGCCACCGCCTGTTCGATCTCGTTCGGGCCGCTGTCGCCGGTGAGGCGCTGGATGAAGGCCTTGACCTGGCTCTCCGGCAATGCGCCGGCGAAGCCGTCCACCGGCTGGCCGCCCTTGAAGGCGAACACGGCCGGGATCGACTGGATGCGGAGCTGCTGCGCGATGGCCTGGTTCTCGTCGACGTTGACCTTGACCAGCTTCACCTTGCCGCCGGCCTGGCGCACCACTTTCTCGAGCACCGGCGTCAACTGCTTGCAGGGCCCGCACCACGGCGCCCAGAAGTCGACGATCACCGGTACCTCGCGGCTGGCGACCAGGACATCTTCGGCGAAATGCCGCATGTCGCTGTCCTTGATGAGGTCGGCCGGTACCTCTGCCTGTCCGATGATCTGTTCCATGGGGCTCCCTTGCGGCGGGCGCCGGCGGGACTCGCCACCGCCGCCGGCGTCGTCTGCATCGCTCGGCTCAATGGT
>Ga0302046_10005562_pt1 | contig 11084 bp, 10 predicted proteins | sample RVTome_11_FD_200261 | JGI IMG/M metagenome (GOLD analysis project Ga0302046, IMG submission 200261) | Soil microbial communities from uranium-contaminated site in the Upper Colorado River Basin, Wyoming, United States - RVT147D111 (version 2) ... | reverse complement strand
CGCGGGAGGTGGCGCGACCGGAACCAAGGCGGCCGAGGCGCTATTGGCCGAGGGCCAGCAACTGCGAAGCGCTGAGATAGTTCTCGGTGGTACCGCAGACAACAAGGACAAGCTACATGAGCTTGGACATGTCGAGCAGGGCCTTCTTGACCCTGCGAACGCGATAGTTCAAGCCGAGGAGGGAGCTAACGCGCAGACCGATGAGGAGTATCAGCAGTCAGATTCAGAGATATATGCTGAAGAATTCGCTCAAGCTGCAGCCAAGAAGGAGCCACAATGAACTCTCAAGGAGTTGCGCCATGATCACTCGGAACGTCGTTATCTCGGTGACTATGTTGGTCCTGGCGGCGGCGACGTCCTTCACTCCTAGTGCAGGGGGTGGCAGTCTCGCCCCAGATCCATTACTAGCAACCATAAGTGCCGTGCGATTGACAGTGGGTGGTGACCTTGGTTTCGATCCGATACCGGACTTTGATCAAGCAGCTCTGCGGGCACAGATCAGGACCCAGTGTTGGGATTCATTGCACCGTGCTGAGCTGCGTGTTAAGGATTCGGCGGATGCTTTTTTGTTGGTCACAATTCGCCATTCATGGCATGGCGACAGACGCGACATGGTAGCACTGCTGATTACCACGAAGCTTGGCTTTCCTGCGGATCCTGCGGGAGCGGTAGCCGACGCCGTGGAGAGTAGAAGGCGGAGTCTTACTATTTGGAGTGATCAGCGACTTGAGCTGGTCCGTACTGTCGATGCTAGCGCGACTATCATCGAAGCTCTGAACTTCGCTCTCGCTGATCTGGTAGAAGAGCGGTTATCAATAGTTGCTGAGAATTCAGACCCTTGAGGGCGACGTTCCGCTGGGCCGCGCAGCTTGCGCGGGAGCTGGATCTTGACGTCGCTGTCGCCTTCGCGGTCGACTCCTCGCGGGTAGGGCTAACCCCAACAACCTGCTGGCCCACGGCTGCATTGGCACGGTCGATCTCGCGTCGCGGGTCGACAAGCGGGTGGCCCTAAAGCTCTGGTCCCACCGGGGGCGTCCGACGGGCCACGGGCTTCCTCGAACGTACCCGGGCGCTGGCCGGCGCGGGCCGCGCGCCGAGAGACCTGCCGCCGTCCTTGAGCCGGAGACGATCGGCGGCCAGTCCACGGGCCGGGTGGCCGTGGAGAAGCTCTACGGCGGCGACGACCAGTTCTCGATGGACGGCACCTACGGCTCGCTGTGCGAGATGACCCTGCCCTTCCAGCCCAAGTACGAGACCCACCACGAATACAGCCACGGCGTGCGCTCATCGTCGACGGCCATCGACCCGTGCGACGGCCACGGAGTACAGCGCGGCCGGCTCACCCGGGTCTGCCTCGACCGGAAGGGCCAAGCCTCTTACAAGCTATGGCGATGCTCACTGTTGACCAGGCCATAGGCATCACTCCGGCATCGGATCCCCGACGGACGTCGGCCATGTCTCTGGCCACAGCCGGATTCTAGGCACGATCGGACCGCCATGTCAAGCCCTGAACGAGCTAAGCCTCTTGTTTCCAACAGTTGAGGCCAAAAGGACGCCGCTTGTACCCCTGCTCCGCCAATCTCTACCACAGCGGTACAAGCCTTGTACCGCTACTTCGCGAGTCTGCAAAGTAGGGGGGCAAGCCTTGTACCGCCACTTCGCGAGTCTGCAAAGTAGGGGGGCAAGCCTTGTACCGCGACTTCGCGAGCTTGCAGAGTAAGGGGGCAAGCCTTGTACCGCTACTCTGCGGATGACGGCCTAACCGGGACAAGCTCTGAACCGGTTAGGCGCGAGCTCGCAGAGCAGGGGGGCAAGCGACGTACCGCTCTTCCCGCAGTTCGCAGAGTAAGGGTACGAGCGACGTACACCGACTCCCGCAGTTCGCAGAGTAGGGGTACAAGCGATGTACGCCTGCTCCTGCAAGTTCGCAGAGTAGGGGTACAAGCGACGTACGCCTGCTCCAGCAGTTCGCAGAGTAGGGGTACAAGCGATGTACACCTACTCCGGCCAGTCGCAGAGTCGACGATTCGGCGGTGCCGCTTCCTTCTGGCGCCAGCCGGACCTGTCGATCGGGCGGGCACGGGGGGCCGGCCCGGCCCGAGCAACTCCGAGCCCCCCTTTAAGAAAGGGGGGTTGGGGGGATTTGGCCGACGAAGTCGGCCTTCTCACGCGCGGCCGGAGGGTTTCCGGCCGGGCCTCCAGGGCTCGCGCCCTGGCACGCCGGTCGCACGGAATCCCCCGATCAGGTCATAATGACGCCCCCGGAGCTCTCCCGGTCCGCGGGAAGAGGCCGGAGCCGTGGCACCGGCCTTGCACGAAGGACGACCCTCCGGAGGAGACGATGGACGTCGACGCCGCCAACCCGATCCCAGAAGTCGAGCGGGAGACGCAGACGATCAAGGAGGTCGAGAACGAGATCCGCAAGGTGATCATCGGCCAGGACTACCTCGTGGACCGCCTGCTGGTGGGGCTCCTGGCCCGCGGCCACATGCTCATCGAGGGCGTGCCCGGCCTCGCCAAGACGCTGGCCGTGAAGACCCTGGCGCGCACCCTCGAGATCGACTTCCAGCGCATCCAGTTCACCCCCGACCTGCTGCCCGCCGACCTCATCGGCACGCTGATCTACGACCAGAAGTCGGGGCGCTTCACGCCGCGCAAGGGTCCGATCTTCAACCACGTAGTCCTGACCGACGAGATCAACCGGGCGCCCGCCAAGGTGCAGTCGGCGCTGCTCGAGTGCATGGAGGAGAAGCAGGTCACCCTGGGCGACACCACCCACCGTCTGCCCGAGCCCTTCATGGTGCTGGCGACCCAGAACCCGATCGAGCAGGAGGGCACCTACCCGCTCGCCGAGGCCCAGGTGGACCGCTTCATGATGAAGCTCAAGCTCACCTACCCGTTGCGCTCCGACGAGGAGGAGATCCTCGACCGCATGCTGGTCGAGAGCGAAGAGATCGAGGTGCGGGCGATCCTCGACCGCGAGCGCCTGCTCGAGCTGCGGCGGACGACCGACAGGGTCTACCTCGACGCCAAGATGCGGCGTTACATCCTCGACCTGGTGACCGCCACGCGCAATCCGCGGGCTGCCGGCCTCGCCGACCTCGACGACCTGATCGCCTTCGGCGCTTCGCCGCGCGCCACCCTCTACCTGGCGCGCGCCGCCAAGGGCCTGGCGCTGGTGCGCGGCCGCGGCTACGTGATCCCCGAGGACGTCAAAGAGCTCGCCCCCGATCTGCTGCGCCACCGCCTGGTGACCACCTACGAGGCCGAGGCCGAGGAGATCACGACCGACGACCTGGTCGCCCGCATCCTCGACCGCATCCAGGTTCCCTGAGGCGGAGGACGAGCGTGTTCGGCCTCTTCGCCAAGCCCGCGCCCGAGCCCTCCGGCCGGCCCACCCTGCCGCCGGACCTGCTGCGCAAGGTGCGCCACATCGAGATCTCCACCCGCAAGCTGGTGGACCAGGGGGTGGCGGGCGATTACCACTCGGCCTTCAAGGGCCGCGGCATGGAGTTCGCCGAGGTGCGGCCCTACGAGCCCGGCGACGAGATCCGCACCATCGACTGGAACGTGACGGCGCGCATGGGCGTGCCCTACGTCAAGCGCTACGTGGAGGAGCGCGACCTCAACGTCTTCCTGGTGATCGACGTCTCGGGCAGCCTCAACTACGGCTCGCGCCACCTCCTGAAGCGCGACCTGGCGGCGGAGCTGGCGGCGCTGCTGGCGTTCGCGGCGGTGAGCAATCAGGATCGGGTGGGGGCGGCGCTGGTGAGCGAGGGTATGGAGGTCTTCCTGCGCCCCGACCGGCGGCGGACCCACGTGCTGCGGCTGGTGCGCGAGGTGCTGATGCGGCCGCCCGGCGGCCATACCGATCTCGAGCGCGGCCTGTGGACGGTGCTGCGCACGCTCAAGCAGCGCGCCGTGGTCTTCGTGATCTCCGACTTCCTCGACACCTTGCCGGCCGGCGCCCTCAAGGCCGCGGCGTCGCGTCACGACCTGATCGTGATCGAGATCCTCGACCCCAAGGACCACGCGCCGCCGGCGCGCGGCCCGGTGGTGCTGCGCGACGCCGAGAGCGGCCGTCTGGCGGTGGCGGGCGGCTGGAAGGCGGCGCGTGAGCACGCCGACCGGCGGCGGCGCGAGCGCGGCGAGCTGCACGCGCTGCTGCGCAAGCTCGGCGTCGACCTGCTGGCGCTGCGCACCGACGTCCCGTATCTGCCGACGCTGGTGAGCTTCTTCGAGCAGCGGCGGCGGAGGTACGGGCGGTGAGGAACCCTCACCCCCAGCCCCTCTCCCAGGGGGAGAGGGGAGCCGGATGGAGGCTCTTCTCCCCCTCTCCCCCTGGGAGAGGGGGCCGGGGGGTGAGGGCGCCGCGAAGCGGCGTCTTCGTCCTCCTCCTCGTTCTCGGTCTCACTCCCCTCCAGGCTCAGACGGGGGCCGTCGCCGTGGAGCTGCGGCCCGAAGAGATCACCGTGGGCGATCGGGTGACGGCCAGGATCACCCTGGTCTGGGACGGCGAGACGCCGGCCGCGGCCCCCCGCTTCCCCGCCTGGCAGGGGGCCTGGGGCGCCGCCGAGGTCTTGGAGGTCGGCGCGGTCGAGTCCTTCGGCCAGGCGGGCCGGCGCGTCTACTCCCAGTCCCTGGTGCTGACCGTCTTCACCACCGGGGAGATCGAGCTGCCGCCGGTCACGGTGACCATGGAGCTCGACGGCCGGGCCGTGGAGGTGCCGACGCGCGGCGGCGCGCGCCTGAACGTGGTCTCGGTGCTGCCGCGGGACCGCCAGCTCTCCGAGCTCGAGCCGAGACCGCCGGCGCCCTTCGCGCCGGTAGCGGCCGGCCGGCGCTTCCTGTGGACGGCGGCCGTGCTGGCCGCTCTGTGCGGCCTCGCCGCGGCGGCGCTGGCGTGGCGCCTGGCGCGCGGCGGCGCGCCAACTGCGGCCCCCAGGACGCCGCTGACGCCGCTCGAGGAGCTGATGGCGGCGGTCACGCGGATCGATCCGGGCGCCGGCAGCGAGCCCGCCCACACGGCGATGAGCCTGGCCCTGCGCCGGTACCTGGGCCGCACCCTGGGCTTCCAGGCCCCGGAACGGACGACCAGCGAGATCACCCGCGACCTGCGGCGCACGCGCCTCGCCTCCGACGTCGTCGACCGCGCGCTGGGCCTGCTCTCCCGCTGCGACCAGGTGAAGTTCGCGCGGCGCGAGGTGCCGGAGGCGGAGACCGTGCGCTCGCTCGTCGCGCTGCAGGAGATCGGACGCGACGTCGACGACGCGCTGCGTCCGCCCGAGTACGGGCAGTCGTTCCATGAAAGAGACCTCGGGAGGGCGGCGTGAGCGAATGGCTGCCGCGCTTCGAGGACCCGGCAGTCCTGTTCCTGCTGGCCCTGCTGCCGCTGCTCGCCTGGCGGCGCCACCGCCGCCGCGCCTACGGCGCCCTCACCTACAGCAGCCTGCCGCGCCGCGCCGGCGGCGTCTGGCGCCTGCACCTGCCGTTCTACCTGCGGCTCGCGGCCCTGGCGCTGCTCGTCGTGGCGGCGGCGCGGCCGCAGCTCGGCACCGCGATCGAAGAGAGCCTCACCGAGGGCATCGACGTGCAGGTGGTGCTCGACGTCTCGGGCTCGATGGCCGCCGAGGACTTCCAGCCGCGCAACCGTCTCGCCGTGGCCAAGGAGGTGGTCAAGGAGTTCGTGGCCAGGCGCACCGGCGACCGCATCGGCGTGGTCGTCTTCGCCGGCGCCGCGCTCACCAAGTCGCCGCTGACGGGCGACCAGCAGATGCTGCGCCTGGTGATCGATTCGGTGGAGCTCAACACGCTGCCCGACGGCACCGCCATCGGCCTGGCGCTCGCCGCCGCCGCCGCCCGCCTCAAGGACAGCGAGGCGAAGACCAAGGTGGTCGTGCTGGTCACCGACGGCGTCAACAACCGCGGCGAGATCGATCCCGACACCGCGGCGGCGGTGTGCGAAGGGCTCGGGATCAGGGTCTACACGGTGGGCGTGGGCACCGCCGGCACGGTGCCGGTGCCGATGCCGTTCAAGACCGCCTTCGGCAAGGTCGAGACGCGCCACGTGATGATGAACGTCGAGGTCGACGAGGAGCTGCTGCGCAAGATCGCCGGGCGCACCGGCGGCCGCTTCTTCAAGGCCACCGACCCGGATGCGCTGCGGTCCATCTTCGCCGAGATCGACGAGCTCGAGAAGACCCCGCTCCAGGTGCGGCGCTACGTCCGCTACCGGGAAGCCTTCCAGCCGCTGGCGTGGATCGCCCTGGCCCTGGTGGCGGCGCCGCTGGCGAGCGCCCTCCTGGGATGGACCGCGGAGCCCTAGGATGGATTTCGCCCGGCCCGAGCTGCTCTGGTTGCTCCCTGCCGCGCCGCTGGCCGGCGCCGCGGCCTGGTGGGCGTGGCGGCGCCGCCTCGCCGCCGCCGAGGCGTGGGCCGCGCGCGGGCTGTGGGACCGCCTGCTGCCGGGCTACCGGCGCGGCCGGCCGGCGGCCTCCGCGGCGCTGCTGGCGGCGGCGGTGCTGGCCATCGGCGTCGTCCTCGCGCGGCCGCGCTGGGGCAGCCGCGAGCTCCATGTCGAGCGTCGCGGCGTCGACGTGGTCTTCGTGCTCGACACCTCGCTCTCGATGGCCACCCGCGACGTGGCGCCCGACCGCTTCTGGGTCGCCCAGACGCTGGTGCGGCGCCTGGTGCGGGAGCTGCCGGGCCACCGCGTGGCGCTCGTCCGGACCGAAGGCGACGCCGAGGTCATGGCGCCGCTCACCGGCGACGGCGCGGTGATCGGCCTGCTGCTCGACGCGCTGCACCCGGACTCGCTGCCGGTGCCGGGCACCCGGCTCGCGCCGGCCCTCGACCGCGCCCTCGAGCTCTTCCCCGCCGAGGGCTCGAAGCACCAGGTGGTGGTCCTGGTCAGCGACGGCGAAGACCACGGCCAGGGCCTCGACGCCGCGGCCGCGGCCCTGCGCGAGCGCGGCGTGGTGGCGCACTCGATCGGCGTCGGCACCCGCGAGGGCAAGCCGCTCGAGATGCCCGGCACCGGCCGGGCCGTGGAGTACAAGCGCGACGAGGCGGGCCAGGTGGTGGTGAGCCGCCTGGTGGAGGAGAACCTCCGACAGCTCAGCCAGGCCACCGGCGGCCTCTACCTGCGGGCCACCAGCCCCGCCGCCGACGTCGGGCCGCTCGTCGACCGCATCCGCGAGATGGAGACGCGGGCCTACGGCAGCGATCTCGTCAGCACCCTCGAAGAGCGCTTCCAGTGGCCGCTGGGCCTGGCCGTCGCGGCGCTCTTCCTGCACCTCGCCATCGCGCCGTTTCGGCGCGCCGGAGGCAGCGCATGAGACAGAACAGGCAGGCGTTCGCCCTCCTCGGCGCCCTGGCCTTCGCCGCCGGCCCGCTCGCCGCCGAGATGCCCGAATGGCTGGAGCGCTGGCTCTACAATCCCCGCGAACGGACCCTCCTGGCCGCGGCGGCCGGCCGGCGCGGCGATGTCGAGGGGTCGGCGGCGGCGCTCGAGACGGCGCTGCGGCTGGCGCCCGAGGACCCCACGGTGCAATACAACGCCGGCACCGCCCGTCTGGCGACCGGCGGCGACGCCGCGTCCCTGCTCGAAAGCGCCGCCAGGCTCGGCCACGGCGCCGTGGTGCCGCGCGCCTATTACAACCTGGGCAACGCGCGGATGCAGGGGGAGGACCTGCAAGGCGCCGTGGAAGCCTACCGCGACGCCCTGCGCCGCGACGGCGGCGACGCCGACGCCAAGTTCAACCTCGAGTTGGCCCAGCGTTTGCTTGAAGAGCAGCAGCGGCAGCCCCCGCCGCCGCCGGAAGAGCAGGAGCCGCCGCCGGAGCCGGAGCCGCAACCGCAACCGGACCCCGAGCAGGAGCCCGATGACGCGCGACCAGAAGATGAACGGCAAGACCCACGGCAGGACGACGCCCGAGGCCAAGGCCCCTTGCCGCAGTTCCGGGACCTGCCCGACATGAGCGCCGAGGAAGCGGCGGCGATCCTCGAAGCGGTCGAGAACATGGAGCGGGAGCGGCGCCGCGAAGAGGCGCGCGAGGCCTCGAGGAGGCGACCCCGAACCGAGAAGGACTGGTGAGACCGTGACCGGACGAGACCGACGCCCCGGAAGAGTGCGGCGCACGGTCCGCACGTGCCTCGCCGCGCTCCTGTGGGCGGTCACCGCCGCGGGTCAGGAGGAGATCCGGACCGCGATCCGGCTCGAGCCCGCCGACGAGGTAGGGCTCGACGAGGTGGCCGAGCTCGAGATCAAGATCTCGGTCGAGGGGGTGCAGGTCCCCAACATCCCCGATCCGGTCTTCAAGCTCGACAACTTCCGCATCGTCGGCGGCCCCACGCAGTCCACCGGCCTGACCATCGTCAACGGACTGCCTTCGGCGAGCCGCGCCCTCACCTGGCAGCTCATGCCGCGCAAGCTCGGCCGGGCGCGGGTCCACTCGGTGGGCATCACCATCGAAGGCCAGCCGATCGACATGGGCGAGCGCGGCGTCGACGTGATCCGCGAGCCGCCGCGCCGCCGCCGCGCCGAGGACCCCTTCGACCGCCTGTTCTCGCGCGAGCCCTTCTCCGAGGTCCGTTCCGGCCGCGGCTACCACCGCTCGTCGCGGCGCCCGGCCGAGGTGCCCCAGATCTTCCTCCATGCCGAGGCCCGGCCGCCGGAGCCCTACGTGGGGCAGCAGACGCTCTATACCCTCAACCTCTACACCCAGGTCGACATCCACTCGGTCAACCCGGACGGCTTTCCCGACTTCAAGGGTTTCTGGGCGCGGGTGATCCCGCAGCCCGATCAGAAGCCGGAGATGGTGCGTTTCGAGGGCGAGCGCTTCGGCCGCGTGGTGCTGATCCAGCGGGCGCTCTTCCCGCGCCGTGCCGGCACCCTCGAGATCGAGCCGATCGCCGCCCGCATGGTGGCGCGCGTGACCGAGTCGGGTCCTCTCGGCTCGCTGCTGCCGAAGAACCGCGAGATCGTGCGCCAGTCGAACGCGGTGACCATCCGGGTGCGCGAGCTGCCGCCGCCGCCGCCCGGCTTCCAGGGCGCGGTGGGCGACGTGAGCCTGGCGGCCGACCTGGCGCCGCCGGAGCTCGCGGTCGGCGAGGCGGCCACCCTGAAGCTCGAGCTCTCGGGCACCGGCCACCTGCAGGGCATCCAGGCGCCGCAGATCCCGGAGATCCCGGGCATCGAGGTCTTCCCGCCGCAGCAGCAGAGCGAGGAGGAGCTGCGCGGCAAGAGCGTGGTGGGCAGCCGGGTGTGGAGCTTCGTGCTGGTACCGCAGCGGCCCGGCGAATGGGCCCTGCCGCCGATCGAGATCCCCTACTTCGAGCCGCGCGGCGAGCGCTACCAGGTGGCCTCCTCGCCGGCCCTGACCCTCAAGGTGGAAGCCGCGGCGAGCGACGCGCCGGCCGCCGGGCCGGTGCCCGAGCTCCATCCGATCCGCACCGCGGCGCTGCCGGCGCCCGGCGGCGCGGGCGGCTTCTCGAGGGCCGTGGTCCCGTGGCTCTTCGGCCTGCCCTTGCTGCTCGCCGCGGTCGTCCTCGTCGCGCGTCACCGGGGCGCGCTGCGCCGCGCGGTGCCGGCCGAGCGGCGCCTGCTCTCCCGCCTCGACGAGGCGGCCGCCGAGGAGCGTCCGCGGCAGGCCGCGGCGGCGATCGAGGAGGCGTGGCGCGAGCTGTTGGCAGAGCGCTGGCGGATCCCCCAGGGCGCGCCGAGCACCCAGTGGGGCCGACTGCTCGCCGAGCGCGGCGCCGACGCCCCCGGCGCCGAGGAGCTGGTGCGTCTGGCCGACGACCTGCACTACCTGCGCTACGCGCCGAAGCTCTCGTCCATCTCCGAGCTGCGCGAGGACCTGCTCCAGCGTTCGCGCAAGCTGGCGCGGATCATGTGCTGAGGTCTTGTCGGGATCTTGGTGTGCTAGTCTCAATCCCGGATAGCTCGTGGTGAGCGAGACTGATGAGAAAAGAAGAAATCGTCTCCCGCGATCCCGAAGTGATGAACGGCGATCTGGTCTTCGCCGGCACGCGCGTTCCGGTCGAGATCCTCATCCAGCACTTGGCGGCTGGCGACTCACTCGACAAGTTCCTGGACGACTTCCCGACGGTGTCCCGGCAGCAAGCCGTCGCGTACCTACGGATGACGCTGGAAGTCGCCGATGCGCGTGCTGCTTGACGAGAACCTCCCGAGGGCGTTGACACGACTCTTCGAGCCTAACGTCGAGGCCGCCACGATAGGCCAGGTCGGCTGGAAAGGCATCAAGAACGGAGCCTTGTTACGGAAGGCTGAGACCGAATTCGATGCTCTGATCACGATGAACAAGGGGATCCCTCACCAGCAGAATCTGAACCAGGTCACGATAGGCATCGTGTTGCTCGAGGCGTACAGCAATCGGTATGAAGATCTGGCGCCACTGATGGGACAGGTCAACCGCGCGTTGAGGACCCTTCAGCCTGGTGAGATCGCTCGCGTTTCCGCCTGATCTACGGCTCGTCAGGGGCAAGGTTCAGGGGCCGCACTACGCGCCGAAGCTCTCGTCGATCTCCGAGCTGCACGAAGACCTGCTCCAGCGCTCGCGCAAGCTGGCGCGGATCATGTACTGAGGTTTCCGGTCCCGCGAATCGCCCGCGGCACCCTTTCGCCATTGGCCTCCAAGAGGCTCGGCACCCGAGCGGACCGCGGGCCAAAGGCTTCGCGTCCGACCGGGTGCCTTCGGAGCTGAAAATAGACGTCTTACGTGTAGGTCAGGCTGCGCCTGACGATTCTGCCACGGATCGCGTGAATCGGCAGGCGGAGCCTGCCCTACACGGAGCTCCGCTTGTTGCGCAGAGCAAGGATATCACCGTTCGCGAGCGCAGCGAGCTAAGTTCTATACCGGCCAGGTAGTAGAGACCATTGAGGACCTTGGCGCCGTTCACCGTCACCAGACGCAGCCGCGCCCACGGCCTCGTACTTGACGCGCTGCGTCTCCTCGACGCGGCGCTGCTGGGCCTCGATCCTGGCCAGCGTCGCCTCGAAGGCCTCGAGCGCCGGACGGACGTCCTCGGCGGTCGCCTGGGGCGTGCCCCCGGCTCCCACC
>Ga0302046_10005560_pt1 | contig 11087 bp, 10 predicted proteins | sample RVTome_11_FD_200261 | JGI IMG/M metagenome (GOLD analysis project Ga0302046, IMG submission 200261) | Soil microbial communities from uranium-contaminated site in the Upper Colorado River Basin, Wyoming, United States - RVT147D111 (version 2) ... | reverse complement strand
GGCTCGCGATCGAACCGCGTTTCGAGGCTCAGCCCTTATTCGTGGGGATGATCGACATCGTGGATTCGACGTACGCGGTGTGGTCGATCGACGTGGGGGCCAACGCGGCCGTCGAGTTCGATCTCTTTCACAATCTCCGGTATCGACAACGCCTGCGGGAGGTGCAGGACAGTCTGTGGATGCCCTACGAGATCGGCTTCTCGGGCGAGGTGCGTTTTGGCGTTCCCATTCCCGGCATTCCCAGGGCGATCGGCTTCTCACACTCTGCCATGCTCGATGAGTATCGGTTTGATACGGGAGATCCTCCTCCGCATCTGTCGGAGTACGCCATCGTGGTCGACGAGGGCGTCGACGAGGCGGACAGTACTGAGTGGCAAGCGCGACGTGCGCAGCCGCTCACGGATCTCGAGGATGAGGCGTATGCCCGCATCGATTCTGTCGAACGGGCTCCGCCTTCGTTGACGGAACGGCTAGCGACCGGATTGGTTGCCGCCGTGTTCATTGCGAATAATCCCGACGTCTTTCACTTCAACCGTGTAGAGAGCGCCTACTTCGGCCTGGGCTATACGTTCCGTGATCTCTCGCCGGATTGGGTCTTGCGGGGGAAAGGGGGATACGCGATTGGACCGGAGCAGTGGCAATACGATTTCGCCGTTCAGCATCGCCTGATCGAGTCGCAGCGGTTGTGGCTGGGAGCCGCAATCCGTGATGAGGTCGTAGCCCGGCCCATCGTCCTCTCGGCGGGGAGGAACTCGACCTTCGTGTCGCTGTTCACGAAGGTCGATCCGCTCGATTATTACCGTGAGCGCGGCGTGAGCGGTTGGGTGAGTACGCGACTCTTCCCCTTCACGCAGCTCCGCGTCCAGTACAACGACTTCCGTCAGACCTCGATGCCCGTGACGACCGCGTACTCCGTCTTCGATACCGAACGCATCCAGCGCCTGAACCATCCCATCGCGGACGGGCGACTTCGTTCCTTCAGTGCATCGCTCACGTACGATTCGCGCCCGCTGTTGAAACGTCAGGGTCGAGATTTCTATCTCAATACGTTGACGTCGACCCGGGTGACGCTGGGCGCCGAGGTCGCAGCACCCGAGGTCATCGCCAATGATTTCGAATTCGAGCGTGTCTATGCGCGACTGCAGCGCGTCCAGCGGACGCTCAATCTCGGTTTGACCACCATTGAGGTGTTCCTCGGCGCCGGCTTCGGCGCGTTGCCGCCGCAGCGGTATTTCACGGTGGATTTCGGCGATGCCGGACTCATCTACAACACGGGGAAGTTCAACACCGCCGAGGAGAACAATTTTGCGGGGAATCGGATTGCCCTCGTCGTTGTCGATCACGACTTCGATGGGCAACTCTTTCGCCGGACCGGCATTCCCGGCGTGCGGGATCTACCGATTACGATCAACGTCCACGCCGGAGTGTTCTTTACGGATTTTGTCGATCACCCGACGCAACCGGGTGACGATCTCGTCAACACCGCCCCAACCGGCTACTGGGAGGTCGGGTTCGGCGTAGGTGATCTCACGCCGTTTCTGGCCCCCTTCAATCTGTCCGCGTACTTCACCTGGCAGCTCTCGGACTATCCGACGGATCGCTTCAAGTTCTCCTTCGGCATCCCGGCACCGTTCTGAGTTTGCGCCTGAGCGGCCAAGGAAGCTCTGCACAAGTCGGCGTGGGGTTGCGAAGGCCGCGTCAGTGAGGCAGTGAGGTAGTGTACGCCACTGGCTGTGTTCTGCTCACTGCAGCGGCTGGAGTGACCTGCCGCCGACTTGTGCAGAGCTTCCCTAACGGCGGTACTCGATGTAATGCGCCGTCTCATTGGCCACGTCCTTCCCGCAAATTTTCTCGACGACCTGAAACGCCATGTCGATGCCGGCGGACACGCCGCCGGAGGTGATGACGCCGTCGTCCACGACCCGACGATCACGATCCACCGTGACGTTTGGGAAACGGGCCAGGAGGTCGTACGCGCCCCAATGTGTCGTTGCGCGTCGTCCCTCGAGCAACCCGGCGGCCGCGAGGAGGAGGGCCCCTGTGCAAACCGATGTCGTCAGCTTCGCATGGGCGGCAGTCTGGCGGACCCAGGATAACACGGGTCCGTCCTCGAGCAGGGCGCGGGTTCCAAACCCGCCGGGTATCACGATCAGGTTGATGGACGGTGCGCTGGCAAACGTAAAATCGGGCGTCACCTGAAGCCCGCCTATCGCCCGTACTGGGCGCTCCTGCTGCGCAAGGGTGAAGACGTGAAATGGCGCGGTGTCGTCGCTCCGCCGCGATGCAACGCCAGGTTTCAACCGCGTACGAGAAAACACCTCGTAGGGCCCCGCGAAATCCAAGACCTCCACCTCATCGAACAGCAGGATACCGACCGCGATCTTGGATGCGACGGAGGTCTCGGCGGAATACAGTGTCATCGAGGTGTTCTATTCTCGTCTATGGTGAGACGTGAGTCAGTAGTGAGTGGGGTATTCGATTCACGTTGCCGCACGACTCATTGCTCGCGGCTGAGAAACCTTGCCCGGTCCACCTCCACGCCCTCTTCAACGGACTCCACGTCAAACGCGAATCGTGAAACGTCCAACGGATACTCGATCGTCGCCTGCCGAACATACCGCGTCAGAGAATCCAGAGTGGCTTCCGCGCGTGTGACGGTCCGTCCGTCACGGCGGACCTCGCCCAGGATGCGAAGCACGGGATGCTCATGGATGACGAACGTGATCGTGTCGCCCTGATGGGCATACTGCCATGCTCGAAGAGCCGGTCGTTGCACCGCGTGGATTGTTGCCCCCTCTGGAGGAGCAGGGGGAACACCGAGAGATGCCCAGAAGAGCGGAGCCACGCCGACGAGGTTGCCGAGTTCGTCCTCCGGCTCGACCCAAAGCGCTGAATCGCCCACCAGCGCTGCCTTGCCCGTTTGGCGAAACGGGCCACGGTAATCGAAGCGAAGCGAATCCGGCGGTAGGATCACGACCGTCGCCCGGCCGGCGGCCGATCCGCGCTCGTTGCGGAACTGCCATGGGCGGATGTTGTAGCGACGTGCCTGCGCTGGTACGTACGGACGTCGCCAGTTGGCGATCGTCGCCCGATCGGTTGGGATCATGCCCACCGGGGCGATGGGCGCCGGACCGGCTCCACCGCATCCCGACACGGTGGCCGCACTCAGCAAGCCGGCCGCAAGGAGTTGAGTGGCACGCAGGGTCACCGTCATGGCGTACATTCTACCGGGTGGAGATAGGCACGCCAACTTGGTTGCGCCACCACCTCTCCGGACGCACGGCATTCTGGGTCGGCGGGAGCCGCTCAACCGGCCGGCCGAGCATTCTGCAGCGTGACCGACTCTCGTCGTAGCCCTTTCCTTATAGCTATCACCCCCTAGGGATACTGATCCCGATATGGGTGACGTCCCCCGTTCAGCCCTCCCGTCCAGTGGCCCATTGAGGGGGCGAAACGGACCCGAAAGTCCCGGTCTGATCTGTCGATTCGGTGCCCCATCTGCGCCCGATGTGTCGATGCCATCGGACGTTGGGATTCCGCCAGGTCATTGCGGAGTCGGGCCATGTCGTCGACCTTTAGGGGCGAATTTCTTCAACCCTTCCGGAGCTCTATGGCTGCCAAGCGACTTCGTGTCGGCATTCTCGATCTCGTGACGAAAGCACCAACGAAGGCCCTCTGGGCGAGAGTCATGCATCCCAATCTGGCCAGCATCATGCCCCAGGCCCTCGCGGTCTGGTGTGAGCGTGCCGGGCATGACGTGACGTTCGTGTGCTTCACTGGCAACGAGGACCTCCTTGCCGAGCTCCCGAAGGATATGGACATCCTGTTCATTGGGGCGTTTACACAGGCCGGTCAGATATCGTACGCGTTGAGCAACATGTTTCGCAAACGCGGTGTGGTTACTGTGCTGGGCGGCCCGCATGCCAGGTGCTATCCGGAGGACGCGAGAAAATACTTCGACTACGTGGTCGGTTTCACGGATGAAACCGTCATCGAAGAGATCCTGAGCGAGGTTGCACCTCACCGACCCTATGGTCGCTATCTCGCAGCCAGCCGGCAGCCGCGTGATCTTCCAAGTGTCCGAGAACGATGGAAGTTTATCGAGCCCACCATTGAAAAATCGCCGACGCGGCTCAAGGCGGTGCCGATGATCGGCAGTCTGGGGTGCCCCTATACGTGCAGCTTCTGCATCGACTCTGCGGTGCCCTATCAGCCGATGGACTTGGATCAGATTCGCGATGACCTTCGCTTCCTCGCGGAGAAGCGTCCCGGCATTTGGGTCGGGTGGCATGATCCCAACTTCGGCGTGAAGTTTGACGACTACCTGTCAACGATCGAGGAGGCGATCCCGCCGGGCACGATCTCCTTTGCGGCCGAGAGCAGCTTATCGTTGCTGTCGGAGGCCAACGTGAAGCGGATGGCGGCCGCGGGCTTCAAGGTCATGCTCCCCGGCGTCGAGTCGTGGAACTCGCTCGGCAATAAGTCGCGGACGGGGGCCAAGACGGGGCTGGACAAGGTCCGTCAGGTCTCCGAGCACGTCAACATGATTCTGCGGTACCTCCCTTATGTGCAGGCCAACTTCGTATTGGGGCTGGACTGCGACGTGGGAGACGAGGCTTTCGAGTTGACCAAACGATTCATCGATATGACGCCAGGGGCGTTTCCCGGATACTCTCTGTTGTCCGCGTTCGGTGAAGCGGCGCCGCTCAATCTGGAGTTCCAGCGTGACGGTCGCGTATTGCCATTCCCCTTCCATTTCCTGAACAACAATCAGGCGATGAACGTGGTTCCGGCGAACTATAGCTGGAAGGCATTCTACGATCACGTCATCGATCTGACCCAGTACTCGTTCTCGTGGCGCAACATTCGCCGCCGCGCATTCGCTACGCCGGCGGTATTCGCGCGGTTCATGAATGTCGTGCGCGCCGTCTCGACGGAAGGCTTCGGACGGATCAAGTATTACACCAATATGCGGCACATGCTGGATCATGATCGGTCGATCCAGGCCTTCTTCTCGGGCGAGTCTGCAGAGATCCCGTCGTTCTACATCAACCGCGTGCGTTCCGAGCTTGGCCCCTTGTGGGAAGAACTTCCCAAGGGCGCGCTTCACCACGACCCCAATGCCTACCTCAAGAAGTTCGAGGCGTCCGCGCAAGAGCAGATGCCGACCGTGATTGCAGGGCGAAAAGGGTGAGGGCTTTTCGGTGAGCAGTGAGTGGATTGTGGTGAGTCATTGACAGCGTAGTGGCCCATTCGGATGACCGGGTTCCGCCGGGTGGGCGGGCCCACGAACCCACGTACCACAAAATCACATACCAGTCATTGCCCGGCCGGCAATAGACGCCGCACCGCTTCCAGCGTGTCGGCATCCTCGGCGAGCTTGTCCCCGCGATAGCGTTTGACTCTCGCAAATCGTAAAGCGACACCACCGGGATAGTTGGAACTGGTCTGGACGTCGTTGAAGGCGATCTCGACGACCAGTTCCGGGCGGACCTGTACGGTGTAGTTGTCGTGCGCAACGGCGAGTTGTTGCAGGCGCTCGGTTTGCCACGTCAGCATCTGGTCGGTCATACCCTTGAAGGTCTTCCCAAGCATCACGAACTGACCGGTGGCCTCATCACGGGCGCCCAGGTGGAGGTTGCTCAACCAGCCGCGGCGGCGGCCATGTCCCCAATCGGCGGCCAGCACGACAAGATCCAGCGTATGGGCGGGCTTGATCTTGGTCCACGCGCCGCCGCGCCGCCCGGCATCGTAGGTGGCGTCCAGCGTTTTGATCATGACGCCCTCGTGGCCCGTCTCCAGCGCCTGGCGGAGAAATGCCCCGGCCTGATCGGCGTCGTTGGTTTCGAGTCGTGGCGCCCGGTGGCGCTCCGGTACGAGCCGATCCAATTGCCGGAGGCGCTCGGTGAGCGGGAGATCGACGAGCGGGGCACCGTCGCGATACAGCACATCGAAGGCGACCGTGTGGAGCGGTAGCTCCTGTCGCAAACGCCCGACATCCAGCCGACTTCCGAAACGCCGCATCGTGACTTGAAACGGCAGGGGCCGAGCGTCTTGGTTGACCGCCAGCGTTTCTCCGTCGAGTACTAACTCATCAGCTGGGAGCGCACGCACGAACTCGATCACTTCCGGAATGGACGCCGACACGTCGCGAAGTTTTCGAGAGTAGGCGCGCACGTCGTCGTTGCGCTTGTGGACTTGAATGCGCGCGCCATCAAACTTGTAGTCGATCACGGCGCCGTGTTCCGGCCACGCCTCATCAATCGCGTCGGCGGACTGGGCCAGCATGGGCTGCAGTGGTCGAAACAAGCTGACCGTGGAGCCGCGCAACGCGGGCTCGCCGCCGGTCTTCGCCTCACGTGCTACGCGGGGCAGATCTCCGACGAACATGTGCGCTCGGCGCACGACGGTTGGATCGATATCGGACGCCCGCGCAACGGCGTCGAGCATCACCCCCTCCAGCGCGCCCTGGCGCAGCTCACCGTACAACAGCGCACGCAGGAATTGCTGTTCGACCGCGGTGCCTCGTTCCAACAATCCCCGCAATGCTCGGAGCCGCGCGTCGGTCGACCCGGCGCCCCCAATGCCTTTGATCCGTTCGATCGCCGTGTCCGTCTCGACGAGCGTGAGCGTGGGTGTCGCGGCGCTCTGGTTCGGCCACGCCCGCCCGATCGCTGCGGGTCCCACGCCCAATCGTCCCTGCCTGGGACGACCGATCAAGAGCGCGACCGCGATCTCGACTTCTTCAGGGTGAGCCGCGGAGAGCACGCTCGACAGTCGTCCCACCTTGGCTCCGCGGCCGGAGGTCGCCGCCACGTCCCGCCACGCGGCGGCAATGTCGTGCAGGAGCATGATGGGATAATAGCCATCGTCGTTGCCGAGGAACTGATAGCATGTTTATGGATATAATGTTATACATGATAGAACGCGGCCGGCAATAGGGACTGCCGCTGTGCGCCCGGTCCGCCTTCTGAGAGTGTCCACCCAAAGCCTGGAGTGACGCCATGAGCGATATGAATCGATTCATCATGATGTGGTTGGGTTTGGCCGTGATTCCGGCCGCTTCGGTGCCGAGCGTCGCCCAGGACTATCGCGCGTCTTTGTTGGTGTCCGCCTCATGGGTGGCCCAGCATTTGAACGATCCGAACGTCGTGGTGCTCCACGTGGGGCCGCGGGAGGATTACGATCGTGAACACATTCCGGGCGCCCGCTACATCTCCGTGGGTGATATCGCTGAACGGCATGCCGCAAACGACCTCGTCCTCGAGCTGTCCCCGCCCGCACGCGTGGAACAGGCGCTGGAATCGCTGGGCGTGTCTGATGCTTCCCGCATCGTCGTGTATTGGGGCGGTGAATGGGTGACACCCACCGCCCGCGTCATGTTCACGCTCGATTGGGCGGGATTGGGGGACCGCACCGTCCTACTCGATGGTGGTTTCTCAGCGTGGAAGGCTGCCGGTCACGACGTATCCGACGCGGTACCTGCGGTGCGTCGCGGGACGCTGACCGTGCGCCCGCGGCCGGAAATGGTCGTCGATGCCGATTGGGTGCAGCGGAACGCATCAGGTCCGGGATACGCGCTGGTGGATGGACGCTCCGCCGCGTACTACGACGGCGTGCGTGACGATGATGGCAAGATCGGTCACATTCCTGGAGCGGGAAGTGTCCCGTGGACCGAGTTGATCGACGAATCGCTGCTGTTGCGCAATGCCGAACAACTACGCCAGATCTTCACGTCGGCCGGGGTCGAGCCGGGGGACACCGTGGTGGCCTACTGCCATATCGGTCAGTACGCGACGATGGTCTTGTTTGCCGCGCGAACATTGGGGTATGAGGTGCGCTTGTATGACGGCGCATTTCAGGACTGGGCCAAGCGCGAGCTTCCGCTCGAGACGGGGCAGCGATGAGTGATCGCCGCTCCGGCCGACCCTACATGGATCCCTACCTGGCCGGTGTCGGTATCGGATGTGTGCTCCTGGCGGCATTCGTTGTCATGGGACACGGATTGGGTGCCTCCGGTGCGTTCTCCTCCGTCGTGGCGTCCGGCGTTGCGCTCGCAGATTCCGCGCGTGCCGCATCGAATGACGCATACGCCGGTTATCTCCCCGGTGGTCCGGCCAGTGTCTTTCGTGACTGGTTCGTTCTGGAAGTCGCGGGCGTGTTCCTGGGCGGCATGGCATCCGCGCTGCTGGCCGGACGCTTTCGGCGCGCGGTCGACCGGGGGCCGCGCATCAGCAGCAGGGCACGCCTCGTCTACGCGTTCGGCGGGGGAGCCGTCATGGGCCTCGGCGCCAAGCTGGCCCGTGGCTGTACCAGCGGCCTTGCCCTGACCGGCGGAGCGGTGTTCAGCGTTGGCAGCTGGATCTTCATCGCCGGCGCCTTTGGTGCGGGGTACCTCTTTGCACCACTCTTCAGGCGCCAGTGGCTATGATCGGACCGTTCGTGGAGACCGGCCTGCTCTCGCCGGCTGCCGGCCTGGTGATGGCCATCCTCATTGGCTTCGCGTTCGGGTGGTTTCTCGAACAAGGCGGCCTCGGGAACGCACGTAAGCTGGCTGGGCAGTTCTATCTCACCGACTTGACCGTGTTCAAGGTGATGTTCAGCGCCATCGTCACCGCGGCTCTCGGGCTGTTCTGGTTCGGTCGGCTGGGCGTGATCGACCCTGCGCTGCTCTACGTGCCGGTAACGTACGTACTCCCGCAGCTGGCCGGCGGTGTGGTCTTTGGATTGGGTTTTGTCATGGGGGGGCTGTGCCCGGGAACGTCCTGCGTTGCCGCCTCGACGGGGAGGATCGATGGACTGGCCCTCATGGCCGGCATGCTGTTTGGCGTGCTCGGGTTCAATGAACTCTATCCCGTCATTGCGTCCTTTTACTCCAGTACGCCGATGGGCGCGGCCACGGTGCCGGACCTGCTCGGGATCCCAACGGGGAATGCGCTGTTTCTCCTGACGGTCATCGCGATAGCGGCCTTTGTGGTAGGCCACCGCATCGAGCGTCGGCTGCGAGGTCTCACATCGAAGCGGGGATGACGACGCACCGGGTGCTTGCGGGAGCGGCGCTCCTGCTCGCTTCGCTGGGATTGGTCGTGGGGGACCCGCCCGCGTCCCGGGGTGCGCCCGTCCCACGGGTTTTCGCATGGGTGTCGGCCTACGATTCCGCACGTGTCGATGCAGTCACCCTTGCGGAGTGGCTGCGCGATCGCCGTCGTAATCTGTCGATTCTCGATGTACGCCCTGCTGATGCGTTTCGCGACTTTCACCTTCCACGCGCGGTGCATATGCCGCTCGCGGAATTGGGAATAGTCCCCGCCGACAGCGCGGCGACCGTGGTGGTGTATGGTGATAGAGAGCCGGATGCCCAGCGTGCATGGTTGGTCTTGAGCGCCTTTGGCCATCAGGATGTGCGAGCCCTGGAAGAGGGTATCCGCGGCTGGCTCGTAGACGTGATCAACCCGGTTCTGCCGCGGCCGACCACACCGGCAGAAGAGATCGAGTTCGACCGGCGAGCGGACTTGTCCCGCTACTTTGGAGGACTCCCACGACTCGGCGAACCGATCGACCCGACCGCCAGGGCGGAGGACGTGCTGACTCGCACCCGCCGCCGCGGCTGCGCCTTCTGATGGTCAACGCGGACGCCACCATCCGGCAACTACGAGACGCCGAGTTCGCGCGGCTCGACCGGAACGGGCAGGTCTACCTGGACTACACGGGCACCGGTCTCTACGCCGATTCTCAGCTGCGGGAGCACGCGGAGCTGTTGAGGGAGGGAGTGTTTGGCAATCCCCACTCGGTGAATCCCACGTCGCGCACGGCGTCGAAACTCGTGGATCGCGCGCGGGATGCGGTGCTGCGGTTCTTCGACGCGGATCCCGCCGAGTACGCGGTGATCTTCAGTCAGAACGCGACCGGTGCCCTGCGGCTCGTGGGTGAAGCCTATCCATTCGTGCATGGATCGCGTCTGGTGCTGACCAGTGACAATCACAATTCGGTCAATGGCCTGCGGGCGTACGCGTGTGCACGTGGGGGAACCGTGCAGTACCTTCCGCTCGACGTCGACTTGCGCCTGCCTGCCGATAGTGCGAGCAACGTGGCCCCTGCCAGCGCACCGTCACTCTTTGCGTATCCGCTGCAGTCCAACTTCTCCGGCGTGCGCCACGACGTCCAGTGGGTCCGGACGATGCAGGATAGGGGATACCACGTCCTGGTGGACGCCGCGGCGTTCGTGCCGACCAATCCGTTGAGCCTGCGGATTGTCAAGCCCGACTTTCTCTGCTTGTCGTTCTACAAGATGTTCGGGTACCCGACGGGAATCGGCGCATTGATCGCGAAGCGGGAGGCGCTGAGCGTCCTGCGACGCCCCTGGTTTTCCGGAGGCACCGTGGAATGGGTATCAGTGCAGAACGTGCGCCATCAGTTGGAGGCTGCGCCCGCGGCCTTCGAGGACGGCACCGTCAACTTTCTCGGAATCTCGGCCGTGCCCATCGGCCTTTCGTTTCTGTCTCGCGTCGGTGTGGAAAGGATTCGGGAACATGTGGCGGGTTTGACCAGGCGACTGCTGGAGGGCGTGCGTTCGCTGTCACACGCTGACGGCCGACCGATGGTCGTGATCCATGGTCCTGCGGATTGCCACGGGCGGGGAGGCACGGTGGCCTTCAACGTGGTCAGCCGTTTTGGACGCGTGGTGCCGTTCATCGACGTCGAGCGCGCCGCGGGGGAGCAGAACATTTCGATCCGCGGCGGGTGTTTCTGCAATCCGGGGGCGGCGGAGTTTGCCTTCGGCTACGATGCCCGAAGGGCCGCGACGTGTTTGGACCGCACATCGCCCGGTGTGTTTGACGCACGCGAGTTTGCCGCGTGTCTGGGGACGACCGTTGGCGCCGTTCGGGCGTCTGCCGGTTTGCCGACCACGACGGACGATATCGATCGGTTGCTGGAGTTTTTGGGGCGAACCGCCGCCAGCTACCGGCTGCCAGCCGCCAGCTCATCGTTCACCGCGTCCAGATGACGAGCAGTGAACTGGGACAATTCTCATCCCTCGTTACGTTGAAGCGCATTGGGACTGCGCCGATATCGTAGATCTCAACCGC
>Ga0302046_10005559_pt1 | contig 11089 bp, 12 predicted proteins | sample RVTome_11_FD_200261 | JGI IMG/M metagenome (GOLD analysis project Ga0302046, IMG submission 200261) | Soil microbial communities from uranium-contaminated site in the Upper Colorado River Basin, Wyoming, United States - RVT147D111 (version 2) ... | reverse complement strand
CCTTCGGGCGGTCGTCGCGTGCCTGACGGCACGCTCCTCCCTGCCTCCCCCGAGACCGGGGATTGCGCCGGCGGAGCCGGCGCTCGAAAGCGGTCGTTCGAACCGCTCCGCCCGACCGCCATCGGTCGGCCGTATAACAGGAGGTGATGGGGGACATCGCGGCGCGGCTGGGGGATCTGGACTGGGGGGCGATCGAGCGGTCGCTGTGGGAGTGGGGGTATGCGAGGACGCCGCCGCTGCTGACGCCGGAGGAGTGCGCGGGACTGGTGGCGATGTACGACGACGACGGGCGATTCCGCAGCCGGGTCGACATGGCGCGGTACCGGTTCGGCCTCGGCGACTACAAGTACTTCGCCGCTCCGCTGCCCCCGCTCGTGCAGTCGCTGCGCACGCACGCCTATCCGCCGCTGGCCGCCATCGCCAACCAGTTCGAGGCGGCGCTGGATACCGCCACGCTGCATCCCACCCAGCTCGAGGCCCTGCTGGCCGTCTGCCGCCGCCGGGGTCAGACGAAGCCCACCCCGCTGCTGCTGCATTACGAGGCCGGCGGCTACAACTGCCTGCACCAGGACGTCTACGGCGACGTCGTGTTCCCGCTGCAGCTCACGTGCTTCCTGAGCCGCCGGGGCGTGGACTACGAGGGCGGCGACTTCCTGCTGCTCGAGCAGCGCCCGCGCGCGCAGTCGCGCGGCGAGTCGATCGCCACCGAGCAGGGCGAGATCCTGATCTTCCCCACCCGCCACCGCCCGGTGCAGGGCGCGCGCGGCTGGTACCGGGCGGCCATGCGCCACGGCGTCAGCCGCGTCCTGCGCGGCACGCGCTACACCCTCGGCATCATCTTCCACGACGCGCGGTGACCCGGCTCGGGCGCCCGTCCTCGCTCGGGCTCATGCTTCCGTCCCCGGCGGCGACTATACTAGCGGGCCATCATGGACGACGCCTCCAGCGGGACGCCGGTTGCGCCGCCGGACGTCAGCCTCGACAAGGCCGGCCCCGACGACATCCCGGTGCTGCGCCGGCTGATGCAGCTCTATCTCTACGACATCGGCAGCGCGGACGGCTGGGACGTCGGGCGTGAAGGGCTGTTCGGCGACTCCGAGCGGATCGAGCGCTTCTGGACCGAGCCGGGGCGGCACTCGTTCCTGATCCGGGTCGACGGCGTGCTGGCCGGCTTCGTGCTGGTGCGCGACGAGGCCTGGTTCGCGGGCGCCGGCACGCGGGAGGTCAGCGAGTTCTTCGTGCTGCGCCGGTTCCGGCGCCGCGGCGTCGGCGAGCGCGTGGCCACGGCGCTGTTCGACCTGTTCCCCGGCCGGTGGGAGGTCGTCCAGATGCACAGCAACGCCGACGCCCAGGCCTTCTGGCGGGCCGTGATCGGGCGCTACACCGGCGGCGTGTTCGAGGACGGCGAGCGCACGGGCGAGTACGGGCGCCGCCGGGTCCAGCACTTCACCGCCCCCGGAGTCCGCCCCTGAGCGCCGGCGCGCCGCTCGACCTCGTGATCAAGAACGTGCGCGCCGTCCGCCCCCGCCGGCCGCAGGTCGAGCGCCTGGACCTCGGCGTCAAGGACGGGCGCTTCGCGCTGATCGCGCCGGACATCCCGGTCGCGCAGGCCACCGAGGTCTATGACGCGCGGGAGCGCCTGGGCTTCCCCGGCGTCGTCGACGCCCACACCCACGTCGGCATCTACGGCCCGCTCGCCCAGGATGCGGTGAGCGAGAGCCGGGCGGCGGTGAGCGGCGGCGTCACCACGATGCTGACCTACTTCCGGACCGGCCAGTACTACCTCAACCGCGGCGGCGCGTATGCGGAGTTCCTGCCCGAGGTGCTCCGGCTCTCCGAGGGGCGCTACCACTGCGATTACGCCTATCACCTGGCGCCGATCGCCGGCGCTCACGTGGGCGAGATGGAGGCGCTCGCCACCCGGCATGGCGTACCCTCCTTCAAGATCTTCATGTTCTACGGCGGCTACGGACTGCATGGGCAGGCCGGCCAGGACGAGCAGCGCCGGTTCCTGATGATCCCGCCCGAGGACACGTACGACCTGGCCCACTTCGAGTTCATCCTGCGCGCGGCCGGGCGCATCCAGCGCGAGCATCCGCGGCTGACGCGGCACGTGAGCGTGAGCCTGCACTGCGAGGTGGCCGACATCCTCGACGCCTACACGCGGCTCGTCACCCGGGACCCCTCGCTCTCGGGCCTGCGCGCCTACAGCGCGGCCCGGCCGCCGCACTCCGAGGGGCTGGCGGTGTGGATCGCCGCTTACCTGGCCAACGAGGCGGGCTGCACCAACGTGAACCTGCTGCATCTCTCCTCGCGCAAGGCCCTGGAGGCGGCGTGGACCATGGCCGGCGTCTTCCCGCACATCGACTTCGGCCGCGAGGTCACGGTGGGCCACCTGCTGCTCGACGCCGACGCGCCGTCCGCGACCTACGCCAAGGTGAACCCGCCGATCCGGCCGCGCGAGGACGTCGAGTTCCTGTGGCGCGCGGTCCTCGACGGCAAGGTGGACTGGATCGTCAGCGACCACGCCTGCTGCGCCGAGGAGGTCAAGGGGGCGGGCCCGGCCGGGCAGGGCGACGTCTGGCTGGCCAGAGCCGGCTTCGGCGGCACCGAGTACCTGCTCGCCGGCGTGTTCAGCGAGGGCAGCCGGCGCGGCCTGCCCTGCCACCGGATGGCCGAGCTGCTCGCCCTGAACCCAGCGCGCCGTTACGGGCTCCTGCACAAGGGCGACATCGAGGTCGGCTTCGACGCCGACCTGGCGCTGCTGGATCCCGCGCGATCTTTCACCGTGCGCGCGGCCGAGTCGCCCTCGGCCCAGGGCTACACGCCCTTCGAGGGCCGGGAGGTGACCGGCCAGGTGACCGCGACCTTCCTGCGCGGGCAACTTGCGTGGGAAGGCGGCAAGGTCGCCGGCCCCGCGCGCGGCCGCTTCATCCCGCGCCCCGGGTGATCACGCTCGGCATCGACCTCGCGTCCCGGCCGAAAGGCACCGCCGCCTGCGCGATCGAGTGGCTGGACGACCGCGCGCGCGTCGCGGAGGTCGCCTGCGGCCAGGACGACGACGCGCTCGTCGCGCGGATCGCCGCGGCCGACAAGGTCGGCATCGACGTCCCCTTCGGCTGGCCCGAGGCGTTCGTCGACGCCGTCGCCCGGTTCCACGCCGGCGGGGCATGGCCGGAGAGCCCGGTGACCACGCTGCGCTACCGCGAGACCGACCGCGTCGTGGCGGCGCGCACGGGCCGCTGGCCGCTCAGCGTGTCCACCGACCTGATCGGCGTCCCGACGTTCCGCGCGGCCCGGCTGCTCGCCCGCCTGGCCGCCGGCGGCCACGCCGTCGATCGGCGCGGGGCCGGACGTCTCGTCGAGACGTACCCGGCCGCCGCGCTCCGCATCTGGGGATTCGAATCGACGGGGTACAAGCGCCGGGAGGGCCGGGCGAGTCTCACCGCGCTCCTGCAGCGGATCGAGGCCCGCACGCGAGGCTGGCTCGACCTCGGCGAGGCGGCCCGGCGGCTCTGCCGGGCCAGCGACGACGCGCTCGACGCAGTGGTGGCCGCCCTCGTGGCCCGGGCGGCCGCCCTCGGCCTGTGCGACGGACCGCCGGCGCCGCTGGCGGAGGTCGCCGCCCGGGAGGGCTGGATCGCGCTGCCCGCCGCCGACGCGCTCGAGCGGCTGGCCGGCGCTACGCCTGCTGGCGGATCAGCGCGAGGAAGCGCTCACCGAACGTCTCGCACTTCCACTCGCCCACGCCCTTGACCTCCAGCAGCGCCTCACGGCTGCGCGGCTTGCGGCGCGCCATGTCCCGCAGCGAGGCGTCGCTGAAGACGATGTAGGGCGGCACGCCGCGCTCCTCGGCGATCGTGCGCCGCAGGCCGCGCAGCGCCTCGAACAGCACGCGGTCGTAGGCGCCCGGGTCGCCGGCCGGACGATCGGGCGCCGTCGGCGCCTCCGCGCCCGCCGCCACGGGCTCGTCGGCGTCGGCCGCGGTCGCGCGCACCGCGCCGGCGCTGGTGAGCGCGGGCGCCTCGCCCTCCCCGCGGAGCACCGCGCGCCCCCGCTCGGTGAGCACGACGGTCGGATACTCGTCGTCGGACCGCGCCAGCAGCCCGTGGGCGAGCAGCTGGTCGAGCCAGCCCCGCACCTGCGCCTTCTTCTCGCCCCGCAGCGTGGCATACGCGGCCAGGCGGTCATGCCGGAGCTGGGCGATGCGCCCGGTGGCGGCGCCGGCCAGGACGTCGGCCACGTGAGTGGCGCCGAAGCGGCCACGCAGCTCGGCCACCGCCTGGAGGATCCTGGCGGCCACGCCCGAGGTGTCCGCGCCCTGCACCGTCTCGCCCAGGCAGACGTCGCAGGCGCCGCAGCCGTCGCGCTCGTAGGCCTGCCCGAAGTACGTCACCAGCGCCCGGTGCCGGCAGACGGCGTGCTGGCAGAACGCGTACATCTCGCCGAGCTTGCGCAGCGCGCCGGGCGGCGGCTCGGCGCCGTCGGGCGCCAGGACCGACTTCCAGAGGCCGTAGTCGCCGCCGCTGTGCAGCAGCAGGCACTCCGCCTCGAGCCCGTCGCGCCCGGCCCGCCCGGCTTCCTGCTGGTAGTGCTCGAGCGACTTGGGCATGCCGGTGTGGATGACGTAGCGCACGTTGGAGCGGTCGATGCCCATGCCGAAAGCGACGGTGGCGACGACGATGTCGGCCCGCTCGTTGACGAACGCGTCCTGGTTGGTCCGGCGCTCGTCGTCGGCCAGGCCCGCGTGGTAGCGCAGCGCCCGGAAGCCGCGGCGCACGAGCGCCGCCGTCAGCTCCTCCACCTCGCTGCGGCGGATGCAGTACACGATGCCGGCCTGGCTCCGATGCCGCTGGATCGCCGCCACCACCTGGGCCAGCCGATCGGTCCGCGGGCGCACGCGATAGATCAGGTTGGGCCGGTCGAACGAGCCGACGAGGACCCTGGGATCCTTCAGCCGCAGCTCGGCGACGATGTCGCCGCGCACCTGCGGCGTGGCGGTCGCCGTGTAGGCGTGGACCGCGATCGCCGGGAACGCCGCGCGCAGCGCGCGCAGCTGCCGGTACTCCGGCCGGAAGTCGTGACCCCACTGGCTGATGCAGTGCGCCTCGTCCACCGCGAAGAACGCCGGCGCCGCCCGCTGCAGGCGCTCGAGAAACCCGTCCATGACCAGCCGTTCGGGCGCGAGATAGAGGAGCTGCACGCCGCCGGCGGCGAGCGCGCGCATGACCGCCGCGCGCTCGGCGGGCGTCTGGCTGCTGTTCAGCGCCGCGGCGGGAACCCCGGCCTGCCGCAGGCCGTCGACCTGGTCCTTCATCAGCGCGATCAGCGGCGAGACGACGACGGCGAGGCGCTGCTGGTGCGCGGCGGGCGCCTGGTAGCAGAGCGACTTGCCGCCGCCCGTCGGCAGCACGACGAGCGAGTCGCGGCCCTCGAGCACGCAGCCGATCGCCTCGTCCTGCAGCGGCAGAAAGCGATCGTAGCCCCAGATGCGACGGACCGTCTCGTGGAGGAACTCAGTCTGGATGATGGCGCGATGATAGCCGAGCGCGCGTGGCCCGCCTAGAGTGGACAGGCGGACACGCGCTCACATGGCGAGTGCCAGTTGCTCCGGCGGCGGCGCGGGCTCCAGCGGCCGCGCACGCCGGTCGGCGATGGCGAACTCCGCGCGCAGCGCGGCCACGCGTGCCTTGATCGGCTGCGACTCGCAGCGGTCGGGATACGCGTTGCGGTAGAGCTGCTCGTAGCGGGGCAGCAGCGCCGGCCAGTGCCGGGCGAGACTGTCGAGGAAATGCTCGCGCGTCCCCGGGCGGAGATAGAGCACGTTGCACCAGAGGCCAGTCGCCCCCGCCTCGCGCGCCGCCCGCACGACCTCGGCGAGCCGGGCCGGATCGTCGGAGATGCCCGGCAGGATCGGCGCCATCCCCACGCCGGCGTCGATGCCGGCCTCCACCAGCGTCCGCAGCGCACGCAGCCGCTGGCGCGGCGGCGCCGTTCCCGGCTCGGTGCGCCGCCAGACATCGGGGTCGAGCGTGGGGACGGAGAAGCTCACGTGCACCGGGGCCCGCCGTGCCGCGTCCTGCAGCACGTCGACGTCGCGCACGATCATCGGCCCGCGCGTCACGATGCTGAAGGGGTTTCGCGCCGCCGCGAAGGCCTGGATGCAGCCCCGCGTCAGGCGATAGCGGCCCTCGGCCGGCTGGTAGGGATCGGTCGCCGCCCCCACCGCCACCCCCTCGCCCTTCCACGAGGGGCGCCCCAGCTCGCGGGCGAGCACCTCGGCGACGTTGACCTTCACGCGGATCGAGCGCCCGTAGCGGTCGTCAGAGGGGCGGTCGGCGCGACGCTCGAAAGCCCTCACGTAGCAGAACGTGCAGCGGTGGACGCAGCCCATGTAGGGGTTGAGCGACCACCGAAAATCCATCCCTTCCACGCGGTTGAGCGCCGATCGGCACGGCTCCTCGCGATACTCGATGGCCATCGGCCGATACTATACAGACGTTGAGCCTACATGCCAAGTCGTCGTGACGGCAATCGGCTTGCACCCCGTGGAGCCGAGGTGCCAGGGATGGAACTGTTCGAGGTTGGCGACGTCATGAGTCACCGAAAGGGCGACCGGCGGTGCCCGGCCTGCGCCGCCGAGTTTCCGGAGCGCTGCCGCTGCGGCGGTCTCGTGCACGCCTCGGCCGGGCCCGAGGACGATCCCGATGGCAACCCGCTGATGAGCACGCGCTGCGACGAGTGCGGCCGCTCCGACGAGGATCTCGCGCAAGCGGTGTGAGCCCGTTCTCGCCATCCGACGCGCTATTGGGTCAGGGCAAATTGCGAAGCGCGTCCGATCAAGCGCGTTGTTCGGCGCCGACCCAGGTGACCGCGCCCCGCTTCGCGACAGGCAGCGCAGCGAGCAACTCGGGAATCAGGGCGCGCAGATCGGTGACACGATTGGATTGAGCGCGCAGCACGATGACGGCGATGACGAAGCGAGCGAGGTCCTGCTGAAAGGGAAGGTTGCGGTCCGTGGTAATGAGGGCGTCGAACTCGTGCTGAGCCCGGCTCAAGAGGTCGCCGTTCTTCAGCGCAGCCCAGCCCGCTTCTGGCACCGTTTTCACGTCGTGTCCTTGGATGTCTGCCGCGAGGCGCCGGTCGACGCACTCGTCGAGAAGCACCCTCACGACGCCTTGGCGACCATCCTCGCCGTGGCCTCCTCGAGGAAAGCCACGACCTGTTCCCGCCTGACTGTCGGAAACCCCGCCAGGAAGTCGTCGATCGTCTCCCCGCCCTCGAGGTAGTCGATGAGCGCTTGGACCGGAACTCGCGTTCCGGCGAAAACAGGCGTGCCGCTCAGGATATCCGGCGACGCGGTTACAATCGGCTCCACCACAGCCTTACATTACTCCCGATCGTCCGCTCGGCTCAAGGCGCCGAACCGCGCTGTTGCATCTCGCGCGGATCCCGGTTGTGCACATCTGCTGAGAACACCAGCCCGTGGCAGTCTCGGTTGATCTGGTGGACACGAGCAAATAGCGGCTCACGCGCCGTCGGATTCCCGCTTCGAGTCGATCTCGCCGTTGGGTGAGGAACCCATCCTCGTCGAATTCGAAGTCGGTCTGCTCCACGTGCTCCCCTCTCTGTGCCTACTGTAACTATATCTCGGCTGCAACCGCGTCATTTGCGGCCAGATACAAGCATCCAACAGTGGATGCAAGCATCTGTATGTGGATGGCGCTCGAGCATCTGCATGAAGCTGGCGCCGTTCGGCCTCGAGCATCCAGGACGAGATGCGCGATCGTAGCGCACCTGTCTGCGACCTCCCGCTGAACACCAATCGCCGGTCTAGCCGCGGGTCGGATCGGGCCCCACCTTCACGATCAGCTTGCCGAGGTTCTCACCGCGCAGCAGGCCGATGAACGCCCGCGGCGCCTGGTCCAGCCCCTCCACCACGTCCTCGCGGTACTTCAGCCGGCCCTCGCGCACCCAGCGCCCGCAGTCGGCCAGGAACGCCGGCATGTGGCTGACGTGGTCGGACACGATGAGCCGCGGATCGTCACCTGGTTGACCAGCACCGGGCCGAGGTTGGGACCGGGCAGCGGCTCGGCGGCGTTGTACTGCGAGATGAGTCTTGGCGACGGGCATCATGCCGAGGAGCCCGACTCGGTAGACGTTCGCAGCCGTCTCCGCCTTGGCGACGATCGATGCTGCGAACATGGCGATACTCAATGCGACCAGCAGCACGACCCCTTCATCATCGCGCTCCAACGGGCGGGTGCTGGCGCTGCTCGCACCCGGCCGTTGAGCGTGATACGTTCGGCAGACACACGTCAGGGCCGAAGGCCGTCGGGTGCTTGCCGAGGTTTAGGCCGCCCAACGACAATGCTGTCGGTTCACGTGTCCAGGGATTCATTCCATTCCGCGCCCATGACCCACGCGAGCGCCGACATTCGACCGCTCAGTCGGCCCCATTCGAAGTCGCCCCACCCTAAATTCTTCCTGCCGTACCTACCCTCAATTCGCTTGGCAGCCTCCATCGCCTTCTTCAGGACAGGCCGTTGCTGTTCGGTTAACGGCTCCTCGCCACTCTTGATCCTCTCCAGCCAGACTTGGTGTCTGTTCCACCAAACCTTGTCCCAGAATTCGTTGTAGGTCTTCAGGATGGCCTTATCGTTCCGCCGCAGGAGAAGCGGCCACTCTTTTCCCGGACCGTCGTCGTCTGGAATCCACTCCACCTTGTCCCCGGCTTTCGTGTAGCCGATTCTGTGGCCATTTGGCCCGACCTGCCCGGGCTTGACTGGATCGGTCGTCTCGGCTCGCGTGCGGCGCCGCCGAGGGCGCGTACCATGCTCTCGTAAGAAATCTCTGTTCAGCTCCTCAATCTCGGGCATCAGGTCGGGATCAAAGCGAGCAATCTCGACTCCGGCGGCGCGAAGCCGAAGCTCGCCGCGACCCCGTATCCGATCATTCGGATCCAAAGTCCCTATGACGACTCTCTTGATTCGTCTTTCGACTATTCGGTCGGCACAGGGAGTCTTGGGGTGGTTTCGTGAGGTGCACGGCTCGAGTGTCGTGAAGAGCGTCGCTCCTGACAGGGTCTTGTCGGCCAGCTTCCTCTCAAGCAGCGTGAACTCCGCGTGCTCCCCTGGCGCGAGCTCTCCACGAAAGGCCTCGCCGAGCACAACTCCATCTCGGGCAACAATCACGCCGACCTTTGGCGAGATCCTCCCGGGCTCGCTCGCACATTGTCGTGCGAGTTCTATCGCCCTAAGCATCAGCTCCCTAATGCCTCCTTTCGCAGACGAGCGTTCAGAGCGCCCTACCCTGGCCATCAAGACACCTTTCGCAAGTGGTCACCGGTAACGAGATTCCTGGGCGGTCTAACGCTAGGTCAACGCTGGCTATCAGCTGCGACGCAGAGCGCCGTCAGCTCGATGGCCTTCTCAGAGCTGACCCGCCGCCAGTGGCCAGGGACGGCCGGAGTCAATATCAGGGTGACGCGGTTCGGACTCAACCGAACCATAATCGTCTCGGAGCTCATCAATGGCAGTAAGGCATGCCTCCGCCAACCTCGCCTCGGCCGTGTCATCGTTATTAATAACCATCGCGAAAAGCCTTTTCCGTAGTTCTGGGACCGGCACGCTGAAGACCTCGTTAGCGCCTGCCCAATCCGCGGATGGACGCTCGCCCACCGCGACATGCCGGATGGCGGAATGGAGAACCCCGTCAAACGATCTGCCTTGAGCGGCGTGGCCACGAACAAGGATCAACACGCCCTCTGCATCCGCAACCTCAGCGGTGGCGTGCTCGAGGACGGCTTTACCCGGACCGGCAGGCAGACCTTCGTACCGTTCGCAGACCTCGGCCCGAAAGTTTGCATGGGAGCGAATGGCGCTCTCCAGCCCTTTGGAGAGCATCCAGGTATCCAAACCGCCCTTCGCACCAGCGAACGCGCCCCCGCATATGAGTTCGAGAAGCATGCGCGCCGCTGACACAGTGCCACGCTTGTCCAGGGCGACGAGCCAATCGTGTTCGCTGAGAAATCTTGCATCTTTCTGAGGCAGCAGATTGAGCACATGTTCAGCCGCAGAGGAGGGTGCGTAGCCCAAAGCTGACAAAAGGCGGCGCAGCCGCCACGGTTGCCGCAGGTTGGGATCAAGCAATTCCAAGGCATCAAGCGTGGCCTCCGGCCGATCGGAGAAAGGCAGGAGCTCCAACCAACCTTCTAGCTCTCCTCGGCTCTCATCTAGCCGCCACCGGTTTGTCTTTGCCTCCTCCAGCAGCGCCTTGATGCCGTCGAGGACCATGTCGGCACGAACTATTTCCCCGGCCAGCACAAGAACTCTAAGCAAATCTTCCTTTTCGGCAAGTGGGCGCGGCAGCTGCAACAAGGTATCAATGACTCCCGTCCGATTGCCATAGGGCATGCTAAATGCACTCTTAGCCAACTGCAGCGCGTGGCGGTGAGCATCTTCGCCTGAATCCGCTTTCACCAGATCGTGAACGACGGCGATAATCGCATCCGCGAATGGCGAGGAATCGCCATCGCTCGCGCGCGCTTGACGCTCCATGCGCCGGGCCTTCACATCCGAGAAATCCGGCCAGAATGTGAACCGCTTGTCCTTTGGAGGGTTATGCTCCCGGTCCCAGATGGCCTTGAGGACGCAGGCCGCGTCGAAGCCAAAACCGAAGACGTCAGCGTCTGGCAGATACGTCTTCATCAATTCCACGACCCAGCCGTCGCCGATGGCTGCAAAGGCCCGTCTGTACTGAAGTGTCCAGGACATATGGGCATCCGACTGGACTCGCACGCCACGGACGTGTGCGGCAGTGTTCGCCTCGCGCGCACGCTGCCAACGCACCAAGTCCTCCTCGAGGAGGCGTTGAAGCGCGGGCGCCAACACCGGCGCCGCCAAGCGTTCGATAGCGCGCGCAACCTCTGCGAGCTGATGACGCCTTGCTGAATGCGGAACACGCGTCATCTGCTACGAGATACAGGCCTTCCAAAAGTGGGATGTACGCATCTCTATGTGGATGGCGCTCGCGCATCTGCATGAGGATACTCACCTTCACCTCGGGTATCCTCCATTGGAAGACCGGG
>Ga0302046_10005557_pt1 | contig 11090 bp, 12 predicted proteins | sample RVTome_11_FD_200261 | JGI IMG/M metagenome (GOLD analysis project Ga0302046, IMG submission 200261) | Soil microbial communities from uranium-contaminated site in the Upper Colorado River Basin, Wyoming, United States - RVT147D111 (version 2) ... | reverse complement strand
ACCTACTGCGCGGCCCCACCTCCGAGCGTCATGCGCCGCCCCGCCCACCCGCCCCCCATGGACGCGACCAGCTGCAGCAGGATGAGCCCGAGGCCCGCCGTCAGGGATCGTGCCGATACCGGCTCGTCGAGCAACGCCGCCACGAACCAGACGAGCACGCTGAACAACGTGATGGCCATCGCGTGCAGGATGGGCGCCTCCGCCCAGCGGATGCCCACGAAGAACCCGCCCGCGAAGAATCCGATCGCGATCGAGACGCTCACCCAGAGGAGCGCATCGTCATCGACCGGCACCAGGCCGAGGCCGATCCCTCCCAGATAGATCAGCGCCGTCACGGCGATGGCGACCAGCCAGCCGCCGACGACCCATCCGGGGTGCAGGTTCGCAAGGTGCTCCGACTTCATGTGGGCTCGACCATGGCGCGCCTCGTCAGATCTCCAGCTCGTACTGGAGTCCCGCGAAGGTCAGCCGGTGGTGGGGGGTCACGCCGAGGGCCTCGATGGCCGCCCGGTGCTCTGCCGTGCCGTATCCGACGTTCGTGTCCCACGCGTAGCCGGGATAGCGGCGCGAGAGTCGGTGCATGAGCCGGTCGCGGATCACCTTGGCCACGATCGACGCGCACGCGATCGAGTGGATGAGTGCGTCGCCGTCCACCACCGCCTCGTGCTTGCGACCGAGGTGCTTGACCGGCAGCCCGTCGACGACCACGTGGTCGGGCTTCTCGGGCAGCCGGTCGAGCGCGCGACGCATGGCGATGGTCGTCGCGCGCAGGATGTTGCGCCTATCGATCTCGCGGACGGACGCGGCCCCGACGCCCACGCACCGGGCCGACGCCACGATGCACTCGTACAGCTCCGTCCTGACGGCGGGAGAGAGCACCTTCGAGTCGTCGGCTCCCTCGACGCAGACGCCCGCGGGCAGGATCACCGCGGCGGCCACGACCGGGCCCGCGAGCGGACCCCGCCCCGCCTCGTCCACCCCGGCCACACAACGACCGCGGCCCCAGAACGCGCGCTCGTACTCGAGCAGGTCCTGGGGCCGCTCCGGCCGGGTCGCTTCCGGCTGCATGGCCGGGGGCCGCCTCAGCGCGCCGTACGCTTCTCCGTGATGCGCGCCGACTTGCCTCGCCGGCCCCGCAGGTAGTACAGCTTGGCGCGGCGGACGTGGCCGCGTCGCACGACCTCGACCCCCGCCACGGTCGGGGCGTGGAGCGGGAAGATGCGCTCGACGCCGACGCCGCTGGAGATCTTGCGGACGGTGAACGTCTCGTCGATGCCGCCGTGCCGGCGGCCGATGCAGACACCCTCGAACGCCTGGATGCGCTCCTTGGCGCCCTCGCGCACTCGGTACAGGACACGGACGGTGTCACCGGGAGCGAAGTCGGGCACGTCTTCCCGAAGCTGCTCCTTCTCGATTTCCTTGATCACGTCGGTCATAGCTCGACTCCAATGACACGCGCCGGCGGGGTATCCGGTGGAGAGAGCCTAACTTAACCGGCGCGCTTCTCGGCGTGAAGTGCGCCTCCAGGGCCGGCGATGGGGTCACTTGAGCTGACCCATCACCCCCAGGGCCGAATGCCACGGGGCAGGGAACCGCGCGGGGCCGGCGGGTCCCCACGCCGCCGCGGTCACGGTCACGCCCATTGGCGCCGGAATCGCCGAACCGCGAAGTTGCGCGCCTGGCCGAACCCCGTAATCACCTTGGCCGACCACGTAATCACCATCCTCGACGCGCTTAGCCGTGAGCGCCCGACGCCGTACCGATAACTGCTCGATGCGCGACCCACTCATGCCTGCGAGCCATATAGCGTGATGATGCCCTCCACGAGGGCCGCAAGGACCGCTCTGCACGCGTTCTGCGCATGCTGTGCGCTCGCGCTCGCCTGCGCCGGGCCCTCCCCGGACGGGGGCGACCCGTCCTCCTCGGATGAGGACGCGCCCTCCGCGTCCGCCGACGGCACCAGCGACCTGGACCGCGCCGGACGCCTCGCGCGCCTGCTGTCCACGATCGCCGCTGATTCCATGGAGGGCCGGCGAACGGGCACGAGGGGCGCCCAGCTCACGGCCCGCTATCTCGCCGCCGAGCTGGCGCGCTACGGGGTGGAGCCTGGAGCCCCGGAGGGCGGCTTCTTCCAGCGCGTGCCCCTCGCGCGCGTGGGCGCGAGCGGCGGGCGCCTGGTGCTCCCCTCCCCGGACATCGACTTCGATACCGTCGACGCCGGAGCGCTGCTGACTGACGAGGTCAACGTCGTGGGCCTGATCCGCGGCTCCGACCCCGCGGTCGCGGACAAGGCCGTCGTCATCGGCGCGCACTTCGACCACGTGGGCGTCGGCCCGCCCGTGGCGGGCGACTCGATCTACAACGGCGCGGACGACGACGGCACGGGCACGGTCGCCGTCCTCGAGATCGCCCGCGACCTCGCATCGGCCACGCCGCCCCGCCGGACCGTCGTCGTCCTGCTCAGCACCGCCGAGGAATCGGGGCTGCTCGGCACGCGCTGGTACATCCGCAACCCGGCGGTTCCGCTGGAGCGAACCGTGGCGGACTTCCAGATCGAGATGATCGGCCGTCCGGACTCGCTGGCCGGCGGGTTCGGTCGGGGATGGCTGACGGGCTACGAGCGCACCACCATGGGCGACCAGCTCGCCGAAGCCGGCTCGCCGATCGTGCCCGACCCCCGTCCCGAGATGCGCTTCTTCTTCCGGAGCGACAACCTTCCCTTCGCAATGGAAGGCATTCCCGCGCATACGCTGTCGTCGTACAACATGCACTCGGACTACCACCAGCCTTCGGACGAGGTCGACGTCGTGGACTTCGAGCACATGGCCGTTCTCGTGGACGCGGCCGTAGCAGCCGTCCGGTTTCTGGCCGACGGACCCACCCCGCGGTGGAAGGAGGGGGGCCGCGCGGGCCTCCCCGGCGGCTGACCAGGATGGCGGACGTCACGAAGGAAGAGGAGTTGACGCTCACGCGCGCCGACTTCGAGGCTGCTCGGCGGGCAGTCGCCCCGCATGTCTACCACACCCCGATGCTCACGTCGCGCTCGCTGAGGGAGGCCACCGGCTTCGACGTGCGCATGAAGGCCGAGCTGTTCCAGAAGGGGGGCTCGTACAAGGTGCGGGGGCCGACGAACCTCATCGGCCAGCTCTCGAAGGAGGAGCGCGGCCGCGGCGTGATCTGCTCCTCGGCGGGGAACCACTCGCAGGGCGTGGCCATCGCCGCGCACCAGTACGGCGTGAAGGCGGTCGTGGTGATGGCGGAGAACGCCACACCCTCCAAGATCGCGGCCACCAAGGGGTACGGCGCCGAGGTCGTGCTGCACGGCACCATCTGGGACGAGGCGAACGAGAAGGCGCTCGAGCTCGTCGAGGAGCGCGGCCTCACCTACGTGCACCCGTTCGACGATCCGCGCCTGATCGCGGGGCAGGGCACGGTCGGGCTCGAGATCCTCGAGGACTGGCCGGAGGTCGAGGTGATCGTCGTGCCCATCGGCGGAGGCGGGTTGATCTCGGGGATCTCGATGGCGGCCAAGAGCGTGAAGCCGAACGTGCGCATCATCGGCGTGGAGTCCTCGGGCGCGCCGGCCATGAAGCGGAGCGTCGAGGCCGGGCGGCTCGTGACACTCGACCGCGTCGATTGTGTCATCGACGGGCTGCGAGTGAAGCGCGTCGGAGCGAACACCCGCTCAGTGGTGTCACGCTTCGTCGACGAGATCGTCACCCTGCCCGACGCGCAGATCTTCGACGCGGTGCTGTGGCTCATGAGCCGCGCCAAGCTCGTGGCCGAGGGCGCGGCGGCCGCGCCGGTCGGAGCGCTGCTGCGGGGGCTCGTCGACGCCGAGCCGGGCACCAAGGTGGTGGTCGTGCTGAGCGGCGGGAACCTGGACGTCGAGCAGCTCCGCGGCCTGAGCTGGAACTGAGGTCGTCAGCTCTGGATCAGATCGTCAGCCGTTGATGAGGCCGTCAGCCCCTGGATGAGGTCGGGCCTCCGTTCGCGTGTAAGCCGCTCGGCCTCCTCCCTGCGCCACGTCTCGATGCGCGCGTGGTCGCCCGAGCGCAACACGTCGGGCACCAGGTGCCCGCGGTACTCGGGCGGCCTCGTGTAGGAGGGCGCCGAGAGCAGCCCCTCGTCGTAGAAGGAGTCGGAAGCGGCCGCCTCGTGGTCGCCCATGGCGCCGGGCAGGAGCCGCACGACCGCATCCGTGATGGCCAGCGCTCCGACCTCGCCGCCCGAGACCACGAAGTCCCCCAGGGACAGCTCGTGCGTCGCCAGGTGGTCGGCCACGCGCTGGTCGACGTCCTTGTAGTGGCCGCACAGCAGCGTCAGCTCCGGCTCCAGGCTGAAGCGCACCGCGTCGTCGTGCCGGAAGCGGCGGCCTCGGGCGGAAAGAAGCACGATGGGCCCCTTGGGCGCGAGCTCGTCCACGGCCTCGAAGAACGGCTCGGGCTTCATGACCATGCCGGCGCCGCCGCCGTACGGCACGTCGTCCACCGTGTGATGCCTGTCGTGCGTGTACTCGCGTAGGTCCACGAGCCTGTACTGCACGAGCCCGGCGGCGGCGGCCCGCCCCGGAATCGACAAGGAGAGCGGAGCCTCGAGATAGGCGGGAAAGATCGTGACGATGTTGATGCGCATGAGCGATCGTACCCGCGAGCTTTGCTCGCGGCCCCAGGGGTAATCGGCGCTACAGATCCAGAAGCCCCTCCGGCGGGTCGATCACCAACCGGCGGGAATCCACGTCGAGCCGCACGACCAACTCCTTGCGGAGCGGAATGAGGTGCTCCCGACCCTCGCCCCGCACCTCGAGCAGGTGCGCGGGCTGCAGCTCGTAGACCTCGGTGACCCGGCCCACCTCGACGCCATCCACGGTGACCACGCTCATGCCAAGCAGGTCGTGATAGAAGAGCTCGCCTTCCGCGAGCGGCTCGAGCGCCTCCGCTTCGCGAAAGAGATAGCGTCCGCGCAGCAGCTCGGCCCGGCTCCGGTCCTCGACGCCGCCGAAGGAGACCAGGAAGCCGTCGCGGACCGAGCGAACGGCCTCGATTCGGATCGGGGGCACATCGAGGTCGGGTTGGTCGTCGCCCATGCGCAGCACCACGCCGGGCACGTACACGCCCTCCGGATGGTCGGTGAGCGGCCGGACGAAGAGCTCGCCCTTGGTTCCGTGGGCCTTGCTCAGGTGCCCCACGGCGAGAAAGCGCGGCCCCGGGCGGTCCGCGGCGGGGTCTGCGCGACCCATGGTCGGGTCCGAGCGCTACCCGGACTTCTCCTCGCCCTCGGCTTCCCCGGCCTCGGCGTCAGCCCCCGCGTCGGCGGCGGGCTCGCTCTGGCTCTCCGCCACGACGGCCTCCTCCACGTCGCCGACCGTAGCCTCCGCGGCTTCGGCTTCCGCTCGCGCCTCCGCCGCCGGGGACGCGCCGGCCTCCGGCTCCACGGCCTCGCCGGTGCCGGGCTCCTGCGGCACCACGGTCTCGGTGGCGGCCTCCGGAGACGCCTGCGCCCCCGCGGCAGCCGCAGCGGCGGCCCGCTGCTCCCGGGCGCGCCGCGCGGCCAGCTCCTCGGCTCGCTTCGCCTGGCGCTCCTCAAGGTCCTCCTCACCCACCGCGACCGTCGCGTCGCCACCGCGGCGGGCCTTGGAGATCAGCGATCTCACGGTCCGTGAGGGGTCCGCTCCCTGATTCAGCCAGTGATCCACCCGCTCTATGTCGATGACCAGGCGGGCAGGATCGGACAGCGGCTTGTAGTGGCCGAGCGTTTCCACGAAGCGGCCGTCGCGCGGCGAGGTGCTGTCGGCGACCACGATCCGGTAATGGGGCGTCTTCTTCCGGCCCATTCGCCGGAGTCGAATCCGTACGGGCATCTTCTAAACGATTCCTGTCTCTGTGAATCGCGCTCCGCGAGCTCGCGGAACGCCGGCCGTGCGCCCTCAGGGGCGGCGGGGCAGACGCGAACGATACAAGCGCGGACGGCGGCTGTACAGCGAGGAAGGGCGAGAAAACCGCGCGCCGCGCGCGGCTCCGGATCGCCCTACGACGGCATCCCCGGCAACCCGCCGCCCCGCATCATCCCCTTCATCTGCTTCATGAACCTCTGCATTTCCTTGAACTGCTTGAGGAGCCTGTTCACCTCGGCCACGGGACGGCCACTGCCCTTGGCGATGCGCGCACGGCGGGAGCCGTTGAGGATCTCCGGCCTCTTCCGCTCGGCGGGCGTCATGGAGAGGATGATCGCCTCCACGTGCTTGAAGCGCTTGGGATCCAGGTTGGCCGCGGGAATCTTCATGCGACCGGCGCCTGGGATGAGCTTCAGCAGCTGCTCGAGCGGGCCCATCTTCTGAACCTGGCGCATGGCCACCAGGAAGTCCTCGAGCGTGAAACGCCCCTGCCCGAGCACCTTCTCCTGGAGCTTCGCCTGCTCCTCCCCGTCGATGGCGACCTGGGCGCGCTCGACCAGGCCGACCACGTCGCCCATCTGCAGGATTCGGCCGGCCAGACGCTGGGGGTCGGCCGTGTCGAGGTCGTCCACGCCCTCGCCCACCCCCACGAACTTGATGGCCTTGCCGGTGACGCCGCGTATGGAGAGGGCCGCTCCGCCACGAGCGTCGCCGTCCATCTTGGTCATCAGCACGCCGGTGATCCCGAGCGCTTCGTCGAACCCCTGCGCGATCTTCACGGCCTCCTGACCCGTCATGGCGTCGGCGACCAGGAGGATCTCGCTCGGCTCCACCGCCTGCTTGATGCGTCCCAGCTCGGCCATCAACGGCTCGTCGATCTGCAGGCGCCCCGCGGTGTCCACGATCAGCACACGATGCCCGAGCTCGCGGGCACGGTCCCGCGCGGCGAGCGTGGCCGCCACGGGGTCCCCGCCGAACTCGCCCGCGAACACCGGCACGCCGATCTGGCGGCCCAGCGTCTCGAGCTGCTCGATGGCCGCGGGGCGTTGGAGGTCGCAGGCCGCGAGCATGGGGGTGGTGCCCTCGCGGCCCAGCCGCCGCGCCAGCTTGGCCGCCGAGGTGGTCTTTCCAGAGCCCTGCAGGCCGACCATCAGGATCACGGTCGGACCGCTCGGCGCCGTGGCCAGTGCGGGGCGCCCCTCGCCGAAGAGGTTGGCGAGCTCGTCGTGCACGATCTTGACGATCTGCTGGCCCGGCGCCACGGCCTTGAGCACGGCCTCGCCGACGGCTCGCTCCTGGACGCGCGCCAGGAAGTCGCGCGTCACCTGGAAGTTCACATCCGCCTCGAGCAGAACGCGGCGCACCTCTCGGAGTCCCTCCTTGATCATGGGCTCCGTGAGAACGCCGCGCTGGCGCAGCTTCTTCAGCGCCGCGTCGAGCCTGGGGGCGAGCTCATCGAACATTGCCGCGGGTCTCCTCGTGGCACGGCGCGTCAACTCTGCATGGCAAAGTACTCCGCGCTCGCATATAATGGTGGAGCAGCTCGGGATCCACGTTCAGATCCATGACGGCATGACGGCTATTGGCGAATTCCTGTTCCCGGCACCGGCTCCCCGACGCGCCGGCGCGATCATCCGATGGTGGGAGGGGCGGCGTCTCGTCTATAACCTGGCGGTGGGCGCGGCGGGACTCGTCTCGGTGGGGACCGCGACCGCGATTTCCGCCTTGGCGGGCCTTCCCCTGCTCCCGTTGCCCTGGCAACCCGTCGTCATCTTCGGGACGATGGCCAATCTCTGCTACCTCCTCGGTCCGGCAGCCGAGATCATCATACACAAGATCTGGGGGTCCGCGTTGCTGCCAACCGGACCGGCGCTCTACCGCATGGGCCTCACGTTCTCCGTGGGGCTCGCGCTCTTCCCGGCTCTGCTCGTCATCCTCTGGCTCGTCATCCGGATGCTTCTGTTCGTGTTCTGAGGGACTCCGAAGCGGCGATGCGCGCCTCCCCCCTCATCCCACGAGAATGATCTGGCTCCGCCTGGTGCCGACCGACACCCACTGGACCGGCGCGCCGGACAGCTCCTCGATGCGGTGCAGGTATACGCGGGCGTTACGGGGCAGGTCCTCGAGCCGGCGTACCTGGCTCGTCGGCGTGCCCCAGCCCGGTAGGGTCTCGTACACGGGCTCCACGCGCCCGAGCGACAGCGTATCCGCGGGAAAGCGTTCGGTGACGGTTCCGTCGGGCATGCGATAAGCCGTGGCGATGCGCACCTCGTCCAGCGTGTCGAGCACGTCCAGCTTGGTGACCGCCAAGCCGGTGAGCCCGTTGACCTGGGCGGCGAAGCGCGTGAGGACCGAATCGAACCAGCCGCACCGGCGCGGCCGGCCGGTCGTGGCGCCGAACTCGCTGCCGAGCTCGCGGACGCGCTGGTCCATTCCCTCCTCGAACGCGGTCGGGAGCGGGCCCTCGCCCACGCGCGTCGTGTACGCCTTGACGACGCCGACCACCTCGTCGATGGCCGTGGGCCCGATGCCGGTGCCGGTCGCGGCGGCGGCCGCGGTCGTGTTCGAGGACGTGACGAACGGGTAGGTGCCGTGATCCAGGTCGAGGGCGGTGCCCTGCGCACCCTCGAGGAGAACGCGGCTGCCCGCGGCGAGCGCCGCGCTGATCTCCGGGCCGGTGTCCGTGGCGAGCGCGAGCAGCCGCGTGCCGAGGCCGAGCGCCTGGTCCATCGCTTCGTCGAGCGTGCGAGTGGCGCCCGCGCCGAGCTCGTCGAGTCGCCTGCAGACTCGCTCCTTGGCGGCCGCCACACGCGTGTGGAGCCGCTCGGCGTCGTTCAGGTCGATGACACGGACGCCGCGACGGCCGGCCTTGTCCTCGTACGCCGGACCGATGCCACGGCCCGTCGTGCCGATCTTCTCGACCGCCGCGCACTCCACCGCCTGGTCCAGCAGCTTGTGATACGGCAGGAGGAGCTGTGCGCGCCGGCTGACCCCGATCCGACCCTCGAGCGCCACGCCGCGCGCGGCCAGGGCGTCGTACTCCTCGAAGAACTGCTGGATGTCGAGCACGACCCCGTTGCCCAGCAGGCACCGCTTGCCGTCGTGCAGGATGCCCGACGGAATCTGGTGGAGGATGAACGGGTCGTCCCCGACGTGCACGGTGTGACCGGCGTTGGCTCCGCCCTGGTAGCGGGCGACGATGTCGGCATCCTCGGCCAGCACGTCCACGACTTTCCCCTTACCCTCGTCGCCCCACTGGCAACCCACGACGACGACGCACGAACCCTTTTGACGCATTTGTCCCAGGCGGAAGAGTTGGGCGCGAGGCATCCGACCAATGACAAACGGGCCTGTCCCCGCGAGGGGGACGGCCCGTTGATTGGTGTATCCTTTGGGGGAAGCTAGACGCGGCCCGAAGGGGTGTCAACGACACCCTGAGGTTGGCCGGCGCCCCGTCGCGGACGTCGGCCGGGCTGGCGCCCGCGGCCGAGCGGACGCGCCGCCGCACTCATAATCGAGACACCCTCCCACATCACCTCGAGCGCGCGATGCGTGGCTCTGAGCGCCGCCCTGCCGGGCGCCCAGCCTCCCTCCGCTCGGTCGTCACGGAAGTTATCATACAGTGTGTGGTAATTCAGCGCCATCGCCCTCCGCTCGAGGTTCCGCGGGCCCTTGTAGACGGCCGGAGCGCCGGGCCGGTTGCAGCGGCGGGCGCGGTTCGGCCTCGTTAGCTTGCACCTCCCGCGGTCCCGACCGCCTGCCCGGAGGAAAGCCGAATGCCACGCCTGCCGATCCTGTTCCTGGCGGTCGCGGTCGCGACGATCCTGGCCGTCCCGTGCGCGGCGAGCGGCCAGGACGCATTACCGCGTGTGGTCGTGCTCGCCACCGGCGGCACCATCGCGAGCACCTACGACGCGGAGGTCGGGGCGCTTCGCGCGGCGCTGACGGGTGAGGAGATCGTCGATGCCGTGCCCGGGCTGGACGAGATCGCAACCGTCACGGTCGAGCAGATCGCGAACGTGAACAGCCGCGACATGACGCCCGCCATCTGGCTGGAGCTGTCGGGGAGGGCCAACGCGCTCCTGGCCGAGCCGGACGTTGCCGGCGTGGTCGTGACGCACGGCACCGACACGTTGGAGGAGACGGCGTACTTCCTCGACCTGACGGTGACGAGCCGGAAGCCCGTGATCGTCGTCGGCGCGCAGCGCGCTCCCACCGACCACGACTCGGACGGGCCGCGCAACATGCTCAATGCGGTGCGCGTGGCGGTGTCGCCCGAGGCCGTCGGCATGGGCACCATGGTGGTCATGAACGGGCAGATCAACGCGGCACGCGAGGTCACCAAGACCAACACGCTCGACGTGGAGACCTTCCAGACCCTCGACTTCGGCCTCCTGGGCGTCGCCGATGTCGGGGCCGTGCGCTTCTACCGTGCGCCCTACCGGCGCCAGACGATTCCGCTCGACGACGGCGTGACCGATCTGCCGAACGTCGTCATCATCAGCGAGTACGCCGGCTCGGACGGGCGCGCCATCGAGCTGCTCCTCGAGGACGGCGACCTCGACGGGCTCGTCGTGGCGGGGCTGGGACTCGCCCACGTGAGCACGCCCACGCTCCGGGCCCTGCGGGCGGTTCGGGAACGGGGGATTCCCGTCGTCGTCAGCTCGCGCGTCCTCACCGGTCGGATCGTGCCGCTGTACGCCAACAACATCGATTTGCTCGACATCGGGGCCGTGCAGGCCGACAACCTCAGCCCGCAGAAGGCGAGGGTCCTGCTCATGGTGGCGATGACGAGGACCACCGATGCGGAGGAGCTCCGGGCGTACTTCAGCCGCTGAGCGCACGCTGGCGGCGGCGGTGGACCAACCGAGCGAGCCACCGGTCTGGAGGCCGGTCCGGCCCCGACCGACTCAAATGGTCCGGGCGATCCGTGCGGCCCTCAGACCCCCGCTTCGGCCAGCAGGTCCGCGGCGGCCAGGACGGCGCGTAGCTCGTCGCGCCGCGCGTCCGGCAGCGGCGCGAGCGGCGGTCGGGGCACGCCCCCGTGCAGCCCGAGCATGTCGAGACCGGCCTTGATGCCCGGCACGCCCATACCGCCGACGATCTGCTGGTGCACGGGCGCGATTCGCTCCTGAATCCGGCCGGCATCCTCGGTCCGGCCTTCCCGGAACGCCACGGAGATCTCGGCTGCGGCCGC
>Ga0302046_10005556_pt1 | contig 11090 bp, 7 predicted proteins | sample RVTome_11_FD_200261 | JGI IMG/M metagenome (GOLD analysis project Ga0302046, IMG submission 200261) | Soil microbial communities from uranium-contaminated site in the Upper Colorado River Basin, Wyoming, United States - RVT147D111 (version 2) ... | reverse complement strand
AGCGGAGCCTATGCTCCCGGCACTCGCGGGACTTGCGGCGGTGCTGGGCCATCTCTTCCCGATCTGGCTCAAATTCAAGGGCGGCAAGGGCGTCGCGACAGCGCTCGGCGTGCTGCTCGGCTTTGCCTGGCAGGTCGGGCTGCTTGCAGCGCTGATCTGGTTCGCCGTGGCGGTGCTGTCCCGCTATTCCTCACTGGCGGCGCTGGTCGCGACCGCGCTGACGCCCGCCGCCATGTGGTACGTTGCCGGCGCGTTCGACGCAGGTGTCGTTCTCGCGATCTGCGTCCTTATATGGATCCGCCATCACGAGAACATCCGCCGCCTGATCCGCGGCGAGGAGCCGAAGATCGGCCGTCGCGGCGGCAGCCCGCCGTCCCCGCCGCAGGACCCGGCGTCCGCCTGACAACTGCGGCAGGCAGTTCGTCTTCCGCATCTCAACGCACAATTGACTGGGCAGCCGTCCCTTTGCATGGTTGCGCCGATGCCATCGAACCCGCAATCGATCCCATTGCCCCTGACCGAGGACGAGCGCCTGGAGCGGCTGCGGCTGGCCCGGACGGAGCGTATCGGCCCGGTCACCTTCCGCCAGCTCATCGCCCGCTACGGCTCGGCCGCCGCGGCCATCGAGGCGCTGCCGGCGCTTACCCGGCGCAGCGGCCGCGGACGGCCGCTGCGCATCTGCCCGCGCGAAGATGCCGAGCACGAGCGTGACGGCCTCGCCGCCATCGGCGGGACACCCGTCTTTCCCGGCGAAGCGGCCTATCCCGTCGCGCTGGCCGCGCTCGACGACGCGCCGATGGTGCTGAGCGTCGTCGGCCGCCTGCCGCTGCTGACGCGCGATTCGATCGGCGTCGTCGGCGCGCGCAATGCATCGACATCGGGCCGCCGCTTCGCGCGCCAGATGGCCGGCGATCTCGCCGCGGCCGGGCTGGTCGTCGTCTCGGGCATGGCGCGCGGCATCGACGCGGCGGCCCATGCCGGCGCGCCGGACGCCACGGTCGGCGTGCTCGCCTGCGGCGTCGACGTGATCTACCCGATGGAGAACAAGGAACTTTACGATGAGGTGCGCCGGAAGGGCCTGCTCGTCTCCGAGATGCCGCTCGGCACGCAGCCGCATGCGCCACTCTTCCCGCGGCGCAACCGCATCATCTCGGGCCTGTCGCGCGGCGTGCTCGTGGTCGAGGCGGCGCTCCGCTCAGGCTCGCTGATCACCGCGCGCCTCGCCGCCGAGCAAGGGCGCGACGTCTTCGCCGTGCCGGGCTCGCCGCTCGACCCGCGCTGCCGCGGGCCGAACGACCTAATCCGCAAGGGCGCAATCCTCACCGAAACCGTCGAAGACATCCTCGCGGAATGGCCCGCGCCGCTGCGCCGGCCCGCTCCCACGGCTGCGCAGGCGGACGACGGCCCGCATGTGCCGCCTGCCGATCTGCCCGGGAAGATCCTCGACCGGCTCGGCTCCTCGCCCATTTCCGTTGACGACCTCATCCGCGACACCGGCCAGCCTGCCGGCGCGATTCGCGGTGCCCTGCTCGAATTGGAGCTTGCCGGGCAAATCGAGCGCCGGCCCGGCGATTTTGTCGCCCGGCTGTTCAGCGCGGCGGACGGGCGATAACCGATTCAAAAGAATCACGAATCTTTTCTGACGTTAATTAGATTTCATTAATGGTTTATTCAGCATTAACTAGAATTAATTAATAACAGCTTGTCACCTTCAAAGACTTAGATAATATACCCGCGAGTCTCTACTTATGAAAACTGCCGTCAAGGAAGCCTGCCAGGAATTGGTTCGTCGCCCATTGTCGTTTCCACGGTTTCGGCTACGGGCGGGACGCAACAATACAAAAGCGGTACCCGACACACCCATGGCATCGTCTCCCTACGAAAAGCTCCTGGAACTCGCCCATCAACGGGCATTGAAGGGCAAGGGCGGCCTCGCGGCATCGGTCGCGGAGATGTGCCTCGCCGCGAAGGCGAGCCTGTCGGAGCGCGAGCTTGGGCTGGCGTTCGAGATACTTCGGCTTCTGGTCGGCAAGGTAGAAGCGAACATCCGCCGCCACATAGCGGATTATCTCGCCGAACGGAGCGATGCGCCGCGCGATCTGATCCGCAGCTTGGCCAAGGACGACATCGCCGTCGCCTATCCGGTGCTCTCGCACAGCACCGTGCTGAGGGTCGAGGACCTGATCGAGATCGTCGACGAATGCGCACAGCGTCACCGCCAGGCGATCGCAGTCCGCGCGCATATATCGCAGGCGGTCACCGACCGGCTCGTCGCGCGCGACGAAATCGAAGTTCTGACGACGCTGATCTGTAACGAGACCGCAGATCTCAGCGACGCCTCGATGCAGCATCTGGTGGAGCGCTCGCTCGAGATCGAAGCCTTCCGCGAGCCGCTGACGCACCGCAAGGAGATGACCGGCGTACTGGCGCGGCGGATGTATATCTGGGCCGGCGACTCGCTGCGCGAGTTCATCGTCGATTCCTTCGGCGTCGAGCCCTCCTCCTTCGAAACCGAGGGCGCCGGCAACCAGGGCGACGCGGATGCGTTCTCCGCCAACGGGATCGCGTTCCTGGCCTTCCTCGACGCCGGCGACATGGATGGATTCGAGCGCGCTTTCGCGGAGGCGCTCAAGCTGCCGCGGCACGCCATGACCGTGATCCTGCACGATTCGGGACCGGAAACGCTGGCGATCGCGTCGAAAGTCGCAGGGATCGGCAAGAACGCCTTCGGGGCGATTCTCTGCCACATATCGGGCACGGAGCCGGCCTCGGCCTACAAGGCGACGAAAGAGTTCAAGCGGGCGATGCGGTATTTTGGTCAGCTCGACCCTGCCGGCGCCATGGCCCTGCTCGATCGCCTGCGGATCGCGCCGGGCCAGCGTCGACGCGCCTGAAATCTCATCGCTGAAACAACGGGTTAATTTTACCCTTCGGGCCTGGACGACTGCCGAGGATCGTAACGGCCGGGCGGAAATCTGACCGGGGACGGTTGACGAACGAAGAGCGCGGTGTCACTTCCTATCGCTACGGCGCCGTTGCCACGGGACAGCGGAACGTGTAGAGCCTCACGCCGCGAACTCGGTGACCAAGTGGATTAGAGGAAAGAGCGACCTCATGGACGTGGTCGTCGTCGAATCGCCTGCAAAGGCCAAGACCATAAACAAATACCTCGGACCCAACTTCAAGGTGGTCGCGAGCTACGGACACGTGCGCGACCTTCCTGCGAAGGACGGATCGGTCAATCCGGACGACGACTTCGCGATGTCCTGGGAGATCGGCAGCGATTCCAAGAAGCGCATTGACGAGATCGCGAAGGCCGTCGAGGGCGCCGAGCATCTCTATCTCGCGACCGACCCGGACCGCGAAGGCGAAGCGATCTCCTGGCATGTCCAGCAACTGCTCAAGGACCGGCGCAAGCTCGACGGCGTCGACGTCAAGCGCGTCGTGTTCCACGAGATCACGAAGGACGCCGTCCTCGAGGCGATGAAGAATCCGCGCGAGCTGAACAAGGAGCTCGTCGAGGCCTATCTCGCGCGCCGCGCGCTCGACTATCTGGTCGGATTCAACCTTTCGCCGGTGCTGTGGCGCAAGCTGCCGGGCTCGCGCTCGGCCGGCCGCGTGCAGTCGGTGGCGCTCAGGCTGGTCTGCGAGCGCGAGGCGGAGATCGAGGTCTTCCGGCCACAGGAATACTGGACAATCGACGCGCTGATGGCGACCGCCGCGGGCGAGCCGTTCACCGCGCGTCTCAGCCATTTCGACGGCCAGAAGCTGAGCCGGCTGGACGTCGTCAACGAAGAGATGGCCAAGCGCGCCGTCGCGGCGATCGAAGCCGGCGCCTTCCGCGTGTCGAGCGTGGAGAAGAAGACGGTGCAGCGCCATCCGGCGGCCCCCTTCACCACGTCGACGCTGCAGCAGGAAGCGAGCCGCAAGCTCGGCCTCGGCGCGTCGCGCACGATGCAGATCGCGCAGAAGCTCTACGAGGGCGTGCCGATCCAGGGCGAAACGGTCGGCCTGATCACCTATATGCGCACCGACAGCGTGACCCTCAGCGGCGAGGCGATCGCCGCCAGCCGCCGCCTGATCGGGCGCGACTACGGCCCGCAATACGTGCCGGATCAGCCGCGCCTCTACAAGACAAGGACGAAGAACGCACAGGAAGCGCACGAAGCGATCCGGCCGACCGATCTGTTCCGCACCCCGCAGAGCGTGCGCGGCTATCTCGACGACGAACAGCACCGGCTCTACAGCCTGATCTGGCAGCGCACGGTGGCTTGCGAGATGACGAGCGCCGTATTCGACCAGGCTGGCGTCGATCTCGCCACCGCGGACGGCAAGACGGTGCTGCGCGCCACCGGATCGGTGCTGAAATTCGACGGCTTCCTGAAGCTCTACCAGGAAGGCCGCGACGACGAGGGCGACGAGAACGGGACGGACCGCCGCCTGCCCGACATGCAGGAGAACCAGCCGGTGGCGCTCCGCGAAGTGACGCCGGAGCAGCATTTCACCCAGCCGCCGCCCCGCTATACCGAGGCGAGCCTAGTCAAGAAGATGGAAGAGCTCGGCATCGGCAGGCCGTCCACCTATGCCTCGACGCTGCGCGTCCTGCAGGACCGCAAATACGTCCGGTTCGACAAGAAGCGCTTCGTTCCGGAGGACCGCGGCCGGCTGGTCACGGCCTTCCTCGCAAGCTTCTTCCACCAGTACGTCGAATACGATTTCACCGCGGAGCTGGAAGAGAAGCTCGACGACATCTCCAACGGGTCGATCGACTGGAAGCGCGTGCTCCGCGACTTCTGGTCCGCCTTCTCGGTGGCGGTGGCGAACACCAGCGACCTCCGGATCAGCCAGGTGCTCGACGCGCTGGATGAAGAGCTCGGCCCGCATTTCTTTCCCGTCGGCGTGAACGGCGACACGGAAGCGGCGCGCCGCTGCCCGGCCTGCGATACCGGCCGGCTTAACCTCAAGCTCGGCAAGTTCGGCGCCTTCATCGGCTGCTCGAACTATCCCGAATGCCGCTACACGCACCGCCTCAACGCGGGCGGCGCGGACACCGACGACATGGTGCAGGGCGCGGAGCTTGCCGCCGGGCCGAAGCCTCTCGGCGTCGATCCGACGAGCGGCCTCGAGGTCACGCTCCGCAAGGGGCCCTACGGCCTTTACGTGCAGCTCGGCGAGCAGGCGCCCAAGGAAAAGGGCAAGAAAGCGCCGCCGAAGCCCAAGCGCGCGTCGGTGCCGAAACATATCGCGACCGGCGAGATCGATTTGCAGATCGCGCTCGGGCTGCTGTCGCTGCCGCGCGAGGTCGGGGCGCATCCGGAGACCGGTCAGATGATTACCGCCGGGATCGGGCGCTTCGGCCCCTACGTCAAGCACGGCTCCAACTATGTCTCGCTCAAGGAAGACGACGTGCTGGCGATCGGGCTGAACCGCGCCGTTGCACTCATCGCCGAATCGCCCGGCCACGGCGCGATCGAGCTGGGCGCACATCCGGCGGACGGCAAGCCGGTCTCGATCCGCAAGGGCCGCTTCGGCTTTTACGTGAAGCATGGCCGCGTGAATGCGACCCTGCCCAAGGGCACCGACGAGAATTCGGTCACCCTCGACGTGGCGATCGAGCTGATGGCCGCGAAGGGCGGCAAAGGCGGCAAGAAAGCCAAGGCCGCCGCCGGCGAGCCGGCTGACGAAGGCGAGACGAAGAAGGCAGCCCCCAAGAAAAGCGCCAAGAAAACGAAGAAGAAGCCGGCGAAGACAACGGCTGCCAAGGCGAAGGGCAAGAACAAATCGGCGGAAGCCGAATCCTCCGACGATGTCGACGCGGACGGCAGCGCCGAGGCGGCCGACTGACCCTCTTGGCACCGCGCACCCCCACACCCGCCCCCCTGCCGAGCAAGCGTCAGCTCATCGATTACGTGAAGGACAGCGCGGACACGCCGACCCGGCGCGATATCGCGCGCGCCTTCAACATCCGCGGCGCCGACCGCGCCTGGCTGCGCCAAGTGCTGCAGGAGCTGGAGGACGACGGCCTGATCATCCGACACAAGGGCAAGCGGATCGGCGCGGTCGACCGCCTGCCGCCGGTCGCCGTGCTCGAGATCGCCTATGTCGACGACGACGGCGACGCCCTGTGCCGCCCGGTCGCCGAGAACGAAGCGGCGGCCGCCGCCGGGCTCACCATTCGCCTCGCGCAGGGTCGCGGGCGGGCGCCCGGGATCGGCGACCGCGTGCTGGCGCGGCTGCATCGAGTCGAGGACAACAGTTACGAGGCGCGGCCGATCCGCTTCCTCGGGTCGGGGCCGCAAACCTTCCTCGCCGTCTATGAGTCCGGGCAGAACGGCGGTACCGCGCGCTCCGTCGACCGCCGCGTGAAGCTGCACTACCAGGTTCCCGAGCGTCATCGCAGCGGCGCGGAAAACGGCGACTACGTCTGCGCCGAGCCGCTGCCCGGCCGGAGCCGCGAGGCGCGGGTAATCGAGCGTATCGGCAACAACACGGACGCGCGCAGCTTCAGCCTGCTGGCGATCCGCAGCCAGGAGATACCGGTCGAGTTCCCGAAGGAGGCGCTCGCCGAGGCGGAGGCGCTCAAGCCGCCGGCGCTCAGCAAGCGGACCGACCTCCGGCGCATCCCGCTGGTCACCATCGACGGTCCGGACGCCCGCGACTTCGACGACGCGGTCTGGGCCGAGCCGGACCCGGACCCCAAGCACCGCGGCGGCTGGCATGCCATCGTCGCCATCGCCGACGTCGCCTGGTATGTCCGGCCGGGCAGCGCGCTGGACCGCGGGGCCCAGGAGCGCGGCAACTCGGTTTATTTTCCCGACCGCGTCGTGCCGATGCTGCCGGAACGGCTGTCGAACGGCCTGTGCTCGCTGAAGCCGGACGAAGAGCGCGCCTGCCTCGCCGCCCATCTCTGGATCGACGGCGACGGCATGCTCCGCGACTGGCGCTTCGAGCGCGGCCTGATGCGCTCGGCCGCCCGCCTTACCTACGACCAGGCCCAGCGGGCGCAGGACGGGCAGCTGGACGACACGACCGGGCCCATAAAAGAGTCCGTCATCGGCCCGCTGTTCGCGGTCTACGCCGTTCTCAAGAAGGCGCGCGACGGGCGCGGCACCCTCGATCTCGATTTGCCCGAGCGGCAGGTCCTGCTGGGCGAAAACGGCCATGTGCGCGCCATCGTGCCGCGCCCGCGCTACGACAGCCACCGGCTGATCGAGGAGCTGATGATCGCCGCCAACGTCGCCGCCGCCGAGGTGCTGCACGGCGCCCGGCGGCACGCGATGCGGCGCATCCACGAGCCGCCCGACCCCGAGGCGCTGGAGGCGCTGCGCCAGTCGCTGCACGCCTTCGGCCTCAACCTGGACAAGGGCAGCGCCGTGCGGCCGACGGTCTTCGCGCGCATCCTCAAGCAGGCGGCGGGAACCGACAACGCCGAACTGGTGAGCGACCTGATCCTCCGCAGCCAGATGCAGGCCTATTACGGGCCGGCCGATCTGGGCCATTTCGGCCTGGCGCTGCGCCGCTACTGCCACTTCACCTCGCCGATCCGGCGCTACTCGGACGTGCTGGTCCACCGCGCCCTGATCGATGCCTGCAAGCTGGGGCCGGATGGGCTCAGCGACGACGACATCGCCCGCTTCGACCACACCGCGGAGCACATCTCGGCGACGGAGCGGCGCGCCGCGCAAGCGGAGCGCAACGCGCTCGACCGTTATACGACCGCCTTCCTGGCGGAACGGGTCGGCGCGCAGTTCAGCGCGCGGATCACCGGCGTCGCCCGATTCGGCCTGTTCGTCCGGCTGCATGAAACCGGCGCCGATGGCCTGATCCCCATCCGGTCGCTGCCCAACGACTGGTACGAGCACGACGAGGTACGCCACCAGCTGGTCGGCCGCAACACCGGCGGGACCTATACGCTGGGCGAGCCCGTCACGGTGGAGCTGTCCGAAGCCGACGTGGCGACGGGCAGCCTTTCTTTCCGCCTGCTCGACGGCGGCCGCCCTGGCCGCGCGACCGCCGGACGCTCCCGCGGCTTATACGGCCAACACAAGGGCACCCAAAAGCGCCACCTGTCGCAAAAGACACAACGCGGTCGAAAACGTACTAGATAGACGGGACAAGCTTAACAGCGGCCCAACTTCCCGCTAACCTGGAAAAAAGTCCGGCATCAGCACGGATCAAAACCAGTTCGGCAGGGATCGACCGTCAGGTATGGGTATCATCGGCACCGAGCATGGGCAGCGTGTGCCCACGGCGGCGGAGCGAGCGCGCATTTCGCCGCGTGTTCCGCAGGGCGGCAACCGTTCCATCACGGGCAAAGTCGTGGCGTCGGCGGCAGCCATCGCGCTGCTCCTTGGCTGCAGCGGATCCGAGGGCGGGCGACCGGCAATCAGCGACCTGAACTCGCAGCGCATGCTGCAGGTCGGCCTGACCGACATCCAGCAGATTTACATCGACGAGCCCAGCGTTTCGGATCTCGCGGTCGCCGGCCTCAAGGGCCTGCAGCGCATCGAGCCCGACTTCAATGTCGAGCGCCAGGCCGACATCGTACGGATCAGCCTCCGCGAGGCGTCGGCCGGCTTCGTCAAGGCGCCGCAATCCGACGACGCCCAGGGCTGGGCCACCACGGTCTCGCAGATCCTGAACGACGGCCGCAAGCTGTCGGGCCGGCTTGGCCAGGCGCGCGCGGAGGAGATCTACACCGCGCTGTTCGAGAGCGTGGCGAGCAAGCTCGATCCCTACTCCCGCTATTCCGGCGCCGGCGAAGCGCGGGAAAGCCGTGCGAGCCGGGACGGCTTCGGCGGCATCGGCGTGACCATCATCCCGCACCCCGAGGGGGTCGAGGTAACGGAAATCGCCGCGAGCCTGCCGGCCGAAAAATCGGGCGTCAAGCGGGGCGACCTGATCCTGTCGATCGACGGCGAGAAGGTCGCCGGCCTTGACCTGCAGGCGGCCGCGCTGCTGCTGCAAGGCCCGGTCGGCGAGCCTGTCAAGCTCATCCTGCGCGGCAAGGACAAGGCGTACCAGGCCACCGTCATGGTCGAGCGCACGCACATAACGCCGCAGACCGTGTTCTTCCGCAAGGAAGGCGGCTTCGCGCTGATCGAGATCACCAGCTTCAACGCCGAGACGGCGGCTTCGATCGCCCAGGCCGTCTACCGCGCCCGCCACGACATGGGCGAGGCGCTGCGCGGCATCATCCTCGACCTCCGCAACAACCCGGGCGGCCTGCTGCACCAGTCGGTGCGGGTCGCCGACCTGTTCATCGAGTCCGGCCGCATCATCTCGACCCGCGGCCGCCATCGCGACAGCCTGCAGATCTTCGACGCGACGCCCGGCGACATCTCCAACGGGCTGCCGATCGCCGTGCTGCTCAACGGTTATTCGGCCTCGGCGGCCGAGATCCTCGCCGCCGCGCTGCAGGACCGCGGCCGCGCCGTCGTCATCGGCTCGACGAGCTACGGCAAGGGCACCGTGCAGACCGTGCTGCGCATGCCGAACGACGGCGAGCTGATCCTCACCTGGGCCCGCCTCCATGCGCCGTCGGGCTACAGCATGCACGGCCTCGGCGTCGTTCCGACGATCTGCACTGCGGGGCGCAACCGCAGCGTGGAGGCCCTGGTGCGGGCGGCGCTGGCGAACGATGCCCCGTGGAAGCGCATGCTGGCGATCCGCCGGAACTACGCGACCGCCAGTGCCGAAGAGCGCATCCAAATCGAGGGCTACTGCCCCGCCGCCCAGAAGACGGAGGAAGGGGTCGACCTCGAGGTTGCCAAATCCTTGCTCGGCGTGCAGAAAGGATACATGCAGACGATGCAGATTGCGCGCACGCCGAATGGCTTCTGACCCGACCTCATCCGATATCCCCGGCATAGCTCCCGACCTCCCCTCCGGCCCGCCGGTCGAGCCGCGCGACGCGGCGAGCCTCGTCCTCATCCGCGACGGCGCGGCCGGGCCGGAAGTGCTTATGGGCCGCCGGCCCCGAACCGCGCGATTCATGCCCGGCGTCTACGTCTTCCCCGGCGGCGCGGTGGACAAGACCGATTTCATGCTGGACAGCGACCGCGGCCTCGCCGGGCATGTGCTGGCGCGCGTTGGCCGCAAGGCGGAGCCGCCGCTTGCCCAGGCGCTCGGCTGGACCGCGGTGCGGGAGACCTGGGAAGAAACCGGCCTGCTGTTCGGGGCTGCCGGCCGCGTGCGCGGCGCGTCGGACTGCCCGGCCGTACGCGCCTTCGCCGAGGCCAGCCTCGCGCCCGATCTGTCGGCACTGGACTACCTGATGCGCGCGGTCACGCCGCCCTATATCCGCATCCGCTTCAACACCCGCTTCTTCATCGCCGACGGCGCCGCCGCCCAGGGCGCGCTGCAGCCCTGCCCCGAGCTCGAAGAGGTCGGCTGGCATCCGATCGATGCAGCGCTCGGCCTGTCCATTGTCAACGTGACGGAGATCGTGCTCAACGCGGCCAAGCGCTACTGGGCCGAACGGCCGACCCCGGACCCGAGCCGGCCGACCCCGATGTTCACCCAATCCTCCCCGGGCGAGGTCGTGCTCCGGGACGAATAGCCTTGACTTCGGCGGCCCTGGCGGGCTTTTATCCGCGCTGATCGACCTTTCCGCATGACTGTTGACGGGCGTTAACCATGGCGAAGCAAAGCACGTTATTGATCAAGCTGGTAAGCACGGCCGACACCGGCTTCTATTACGTGACCAAGAAAAATCCGCGCACCAAGACGGAAAAGCTCGAGTTGAAGAAATACGATCCGGTCGTCCGCAAGCACGTGCTGTTCAAGGAAGGCCGCATCAAGTAGGGCTGCAGTCCGGGTTGGACGCTGCTCAAGAGGCCGCCCATTCGGCGGCCTTTGGCTTTTACGGCTCGCGGGCGCCTCTCAGGCCAGGAATTTCTCGACCGTCTCGAGGAAGTTGACGACCGAAATGGGCTTGGAGATATAGGCCTCGCAGCCCCCTTCGCGAATCTTCTCCTCGTCGCCCTTCATTGCGAAGGCGGTTACCGCGATCACTGGGATCGCGCGAAGGTCCTCGTCCTCTTTCAGCCACTTGGTGACCTCGAGACCAGAGACTTCAGGGAGCTGGA
>Ga0302046_10005555_pt1 | contig 11092 bp, 9 predicted proteins | sample RVTome_11_FD_200261 | JGI IMG/M metagenome (GOLD analysis project Ga0302046, IMG submission 200261) | Soil microbial communities from uranium-contaminated site in the Upper Colorado River Basin, Wyoming, United States - RVT147D111 (version 2) ... | reverse complement strand
AGAAGGTCGAGCGCTTGCTTCGCGGTGCCCTTGTCGGCAACCACGTAGTCATGCACGCGCTTCTGCATATCGAGCAACAGGGTGGCGTAGACCGGCTCGGCCCAGAAGTCCTTGACGATAGCCATGGATTCCAGGAAGTCGGCCGCAAACGGCGCGCTCGTCTTGAAGCTCGGATCGTTGACGACCGACTTCAGGACGGAATACCCGCCGAGTGACCACCACTTCTTCTGCACCGGAGCCGTCGCGAACCACTTGATGTACTGCAGCGCTTCGTTACGGTTATCCGAGTAGGCAACGACCGACAGGCCCTGTCCGCCGAGCTGGGTGAAGTGCTTCGTGCCAGCCGGGGTGGAGAAGAACCCGATCTTGGCGTCGCCCATTTCCTTATGCAGACCCGGCCAGAAGGCGAAGAAGTTCATCTGCATCGCCACTTGACCCGACTTGAAGGCATCCAGACCTTCGCCCATGTAGGCATTCGTCATGCCCGGGGCCGTGCAGCACTTGTAGATTTCTTTGTACAGCTCGAGGCCCTTGACCGCACCCGACGAGTTGACAAAGCCTTCCATCTGGTACGGCTTCTTCGGATTCTGGTACTCGAAGCCGTAGTTGTACAGAGCGTTTGTCACGCCCATGGTGATGCCTTCGGAGCCGCGCTCGGTATAGATGTAGGCGCCGTAGACTTTCTTGCCGTCGATCTGGCGGCCCTGGAAGAACTTCGCGACATCCAGGAACTCAGGCCACGTCTTCGGCGGCGCGAGATCGCGGCCGTACTTGGCCTTGAACTCTTTCTTCAACTCAGGCTTGGCGAACCAGTCCTTACGATAGGTAAAGCCAACTGCATCGCCCATCGCCGGCAGTGCCCAGTAGTTCGGCGTGTTCTTCGGCCACTCCGAATAAGCGGTCACCGTCGCGGGGACGAAGTCGGACATCTTGATGCCGTTCTTATTGAAGAAGTCGTTCAGCTTGACGTAATGGCCGTTCTCCGCCGAGCCACCGACCCATTGGCTGTCGCCAATGATCAGATCGCACAGCTTGCTCTTCGAGTTTAGCTCGTTGAGAAAACGATCGGCGTAAGACGTCCAGGGAACGAACTCGAACTTCATCCCGATGCCGGTTTGTTTTGTGAAGTCCTTGGACAGCTCTACCAAGGCATTGGCGGGATCCCACGCGGCCCAGCACAGCGTAATGTCTTTCGCTTGTGCTGCCACGTTGCCCAACAACAGGCCTGCGCCCAAAAGGGTCGCTAGAAACGAGGTACGCATTCTGCTCATAAACTGCCTCCTCAATGACTTGCATGGTGATGGTTGGTGATCTTGGGAACACCCCGCACTGCTGGCGCACCCCGGGCGGCTTTATCCTCTGTGCCCGATAGAGGTACAGAGACGCGAGGCCAAAGTAAACCCTCACGCCTCGGAACTGGTGGGTTTCGGTAAATGGTCTGAGAAAAATGCATGACTCTTACGACTCGTTCGATTTGCCGATTCGGTACATCAAACCGCACCCGCTTAGTGCTCGCGGCAGACATGCACCGCGTTTGCACGTTACAGCTTTACTAAACAAAATATACTAAACATTAACAACCTGCAAGTGCTTGCGACTCCAGAACTGCCAACGTTGCGTCACGCGCTCGTGTTTTATTAATGTAAGTTATTGAATAACTTTACATGTGTTGTTTAGTTGAACACGGTCAGCCGAAAACAGGAGCAGCCAGTGGCTGGACGACTAAGTTTAGCAGCCAAAAGACCATCCTGTTTTTTTCACTAAAGCGTTGAGTTTCGGTGCGTGTTTCCGGCGACTCGAGACGGCGGCGATCGATGCGGCCGACCATTGAACAGATGTGACGCCAATTGACGACACCGGCGCCGCTAGAGTGGGGAATGCTCACGCGAAGGTACCCGAATGTTTCACTGCGAACTCGTTGGTTCTTCCTCGGGCATGATCGTTATGTTGATGAGCTTGTTGCCGTCACGAATGAAGGTGACACTTGCGAACTCATCGCTTTTGAGTCGCGCCAAGGCTCGCATGCGGCTTTCCGGCTGCGTCAGAGAGAGCGCATGGACCGCCGTGATGATGTCCGAGGGAAGTAACCCTAACTGCTCGAACCGAGGCATATGGTTGTGCGGTGATATTCGGTAACCCACCAAGGCCCCGGTGGAAGATGTAGCCGGGATAAAGTACTCGGTCACATTCGTCTCAGACAGCGGTGGGGAGTCCTCAGAGTGGCCGCTCCCTTGGTAGGGCACTGCGTCGAGACGCAATCTAAGAGTTTCGATGCCTCGGCGACTCTCCAACAGCACCCGGTCGCGATAGATAGCCTTCAGCATTGCCCCGCCTGGTACCGTGTCACCAACGAGAAATACCTTCTCTTCGCCGGCATCGCTGGCGATTAGTGCTGAACCGCCTCCTTCGCCAGCGACCAAAACACCAACGAGCTTTAGTGTGTTCCCCTGCGTGATAGTGGGCGCTTCAGCAGAATCCGCGGTGCTCTGTTTAGCCGTTTCGCTTACCGGGCTTGAAGTGCCCGTCTGGGATTTAATCGCAGAATCGGGAACTGGTGCTTTGACAGAAGTAGATAGCCATACCCCTTGAACCAGCACGTAGGAGACGCCGACGCCCAGCAGCCCGAACGTAATCTTCCGGTTCCACACGCGCGGTTGCTCCGTGTTGATCGCGGAAACGGTCCTGATTCTCCCGTCCCTTCGCCGGTTGCGGCCGGCTCGCACAGGATCGACAAGAAATCGTTTGTCGCCGCTTGAACTGCTCCGGTCGGTCTGCGCGGCGTCGATTGCCCCTCAGTTTCAGTTGAGTTTGGTGTCGATCAGCCCGTAGACGCTGTATTTGATCATGTACGACAGCGCGTAGTCCGGAAACGCCCTGGCGAAACGTTTCTGCAGTTCCTGGTGGTGCAGGCTGGACTTCTCCGGGTCGGTCAGCTCGCCTTTTCGGTTACCCAATTCGGCAAGGTAGGCATCCACCAGCGTATTGGCCCCGTTCAGATATGTGCGCTGCGCCTTCACCGCTTGCGCGACACTGACGAAATCGCCGCGCCCGCCATATACCTTTGCAGCCGGCTTGTCTTTCGCCAGCGCTGGCAGCTCGCTTACCGCCGCCGCCCATCTGGCAAGGTCGGCACGTGGCTTGCCTTTCACGATGGCGCCTTCGAGCCAGGCGTGGGCTTTGTGGTGCACGAGGTCGCCCACGATCAGATCGCCCGTCTTGTCGATGCGCACCACGACCTGCGTGCTGGTTACGCCGGGGTTTTTCAGCTCGATCAGGCTGAGCGTTTCACCCGACTTCAGCTTGATCCGGGTCGTGCCGCTGAACGTGCGCTTTACATTTTCGAACTTCGGGTAGGTCTCTTCGGTGAACATCTTGGCGATATTCACGAAGTAGTATTTCTTGTACTCGTGCACGGCTGGCATTGCTTCGGCCGCGGCACGGCTGCTGACAGACTCCACACCGATCGAATGCAGATAGGCAAGGCCGTTGAACTTGTCGGGGTTCGGGTGCGTTACGATGACACGGGTGATCGGCGAGCCAGTTTCCTTCTTCACCTGCTCGACCATCGCCTGCGTAAGCGTCGGCACGAACTGGGTATCGATCAGCGTCACCTCGCGCCCGTCGTCGTAGTAGAACGTATGTGTGTCAAAGCCATTGGCGTCCGAGGTGTAGACACCGAGTTTACCGGCACAGGCTGGCGCCGCGACCACGCCAAGAATGGCGAACGAGACGACCGCGAGCGTTTCCTTCAAGAATTGAGTCATGATATTCCTCCTCCTGAGTCGTTGACCCCGTGAGCAGACGGCGAGAGCATAGGCGCACGATCGATTGCCGGCTTGGCATGGAACGTCAATTGATATGGCAAAACGGACAACGCGCGGATACCACAGCGAGCGGCTCGGCGACGAACCCCTGATCGATCCAGACCAGGTCAAACGGCCGGCGTTTGTCTTGTTTCAGCGTTATGGCAATCACGATGGCCCGCCGCACAAACATCGCAAAGGCCAGCTGATGTATGTGAGCGAAGGGGTGCTGCATGTTGAGACTGATGCCGGGATGTGGGTCGTCATTCCGCAGCGCGCCGTGTGGCTGCCGCCTCAAGTTGTACATCGGGGACTCTCGCGGCGCGGCTTTGCGCTGTGCAACCTGTATGTCGATGCGAACTACAGCCGCGCGTTGCCGCAACACTGCTGTACGGTGACGATCACGCCGCTGGTGCGCGAGCTGCTGTTGCAGGGCGCGCGCTTCGGCTCGCGGTACCCGAGAAATGGGCCGCAGATGCGCTTGCTGTCGGTGCTGGTTGAACACATCGCTACGCTCCCGCAAGCTCCTTTGCATCTGCCAGAACCGAAAGATCGGCGCCTGCGCGCGATCACGGCTGCGTTGCGCGTCAATCCCACATGCGACGATACGCTGGATCAATGGGCCGCACGCGTCGGGGCAAGCAGCCGAACGCTCGCCCGACTATTCGTGAAGGAGACGAAGCTGACCTTCGCCTCGTGGCGACAGCAACTGCGCTTACTGGTGGCGCTCGAAGCGCTGGCGCACGGCCAATCGGTCACCGCGGCCGCGCTCGACGCCGGCTACGAGGACACTTCGGCCTTTATTTCCATGTTTCGCAGAGCGCTAGGCGTCACGCCGGGCCGATACTTCGATCGAGCGGGTACCGAACAGTGCGTCCCGACTGAAGCGCGACCGCTGGCGATTCGCACGCGCAGAAGCCCGAAGGCTGAACCTACCGGCTGCCCGACCAAGCGCAGCAACTAGCGGTTCCAGCTCCGCCGGTTCGCTACCTTGCAGCGGCTTGAACTAGCGCCGGCGATTCAGCAGCGGTCCGCGACCGGGTAGTAATCGGCAGAAATCCACCGGTACCAATCGCCACCGTCATCTCGACGTGTTCTGAACCGGAATGGTCGGTGGCGCCGAAGGTCAAATGGTATTGCCCAAGATCAACATTGCGGAACGACTCGAGTGCGGCGATGAATTTCTCCCGCGTCAGGTCCGGACCGGCCCGGCGCAACCCTTCGACGAACGCCTTGGCGGCGATGTAGCCCTCGATGTCGTTGTAGCTTGGGACACGCTCGGCCGTACGACCTGCCACGAGCGTGCGCATCTCGCGGGCGATGCCCGAGGGGTACAACGGGAACGGCACCACCTGCGATACGATCACGCCGTGTGCATCGCGGCCAAGTTCCTTCGCCAGCGCCTCGGCGCCCACCAGCGAAACATTCAGATATTCGGGCCGTTCGCCGGTCTTGTTGTACGCCTTGATGAATTCCGCCGCCGCCTTGTACGTGCTGATCATTATGATCGCCTGCGGTCGTTCGGCGCTGATCAGCGCGACGGCCCCCGCGACGTCGGTCGTGTTGCGCCACACGGACCCCTTCGCGGCGATCTTCATCTTTCTGCTCGCCAGCGCGTCCTGCACCCCTTCGTAGCCGGCCTGACCGTGCGAATCCGCCTCATAGAATACTGCGATGCGGGTCTTGCGTTGCGAGACCAGCCAGTCGACCAGCCTCTCTGTCTCATCGGTGTAACTTGCGCGAATGTTGAACACGAAACGGTTGAACGGGATGCGCAGACCCTCGGTGCCGGTGTACGGCGCGAAGAATGGAACGGCCTCATACGAAAAGATCGGCAGCGCCGCGTAGGCGGAGGAAGTTCCGGTATAACCGAACAAAGCGAAAACGCGCTTCTCCTGGATCAGCTTGTGCGTGTTCTGCTTGGTCCGATCGGGTTCGAATCCGTCGTCGAGACTGACCAGCTTGATCTGCCGCCCGTGCACACCGCCGCCGGCATTGACGTGCTCGAAATAGGTCAAGGCGCCGTCGCGCATGGCCTGACCGATTGCCGCGGCCGGCCCGCTCAGGGCCGCCGACTGCCCCAATACGATGGCGTCCCTGGTAACACCTGGAGATTCCGCGCGGCAGACGGCGGCGCCCATGAACATGAGGCAAACAGCGATGGAAGAACGGATCGGACTGGACATTGAGCACCCCGTGCTTAGTACGGTATTATGTACTAAACTAAACTAGCACATCTATCGAGATCCTCAAGGTTGGCATGTTAAACATATTTAAACAATTAGTTAGGAAGGATTTTCGCCGGTGCATCTTGTTTAGTGGTATGGAGACGGAATTGGGCTCCGGGGCGTGTCCAGCATGAGGCTGAAAGGTAAGCGAATCGCCATTCTCGTTGCTGAAGGTGTCGAGGATCTGGAGTTCTACGTGACGATGATGCGTCTTCAGGAAGAAGGCGCCGAGGTCGTCTCCGCGGGCGTGGATTACGAGCCGCTGCGCGGGAAGAACGGCTTGGAGATAACTCCGACCACACTAGTTGGTCTCCTTGGGGCCGACGACTTATTCGCCCTTGTTATTCCAGGGGGATGGGCTCCCGACAAGATGCGCCGGTACCCGGAAGTCATCAATCTCGTACAAGCGATGAACGCCGCAGGAAAGACCATCGGAATCATCTGCCACGGCGGCCTGGTTTCGATCTCCGCCGGTATCATGCGCGGACGCCGCGCAACCGGGTCGCTCGGCATCAAGGACGATCTCATCAATGCCGGCGCAATTTGGATCGACGAGCCGGCGTTCCGCGACGGCAACCTTGTCTGGGGCCGCGTGGTCGCCGACATTCCCGACTTCTGCCGCGAACTGGTGGCGGCGCTGATCGAGCACGCGCGTCATGCACCGGCACTGACGGCTGCGCGAACGGGCACCGAAGCGGACTAACCCTACGCTGTCTTCGCGGCCCGGAGGAGATTGACGGCTTGCGCGGCGGCATGGAACGCGAATGCCACTGCTGTCGCACCCGGATCATTGACACCGCGCAGGTTCGTCGCATTGACATACGAAGAGCGCCCGGCATGGGCCTTGGTCATTGCCGCCGTTGCCGTGGCTCCTTCTCGCGCAGCATTCGCCGCCGCAGTAATATCACCGCTCTTTAGCGCAGCGATCGCGGGCACAAGAGCGTCGAGCATCGTACGGTCCCCGAGCTTCGCTCCACCGTAGTGCTGAATTGCCTGAATGCCCTTCTCCAACGCGGCGTGCCAATTGCTGGAACGCGCCATCTCGGTGCCGGCAGCGGTGAAGAAGATCGACATGAGCACTCCGCTCGAACCGCCCATGGTCTTTCCGAGCAGGTCGCCGACGGCAAGGCACAGTTGATCCGGATGCGCGAGCGGTAGCTTCAATGCTTCCAATTTATCCCGCACGCTGCGGGCTGCGGTTGCAAACGTGGTGCCCGTGTCGCCGTCGCCCACCTTTGCGTCCAAGGTATTCAGTTCAGTTTCGCTCTTGATCAGCGCGTCGCACACGTCACGCACAACGCTCTCTGCCTGCTCGCTCTGGGAGCCCGCAAATTGCGTCAGCTGGGTGAACGTGGGCAACGGCAAAATCGTGATCGGCTCGACGCTTGCGCCCGGTACCCAGGCGCTTGGCGCAACCGGCGAAAGCAGTGCTTCGCGACGGCTGTCGTTCAATTCGATCAGTGACAGGGAGAAACCGTTCATGTCGAGTGACGTCATCAACGGCGCAGGACCGATACCAGCTCGATCCGTGAGCCAAGCGTAGAATTGATGACCTCGTTGGTTACAACTCCCATCTCCATCGGCGGCACGCTGCCGAGATTATTGACCAGCAGGCCAAACTTCTGATTTCCTGCAGGCAGCCGCTGGCCCAGTTTCTCAACCATGAGCTCGACGATATGCCTGACGGTCTCGGGCTCGATCACGGCAGCGCCCGGTTCGCCGTGAATTCCTAGGCCCAGCTCGGCCTCGCGCTCCCCGAGGTGACGCTCCGGCTTCTGGCCCGGGACCGTGCAGGTCGATAGTGAAACGCCCAGCGAGCAAACCGCGTCGGCAGCATCTTTGGCCCCGTGTTTCACCGTCTCCAAATCGCATCCGGCCTCGGCCAAGTGCCCGGCAATTTTGTGCACGAACAACGTCCCGGCAATGCCGCGAGGTTTGGTCGATTCGGGCAACGCGATATCGTCCGAAACGATGACCATCTCCACCTTGTAACCGAGCTGTTTCGCCTTCTCGGCGGCCAGGCCAAAGTTCAGCCGATCGCCGGTATAGTTCTTCACTATTAATAGGCATCCCGGTTTACCCGTTACCGCCATGATGCAGGCCAGCACCGCATCGACGCTCGGTGAGGCGAAAATCTCGCCGGAGATCGCTCCCGTCAACATTCCGGCCCCGACGAATCCCGCGTGCGCCGGCTCGTGTCCGGCACCACCGCCAGAAACCACGGCTACTTTGCGCTTATCCCAATCCTTCCGGACCACGACTTTGATGTGCGGGTAGCCGTCGAGCCGCGCCAGTTTTCCGCCGGATCCCAACAGCAGTCCGTCGATGGCCTCGGTAACGATGGTTTCTCTGTTATTCAGAAATCGTTTCATGGTTTGCGCTCGCGGGGGATTTCTATATGTTTAGTAGTTTAGTTTAGTGTTAAGAAATCCGTCAAGTGGCTAGATTGCTGAAGATTGTCACCGCGTTGACAATTCGCTGCATAGAAACAGGGCGCTAAGGCGAACGCCGGAATCGAGTAATGGCTAGATTGTTTAGCAAAGTCGCTGAAAAGCATACCGCCCCGAAGCGGCAGCTCGTAAGTGGCGCAAAACTGCAACAAAGTTTGGCGGAGGGACAAGTCGCGATGTAAGCGTGACTGAAAGGTGCCCGAAACTGCCCACGAAACGATGGTGGGCCGTGTAGGAATCGAACCTACGACCAACTCGTTAAAAGTTCGACCGACCAATGACAGGTACTTCTAAATCAAGCCCTTACGGCATCCGTCACCCCGTCATAGTGGGCGGCAATGGGCGGAGAAAAACCTAAATGCAATTTCCCTTCCACACGTTTTCCGGCACAGCTGAGCGCGGTTCCGTCCAGCAATCGGCGGCCATTCAAAAAGGCACGATCGCGAGAGGCTGTTCGTAAGCGCGCATTGAGCACGCCTACTGCTACGTCGTCATCGCGCGAAACGCTGCCTGCGCGCGCTTCATCAGCGAGGGATGCAGTATGCCGAGCTTCGGTTGCTGGCCGAGCGGCGCGCCGGGCGGCACGGCGAACCAGCGGTCACTGAACGGAAGCTCGATGCTGCCTGCCAAGTTGAACTTCGTCGGATAACTCAAACCGGACGCGGCGTACGCCGCGCCGTCGGATGGCAGGATGGCGAACTCACCTGGAAAGAGGCGCTCGATCTTTTGGCTCGTGCCGTAGGCAATCGCCGCCGCCGGGCGGCCGTCGATCTGACCGACACGCAGCACCAGCGCGGGTCTCGCTTTGGGCGCGGGCTCAAGACTCTTCTCCTGCGGGAAGCGGCACCACACGATGTCGCCCGGCTTTGGCGCGGCGAAGTACCGGGTGGGCTGACTCACGCGAAGAGATCTTCGCTCACCCCTAGGCGGCCTTGCGGTTCCAGGCGCTTGATCGCCGTCAGTTGTTGCTCCGTGAGCGGCGCGTCATCGGGCTCGTAGCGCGGCAGCGTCTCCTGCGCGAGGCGCGCGAGCGCAAGGTGAATCGCCTGCGTCTCCGTGAGGCCCAAGGTCTTGGCCAACCGAGTCGCGGTCTTGCGCGAGACCCCGGCCACGGTGTCGCTGCCGCGGTAGCGAAACAGCAGCTGGGCGGTGACAGCACCGCGCTTGGCGGTGCTCTTGGATTTACTCGTCGATCTGGCGGACATCTTGCGATCTCGTATATCAAAAAGATATCAGTACTCTAAGCCCGGCCGGAATCGCTGTCCACGCCGTACAACCGCGCCGGGAGCGCCAGACTTGTCATTCCCCGAAGGTCCTCAAAACCAGACGTGCCCTGTCGTGATCCTGAACGATACCGCCTGGGCGGGCCACTATGCGCACGCCGACATCGGGCGCCTGACCAAACATACGAACCTGCTCTTCCATTGGGTTGGAACACAGACCGTCCTGCGCGTCGCCAACGGTTAGCAGGTTGTGGACAATTAAGCCCCGCAAGGGTCGCGCAGATGGGGAGACAATGACCTTGTGCGAAGCGTTAAGTCATTGAAACTGGTGGGCCGTGCAGGATTTGAACCTGCGACCAACTGGTTAAAAGCCAGCTGCTCTACCGACTGAGCTAACGGCCCGGATTCGGGCTTTGGCGCGGGGGTCGCGCGGGGAGGCGCATTATCGGTGACGGGCTGGGGGCCGTCAAACCAAAGACCGGTCAAATAGCCTTGGTTTTGGGCAGCAGGCGCAGGTCGGCGACGGCGAGGCGCAGTGCGCGCAGGAAGCCTTGCTGATCGAGCAGGTAGTACTGCGTCTTCATGGTGAGCGCGGCGCCGAAGATCATGGCGGCGAGGGCGATCATCGAGCCGAGGGCGAGCGTGGAGACGCCGGTAATGCCCTGACCGATGGAGCAACCCATGGCCAGTACGCCGCCGACGCCGAGCAGGATGGCGCCGATGACGTGGTTGACGAAATCGGTCACAGACCCGAACCACTCGAAACGAAACTTTCCGGCCACGACCGCATACAGCAGTGAGCCGAGAATCACGCCCAGCATCGATACCAGACCGAAGCTCACCAGCGCGAAGCTGGGCCGCAGCAAATAGTTGACGGCATCGCCCATCGGGCTGATGAAGGTGAACGACTGCGGGGCAACGCGGATCGGCGGCTCCGAGGCGAACAGCGCGTACTCGCCCCAGGCGTCGCTCAACGGGCCGGCGGTGACGAACCAGGCGGCGACGATCGCCAGGCCGACGACGGCGCCGCCAAGCACGTTGTTCCAGTCGGAGCGAAAATCGCGCTGGCGCAAGACCAGGAACAGCACCAGCGCCACCAGCACTGCGCCGAATACGAAATGCAGCGCGGCCGGGTTGGTTAAGCCGCTCACGCCGCCGACGAGGGCGCCAAGTTCCTGGCCCGGAATGCCCCAGCGCGCCAGGTTGAGCGTGGTCGGCGCGATCCACACCAGGAAAACCTTCTGATACAGATCGGTCCACAGCATGAAATAGGCGACGATGCTCGCGACGGCCAGCACCGTGAGCGACTTCAGACTGCCGCCGCCGACGCGCACGATGGTGCGGCTGCCGCAGCCCCCGGCAAGCGTCATACCGATGCCGAACAGCAG